>JAAGKN010000013.1_pt1 | contig 379158 bp, 302 predicted proteins | sample 6206371 | NCBI WGS metagenome assembly JAAGKN01 (sample SAMN11533720, study PRJNA540317) | gut metagenome | isolation source: fecal pellets from male and female animal of same cohort | host: Peromyscus leucopus | place: USA:CA | collected 2017 | reverse complement strand
GTTCGCCTTCTTTTTGAATATATTTTGTTGGGCGTCCCGGAAGCGTTAATGCTTCCGGGACGCCTTTTTTCGTGCCCGTGGGGCAAGGGGCGGAAGTGCGGCGTGTCCGGACGGTACAAGGCACATCTGGATGTTCGGTGGTTTCAGGATTATCCAAATAATACAGAGAAAAATTTGTAGGGGTCATTTTTTTTTATTACCTTTGCAAAATAATATATTAAGAATATGAATAAATATTACGCAATAGCTTATAAGTTATATACACTTTGTGAAGGCAAAAAGAATTTAGAGGAAGAAGCTCCGGCGGAAGATCCTTTTATTTTTATTTCAGGTTTCGGTACTACCATTACAGGTTTTGAGAAACATATAGAGAATTTGGAGAAAGGACAAGCGTTTGACTTTACTTTATCCAAAGAAGAAGCCTATGGTGAGCATTATGATGAAAGAGTTATCGAATTGGATAAGTCTATTTTTGAGATAGATGGAAAGTTTGATGATAAACACATATTTGTAGATGCTATCATTCCTCTTCAAAATGAGGACGGCAACCGCTTTATGGGACAAGTACTTGCTATTACCGATGAAAAGGTACGTGTCGATTTGAACCATCCTCTTGCCGGCAAGGAATTAAATTTTGTTGGTGAGGTTGTAGAATGTCGTGAGGCTTCTAATGAAGAAATCCAATCACTAATAAACAGTTTATCAGGTGGTGGTTGTCATGGCGGCTGTGGTAATTGTGGCGGCAACTGCGATGGCGGATGTGGAGGAGATAACTGCAATGGCGATAATTGTGATGGCAGTTGCAAAAAGTAATGCTTATTTATGTGCAATGTCATAAGTGATTATTAGGGAATTGTTTCAATGAATACTTTTGGCAAGATTTTCACCGTTACAACTTTTGGAGAAAGTCATGGTGCGGGTGTTGGTGGAGTCATAGATGGCATGCCTGCGGGGATAGTTGTGGATTTTGACTTTATCCGGTCCGAAATGACACGTCGCCGTCCGGGACAGAGTTCTATAACCACAGGACGTAAGGAGGCGGATGAGGTAGAGTTCCTTTCCGGAATATTTGAAGGTAAGACCACAGGGTGTCCAATAGGTTTTCTCGTTCGCAACACAAATCAGCATTCACAAGATTACGACAATATGCGATGTGTGTATCGTCCTTCTCATGCTGATTTCACTTATCAACAAAAGTATGGCATACGTGATCATCGCGGTGGTGGTCGCTCTTCCGCACGTATAACGATAGGACGTTGTGTTGCGGGAGCAATGGCAAAACTTGCGCTTAGAGAAGTAGGTATTAACATACAGGCTTATACGTCTCAGATTGGTGATATTTCCTTGTCACCAGACTACCGTATGTATGATCTTTCACTTACGGAGAGCAATCCTGTTCGTTGCCCAGATGCAGAAAAGGCACGACTGATGGAAAAACTCATACATGAGGTAAAGGCTGAAGGTGATACTATTGGTGGTACAATAACATGTATTATAAAAGGTTGTCCATCAGGCTTGGGTGAACCGGAGTTCGACAAACTGCATCAAGTATTAGGCTCCGCGATGTTATCTATAAATGCCGTAAAGGGCTTTGAATATGGCTTAGGCTTTAATGGGTTGACACTCAGAGGTTCCCAACAGAACGACCTTTTTGATACTGTAGCAAAAAGAAATAATACAGGAGCGGTTGATTTTGCTGATGGAAAGAATAGGGCTGGTGTCTTATCGAATAACAGTGGAGGCATACAAGGTGGAATATCCAATGGGGAAGATATTTATTTTCGCGTAGCGTTCAAGCCCGTTGCCACACAACTTCGAGAACAAACGACTATTGATACGGAAGGTAATGCCACTATCCTCAAAGCACGTGGCAGACATGATCCATGTGTGTTGCCGAGAGCCGTTCCTATTGTGGAAGCCATGGCTGCCATGACTATTTTAGACTTTTATCTGCTGAGACAAACCAACACATTAAAACACTGATTTGTTAAAAGAATAGTTTATATTATTTTATATGCATATAAAGAAAAAGAAAAAGTATATATCGCCAACATTTAGCGTGGTTGCAGTTAATACACAAATGTTGTCTGTTTCTTTTGCTGAAGGTCATGAGTTTAGAATTTATAATGAGAAATTCAATGATTCTGACGTTTTTTTATCGCCTGATGACGGTTGGCAGTTGTGACACCTGATAGAATTTATACCTTGTGAGTTTTAATGTATATGCAGATTATATAGACATGGATTATTGGCGCAAGTTGTGCGTCAATAATGGAAAACTCTCTTCATATAAGAAAGGCGAGTATTTTCTGTCTAAGGGTTTGAGGCATAAGATAAGGTGGGGTATCATAAAATCCGGTTATTTCAAATATACGGTAATAAGCACAAACGGAGAAGAACATATTGTAGGTTTTGCCTTTGCCGGAACTTTTGTTGGCGATTATTTGAGTATAATTTCACACGACAATGATGAAATAAATATTGTAGCTTCGGTTGATTCAGAGGTGTGGATTTGCGATAGAGAGGTGCTGGATAATGCACTTAGCAATAATCCTATTAGATGCAGGACAATCGTAGATAATTTGTTTCAACAGATTTACAAATCTTTCTTGGATATGTATAGATTATCACCAAAAGAACGTTATCTAGAATTGGTGCATAGGTGTCCTGACATATTGCAGAATGTATCTTTGAAAGAAATAGCCTCATACCTCAACATAACTCCAACGCATTTAAGCCGTTTACGGAAAGAAATTACGTTTGGTTAAAGTTAATTCTTATTTCCCCGATATATTTCTCAACATCGGTTGAGTATATATCGGGGAAATCTATTTAATTTTGCATCAAAAAAGAACTTATGAATATAGTAATAGTAGGCGGGACATCAGGTATAGGGATGGAATTGTGGAAAAATTATATCAGCACAGGCAATACGGTTGCAGTGTTAGGGCGTCGCTCTGCCCTTTTGGAAAAGCAGAAGGCACAATATCCTGACAATACAAGAACCTATGTTGCGGATATAACACAGATAGACGAAACTCACAATACATTAAAACGTATTTGTTCAGACTTAGGAATGGTGCATCTGGCAATAATATGTGCCGGTATAGGTGACATAAATAAAGACTTGTTATTAACAAATGAATTGAATACAATCAATACCAATGTGTGTGGATGGACTTCCGTTGTTAACTTCTTTTGCCACAAATTTCAACAGCAGGGGGAGGGACATCTTGTTACTATCACTTCTGTTGGAGGACAGATGAGTGAGCCTGCTGCGCCTGCATATTCTGCCACGAAAGCATTTCAGATTAATTATACTCGGGCGTTACGTAAGAAATATAAAGATACTAATATTACGGTTACAGAAGTACGTCCCGGACTTGTCGATACGGCTATGGCCAAGGGCGACGGTTTGTTCTGGGTTATGCCTACTGCAAAGGTGGCAGAGCAAATAGTATATGCAATTACTAAAAAGAAATCTTTGGCCGTAGTGACCAAACGGTGGCGCATAATTTCTTTTCTACTAAAACACTTTTTCTGAATTTATTTATCTTTATACCCAAAGTAGGGTAGGGATGGAATCTTTGAAGAAATAATATACTTATTATTTTGCTGAGTAGAAAAAAAATAGTAAATTTGCATCTGATAACATCAAGTTAAAAACTTAAATCAGAAAAACTATGGAAATTGAATACGTTAGAAGTCGGTTCATCAAGCATTTTGATGGTCAAACAGGCAATATCTATTTCTCACCGGGTCGTATTAACCTTATCGGAGAACACACTGATTATAACGGCGGATTTGTATTTCCCGGTGCAGTGAACTGTGGCGTAATGGCCGAAGTCCGCCCGAATGGCACCAATAAGGTTATGGCCTATTCCATTGATCTTAAAGACCGTACAGAATTTGCAGTGGATGATCCACAAGGACCTACTGCTACATGGGCACGCTACATTTATGGAATAGTGCAAGAGTTCCGTCTTCTTGGAGTAGATGTAAAAGGCTTTAATATCGCTTTCGCCGGTGATGTGCCATTGGGAGCCGGTATGTCCAGTTCGGCTGCTATGGAGTCATGCTTTGCTTGCGCTTTGAATGACTTGTTCGCAGATAACAAGATAACCAAATGGGATATGGTTCTTGCAGGACAGGCAACAGAGCATAAATATATAGGATGCAACTGTGGCATAATGGATCAGTTTGCATCTGTATTTGGACAGGAAGGTAAGCTGATGCGGTTGGATTGTAACAGCCGTGAATTTGAGTATTATCCATTTAATCCTCAAGGATATAAGCTTGTGCTGCTCAATTCATGCGTAAAACATGAACTTGCCGGTTCTCCTTACAATGACCGCCGTAACTCATGTGAAAATGTAGCTAAGGCTGTACAGGCAAAACATCCGGAGCGCACAATAAAAACACTGCGCGACTGCACATGGGAGGACTTGAAAGAAGTTGCAGATTCTGTTAGTGCAGAGGATATTCAAAGAGCAACATTTGTGCTTGGAGAGAAAGATCGTGTGCTGGCTGTGTGCGATGCTCTTACCAAAAGTGACTATGAAGAGGTTGGAAAGCAGATGTATCTTACACATCAAGGATTGTCAAAGGACTATGAAGTCAGCTGTGAGGAACTTGACTTCCTTAACGACATAGCAAAGGAATGTGACGTGACAGGCTCTCGAATAATGGGCGGCGGCTTTGGAGGTTGCACAATAAATCTTGTAAAGGATGAACTTTATGACGATTTCATTGCAACGGCAAAGAAAAAATTTGCAGAGAAGTATGGTCATGAACCAAAAGTTTATGATGTAATCATTGGTCAAGGTTCGCGAAAAGTCTGCTGAATATAGGAATTTCAATAAAATCGGCGCAATCTATATATTTTTGATTGCGCCGATTTTATTGAAAGTGGAAGATTATCGGTTTCCTCAGTGTATAAAATTCCTTCATTGTAAAATCATGCAGATTACAATACAATCAGGTGCTAATCGCATTGTAAAAAGGCCTATATTGCAATGTAATCAGCATGCTTTTATTTTAGGTTGATGATTAAAGTCTTATGCCAATATCGTTAGTTCCCCTTTGAATACCAATCTTATTAGAATGACCATTATGATAAATAAACTTTCCACATAGTGGTTCTTGAATCCTTGTCGTAATAAAGTTCCTTTTCCATTGATATACCTTTGTAATGCGGCATTACTTAAAAAATGAAACATCATCTTGTTCTATGACAGAATACGATTTGACACGATTAGCCGTAGTTAACAAGATGATGTAGGCATTATCAAAAGGTTTGCTGTTTCAATACCATTTCACACTATTGCTGTAACTGGAACGTTTGTCATATTTGAGCGCATCTGTAAGCGTGGCAGCATTACAGCGGAAAGAGAAGTTATAGGATGTATATGGTGTTATAACAACGGAACATGACATATTGAAGCAATGCAAGTCACGTGCTAATGAAGCTGTTGTCATGCTAAGTTTCTTGTAGTCGAAGTCATAACCAGATGTAAACGAAATGTTCCAACCGTCTGCAATGCGTATGTTGCCTGAAAAGTTCAAGTTTTGGGTGAACTTATAAGGGTAACGCATTGTTTCTGTATTGAATGTTCCACTTGTATTTTCACGCATAGTTATACCATAACTGAATGTCAGACTCCATGGCAGCGAGAATTTTAGATAGCCGTCATCATCCGTCTGAGCCATACCTGCATCTTTCTTTGTTGCTCCGTTCTTGCCTTTTTCCAGCATAGGATCAATATTACTTTCCACACCTGTATCATTGTCTTCAATGGATTCTTCGTCTGCCGACTTTTTCTTTTCCCGTGTAAACAGTTTCTTTATTTTATCAGGCGTTAAAGTATATGATATGTTTTGGGACATTCCTTGGAATCGTCCGAACCTGCCTTTGCTGTATTCAGTGCGTGTTCCGACATAAGGACGTCCATTGTCGTCAAGTTCATAAGCATAAGTAGCAAAGACCGCATTCATGGAAAACGTGTAGTTCTTCCACCATTTTAAGCGTATATTTGTAGAAAGATCACTCCAAGGCCGTGTTTGTGCAGCCATATTATATGACATACTTGCTCCCAATTGGTCAATGATGCTAATCTTTTTTACACCGCTTGAATCCTTATCTGAGCGTATCTTCATTTCGATGTTGTTATCAACACTGAAATTTATACTTCCGGTCTTGCCCCTGCCAGGTACTCCAAACAACCCGTTGCTGTATGGAGAATATTCCACTGTACTCTCCTTACCATTGGCATCGCGTTTTATGTATGATTTATAGTAACCATAATGAGATGCTCCAAAGTCTGGAGCATACGTGAATGATACGGAAGGACTGATAGTATGACGTATGGCTACAATCTTGTCTCCAAATAATTTCCGGTTAGGAACAAACATTCCATAAACTTTGGTATTCAATGATATGGAAGAGTTCCAGTTGTAAATATTATAGAAACCATATATGGTATCCTGCCTTTCCTTCTGTGCCACCTCATCCCATGACCTATTAATCTTATTCGTGTACATTCGGTCTGTGATGTTGATAGAAGGTGTAACATTAAGGTATTTCAGTATGGTAAAGGAACCGCTGATAGGTATGCTGTGCTGCATACCATTGCGCCAATCTTTTATGAGATTGGACTTCATCAGTTGGCTTTCCTTTGTTGAGATAGAATTGGATATATGCCCAGTGTAACTCATGGCTATTTTTTCATACCACCGTTCATTACCAACCATGTGTTTACGGCGGAATGGATAGAATCGTGATATGGAAATGTTGAGATCCGGCATTGTCATGGCAATGGTAGAGTCACGCATATTCTGTGCAACATTGGCCGTTGCGCTAAGACTCATGCCTATACTTGAGAAGTTTGTGCTCCATGACACGGATGAAGTTCGTGTAGATTGTGTTCGCGCTGTTGGGTTGTAAAGTGACCCCAAGTTACTGTTTTCATAACTTGTTGAAGCAAAGTTTACGCTTGCAGAGAGCGAACTGTAAGGGTTAGCCTTACTATCTTGTCGATGTGACCACTGTAATTTGAAACTCGTTGTCTTTGCATAGTCAGGGAAACCCTCATCTCCTGTTCTTGTGTCAAGATAAGAAAAATAGAATTGTCCAGAGTATTTGTACCTTACATTATAATTAGATGCAGCGGATATTCCCCATGAACCTTTTGTGTAAATCTCACCAAGTAGTTTAAGATCTATCTTGTCGCTAATGGCAAAATAATATCCTCCATCACGCAGATAAAAACCTCTGTCAGACTCATCACCATACGTCGGCATTATAAATCCGCTGGAATAACTCTTTGAAAAAGGGAAAAATCCATAAGGAATGGCAAAAGGTAATGGAACATTCTGTACCACAAGGTATGCCGGACCGAAAACAACATCTTTGCCGGGACGTACTTTTGCCCTTGTTAGAGCAAGATAAAAATCAGGGTCAGGGTCATCACAAGTGGTGTATTTTCCATGTTTCAGGTAAAAGTTTCCTGCACTGTCACGTTTGGAACGTTCGGAAACAAGGAAACCGTCTTGTTGTGCTGTGTAGGCATTCTGGATAAGTCCTTTCTTTGTTTTGAAATTGAATGCCATAGTATCAGTCTCGTATTTGTCCGCTCCCATTACAAATACGGGCAAGCCGAATTGCTGTTTTGTTGTCGTGTCCAATGCACCTGTCGCATGAACAAGGCTGCTATCCAACTGCATATTTATCTTTTCAGCAGTAAGGTCCATGTCTTCATACTTCACATTGGCGTCACCAAAGAGAAATGCTTTCTTTGTGTCGCCAAAATAAATGAGAGAGTCTTTTGAAGTATAGTTTACCGGAGCGTCTATACCATTCTTCTTCCTACGGTTCAATGAGTCCGCTTTTATAGAGTCGTCAATAGCTTTGTTTCGTGCAAGAACGGCAAGATGCAGTGAATCAAGAGTATCATTTGATAATGTATCGACAAAAAAGGAGTCGGGTAAGACTGTGTCGGGCATGGCAGAGTCGCCTACGACAGAGTCCCCCACTCCATTATTGTCTGTATTGTTGTTGTCGTTTTCTCCGATATTCAGGCTATTGCTTTGTTTCGCTACCTGCATGACATTGCTTGCCATAACAAACATTATGGTGGCAAAAAGCAATATTATAGTAGTTTGTTTGCGCATTTCGGCTGCAAAGGTAGCAAGAAAAAACGAGATTGCCAAGAAATATTACAGCAATGTGATTCCCATTATACCTACAATTATATCATTTGAAAGACAATGCAGAGAGAATTGCTTTATCTTCTTGTTCGGGTTAAGAGGCATGGTGAGCATTTGTAATGCACCACCTTTTAATTCTCTACCATATACCTCAGTAGAAGGCACCCCCATTTCTTTACCAAGCTCACGGGAAACCTTACCTGTGGACAAACTAATGCGGACAGGTCTTGATTCTGTTGTTATAAAAGCCTTATTGTCAATGTAGTAATCCTGCTCTATCGGACAGTAGTTATAAGGTGGATAGAGGCGCAGCGTATCACTTGTTCCGTCTGTGTATTCAGCCTTGATTATGGCATTGTCAATATGTATCTGCATATGGTTCGTACTTCCGGTAAGAAGAATGGCGGCAGCATCAGCCTTTGGAGTTTTCCTTACAGGAATGACTATGGAGTCCGGATAATTATCCCATAAAGAAGCGAAAGCGATATTCTTTCCTTGCTGCGGTGTTTCAAATTCTATGCCTTCCACCATGAATTTGTTACCCGATGCTTTCGCACGGAACACGGAGTCGTTTATATCCACCGTGAACTTGGGATGACACCATTCGCCGATTCCTTGAATTGGTAATTCAAGCGAAGTTGACTGCGGACGCGGGGAAACATATTTGTTGCGGAAAATGTCTGTAACATTAGCGTTAAACACTCTGTTGCCAGACATCTTTACAATACGCTGTTTGTCACTGTTCACTACTTTGAGACTGTTTATTATTGAAGCATAGTCTGCGTTCTCTTCCGCCTTCATTTGTTTAGTACTTACATTTGTGCCTACAAATGTCTTAGGACTATCAAATGTTATCTCCTGACACTTATCAGAAGTCCCGACATACTCTTTGTAATCTCCATACTCACCATTAATGCGGACAATCAACCGCAACGGGCGGGTGAAATTCTGCTGCACACGCAACAGGCCTTTATCCCCTACCCTCTTATACTTATAAGAAAGATATGGCGTCTTTACCTCAACACTGTCCCATTCAAGTGGAAAGCCCGGTCGGATAATGCACTTTCCGTCAAGAGCCTGCGGCACAATGCCGAACAATCCCTGTATAATGGCGCGTGATGAGATGCCGATATTGTCGCCAAAGTCACGGTATGACTCGCCACGGGCGGCATCATAGTAGCTTATCTGGCCTAAGTTGGCGGGAGAAGCGCCAAGATACATCTGATCCATTATGTTTGCACGTAGCAGGCTGAAGCCCTTGTCTGCTCTGCCGGCCTTGAAGAAAGCCAATGCCGTGTGCATTATTTCTGCTGACGCAACATTATTTATGGACCAAGAATATGGCATCCAGTCAGAAGTGGAGATAATGTCTCCTGCACCACTCTTATTACCTGTTACCTCCACAGGGATATGCGGAATGTACTTGTTTACATATTCCGTACATGAGAACATTTGCTTCGGTGTGCCTACCCCACAATCAATCGGTGTATAAATGCTCCACAAAGCTGCGTCTTTGTGGACACGTTTTAATCCCATTACATCTTTATATTCAGCCCAATGTCCATTATAGTAAGGTGAGATTCTATATCTTCCTGTTTGTGAAGCATTAATCCACAGAGAGTTATTCATTGCTTTAAGTATCCCGTCCGCTTCAGTTTGGTACGGTGTCGGGTCTTCGCCTATAATGCGGGCAATCTTTGCGGCAAGCAGATTCCCACGATAGTTATATGCGGAGGAATGTGTAACTTCGCCGCCATTGTAATACAATGCGTCACTGGCCCAAATGCAACAGTACGCGTCATAGAGGTGATTATTGTCCTTGTCGAAGTTTCTCTTTTCCCATGCAAGATGAGATTTCAGCACCGGCCACATCTTCTTCATATACGCGGTGTCCGCATCATACTGGAAATGCCATAGTAACTCATCCACATAGTTGAGGTTCATGTCATAATGATGCATCTGGTTGTTGCGGTTAGGATTACGGCATATATAACCGTTGCTATACATTTGCGTTCCCCATTTCTTCTCTGCACGGGCAAGATTCATGGCAGTGTCTTGTGTGGGAGAGTCTATTACAGGCGGTACATCCGTCACCTGCGATCTTGCGTATGCGTCAAAATGGCTGACGGCACGGCTGTTCCATCCGAGTACATCGCCAAGATAACCTGCCCGCCATCCCGCTAATGGCATACGCCATCCAATGGCACCATGCAGCCACGTCTCTCCATCCCAAGCACCATCAGCAGCAAGGGTGAGTGCGGAACCAAGGGTATTGAGATATGGATCGGGGGTGATGAAACTTATGCGAGAAGCCATATCTTCGAAATATTTGAGTTCCTTCTCATAGTTTGCGGCCACATCTTTTGCTTCTTTCTTATCAGAAGACACGATGTTCATTATGTGCCCTACCTCTTTTGATGCTGCCGGAGTTGTAATGACGTATGCAGTTGAAGTAAATTTCTGCTCCGATGTAACAAGTCCCTCATTAGTAGGTGAAGGCTCAAAAGAACCGGCCTTATCCGCACCAATGTCGCCATTGCGACGTAATTTTGGATTAGCTATGTTGCACATTAATACACGCAGGTTAACATCCTTATCGTTAAACCCTTGCGCATCGAACTTCCAGTATCCACCCTCTTGTGCAGACATCATGACACATTCTACATACAATACAGCATTATTGCCCCATTGCTTGTCCTTTAAGATGTATGAACGCCGTCCTTTTCCGTAACGTGCCTCACAATATTCCGCACTATCCAACTGTACTCCGTTTACGATAAAGCGAACATTGCGATAATTCTTCGCCTTGTATAAGGCGAAGACAGGTTTGTCAGACGTTTCTATACGGTAATCGGTATTTGAACCGTAGAGTGCACGTGTGTATCTGTTTTTTCCGTTGATACACACGAAATCACCACCTTCCGGGTAATATTGGTAGCTGCGTGGCACCATACCTGACGGAGCGTTGTTGGTGAATGACTCTATATAATCACCAACTTTTTTTGTTTGTGCATTGCTGCTCATTGCAACGAGGAGCAGTGGTAGTAATACAAGTTTTTTCATTTTCAGTTAGTATGTTAGTTGTTTGTCTTATTGCATTATGTCTGTCCTTATGTCGGTTAACAACTTCCCGACAGGCAGGAAATATGAAGCGTTATACCGTTTAACGACCGGAATATCAGTGTCTTATTATAGATGAGATCACAAATGTACTTATATAGTAAAGTAAAAGCATACTGATTACAGTGCAAAAGAGGCCTGTTTACGGTGTTATTTGCACCTGATTACAAGGTAATTTGCTCCCTTTTACAAGAGAGTGAATTTGCCCCATGATCTACGTGAACAACATAGTGCTCTGATTAACTTTTATATTTGTCCCCCCATAAGCGCAACATATTTTGGTATAGTTTCTCTTCTGACGGCGAATGCTGTGCGTGCCATAGACGGGAGTTCTGCAAATTATCAGGGAGATATTGTTGTGGCGTGAAATTGCCGGGATAATCATGAGGATATTTGTAACCATCACTATATCCCAATTCCTGCATCAGTTTTGTCGGTGCGTTGCGCAAATGCAGCGGGACGGGTTGGTTACCTGTCTTTTGCACAAGTTGCAGTGCTGAGTTGACAGCATTGTATGCCGAATTGCTTTTTGGGGAAGTGGCAAGATATATGCAGGCTTCCGCCAACGCTATCCGGGCTTCCGGCCATCCTATTTTCATAACAGTGTCAAAGGCTGCATTGGCAAGGAGCAGAGCGTTGGGATTGGCAAGACCGATGTCCTCAGAGGCACTGATGACAAGACGGCGTGCAATGAACTGCGGGTCTTCCCCTCCCTCTATCATGCGGGCCATCCAGTATATGGCTGCGTCCGGATCGCTGCCACGTATGCTTTTTATGAAAGCAGAAATAATGTCGTAGTGCATCTCTCCCTGCTTGTCATAAGCAAGCGGGTTTTGTTGTAAGCGACTTTCCACCAGTTTGTCGGTTATCTCAACGCTCTGTGTTGATTCCGAGTCAACGACAAGCTGGAGTATATTGAGAAGTTTGCGTGCGTCTCCGCCGCTGTACCGCATCAATGCCGCAGTTTCTTTCAGTTGAATGCCGCGTTGCTTTAATTCAGAATCCGTTGTAATGGCGCGGTGCAACAATTCTTCCAAATCTGCTTTATCCAATGATTTCAGTACGTAGAGTTGACAACGTGACAACAATGGACGTATAACCTCGAATGACGGGTTTTCTGTCGTTGCGCCAATTAAGGTAACAATACCTCGCTCTACCGCCCCGAGAAGAGAGTCTTGCTGCGACTTTGAGAAGCGGTGTATTTCATCAATGAAAAGAATTGGTGCCGAATTTTGGAAAAAACGGTTGTTCTTCGCCTTTTCTATCACTTCCCTTACGTCTTTCACACCGCTTGTTACCGCTGACAATGTATAGAACGGAGTTTGCAGCTTGTTGGCTATGATTTGTGCCAATGTGGTTTTGCCGACTCCCGGCGGCCCCCACAATATGAAGGAAGAAATGTGGCCGGACTCTATCATCCGGCGTAGCACGGCTCCTTCTCCTACGAGATGTTTTTGTCCTATATACTCGTCCAAGCTCTTGGGACGTAACCTTTCTGCTAATGGTGGCATATATATTACTTTCTTCTTACCTTTTTGTTATTCGTGAAATTAGGATTATACGAGCGTTTCTTGTTGCTGCCGCCGTCTTGTTTCATCGGTCCGGCGTTTCTTCTTGGTGCGGTATTTTCCTCTTTATACCAAAAGAAGTATTTGCGCTGTGCAAGTTTCTCCTGCTGTGTCTTGGCACTGAACACACGTTCAAGCGTGTAAGGGTCATACCCTGTGTACCACGTTTCCGTTGAAACGGTCATGGGAGTAGGTGTAAAATCCTGCACCTGTTCCAGCTTATACCCCATTTTCTTGGTAATCTCCGCCAGTTGTGCCATGTCTTTTTCCGTACATCCGGGGTGAGACGAGATAAAATAAGGTATCAGTTGTTGACGCAATCCTTTTTCTTCGTTAATCCTGTCAAATATCCTTTTGAATTCTCCGAAGAGCTTGAAGGAGGGCTTGCGCATAAAGCGTAAGACTGTGTCGGATGTATGTTCCGGCGCTACTTTCAGTCTTCCGCTGACATGGCGGCATATCAGCTCGTGAGTGTATTGACGTGCAGCCTCATTACTTTGTTCATCCTTGCTTTTGTGCAACAATAAATCATAGCGTACACCGGAGCCTATAAAACTCTTCTTTATTTCTGGCAAGGCATCTACTGCATGATATATTTCCAGTAGTTTGCTATGGTCGGTGTTTAGATTGGGGCATATCTGCGGGTGTATGCACGACGGGCGCTTGCAAGCCTCGCACGCTTTCAAATTTCTGCCGTGCATACCATACATATTTGCGGATGGCCCGCCAAGGTCAGACAGATAGCCTTTGAAGTCAGGAAGTTTTACGACTTCTTTCACCTCTTTTATTATACTCTCTTTTGAACGGGAGGCTATGAACTTGCCTTGATGTGCGGATATGGTGCAGAAAGCGCAGCCGCCAAAACACCCGCGATGCAGGTTTACGGAGAATTTTATCATCTCATAAGCAGGGATGCGTTTGCCTTTGTACTTCGGATGTGGTGTGCGCTGGTAAGGCAAGTCGAAAGATTTGTCTATCTCTTCTGTTGTCATGGGAGGATAAGGAGGGTTCACCACGACAAATTTCCCGTCTGTTTCCTGCAACAACCTGCTGGCATGAACCTTATTGGACTCTTCTTCTATATGGCGAAAATTCTCCGCTTCCGTCTTTTTATCGGCAAGACATTCGTTATGTGAGTGTAATACAATGTCGTCAGAGGCAATGCCATTAGGTATGTCTTGCCTGTCGCACACATATACTATTTGCGGGAGATGTCGCAATTCATTTAGCCGTTTGCCATTCGCAAGGCCGTTAGCAAGCTCTATTGTTATCTTTTCGCCCATGCCATAAGTTATCAAGTCTGCCCCCGACTCGAACAATATACATTTTCTTAGGCGGTTCTCCCAGTAGTCATAATGTGTAAGACGACGCAGAGAAGCCTCTATGCCACCAAGGATAACCGGCACATCGGGATAGAGTTCCTTCAATATTCGTGTATATACGATAGTAGGATACTCTGGCCGACAGTCGTGACGCCCGTCAGGTGAATAAGCGTCTTCCGAGCGTAAACGTTTGTTTGCCGTGTATTTGTTGACCATAGAATCCATACAACCGGGCGAAATGCCGAAAAAAAGACGCGGCTTTCCAAGTTTTTTGAAATCGCGGTAATCTCCGTGCCAGTCAGGTTGTGGCACTATCGCAACCTTATATCCGGCCGCTTCAAGGGTACGGCCTATTACGGCAACACCAAACGAAGGATGATCAACGTAGGCGTCACCGGAAAAAAGTATGACATCGAGTTGTGTCCAACCTCTAAGTTCACACTCCTTTTTGGTCGTAGGCAAGAAATCAGTCAGCATTGTCGGCAGGTTTGTGTTCCCCATATAGCACTATGAGGTTATGAAGTGCTATGGCTTTCATGTTGGGATGGTATATTACATTAAAGCATAAATCCATTAACGGTTTGTCTGATGCTCCGGTGGATTCTACAAGTGAACGGACGTTGAAACGCAATTTCTCTAACACAGTGTCGTCAACAATACCATTACTGTCAACAAGATTGCGAAACAATGAATAGCGGTCGATGGTTACAATATTTTCTTCTGTAATGTCTATGCTTCTTGTGCCGGAAGCGTTTGAAATAATCTTATACATAGTATATTTTGATTAAAGTTTTATTCTGTCAAAAAATCCAATATTCCTCGCATAATAACGGCTCTTTGTGCTGAGTTCGTTATACATTCAAAGGGAAATCCCATGGTAAAGGTGTTAGTCTCTCCTTTGTTGGCAACAGCTGCTGTCTGTGCATTACTGTATTGCATCGCAATAAATGCAGTGCCTGATGGTTGCAAGACATCACTTTGCAATGTGGCGTAATGGTAAGGATTTAGGGTATTGGTAATGGTAACAGTCTGTTGCAACCCTATAACTGTTGCATTGTCATTCCGTATAGTTCCAATATGATTTATATGTAGTAATTGTTGCAGAAAAGCCTTTTCGTCATCTTGCCGCATATCACTTCCTATATAAGAACCGCTGACAAGCAATGCTCCTCGCCTGTTTCTTTGATAGTCAAGTAATCGTTTCTGCATTTGCTTCGTGAATGTCTTATAGACGTGTAACGTGTTATTTGTATAGCACTCATTACCGAGAATGAGATCTAAAACGTCATAGTTGTTTATATCTATATCTCCCCACTCTACAACAGATTTTGTGGCACTGACGATATTGTATTTGTTTGCAGACTTTATGGCAAGAGCGTGTTCTGCAACATAGTCAAAACTATTGCCAGCAACAAACGTTCCGGCCATCTCTTCTCCGCAATATCCAAAAGTTCCATATCCTTCGCTACCGGCTGTCGCAGTGGAGAATACCTGCTGTGCACCACTCCACCCTGCTGTCATACCGTATGATACACCGGGGTCGGTATAAAGGTCAAAACCTTTTTCTGTTGGAGTGTTGATTTGTGCAGGACCGGACAGACGCTGGAAGCCATTGACAACCATTATGTTTTTAGCCTCAGGGCCATGCCAAACCACACATAGTTCTTCTGTCGGGAAACTCTCTCCTCCCGCATTTACTGCTGTGATGCGAAAACGGTAGAGTAGATCTTTTTCTAACTTTTGTGTATAATGAGTGTTTTCTGTGTTTCTTCCGTTATCATAGCCAAATCCCCCCATGGCCATATAAACATTATAGGAAGTCGCATTTGCTGATGATTCCTCTTTGTCCTTCTGTGGCAACCATTTTAGTTCTGCATTGCCCTGCTTGTCAAGTGTTATGAAGAAGTTTACAGGAGCTAATGGTGATACGATAACCTTCTCACCATGTGCTTTGGCCTCATAACGCAGTATTGTTTTGTAAATGGAACGCGCCAGTGTGAATTTGAAATCAGGGTCATGTCCCAACTGCATATCCGGGAAACTTTGGTGAGACAGCGTCTCAAAGATAGCGGACGGCATTGCCGGCAGACGGGTTTCAGAATAGTTACGGTCATAAAGGTCTCGCCATTTCCAATTACCGTAACGTGCTTTGATGTCTTTCTGGCTTTGTTCTAATAACAGTTCGCAGAAATCCTTTGAATGCGACCTTGATATTCCTGCATCAAGATTCCCATCGTTGAAGTCTGTTGTGCAAATAGCCAAAGAACCATAAATTGATTTCATGTCGTTTTCAAATCCAGCATCAGAATGTATGGCAAGACAAAGGTCTATTGGAACTTTCTTTCCTTCTATGTTCGGTGCATAAGACGAACCTCCAGCCAACCAATTGGTCATAAGTGATCGACTGTTTATGTCGTCTTTGTAATCATCTGCACCTTGGTAAAGAGAATAAAGGGAGTATGGCACACCGGCCCATTGGGCATAATATCTCGCACCTTCAAGGCAACGCGGCATTCCGCTGGTACATCCTCCGCGCTCAATGTTACCCATGCCACCACCAAAGCGAACGGCATCAGTAGTGATAATACCTTTTGAAGCAGATTGAGCTGAAACCTCGACACGATTGTAAGCGGAACAACCTTGGTCAAATTCAAAACTCCCGAGGTATACCCATGTACCTCCACCCATTTGTTGATTGACTCTGAATTCCGTTCGTTGTCCTTGGTGATGAACTATATACAGAGCATCATCTATGCTGTTTTCTAATGTGGTATAACTGACATAAACCGCATAGCGACCCGTTTTAGGAAAGTTGGGTTGATAGGAAGCAGAACTTGCATCATCGCTTTTCGTGGTACGAATTTGTCTCGATGTGCCTTTCTCGAAAGGATTGTGTCCGTCAGCTATGTTTCCGACAGGTGTAGCAAAACCCAATGCTGAAGAGGCTTTCCAATATCCTGACTGTGAAGTCTCTGTATAATAAGGTGCAAAGTCATCGTTGTCAACGATGACTTCCTCTTGCTGCCAATCGCGTTCCCGAGGAGTGAAAACATAAGCGCCGGCCTTTTCAAGCATAGGGATAAGGAATGGGACGACTATGGTTTGTGTAAACAAGTCTTCATTTGTACAGAACATATTGGGACGCTGCCATCTCCATTTACTTTTGTTGTTGTCGTAAAAACGGCCATGGCTTGCCCAGAGAGAAATATGTTTTCCTTGCAGTCCGTTGCTTATAGTATATGGCAGCGATGAATTTTCCACCCAAGGCTTACCGTCATAAGAGACACTCTTCCACCATCCTCTTGTCTTTTTTCGTTTGGGTTTAGTTGTTTTATGTTCGTACTGTGACACATTTTGCTCTATTATGCTCTCCAAAGGCAAACCTCTTGTCACAATGCGTACTTTGTAATTCGTATATTGTTTCGGCAGTGCCTTATGCACTTCTTTGGTAGTTTTTCTGTATATCTTCTGTATATCTTTCTCCGTAAAGTCTTGTTCAGAAAAAGAAGCATCCATATATATAATAATGGTTTGTGTGGAGTCTTCTATATGTAGTTCTTTTACGTACTTGTCATACGAAGACGCTGATATTGACATACAGAAACTGTACGCCAATATCAGTAATGAAAATCGGAACTTGTTTGTCTGTGTTAGAAACATTTATATACCAAATTTCTCAGGGTACCTCCCCTTGGTGTCTGCAAAATATTGTTTTATCTCCGGTAATTCCTTGTCTATGTCTCCTGAGGGGTGAATACTTTTCGTGCACCTTATCAACTTCTTTTTGTAATCAAGGGCGTATAATAGTATTGGAATTTCAGCCTTGGCTGCAATAAAGTAGAATCCCTTTTTCCAGTCAGGGTTATAGCTGCGAGTACCTTCCGGAGTTATTGTGAGATGAAAGACGTCCGTACTTCGTGCCGTTTCCGCAAGTATGTCTGTCATACTCGTCTTATGTTTTCGGCAAACCGGGATTCCGCCGGTTTTGCGAAATATTGGCCCCAGCGGCCAAAAGAACCATTCTTCCTTCATCAAGTAGTTAGAATGTAAACCCTCAGCATGGCAATATAATTGCCCAAGTACAAAGTCCCAGTTGCTTGTATGTGGGGCAAGGCATATAATATACTTATCCGGATGCTCTACTGTTATCTCTTTTTTCCATCCGAGACATTTGTAAAGCATCCATGCGCAAAAACGTTTCAACATATAGACTTTTATTGTAAATTATTTATCTGATCAACAATGTTGTTTACTTCATTTGTAAAATTGTTTATCAAGTGGGCGTAATAGACTTTCGCTTTCATCCCCGGTTCTGGGTGGGACACTCTCATTATATAATCAGAATGAATATGCATGATAGACTTAAGCAGAGAATGAACGTTCTCTTCATCATATTTGGCATTATACAATGATATGGCCACACATTCTGCGAATAATTCACTGCAAATATAGGTTATACCTCTCTTTAAGCTTCTTTTGTTTGCCATTGTTATTATGGGTGTTTAAGGATTGTTTACTTTGAAATTTAATATATGAACCTTCAAAAATGGAAAGCACCTCCAAAGGTAATCAAAAATCTATTAAATTAAAAGAGAAAAGTGTAAATTTGTATTTTTTTGTGTATTATAAGCACGTTTTATATGTTATGTCACTTATTTTTATTAATTTTGCACGCATATATAAAACGGTAATAACCGTATAGACAGCTGGTGCTACAATAATAGATAAACATTCAAATATAATAAAGACAATAATGGCAAAAGAACTGAAAGAACTAACGAAACGCGCTGACAATTACAGCCAGTGGTACAATGATCTTATTATAAAAGCTGACCTTGCAGAACAATCTGCTGTACGCGGCTGTATGGTGATTAAACCTTATGGTTATGCAATATGGGAGAAAATGCAGCATCAACTTGATAAAATGTTCAAGGAAACTGGTGCGCAGAATGCCTATTTTCCCCTTCTTATCCCCAAGTCTTTCCTTTCAAAGGAGGCAGAACATGTTGAAGGCTTTGCCAAGGAATGTGCAGTTGTCACACATTATCGTTTGAAGACCAACGAACAAGGTGATGGCGTGGTGGTTGACCCCTCCGCTAAATTAGAAGAAGAACTCATAGTTCGTCCGACTTCGGAAACCATAATATGGAACACATATAAGAATTGGATACATTCATGGCGTGATCTTCCGTTGATGTGCAATCAGTGGTGTAACGTAATGCGTTGGGAAATGCGTACGCGTCCTTTCCTCCGTACATCAGAATTCCTTTGGCAAGAGGGACACACAGCTCACGCTACACGTGAAGAGGCTGAGGCTGAGGCACAGCAAATGCTTAAAGTTTATGCACAGTTTGCTGAAGACTGGATGGCTGTGCCTGTGATGCAGGGAGTAAAGAGTGAGACAGAACGCTTTGCCGGAGCACTTGACACTTATACCATTGAGGCTATGATGCAGGATGGTAAAGCTTTGCAGTCAGGAACATCCCACTTCCTTGGCCAGAACTTTGCCAAAGCTTTCGAGGTGACATATTTAACGAAAGAAAATAAACAGGAATATGTTTGGGCAACTTCTTGGGGAGTTTCCACACGTCTTATAGGTGCACTCATAATGACCCACTCAGATGATAATGGCCTTGTACTTCCACCACGTCTTGCACCATTGCAGGTTGTCATTATTCCAATAGGTAAAGGGGAGCAGCAGACGCAAATAGCAGAAAAATTCCAACCGGTGATTGATGCGCTTAAATCAAAGGGCATCAGCGTAAAGTATGATGATGCCGACAATAAGCGTCCGGGCTTTAAGTTTGCTGACTATGAATTGAAAGGCGTTCCTGTGCGTCTTGTCATGGGAGGACGCGACTTAGAGAACGGCACGGTTGAAGTTATGCGTCGTGACACACTTGAAAAAGAGACAGTCAATTTTGAAGGACTTGCAGAATACGTAGAGAATTTACTTGAAGATATACAGCAAAATATATTCAAGAAAGCAAAGGCTTTCCGCGATGCCCACATCTATGAATGCGACAATTATGAGGAATTTAAGGAACGTGTAAAAGATGGAGGATTCTTCCTTTGCCATTGGGATGGTACAGCAGAAACTGAAGCCCAAATCAAGGAAGAGACACAAGCTACTATCCGTTGTGTTCCTTTTGCTTTTGAACAGACACCGGGTATTGATATGGTTTCCGGCAAACCCTCAAAGTGTCGTGTGCTTATAGCAAGAAGCTATTAATTTCTAACCTATATTATTCACTACAAAATTATTTATTATGAAGAAGTACATTGCAGAACTTGTTGGTACATTCGTACTTACTCTTCTTGGTTGCGGTGCGGCCGTAAGTCTTAATTGTGGAGTTGATGCCGCATCCGTAGTAGGTACAGCTATGGCATTCGGCATTGCCGTTATAGCCATGGCCTATACCATTGGCGGTACGAGCGGTTGCCATATAAATCCCGCCATCACCCTTGGTTGCCTTCTTTCAAAACGAATATCCGGTAAGGACGCAGCGATGTATATGATATTTCAAGTAATAGGCGCAATTCTCGCCTCCTGTGTGCTTTACGCTCTTGTTTTTACTGCTCCTGAACTTCCGGAAGGAACCACGACAGGTGCCAACGCCTGTGCAGGCGGTGTTGTCAATGGACTTATAGCCGAGATTGTTCTGACAGCAATATTCGTTCTCGTAGTTCTTGGCACAACAGATGATAAGGTCGGAGCCGGTAATTTTGCCGGTCTTGCCATCGGTATGTCACTCATTCTCATTCACCTTGTAGGCATACATTACACCGGTACTTCTGTCAACCCTGCACGTTCCATCGGTCCGGCTTTATTTGAAAGAGGCCAGGCTCTCAGCGAGTTGTGGGTGTTTATTGTCGGTCCATTTGCCGGTGCAGCTATTGCATCATTGATTTGGAGTGTTATTAATAACAAAGAATAAAAACAGATGAAATCCCCACTCTCCCATCTGGCTGTTATTGGTGCAAACTTTATTTGGGGGCTATACGCTACCATCTGTAAGGGGTTTCTGATAAGCGGCCTTGTCAGCAGTTGGGCACTCTGCGGCATAAAGATGATAGGTGGAGCGATATTGTTTTGGTGTGTTTCTTTGGTGCTTCCCGCAAGTGTAGCATCAAAGGAACACATAGAACGCCGCGACCTGTTGAAACTCTTTTTTGCATCAATGCTGATTAACGCCGGAAGTCAGTCGTGTATTATTCTCGGACTAAACTATACCAGTCCTGTTGATGGTACGGTGATTTGCAGTATGGCGCCAATCTTCACTGTTGTTTTGGCAATGTTGTTGCTTAAACAACGTATCAGTATAATAAAGTCCATAGGTGTAGCTCTTGGATTTGCAGGTGCTTTACTCTTTGTCTTTCCGAACATATTGGGAGATGGGGTATCCTCGTTTATCCACCAGAGTGGTGGCAACCCCTTACTTGGCAACACGCTGATGATTGTCTCACAGATATTTGGTGCACTCTACTTGCTACTTTTCACCGATGTATTGGAACGATACAGTGCTTTTACGCTCATCAAATGGTTGTTTCTTTTCTCGGCAGTAGTACTTGCTCCTGTTACAGCAAAGGACATCGTGCATTCTGATTGGGCAGCAATGGATATTGTCAGTTGGTTACAGTTAGGCTATATTATTGTTTTTGCTACGGGATTAGCCTATTTTCTTCTTGTCATAGGCCAAAAGAAAGTCTCACCCACAGCAATAGCGATGTATAACTATGTGCAGCCTATTACCGCTACCATAAGCAGCGTGGCGATAGGGATGGCAACAATAACTGAGCAGGAGCAGGTTGCAACTTTATTATGCCTGTTGGGAGTGTATATAGTTATTAGGAGATAAAGTCCGGTATAAGATAATAACAGCAGAAGCCATCACTACTCGGTAGTAATGGCTTCTACTGTTATTTGCAATATCATACGGCTTTACTGTTGGTGTTGATCGTTCGGTAAAGCAAGGATACTTCCCGGACATATAAGAACCTTTTGAGGATTAAACACTGCCTTACCCTCTTTCGTATATCCGTAAACGTAACCTGATGATACATAATCCTTAGCGTCAGTAAAATATATGTTACCGGTATAAGGCGACATATACAGACTGTATGGAGTACCCAATTCTTTTATCTTTTCTGTTATAGCATCATTATATATGCCGGCACTTACAGTCTTGTTTTCCGGGTCAATGGTATTTATATAGTAAGTGTTTTCTCCTGTCTTATAAGAGCCGACAGAATAGAACAGTTTTCCGTCTGTCGCACTATAAGTGCAGGGAAAATCAAATGTGGTTACAGTCTCTGTGTTGCAGTCAAGAATTACCGTTTTTGCAGGCACACTATTATAGTCCCCGCAAGAGTTTATGCAAAGATAAGGTCCTGCCTGCGATATATTACCATAGAGATTAAGACATCCGGTTTCTATTGTCTTTATAGATCTCATGGTATTAGCATCTACCACCTGTACCGTTGATTCATAGTCATGTGGCTCTGAGTAACTGTATCCACCGGTATTTGCCACATATAGTTTTCCGTCATACAAACTTATTCCGTCAGGTTCCCACCCTACTTCACAAGTAGCCACAACCTCTTTTGTCCTTAAATCAATCTTTGCGACATAGCCTTTTGTGAATGTCTGACTGCCACATACATGTGCGTATGATGTTACATAAAGATAATCCTTGTCTGCGCATAAGCGTCTGTTGTTCGGAATATCCTCCGTTGCACCGCATGCCGTCCCGTCGGGATGAATGTATTGGATGATGTTGGAACCGCTTACAGCTATTGCTATCAACGTATCGTTTACCTGTATTACGTCATTTGGAGCGTCACCTAACTTAGCGCTGTTGACATTTCTGAACCAACTGTTTGTTATTGTACCCGTAATAGCATTATAATAAGAGAGCTGTCCGTTGTCCGCCCCGGCATTTCCCTGATTGCAGACAAGGATGTTTTCGCTGACAAGTGAGGTTGGTGGTTCCTGAACAAAGTCTGGGTCTGATGAACACGCGACAAATAACAGTCCGCAAATGATGAGATAGAATAAATTTTTCATGATGTTTGTTTTGTTTTTTATTTTATATGATTTATCTTAGAAAGCGTATCTTAGTGTCATGCCAAACCTTCTGCCCGGCATTGGCCATCGTTGTATCATCTCGTATCGTATATCAAACAAGTCCTGACATTCTACCTCTGCCGAATAGTTCTTGTACTTGTAGCCCACCTTTATGTCAGTACAGTTGTAGGAGTCAAGAGGTTCTTCTATATCGTTTTCAGTAGTCCAATACCGTTTGTCAACAAACATGTGGGACAATGAAACCGTGAATCCTTTATAATATAATGTATATACGGCACTGAATGACCAACGTGGGGAATAAGCTATGTAATCATTGTAGGCGTCCTCCGTAGGGTCAGTGCGGTTTCTGTCATCTTGGAATGCTCCTGTCAGCAACAGCCCATGGTTGCCGTACCGTGCATTGGCCGTAACATCTACACCCATGCAGCGTGTGTAGCCATAATTAAGCATTGTCCACTGATAAGAACCTTTAAGCGGAAGACATACAATCCTGTCCTCTATATGGTTATAATACCAATCCGCTTGAATGTCCAGCCAATCATTGTTGTATGTCACGCCAACGTCAAACTGTTTTGTATATTCCGGTTTGAGGTTTCGGTTGCCTACAAGGGTATAATACAAATCGTTCAGAGTCGGTGCGCGGAACACCTCCTTGTAGAAACTGCGAAGTTGCCAGTTACCAAAGGTGTATGATGCCAAGGCATTCCATGTGGTTCTTGACAAAGGCTTGCTTGTGCCTTTGGTGTGGTCGGTTACGTTTGTATATAGCCCGCTGACGCTGGCATTCCATCCTCCGTGACTGTAATATGCCGACAATGATGTCTTGCTGTCAAAACGATACACATAATGAAAATACTTTACGTCAGTAGTAAGGTCTGACCACCGCAGGTCACTTGACACAGACAATCCCCAATCCTTGTATTTATATGCTCCGGCCGCTGCGGCGTATATGTCCTGCTGATGGTATTTGTTATTGCTGTGTACGGAAATATTCTCATCGTAGTCAGAACGGTAGTGCAGATAGTCATTGGCATATTTCACTATTCCCCTCACACTTATGTCTCCGAAATGCTCGCGATAAGACAATTGGCTGAAGAAATTTCTGTCCCATTCACGGCCAACATCCGTGTATTTGTCTGACAGGCGGCGCACAATCCCACCCGGCAACCCGCGTTTGGAGTTGAAATAATAAGTGTGCCATTGCCACCCTTTGTAAAAAGCGCATCCCTCTATCCTGAACATTGTTATGTCGGAGTTGCGGCGTGTTCCGGTGGTGTCCTCGTATTCAGTGTGATATTCAAACGGGTAATCACCGTCTGAGGTCGTCAGTTGTGCATCAATAAAACCGTAATTTTTGTATGACAAGGTCAGATTAGCCTTGTGAGTGTTAAATGAAGAATATCCGTAAGATGCCATGAGGCTTGTGCTGTCGGGCCTGTGTGTTTTCAGATATACGGTAGAGGCGGACGCAAACTCGCTTGCCGTCATCAGCATTTCCGTCTTGTTGGCGTTGAACAGCGACACGGATTCAAGCGTGGTGAGGGAATATTTGCCCAAATCTACCGTGCCGTTCTGCGCATTGGTAATCCTTACTCCGTCGAGAAATACACCCACGTGTTGCGAACCTAACGAACGTACATTGATGGTTTTCTGCCCGCCAAGTCCGCCATAATCCTTAATCTGAACACCCGACAGGAATTTGAGTGCGTCGGCAACGGAATTAGACGGCAGTGCCATTATCTGGCTGCGTGTTATTGTTTGGTGCGGTGTCACGTTCTTTATGCCATTGACAATCACCTCGTCAAGCCGATATACAGAATCCGGAAGCACATTCTGTGCCGACACCGTTTGCGCATAAAGACATAACGGCAACACAACAAATGACAAAGGCCGGAACCTTAAAGCCCATTTCCTAAATACCATATTTTATTAAAAAGATTTCCGCATCCATAATCCCGTGGACACATATAGACTATTGGCAAATGGCAGGTCTTCTGACTTTTTCCTTGAAAATAACACGGTCTTCCCGGACTTTTGCAAAACAATTACTGATGGTTTCGCATCCAGTGACACTGTCGGTTACCTTGAAAAAGGATTTACAGCTACGGGTATAGTCGCAGATTTTCACTGCGTTCTCATCTTAGCTCCATTCCTTTCCTGCCTAAACGCAGGATGGCGGAGAACCAAATGCAGTGCAAAAATAATGAAAAATCCGCATATAACCATCTGTTTGCCCATACAATTATTAAAGAAGTAATAAAATTTAACCTATGTCAAGTCTGTATTAAGTTGCATATATTTATGACAAGAACAATAAACAATGGAAAACAACGGTTATTTTTCGGCTTTGTACGAGTAAGAAAATGAAAACTCATTCTGACGCGTTAAATCGCCTCCGCCGGGACTTTGTGCCGTAAAAGGGATGATGCGCTCAGAATGTACGCAATCATGCAAAAATGAGGTCGGTATTTTGCGCATTTTTACGAATCGGAGGTTATAACGTAAAATGGTGCTTTTAATCATGCGAAAAGCCGCTGGCAGTCATGTAAAAAGCCGCTTTTGGCCTCATGGAAGCATGCTATTCACTTTCGTAAAGTTGGTGAATAGAGCGTAAAATGAGTACTGTATTTCGGTTTTATGGGCGTTTTTGTAATACATTAAGGAAACTTTAACATTTCTGCCACTATTGCGTGTCAGTCTTTTTGTAGTGCAATGACAAGTAATAAAGTTCCACCTGCAGCGTTCAATTACGCGCTTTCCTTCTAAAATGACCAAAGAAAAGTGCGAAAAACGCAATTTCTTTGTTTATTTGTTTGCATATATGTAATTTTTAAGTTACCTTTGCAACATGAAAAAGGTAAGGGAAGTAATAACCTATAAGCATTACTTTGACGAGTTCTTCAAGGCTCAACAGCCGAAAGTCCGTGACAAAATCATCAAGGTGCTTGACATAATAGAACAGGTGGAGAAAGTTCCTGCTACCTATCTGAAATATATGGAGGGCACTAATGGACTGTTTGAGGTGCGTGTGCAGCTGGGTAACAACATATTTAGGATATTCTGTTTTTTGACGGTAATAAGTTCGTCATACTATTGACAGGCTTCCAGAAAAAGACACAAAAGACACCTTCAACAGAGATAGAGAAGGCGGTAAGGCTTATGGGAGAATATTACGAAGAAAAGAAAAGGGAGGCAAGAAAATGAATACAAGAACATTAGACCAGATTAAGAATGACTATTACGGTGTGGTTGGTACACCTGAACGCGACAGGCTCGAAAGGGAACTTGAAGCATTGCGTATTGGTTTCAAAATAAGGAGTGCAAGGGAGAAAAAAGAGATGACACAGGCCGAACTGGCTAACCGTATAGACAAAAAACGTACTTTCATATCAAAGGTAGAAAACGATGGTGAAAACATCACACTGAAAACACTGTTTGACATCGTGGAACGCGGTTTAGGCGGTCATCTTAAAATAGAAGTACAAATATAAATTCGGACATAAGGGAGTAACTCTTATGTCCTTGATTTGGTTCTAAGGTAAACAAATGAGTCGTTAAAGACAAATGCTTGAAACCCTTCTGATTACCGCTTTTGCCCTTTACCTTTAGTAAACCATCCGTATTGTATGACGTTATGCGGACATACATGATAGCAACCGAGACATCCTGTGCAGTCTCCTTTCCAATATAAATTCCCGTTTTTGTCTGTTGTAATGTTGCCGATTGGGCAATGCTTTACACATTTATGGCAGCGTGTGCATTTGGATTCGTCAACATGAAAGAAACTGTCGTTTATCAAGAAGCGATTGAAAAGTGGTCTGAGAATATATGTCTTAATGAATGCGCAGGCCCCACGTTTGACGCTTACGACAGAACGATGTTCCCGTATTTGTGTTGCAATGAACGGAACAAGTTGTTTCATTGCGAGCATCTTGCTGTTGGCTACTTCTGCGGAATCAATGTCAAAGCCCGGCAGGCATACGTATGTGTTTGGCATTTGCACGGAGAAAGCGGCATCAAGTGCCAGTTGATTCTTTTTTAAGAATTTACGGACAAGCATATCAGTATAGCCCATATCATCGCCACATGTCATGATGATATAGATATATTCCACCTTGTCATGCAGTAATTGCGGCAATCTGTGCTCGAGGAAAGACGTTACTATCCCCGGCATTCCCCACGCATAGACCGGAAATACTATGCCAACAGAGTCGCCCGCACACGGGAGAGCGTCGGTCATTGATGAGTAAGCATCGCCTAATTGTTCTGCAATCAGTTGGCAAACAAGACTGCTGTTGCCGGTTCCTGAAAAATAGTATAGCATGATAATTCCTTTCTTTGCGGGTTCTTTCTATATGTAAGAACGTTCTATTTTGGGTTCTTGGCACCCTTAGCACCTTTGTGTTACAATTCACCAATATCTACTATTCCGTGCATAACGGCGTAGATGATAATGTCGGCAAGTGAGCGTGCTTGTAACTTGGACATGATTTTCTTTCGATGGGAGATAACTGTGGTCTGACTAATATTGAGTTTTTCCGCTATCTCCTTATTTATATATCCCTTGCACAGCAACACGGCCACTTCCGTCTCTCTTGTTGATAGTAAAGGAGTCTCTGTCGTTATGGCGTTGCGTTTGCCGTGTCCCGCAGCGTGCAGTGTGAGGATTTCGCGCACAAGTGCTTTTTCTGTTTGGCACGTATTGATGGTGTGCACTCCGGATATATTGGTTTCACCGCCTACAAGGACTATCGTTTTTTGTGAATTGTCGCGAAAGAACTGTGAATGTTCAAAGTAAATGCGGGAAGAAACAAAATAGTGGGCGTATTCAGTATTTGCCGGCATTCCCGCAAGATCATGGCATACAGTAATGTCAGCCATAGGAATTATGTCTTCTAACAGCTGTCTCAACCCTATTCCGGTTAATGCGTTGTCAACAATGATGATGATACGCATGGGAATGTGTGTCATGCCATTATGTTGTGGTTCTTGCTTTTCCAATTTCTGATACTTACGTTTATTTTATTGCATAATATGATGCAAAGGTAACATTATTTTTCTGTTTATAAAGTTTTTTTGCCGTAAAAAAGAGGAAACGTTTTGTCTTTTCCGTTTTTTATTTGTAATTTTGCATCGTCCACTAACACAATAACGATTCCAAATAAAAAAACTATTACATTATGAAAACGGATATTGAAATAGCACGGGAAGCGGTACTGAAACCTATCAGCGAGATTGCCGGACAACTTGGTATAGATGAGTCCATAATGGAACCTTATGGCAGATATATAGCAAAGGTACCTTATACATGTATTTCTGAAAAGAATGTAAAGAAGAGCAATCTTATTCTTGTGACAGCAATAACTCCTACTAAGGCGGGTATAGGCAAGACCACCGTGTCAGTGGGGCTTGCGCTTGGTATGGCCAAGATTGCCAAGAAGGCTGTGCTGGCATTGCGTGAACCGTCATTAGGACCATGCTTCGGTATGAAAGGCGGGGCTGCCGGCGGCGGATATGCGCAGGTGTTGCCGATGGAGAAGATTAACTTGCATTTCACTGGAGACTTTCATGCGATAACTGCCGCTAACAACATGATTTCCGCATTGCTTGACAATTATATTTATCAGCATAGGGCGGAAGGTTTTGGCATGAAGCAGATTCTATGGAAACGTGTGATGGACATTAATGACCGCAGTCTGCGTCAGATTGTAACGGGGCTTGGACCATACGCGAACGGACTGCCACAAGAAGGCGGTTTTGACATTACGCCAGCTTCGGAAATAATGGCTATACTTTGTTTGTCAAAGGACATGGAAGACCTGCAAAGAAGGATTGACAACATACTGTTGGGATATACTCTTGAAAACAAGCCTTTCTTCGTTCGGAATCTTGGCATAAGCAGTGCTATAACCGTATTACTGAAAGATGCTCTTAACCCAAACCTCGTGCAGACAACAGAAAACACTCCCGCTTTCATTCATGGTGGCCCGTTTGCGAATATAGCGCATGGATGTAATTCTATCCTTGCAACAAAGATGGCAATGACATACGGTGACTATGTGATAACAGAGGCGGGATTCGGCGCAGACCTTGGTGCAGAAAAGTTTTTTGACATAAAATGCAGAAAGGCAGGTTTGACACCATCGTTAACTGTGCTTGTCGCCACATTGCAAGGACTTAAAATGCACGGTGATGTAGCAGAGGGGGACATAAAGAAACCTAACTTGGAAGGAGTCATGAAAGGTTTTGCCAACATGGATCGGCACGTACAAAACATCAGAGGTTTCGGCCAAACGGTGCTTGTATGTTTCAATAGATATGCACAGGATACAGAGGAAGAAATTGAACTGGTGCGCCGGCATTGCGCGGAAATAGGTGTTCCCTTTGCCTTGAACAACGCTTTCTGTGAAGGAGGTGACGGTGCTGTTGAACTCGCAAAACTTGTTGTGGAAACCATAGACAACAATCCTTCCAGTGCGTTGCAGTACACTTACAATGATGAAATGTCGATTGTTGAGAAGATTATTGCTGTGGCAAAGAAAATTTATGGTGCCAACTCTGTCAGCTTCTCGCCTGAAGCTATACGCAAGATAGCCAAAGCAGAGGAATTGGGATATGGCTCTTTCCCCGTATGTATAGCAAAAACCCAATATTCTTTCTCGCAGAACCCTAAGGCTTATGGCGTTCCTACCGGTTTTAACTTTGACATAAAGGATTTTGTTATCAACGCAGGAGCGGAGATGCTTGTTGCGATAGCCGGTGACATAATACGTATGCCCGGTCTTCCTAAGTCCCCTCAGGCTCTGAGAATTGGTATCGTAAACGGTCAAATAGACGGACTAAGCTAACCCATGAAAGTGTTAATACGTTTACAAAAATCAAAAAAATAGACAAAATGCTTGTATGTTTAGAATTGATTTGCTAATTTTGTAACGTGTTTTTCATGGTATTAGATTATTAAGGTTAATTGAGGTTAGTTGTCGTGAGACAATTAGCCTTTTTTGTAATAAGGCTTGTAAATGTTATAAAAGGAATTGCTATGAACAGGGAAAAACGGATATATCAAGTGACAATCGCTGGTAGTATCATAAATGCTATTTTACTTGTTGTAAAGTTTGCCGCCGGCATATTGGGGCATTCTTCCGCGATGATAGCCGATGCCGTACATTCTCTTAGTGACTTTATAACGGACGTGATAGTTGTGGTTTTCGTAAAGCTTAGCGCCAAGCCTGCTGATGCTAACCATGATTATGGACATGGTAAGTATGAAACAGTTGCGACCTCGTTGGTTGCAATGGCATTATTTGCCGTGGGGGTAATGCTGGGATGGAATGGGATAAAAAGTATTATTTTGTATATGAGAGGTGAAACGTTAGCTTCCCCCGACGTTATAGCTCTATGGGCCGCACTGCTGAGCGTAATGCTGAAAGAAATTACGTTTCGTGTCACAAAGAATGTATCAGACGAAGTTTCCTCGCAAGCCCTGGAAGCCAATGCTTGGCATCACCGTAGTGACGCCTTGTCATCCATTGGAACAGCGGTAGGTATTGGAGGAGCCGTGTTGCTGGGGGATAAATGGGCGGTGCTTGATCCTATTGCCGCTGTAATTGTGAGTGCCTTCATCATATATATGTCATTCAAATTAATATGCCAAGCTACTGGTGAATTATTGGAAGAGAGTTTGCCGCAGGAGATGGAACAGCACATCGAAAGTATTGTATATTGCGATAAAAAAGTAAAAGATATACATAATCTTTACACACGACGCATAGGAAACAGTATAGCCATTGAGATGCATTTGCGGCTTCCCGGCAATATCACATTGGAAGAGGCGCACAAGCATGCTACTGATATAGAGAACAATTTGAAGTCAGAATATGGCGAATGCACTCACGTGATGTTGCATGTGGAACCTATTAAATAATGAGTATTATCCGAATCCCTAATACGGATTAGGGATTTCCCCCTGACATTATCAAATAAAACCGTGTAACTTTGCACCTGATAAAAAATAACGATACAAAAAGAAAAATAAAATGAGAAAAAATTTTGGATTAGTCGTAGCACTTATGATGTTTTTACTTAGCAGCTGCACTTGCAGTAAGAAGTTGGAAGGCTCTTCTGCGGACATACGTGGCGAATGGATAATAGAGACGGCAATGGGCGTTAATACCGAGGGTGGCGAGAAACAGGCGTTCATCAATTTCGGTGATGACGGCAAGATGAATGGTTGTGCTACCGTCAACAGTTTCTTTGGAGGATATACGAACCAGAACGGCAAGCTAACCTTCTCTGCCATTGGCATGACACGTATGATGGGGCCATCAATGGACAAGGAAGACGCAATAGTGCAGGCTGTAAATTCTGCAAGTTCAATAAAAGTGAAAGGCAATACAGCCACAGTAGCAGACAAAGACGGAAAAACTTTGATGGTTTTACGAAGGAAATAAAGATTTGGAGCCCGTCTCACAACTTATTTTTTTCAAGAAAAAGTTTGCAAGTGTTGATATTTTTTCATACCTTTGCAGCCACTAACAAAAAACAAGCGCCATGGGGCTGACTGGATTTGACAGCGGGCTGGGATGGTGCGTAAGCATGCGGAGTGAAGACTGTTAACTCCTTAATCATATCGGTCAACAATTTAATTGGCGAAACAAAGTACGCTCTCGCTGCTTAATCGAAGCACAGTAGATTAGCTTTATTTCCTTGCAAGGCGAGGAAACGGGACATCGCTCAGCGCCCTCTCCTTGAGGCTTACTGGTCATAGCGGTGCTAAAATTTCAGGGATAGCCGGTAGCTTGTCTTGTGTTATTGGCGAAGTTTTTAAGACTAAGGCGGCAGTTGGTGGTTCAGGTCTTGCTGTCGCTCTAAAACCAAAGGCTGAAATAAGCATGTAGAAAGCGTTCGGTCACACCGTTTGGACGAGGGTTCGACTCCCTCCAGCTCCACATGGACAACCCAAGAAGAAAGCGCCGCATAAAATGACAAAAAGTTTTATGCGGCGCTCTCTTTATTTCTTTTTATGCGTTTGTAATATCTTGCTACTCATCAATATGCTTGCCACTTTGTAATTAACGCCCTTTTACCCTCTAATCTGTACCTAATCACACAGTAATCAGCACCTGTTAGTTGTGTAATCGGCACCCTTTTATTGTGCCGTTAATTTCTCTGCAAGATAACGTGCTGTAATGCTTTTCTCTGACTTCACCACCTCTTCCAGAGTGCCGGTAGCCATTATCTCTCCACCACGCTTGCCACCTTGTGGACCAAGATCTATAATGTAGTCTGCATATTTTATTACGTCCATATTGTGCTCAACTACAATTATGGTATGTCCACGCTTCAACAGTTCGTCAAAAGCGTGAAGGAGACGCTTTATGTCATAAAAGTGCAGACCGGTGGTTGGCTCATCAAATATAAACAATGTATGTTCTTGTTTCTCTTGGGCTATGTAGTATGCCAGTTTCACACGCTGATTTTCGCCACCGGAAAGAGTTGAAGATGATTGACCAAGTTGTATATAGCCTAATCCTACTTCTTCAAGCGGCAGTAAGCGTGATATGATGGTACGCAACAATAGCAGTGTGGTCTTGCTGTGTGCCCGCTGCCTTAGGTCGCTTTCCTTATACCGTATCTCTTCTTTTTCTTGCTCTTCGGAAAAGAAAGCTATCGCCTCAGACACAGTCATGCCAAGCACATCATTAACGTTTTTCCCCGCAAAACGAATATCCAATACTTCACGCTTGAAACGCTTGCCATGGCAAGACTCGCATATTAAAGTCAAATCAGCCATAAACTGCATCTCTACAGTAACAACACCTGCACCTTTACATTCTTCGCATCGGCCACCTTCAGCATTGAAAGAGAAATGCTGAGGCGTGATATTCATTTGCTGTGCCAATGCCTGTTCCGCAAATAATTGACGTATGGCGTCGTATGCTTTTATATATGTAGCAGGGTTGGAACGGGTACTCCTACCGATTGGGTTTTGGTCAACCATCTCCACATGCTTTATTATATCACAATCGCCTTCAAGGGAAGAATAGGCACCGGGGAGTTCGGCTGCCATGTCCAGTTTCCTCCTTATGATAGGATATAGTGTTCCTTTTATAAGAGAAGATTTGCCTGAACCGCTGACACCGGTGACGACAGTCATGACATTGAGCGGGAATGTTACGTCTATCCCCTTCAAATTGTTCATGCGTGCACCTTTTAAGATTATGCTGCGATTCCATTTACGGCGGGATGCAGGAGTTGGTATTGTCTCGGTTCTTGTTAGATAATCAAGCGTATGAGATAGTTTCTGATTCACATATTGTGATTTCGGTGGTAGTGTCCCGGCAAAAACTATTTGGCCACCATTTACTCCTGCGTCTGGCCCAACATCTATAAGGTAATCCGCGGAACGCAGGATGTCTTCATCATGTTCCACAACTACAACAGTATTGCCTATGTCGCGCAGTTTTTTTAGAACAGTTATGAGTTTTTCAGTATCACTGCTATGCATCCCGATGGATGGTTCATCGAGTATATATAAAGAACCGACAAGCGAAGAGCCTAATGATGTAGTTAGATTAATTCTTTGACTTTCTCCTCCTGACAGTGTGTTACTTGGACGGTTGAGTGTCAGGTAGTCTAATCCGACATCAAGGAGGAATTGCAGGCGGCTTTTGATTTCTATGAGTAGTCGCCCTGCTATTTTCTCCTGATGTGCTTCCAACTGCAAGCCATTAAACCATTGTGCTAATTCTCCCACAGGCATTTCTACCAATTCCATAATGGTTTTACCGCCAATCTTCACATATCCAGCTTCCTTTCTTAATCTTGTGCCATGGCACTGTGGGCACACTGTTTTGCCGCGGTAACGGCTAAGCATTACGCGGTACTGTATCTTGTACAGGTTCTCCTTTACCATTAAAAAGAAAGCGTCGATGCTGACTTGTTCATGTTTTGCACGTTTTACATCTGACGGTAAACCGTGCCATAGCCAGCCTTTTTCTTTGTCTGTTAACTCATAATAGGGCTTGAAAATAGGAAAGTCGTCATGTGCGGCTCTACGTATAAATTCTGTTTGCCATTCTTTCATTTTTTCTCCATGCCAGCACTGTACGCAACCGTCATACACACTTAAAGAAGGATTAGGTATCACCAAATGTTCGTCTATACCCATTACTTTCCCAAATCCCTCGCATACAGGACAGACACCTATGGGAGAATTAAAAGCAAACAAACCATCGGTTGGTTCTTCAAATGTTATGCCGTCAGCCTCAAGCCGTGTAGAAAACGTATATGTAATATTAGCCGGAACAAATAATAGTAAGCAGATTCCATGTCCTTCATAAAAAGCTGTTTCTGCGGAATCGGTAAGGCGTGATATTGTTTCTTGCGAATCATCAACAGACATACGATCAATCAACAGGAAAATATCTTTTGACAACATATCGTTATCTTTATGTTGTTGTAGGAAGTCCTCTATCTGTATAATCTCACCATTACAATAAATTCGGGAATAACCTTGTTGCACTTCCATTTCTAATTGTTTCCTTATTGTCCTGCCGTCTGTAACGCATAGTGGTGCAAGGAGCATAAAGCGTGTTCCTTTCGTGAAAGACAACATACGGTTTACTACATCCTCCGGCGTCTCCTTTTTAACTTCTTGGTTAGACACGGGCGAGTATAACTTCCCTACCCTTGCAAACAGCAGTCGCATGAATTCGTAAATCTCAGTGCTTGTTCCGACAGTAGAGCGTGGATTGCGGCTTATTACCTTTTGTTCTATAGCTATGGCTGGAGGCAAGCCGGTAATGAAATCACATTCGGGTTTGCTCATACGGCCAAGGAATTGACGTGCGTATGAAGACAGACTTTCTACATATCTACGTTGTCCCTCTGCGTATAATGTGTCAAACGCCAATGAGGATTTCCCTGAACCGCTGACACCTGAAACAACAATGAGTTTGTTTCGTGGTATATCAATGGAAACGTCTTTTAGGTTGTTTACCCTTGCTCCTTTTATTTTTATGTATTGCGTCATCTCTTTGTAATGTAGTCGTTTGATTATACAAAGATAATGATAAAATCCCAAAATGCAAACTATATCCATTACTTTGACATATAAAAAGCCTTAAAAAAACGTTTTTTCGCCGTTTAATACGTTTCGTATCGTTTTTTTTTATTAACTTTGCGCACAACAATTAGAAGGGAAAAGTCGTCAGAAGCCCTGAAAAGCATCTTAAACGCAATATTTTGTAAAAACGATATAATAACAAATAACATAAAATGGACGATACACAGACTTACGATCACGACAGAATCATCAAGGTTAATATTGAAGAGGAGATGAAGTCAAGCTACATTGACTACTCAATGTCGGTTATCGTAGCACGCGCACTTCCTGATGTGCGCGATGGTTTTAAGCCGGTTCACCGCCGCATACTATATGGTATGCTTGGTATAGGAAATACCAGTACATCCCCTTATAAGAAGTGTGCCCGTGTGGTAGGTGAGGTTCTTGGTAAATATCACCCACATGGCGACTCTTCCGTATATGGTGCTTTGGTGCGTTTGGCACAGGACTGGAATATGCGATATACATTGGTTGACGGCCAGGGAAACTTTGGTTCCGTTGACGGTGACTCTGCGGCCGCCATGCGTTATACCGAATGTCGGTTGAGCAAGATGGGCGAATATGTCATGGATGATCTTGAAAAAGACACCGTTGATATGGCAAACAACTTTGATGACTCTTTGCAAGAGCCTACTGTCATGCCTACAAAAATACCTAATCTGCTTGTGAATGGAGGTAACGGTATTGCAGTCGGTATGGCAACTAATATACCGACCCATAATCTTGGTGAGGTAATTGACGGTTGTTGCGCATTTATAGACAATCCGGACATAGACACAGATGGACTGATGGAGTATATTAAAGCTCCGGACTTTCCTACCGGTGCATACATTTACGGATTGCAAGGTGTCAAGGAGGCGTATGAAAGCGGTCGTGGCCGCATTGTCATGAGGGCAAAAGCAGAAATCGAGTCTGGGGAGCAGCATGACAAGATTGTCGTAACGGAAATTCCTTACGGCGTTAATAAGGCTCAGTTAATAGAATACATTGCCGAGCTTGTTAAGGAAGGGAAACTGGATGGCATATCCAATGTGAATGATGAAACCGGACGCCAAGGTATGCGCATTGTCGTTGATGTAAAACGTGATGCCAATGCAAATGTCATTTTGAATAAACTATTTAAGATGACAGCCTTGCAGAGTTCTTTCTCTGTAAATTGTATAGCTTTGGTCAAAGGACGTCCACGTTTGCTTTCCCTGAAAGAATGCGTGAAATATTTTGTAGAACACCGTCATGATGTTACGATACGTCGCACGCAATATGATTTACGTAAGGCAAAAGAACGTGCCCACCTTTTGGAGGCTCTCATCATTGCCAGTGACAATATAGATGAAGTTGTACAGATAATAAAAACCTCTAAAAATCCTTCCGAGGCTCAACAACGCCTTATGGAACGTTTCAGCTTTGACGAATCACAGGCAAAATATGTTGTTGATATGCGTCTCAGCCAACTGACCGGTCTTCAACAAGAGAAACTGCATAATGAGTTTGATGAACTGATGAAGACGATAGAGTATTTGCAGTCTATTCTTGATGATCCGGAATTGTGTAAACAGGTTATGAAGGATGAATTGCAGGAAGTAAAGGAAAAGTACGGAGATGAACGTCGCACTGAAATAAAACTGTCCAGCGCCGAATTTAATCCGGAAGACTACTTCGCAAATGACCCTGTGGTCATAACAATGAGTCATCTTGGCTATATCAAACGCACCTTACAAACAGATTTCCGTGCTCAGTCACGTGGTGGCGTAGGTAGCAGAGGTACGAGAATGCGCGACCAAGATTTCACGGAATATCTGTATGCTGCCGATGCCCATGACATGATAATGTTCTTTACGAAAAAGGGACGTGTGTATTGGTTAAAGTGCTTTGAAATACCGGAAGGTGCAAAAGACTCCAAAGGACGTGCCATACAGAATATGTTGGAACTGGAGCCCGGTGATGCTATCAATGCGTTTCTTGGCATACAGAGCCACAAGTTCAGTAGTGAAGAGTTCCTTAACTCACATTATGTGGTGTTTGCCACAAAGAATGGCATCGTGAAGCGCACGAGCCTTGCGGACTATTCCCGTCCGAGGACAAAAGGTGTACGTGCTATCAATGTCCTTGAAGGCGACGAGGTGGTAAACGTCATGCTTACGAACGGTCATGATGAACTTATACTCGCAAGCCGCAATGGCCGTGCGGTACGTTTTGACGAAAATGACATTCGCGTCATGGGGCGTGTGTCAACAGGCGTGCGTGGTATGACACTGACTGATGAAGAGGACGCCGTTATTGGTATGGTAGTGGCTTATGACCCGGAACAGTCGTTGATGGTAATCAGTGAGAAGGGATATGGCAAACGCTCAAAGATAGGCTCCCTTTCTGAAGTGACACGTGAAGACGGCACCAAATATATGAAAGTGGAAGATGGCGGATACCGTTTGACAAAACGTGGTTCAAAAGGTGTCACAACATTAAATATCACGGAGAAAACCGGTAAGGTTATTGCCGTGAAGTGTGTCACAGGCGATGAAGATCTTATGATCATAAATAAGAGCGGCATAGCCATACGTTTTGCCATAGCAGATGCCGGCGACACGAAAGGACGTAATACCCAAGGCGTTAAGCTGATAGAATTAAAGAAACGCAATGAGTCCATTGCCAGTGTATGCGTTGTACCTCACGAGGAACAGACAGAAGAAGGCGAAGAAGCGCAGGATGTGGATACCAATGCTGCTTCTAATACAAAAGAAGAATAAGAAATAACCTAACATTTATTGATTATGAAAAAGACTTTCATTACGATGTTTGCAGTTTTGGTAGCTGCTGCATCATTTGCACAAAATCCCAAAATCGGGAAAGAGATTAAGGCAACAAAGGATTATGCAGCTGGTAAAGCTATCCTTGACGCTCAGTTCGCTAATCTGACAGACGAAGACAAAGGCAAAGCATACGATGAACTGTATAAACTCGCCAAGGAAAAGGCTGATCCGTCCATTGCAATAATTTCTTCAGGCAAGGCAGAAGGTGTAGATTACAAAACAATCTTAGCCGCTATTGAAACAGCATACGAGTGCGAGAAATATGCATCAAAGGATGCAAAAAAGAATGTTGATGAGATAAGCCCGTTCCGCGCAACACTCATAAATGCTGCCAATGGGGCTGACAATGATGCTGATAAGCTGGCTTACAGCCGTTGTTATATAAATACCGCCAAAGATGGTGACAACTACATTAAGTTGGCAAACTTCTTTGCGGCGTATGCTTCATATCAGAACAAGGATTTCCAGAATGCCGGCAAGTATGCAAAGGCGGCTCTTGGAGATGAGAAAGTGAATGATATGGCGGAGCAAATCTATCGTGTGTCTTTGGAGCAGAACCTTAAAACGCGTGAGGATAGTCTCAATTTTGTAAATGAACTGAAAGCATTAAATATCGACAAGTACTTCACACAAATCTGTGGTATATATCAAGATTTAGGACAAGAGGAACAAGTAAACAAATTGGTGGATGAGGCGCTTGCAAAGAATCCAAACAATAAAATAGCTTACTTTACACGTGGTTCCATCAATAATGCCAAGAAACAATATGACGCTGCCACTGCTGATTTCAAGAAAGCGGTAGAAATCGATCCTGCATTTATTCAAGCATGGTTCAATCTTGGTGTATGCGCATCTCAAAAAGGCTTTGACCTCAACGAGAAATATACAGACAAGGCAGGTAGGATACCAGCAGACAAGGCTGCCGAAGTAACATCCGTCTTAAAAGAGGCTATCACATATTATGAGAAAGTTCGTGAACTTGATCCGAATCATGAGCAAATTTCCAATTGGCCAATGCAACTTCGTATGCTTTACAATGCTGTAGGTGAAAAAGCCAAAGCCGATGAGATAAGCAAAATGCTTGGTGACATTTAACTAATAAAACCGTTGTGGAGTAATAGGGATTATTTATGGACATAAACTGTAATATCCCTTTACTCTCCACAATTTATCTAAAATATGCGAATAATATTACTCTACATATTATTATCGTTAACATTGACTGCTTCTGCTGGCAACGACAAGTTGTCGCAGAAGCAGTTTAAGAAAGATATGGTTACAGTCAAAACCAATCTTAAAAAAGACAAAGAACTGGAAAAGAGTGAGTCCTTATTGCGAAAATATATTGTAGATTCTGCATTCGTCGAAAACAAAAGCCTGCATCTTATGCTGATAGAATGTTTAAGAAAACAGTATGATGTAGGCAATGAGAAGATGTATCTGAAAGAAAAGATAGATACAGCGAATATTTTTCGCATTAACTTAAAACAGTTTTGGGCAGTAGAAGCATTCGACTCTCTTGACGCCAAACCTAATAGCAAAGGAGTGTCAGAACCGTCATATCGTAAGAAGCATGCTGAAGCTTTGAAACCTTTTTGGGGAAACCTTTTGAAAGGAGGGATTTATTTTTACGCCCATAGTAATTGGAAAGAAGCATGGCAATGCTTTGACACATATTTAGGTTGCTTCAGTCATCCGGTTTTCAAGGACGAGAAACTTGACTCTGCTCAACATCATTTTGCGGCATTTCTTGCAGTAATGTCCGCCTGCGAACTTTCTGAAACTAATCTTGCATTGAAATACGCAGATGAAGCGACCGTCTATGTACCAAGAAAAGAAATGACACTACAAAGGCTTGCAGACCTTTGCGCGGAAAAAGGTGATACAATCCATTATCTGGAATATTTGAATGAAGGTAATAAGGCGTTTCCTTATTCCAGCTATTTCTTCCCCAACCTCATTGATTTTTATACAAAAAGGAAAGATTATTCCCAAGCTTTGAAATATGCGGACACCGCATTAGAAAAAGATTCCCTTGATGTGACATTCCTGTTGGCAAGACACAATGTGCTCATGATGTTGCAGCGATACGATGAAGCATTAGAGGATGGCATTGCGCTCCTTGTCATCAACGACTCGCTTGCTATTCCCAATTATAATGTGGCATGTATATATTATAAAAAGGCTCAAGACGCAATGAAACAAGCGGGAGTAACATACAAGCAGCGCTTGAAAAACGCCCAACAATATTATAGACAGTGCCTTCCTTATATGGAAAGGTACAGGAAATTGATGCCACAGGATACAAGGCTTTGGTATCCTGTACTCTACGACACTTATCTTAATCTAAACATGGGTAAGGAGTTTGATAGTTTACCATCACTATAAGTCAATGTTCAATATTCAATATATTCGATTTCAACAGCCACGGCACGCCATTTTTTCTTTTGTGACAGGAATGGCGTGCTGTGGCTGTTGTTTTTGTGGGGGATGCAAACCTGAGCCAAAAGTCGGGACAACACCATGGGGGACGACCATTTCATACGATGGGAAAGAAAACGACAGCACGGAAGTGAATAGCGGCAAACGCTACTCACTGCATGACATACAGCAGGCGGGGGAAATGATTATGTTGACCCTTTCCGGTCCGGATACTTATTATGAATACCATGGCAGAGGGCTGGGTGTACATTATCTATTGTGTGAAAAACTGGCAGAAAGCCTTGGCGTAACACTGCGTGTGGATGTATGTCGTGATACGCTTGATATGCTTCAAAGACTTAAAAACGGAGAAGGAGACATTGTGGCTTTCCCTGTTAACAGCAACCGCCAAACAGGATTTATATCATGTGGTGTCGGGCAGGAAGCCTTTGCGAAAGAGAATAAACATACAAGCCACCAGCAGGCGACGTGGCTTGTTGCAGCAGATAACAAGGATTTGGCCAAAGCCGTCGATGCATGGTATAAGCCAGAAATGTTTGCCGAAACAAAAAAGCAGCAGAACTATCTCTTAACCACCGGTAGTGTAACACGACATGTATATCCATTCATGCTGTCCGCAAAAGAAGGAACCATTTCCCAATACGACCACCTGTTTAAGAAACATGCTCCTACGGCGGGGATGGATTGGAGCCTGCTTGCCGCGCAAAGCTACCAGGAGTCTTGCTTTGACAGTCGTGCACACTCATGGGCCGGTGCCTGCGGGCTAATGCAGATACTCCCGTCAACAGCAGACCATCTTTCCCTGCCAAGACAAAAAATATACGAGCCAGAGGCTAATATAGCCGCTGCCACACGCTATATGCGTGAGTTACAGGAACTGTTTGCTGATGTTGACAATCCGCAAGAACGGTTAATGTTTGCCCTTGCCGCTTATAACGGCGGCTACAAGCACGTGCGTGACGCTATGGCATTGACAAAAAAATATGGTGGTGTATGGCAGAGGTGGAGTGATGTGCGGCATTATATTCTTGCCCTTTCACGCCCTCAATATTATCGTGACCCAACTGTGAAGAACGGCTATATGCGAGGTTCTGAGACCGCGAATTATGTTGACATGATCATGAGACGCTGGTCACAATACCGCCAAGCCCTGCGTACAGGTGGGAAAGCGGTTTCGTCAGTGAAAAGCACAACTCCTTTACCTTCCCCACCCCATACAACAGACGGCCTCCCCCACCATCGGGCCGCTAAGAAGAACAAATGGCGTAAAGAGTAATTCCGGCATAATTCCGTTACTTTGGATAACACGCTGGCTTATAGCCAGGTGCGCACAATATCCTTTTTCTGTCTAAAATGCTGTCATGAAATGGTGCAGATTACACAGTAATGTGGTGCCTTTTACAATGTAATCAGCATCGTTTTACCGTGTTAACAGGACTCTTTTACAAGATAAAAGAAAATGTAATACAAAAAGGCAATGTGAAAGTCACATTGCCCTTAGTACACCCGTAGGGAATCGAACCCTAACCAGAAGAACCGGAATCTTCTATTCTATCCATTAAACTACGGGTGCTTAAATCGAGTGCAAAGGTACAAAAAAGTTTTTAATTTAATGACAAAACTAATAAAAAATGTAATTAATTGAGTGAAAAGTCCACTTTATCATAGTTTTTTTGTAACTTTGCAGTACAGAATTTATATTAAGGACATTGCTTTAACACTGATTAAGAGAAGAAAATGTGTGGTTTCGTCATAATCAGAATCAAAAAGAAAGGCACTTTTTGTAAGATGATTATGAAACAGGGGAGGAAAAGGTAGCCTGCAAACACTGACAAAAATCTTCTCTCTTCTTGTTATGGCAATAATACCATAAACTAATGACGATGGACAAAAAACTTGGTAAGATCATAGCCTTGGCAAACCAAAAAGGTGGCGTAGGCAAGACAACAACCGCCATAAACCTTGCGGCTTCTCTCGCCACACTTGAAAGATCTGTGCTTGTGATTGACGCTGATCCGCAGGCAAACGCTTCCAGCGGATTAGGGGTTGACATCCAGGAAGTGGATTGTTCGCTATATGAATGTATCATAGACCATGCGGATGTAAGAGATGCCATATATACAACGGACATCAACGGGCTTGACATCATTCCCAGCCATATAAACCTTGTCGGTGCAGAGATAGAGATGCTTACCATTCCATCAAGGGAAAAGGTCCTGAAAAACTTGCTGGAACCGATAAGGCAGGATTATGACTACATACTTATTGACTGCTCTCCGTCTTTGGGACTCATAACCGTAAATGCTCTGACTGCCGCACAGTCTGTTATAATACCTGTGCAATGTGAGTATTTTGCTCTTGAAGGTATAGGAAAACTACTTAATACCATTAAGATAATAAAGACAAAACTTAATACAACTTTGGAGATAGAGGGGTTCTTGCTGACAATGTATGACAATCGTCTGAGGCTGGCCAACCAGATATATGACGAGGTAAAACGGCATTTTCAGGAACTTGTATTCAAGACCGTCATACAGCGTAATGTAAAACTGTCAGAGTGCCCAAGCCACGGATTGCCCGTAATCCTTTATGATGCGGACGCTGCCGGAACTAAGAACTACCTTGCCTTGGCTAAGGAAATTGTAAATAGGGAGACAAATTAAGCTTCCCAAGAATAAGAAATTAAAATGGCTGTACATAAAAAATACAATGCTTTGGGACGCGGACTTGACGCTCTCATCTCTACTGATGACGTGCGTCCGCAAGGCTCATCAACAATAAACGAGATTGCCATCGAACTAATAGAGGCTAATCCTAACCAGCCTCGACGTGAGTTTGACCCGCAAGCCCTGCAAGAACTTGCTACCAGCATTAGAGAAATTGGTATTATACAACCCATTACTTTAAGACAGGTAGAAGACAACAGGTTTCAGATAATTGCGGGCGAACGCCGATGGCGGGCTTCACAACTTGCCGGATTAAAAGCCATTCCAGCATATATACGCACAATCAGTGATGAGAGCGTGATGGAAATGGCGCTGGTGGAGAATATACAGCGCGAGGACCTCAATGCCATAGAAATAGCGTTGGCATACCAGCACCTGTTGGATAACGATGGTATGACACAGGAAAAAGTGTCGGAACGGGTGGGAAAAAGCAGGGCGGCAATCGCCAACTATCTGAGACTGTTAAGGCTTCCCGCACAAATACAGTTGTCATTGCAAAAGAAAGAGTTGGATATGGGACACGCAAGGGCGTTGTTGTCATTAGAATCTCCTTCTATGCAAATAAAACTGTATAAGGAAATCATGAAGCATGGATATTCTGTCCGTAAGGTAGAGGAGATGGTTAATATCCTTAAAAATGGCGAGGATATCCAAACGGCCACTAAGACACTGCGCGGTCAAACATCTTTGCCGGAGGAGTATGTAGCACTTAGAAACCGTATTGCCGACAAATTGGCGGCAAAGGTACAGATGAGTTGCTCGGCGAAAGGCAAAGGGAAAATCACAATACCTTTTGCTTCTGATGAAGAACTTGAGAGAATCATCATGTTGCTTGATAAGGTTTAACAAAAACAAGGAGTGTTACACTTTGCCTCAAGACTGCAAGGTCGTGGCGAAAATAATGTGTAGCTATTCATGCTAATGCAGAAACTGAAAAATACAAGACTGTTGCTTATCTTTTCCTTTTGCGTTACTTCTCTTGCATTGTATGCCGACCCGTTGAAAAATAATGTCGTACCGGATACAAAAGCAGACACATTAGAGGCAGAGAAGTTTGTTGCGTCAAAGGAAGACTCTATAAGTTTGTTGAAAATAGAAAAACAGACAATAAAAGACAAGAGAAACAGAGATTGGGCAACTTGGAAACCTGACCCAAAGCGTGCGATGTGGCTGGCGATAGTTTTACCAGGAGCAGGGCAGATATATAATCGCAAATACTGGAAATTGCCTATTATTTATGGCGGTTTCCTGGGTTGTGCTTATGCTATGAGATGGAACAACCAAATGTATTTGGATTATTCGCAAGCTTATCTTGATATTATGGATGATGACCCCACAACACAAAGTTATACACAGTTTTTGCATTTGGGAACACAAATAAATTCGTCTAATGAAGAACGCTATAAGTCTATCTTCAAATCGCGTAAGGACAAATACCGCAGGTGGAGAGATTTGAGTTTCTTTTGTATGCTTGGGGTATATGCCTTGTCTATTATAGATGCGTACGTTGATGCGTCGTTGTCTCAGTTTGATATTTCTGATGATTTGAGCTTAAGGTTACAGCCTGCTGTAATAAATGGCGCATCATCACATTCCATAGAGAGTTCCGCTACATCATCAAACTTAAATGTTAGCAATTCTGCTATTGGAGTACATGGAACACTTACTTTTTAATAAATAAACTACATTTAGAAAATAATGATACAGAACAAACTTAAGTCTTTGACAATTATAACTCTATTGCTATTTGGTTATTCTCCTTATATCATTAATGGTGGTGTGAGTGCTACCACTATTAATATGTCAACTTCCATGAATGAACCTAATATAAAAGAAGAGGACGAAGAGGAGGAAGATACAGAGACAAATGCCGAAGATAATGTTATTGACAGTGACGATGAAGAGATAATCATCAATTCAAAAGATGGCAAAGAAGAAATCTTTGAGGTGCCGGAAGGCATGATTATAGATGTAGAAAAGATGATGTCTGACTTCAATAACAAGCAGTATCTGACAGTTGACACAGCATGCGATATGCGCGATATTAACCCTGTTTTTGAACAGGAGGTATATATTGATAGACTAAAAAGAATGCCTACTGCAATGGAAATGCCTTGGAACGAGGTGGTGCAGAGATTTATTGATAGATATAGTGGTAGATTGCGTAAGTCTGTAAGTTTTATGTTGGGAGCATCTAACTTCTATATGCCAATCTTTGAACAGGCATTGGAGGTCTATGGTTTACCTTTGGAACTAAAATATCTTCCAGTTATAGAGTCTGCACTTAACCCTAATGCCGTAAGCCGTGTAGGTGCGACAGGTTTGTGGCAGTTCATGGCTGCCACGGGCAAAAGATACGGGTTGAAATTAAACTCTATGATAGATGAACGACGTGATCCATTGAAAGCGTCTTACGCTGCTGCACATTATTTGAGTGATTTGTACGGTATCTTTGAAGATTGGAATTTGGTTATAGCAGCTTACAATGCCGGGCCTGCCAACATCCAGAAAGCAATACAGCGCGCCGGGGGCGTAAAAGATTATTGGCAAATATATCCTTATCTGCCAACAGAGACAAGAGGCTATGTACCGGCGTTTATTGCCGCTAATTATATCATGCACTATTATTGTGAGCATAATATCTGTCCGATGTTGACAACATTACCCGCTCAGACTGATACCATAATGCTCTATCAGAACGTCCACTTTGAGCAGGTGGCCAATGTCTTGGGAATAAGCATAGAAGAATTACGTTCACTTAATCCGCAATACCGTAGAGACGTTGTTACTGGATATACAGAGCCGACAGATTTAAGACTGCCGGTAGAGTATATATCCAAGTATATCGCTAACGAAGATTCTATTCTTGCATACAATGTTGACCAACTCATGAAACGCGATATGGTAGAAGTGAATGATAATGCGCCTGCATATCGTTCTACTCGCAAGAGCAGCACTTCTTATAAATCGAAAAAATCAACAAGAACCAAAAGAAGCAAGAGAGGCAGAGGAGGCAGTACTATAAGCATTAGGAATGGCGACACGCTTGAAAAAATAGCCAAGCGCCATGGGACAACGGTTGCAAAATTGAAAAAACTCAATAAGATATCAGGAAGTAATATCAGAGCCGGAAAGAAGTTGAAGGTGAGATAACCATACCGCCTACTCCATTTCTGCTATCCTTTGAATGTACTTACCCAATGACCTAAACAATCCAAGCAGTCAATATGACAGAGGAAGAGATGATACAGGCAGCATTTGACAATCTGCTGCAATATTATTTGAAATCCAATCACCGGAAGAAAGCGGATGTGATTCAAAAAGCATACAACTTCGCATTGCATGCAACGCAGAACGTAAGACGCCCATCCGGTGAACATTATATGCTCCATCCCATTGCCGTGGCAACCATAGCCTCGCACGAAATGGGATTGGGCAGTACTTCGATTTGCGCGGCATTGTTACATGATGTCATAGAGACCAGCGACTACACCATTGATGATATCAAGGTGATTTTTGGCTCAAAGATAGCGCAGATAGTAGAAGGACTGACAAAAATCGCCGGTGGTATATTTGGAGACAAAGCCTCGGAACAAGCGGAAAACTTTAAGAAACTATTGCTGACAATGAGTGAGGATATTCGTGTTGTCCTCATAAAGATTTGCGATCGCCTTGACAATATGCGCCATCTTGACGCACAGCCAATAGCTAAACAATACAAAATTGCAGGTGAGACATTGTTCATCTATGCACCGTTAGCCAATCGTTTGGGTTTGAACCAAATAAAAACAGAATTGGAAGACCTTTCATTTAAGTATGAACATCCGGAAGAATATGCAGCCATTGAAAAGAAATTGGCTTATACGCATGAACAGCGTGAGCACCTTTTTGATGACTTTACTAATCCCATCAAGGACGCATTAGACAAGATTGGCATCAAATATGAAATAAAGGCAAGAGTCAAAAGCCCCTACTCTATTTGGAATAAGATGCAGAAAAAGCATGTATCCTTTGACGAAATTTATGACATTCTTGCAGTACGTATAGTATTCACACCAACGACAAGAGAGGATGAGGTCAAGGAATGTTTCAGTATCTATGTCGAATTATGTAAACTTTACCAATCACATCCAGACCGATTGCGTGATTGGTTATCACATCCTAAGGCTAATGGCTCCCAAGCTCTCCATGTGACCTTGATGAGTAATCAAGGCCGTTGGATAGAAGTCCAGATACGTTCAGACAGGATGGACGAAATAGCGGAACAAGGGTTTGCCGCTCATTGGAAATACAAGACAGACGAAGACCCGATGAACACCGAGCGGGTAGCTGAAGATGAATTAAACGGATGGCTTAGAACCATAAAGGAAATACTTGATGACCCACAGCCGGACGCAATGGATTTTCTTGATGCAATAAAGTTAAACCTTTTTGCTTCGGAGATATTTGTATTTTCACCCAAAGGCGACATCATTACAATGCCTGCCGGATGCACAGCACTTGACTATGCATTCCAAATACATACCTTCCTTGGTACACATTGCATAGGGGCAAAAGTAAACCATAAACTCGTTCCTTTGTCACACAAGCTCCAAGGCGGAGACCAAGTGGAAATTATCACATCTAATTCCCAGCACGTACAGCCTGTATGGATAAATTTCGTAACCACAGCAAAAGCAAGAAATAAAATTCAGGCTTTGCTGAGGAAACAAGAGCGTGAATACGCAAAAGAAGGAAACACTATCCTTACATCATGGCTTGAACAAAATGGCTTGTCTCTGACAACATCAATACTAAACAAATTAGCGGAAGTACATAAGGAAAAACAGCAGGAACGATTACTGGTAGCCATAGCTAAAAGAGAAATAGTTTTAGGTGAGAATGATCTCAATGCCATTTACAGCAACAAGCGACAGAAATCAAGTAAGAAGAACATGCTGGAGTGGCGGAAATACATTCCGTTTGTCAAATCTAAGAATACTGCAAAGAATAAAGATCATGACTATCTTGTTATCGGAAAAGATTTCGACAAGAACCAAACGATAGTAATAACGGAAGACAATATCTCGCGCTACAAGTTTCCGGATTGTTGCAAACCCATACCCGGCGACCCTATTCTTGCCTATATAAATGGCGACAACGAGTTGGAGATACACTCACGTTCATGCACAGAAGCTGCAAGGCTGAAATCATCTTTTGGCACAAATATTCTTGCCGCCCAATGGAATATGCGTGGCGACATGAGTTTTGTAACCGCTATTTCCATGAAAGGTATAGACCGCAAGGGTATGGTAAAAGACGTAACCATAATGCTATCTGACACATTTGAAGTAAACATACACCGTCTTACCGTCGTTACTGACGACGGAATCTTCATTGCCGAGATAGAACTCAAAGTGAGGGACAATTCCAATTTGGATGAGATTATCAAAAAATTGCAGACCATTAATGGCATGCAAAGCGTCCACAGAGTATAAAATTTTAATTATATCATAAACTAACCAACTATGAAAAAACTTCTTTTATTATTTGTCGCAATGTGCGGTATGATGTCCGCTCATGCCGGCTCCAATTCCAAATCGTGGGACAATGCGGACACTATTGTCGTGGCAAGGGATGGTAGCGGACAGTTCCGTACCATAGACGAGGCACTGGACGTGTGCCGGGCATTTATGGAATACCATAAAATTATCTATGTAAAAAAAGGTGTTTACAAAGAGAAACTCATTATTCCCTCGTTTCTTACCAATATAGAAATATGTGGAGAGGACCGCGACAACACCATAATAACATACGATGACCATGCGAACATTAAAAATGAGCAACTTCCTAACAACCACAAGTTGGGAACATTTCGCACTTATACCATGAAAATAGAAGGCAGCGATATAACTCTGAAAAACATTACTATCGAAAATAACGCCGCCAGATTGGGACAAGCAGTAGCATTGCATACAGAAGGCGACCGCTTGAAATTCATCAACTGCCGGTTTCTCGGTAACCAAGATACCATTTACACCGGCGTGGCAGGAACCCGCCTTTACTTTGTCGATTGCTATATCGAGGGTACAACCGACTTTATATTTGGCCCGTCTATTGCTTGGTTTGAGAACTGTTTGATAAAAAACAAAACCAATTCGTATGTCACGGCAGCCTCTACACCGGCCGAACAAAAATATGGTTATATATTCAATAACTGTAAAATCATTGCCGATGAGGGCGTGACCAAATGTTATCTTGGCCGTCCATGGCGACCATACGCCTATACTCTCTTCATGAATTGTGAACTCGGCAAACACATCCGTCCTGTCGGTTGGCACAACTGGGGCAAGAAGGAGAACGAGACAACCACCCGCTATTTGGAATATAACAACACCGGCGATGGCGCCAACACTGCGGAACGCTGTCCTTGGTCAAAACAACTGACAAAGAAAGAAGCCGCAAAGATAACCATGCAGGAAGTGTTCTCTATAAAAAGTGACTGGAATCCACAGAGATAAGCAATGGCAATTAACAAGATGCGATATATATTGTCATTGATTATTGCCGTTGTATATAGCGGTACGATATGGGGAATAACATCCCCAAAAGTACATGATCCGGTAATGGCAAAGGGAGAGGATGGAAAATACTACATCTTCGCAACAGGTATGGGCATTGATGTCCTCTCCTCCACTGATATGAAAGAATGGAAAAGGGAGTCATCCATATTCAACCGTCATAATGGCATTCCACAATGGGCCGTGGATAGTGTTCCCGGCTATAAAGGACACACATGGGCACCAGACATTAGTTATCATGACGGAAAGTGGCTGCTATACTATTCCTGCTCTACATTCGGAAAGAACACGAGCGCCATAGGTCTGGCAACAAACAGAACCCTTGACCCGAAATCTCCAAACTTCAAATGGGAAGATCAGGGTATGGTTATAAAGTCACACAAGCATATAGATGACTGGAATGCCATAGATCCAAACATGATTACAGTTTCCGGCCAAAGAGTATTAGTATATGGCTCTTTCTGGGACGGCATACAGTTATTGAAGCTGGCAGAAGACTATAAGACTCCGATTTCTGCACCTATAACCATCGCAAGGCGCATAAATAGAAATCTGACAACAGAAGAATTGAACCATATTGAGAACTATACAATAGAAGGCGGAGACACAATAGAGGCAGGAGATAATGCAATCGAAGCACCATTTATAATATATAATGACGGCTATTACTATCTGTTTGTCTCCTTTGACTACTGCTGTCGCGGCCAGGCTTCTACGTATAAGACTGTTTACGGGCGTTCACGCAATATAGAGGGACCATACATAGATAAGAATGGCAAACAGATGTTGAAAGGGGGCGGTACATTATTGTATGGCCCTAATGAGCGATACTATGGCATAGGGCACTGTTCCGTGTATAACTTTGACGGGAAATGGTATTTCATATCACATGCCTACGACAAAACCAAAAATGGTGCGGCAATACTATTTATCAAAGAAATCAAATTTAATAAGAAAAGATGGATAAAGTAAAAAGAATATTCTTGACACTTATCCACAAATACGAACAAAACTATCTATAATTAAAAATTATGGCACAGAGATTTATTCTTAATGAAGTTTCTTATTTTGGTGCAGGCGCACGTAAGGAACTTCCGGAGGTATTGAACCGTATGGGGTTGAAAAAAGCCCTTGTATGCACCGACAAAGGCCTGCTTAAAGTAGGTACGGCCCAGAAAGTGACCGAAGTGTTGGACGCTGTTGGCTTTCCGTATGAGATTTACAGTGAGATAAAGCCAAATCCTACTGTTACCAATGTCAAACAGGGTATCACTGCTTTTGCAGAGGCTAAGGCGGATTGTATCATAGCCATAGGCGGAGGTTCGGCCATGGATACCGCCAAAGGCATAGGCATTGTGACAAACAATCCGGAGTTCTCTGACATAGTAAGTCTTGAAGGTGTAGCGCCGACAAAGAAAAAAAGTGTGCCCATCATCGCATTGCCCACAACAGCCGGCACTGGTGCTGAGGTTACCATCAACTATGTCATCATCGACGAGGAGCGTCAGGCAAAGATGGTATGTGTGGATCCTAACGACATTCCCGCTGTCGCCATTGTCGATCCTGAGTTGATGTACTCCCTTCCAAAGAGTCTTACCGCCGCAACAGGCATGGATGCACTCACACATGCCATTGAAGGTTACATAACCAAAGGCGCATGGGTGATGAGTGATATGTATGAGTTGCAGGCTATCAAGATGATAGCGGAACATCTGCCTTTGGCCGTGGAAGAACCGACAAACCCGGTCGGACGTGAAGGCATGGCGCTGGCTCAGTATATTGCCGCACAAGCATTCTCTAACGTGGGCCTTGGCTTGGTACACGGTATGGCACACCCGATGGGGTCGCTGCACGACATCCCCCACGGTGTAGCCAATGCCCTGCTTCTGCCCACTATCATGGAGTTCAATATGCCGAAATGTATAGAGAAGTTCGGAGTCATAGCAAAGACAATGGGTGTTGACACCACCGGCATGACACAGGAGGAGGCAGCACAGGCCGCTGTCGATGCAGTGAAAGCCCTTTCTATACGCGTCGGAATCCCTCAGACTCTCACAGAACTTGGCATAAAGGCGGAGGACATACCTGCCCTTGCAGCCCAAGCTATAACAGACGTTTGTACTCCGGGCAACCCGCGTGACGTGACAGAGGCAGAAATAGTAGAGCTCTACAAAAAGGTTCTGTAATGTCTTATCTGCATAAATTTGCAGAAACAGGAGGATAAAAATGTGTCCTTATCTGCATCCGCAAATATGCTACGCGATGCAAGAAATACAGATTATTTTGTTCTCAATATCTGTTTCCAAATAAGGGCTGATTACCTGTAATTTCAAAAGGGTGCTGATTACCTTGTAAAAGGGTGCTGATTATACTGCAATCAGGCCTTCTTTACAAGGTAATCAGCACCCTTTCGTAATAGAGTATATAATGACTTTGCACTTGGCTTCTCCTTGTTCTGTTATCAGGAGATTGTCAAGTGCTTTCTTTTATGTGACATAGACTAAAACGGCGTGATAGTTATTCCTGTCATTTTGTCACATTACTGACCATCAACTTTTACCGAAATGAAGGTTGGCATATTTTTGGTTTAATCAAAAAGCGAAATGAATTTCAAACTATTAAATGCTAAAAACAAATAAGACTATGAACATTCAACCATTAGCAGACCGCGTGCTTATCAAACCTGCGGCAGCAGAAGAGAAAATCGGTGGTATCATTATTCCTGACACCGCAAAAGAGAAGCCTTTGAAGGGTGAGGTGATAGCAGCCGGAAACGGTACAAAGGACGAAGAGATGATCCTTAAAACCGGGGATGTTGTGCTCTATGGTAAGTACTCAGGAACGGAGTTAGAGTATGAAGGAGATAAGTTCTTGATAATGCGTCAGTCAGACGTTTTGGCTATACTTAAATAAATTCATTAAAAATAAAACTATCATGGCAAAAGAAATAAAGTTCAATACAGATGCGCGTGAGTCACTGAAACGTGGTGTAGATCAACTCGCTAATGCGGTAAAAGTAACACTTGGTCCAAAGGGACGTAACGTGGTTATAGAAAAGAAGTTCGGTGCTCCGCAGATTACAAAGGACGGAGTGACTGTGGCAAAGGAAGTAGAACTTGAAGACAAGTTCGAAAATACGGGTGCACAACTCGTCAAGAGCGTTGCATCAAAGACCGGCGATGATGCTGGTGACGGTACTACCACAGCGACAATCCTCACTCAAGCTATTGTTACAGAGGGATTGAAGAATGTTACAGCCGGTGCTAACCCGATGGATTTGAAGCGCGGTATAGACAAGGCAGTCAATGCTGTCGTAGAGTATATCAAGGCAAATGCAGAGCTTGTCGGTGATAACTACGACAAGATTGAGCAGGTTGCGACTGTGTCAGCCAACAATGATCCCGAGATAGGAAAGCTTCTTGCCGATGCTATGCGTAAAGTTTCCAAGGACGGTGTTATCACCATTGAGGAAAGCAAGAGCCGTGAAACAAGTATCGGTGTCGTTGAAGGTATGCAGTTTGACCGTGGTTATCTCTCCGGATATTTCGTTACGGACACAGAGAAACTGGAGTGTGTAATGGAAAATCCTTACATACTTATTTATGACAAGAAGATTTCCAACCTGAAAGAACTCCTGCCGATTCTTCAGCCGGCAGCGGAGAGCGGCCGTGGACTTCTCATCATTGCGGAGGATGTAGATTCAGAGGCTCTCACCACATTGGTCGTAAACCGCTTGCGTGGAGGTCTGAAAATCTGTGCCGTCAAGGCTCCCGGTTTTGGCGATCGCCGCAAAGCCATGCTTGAAGACATTGCCATACTGACAGGAGGTCTCGTTATTTCCGAGGAAAAGGGGCTCAAACTTGATCAGGCTACATTGGAAATGTGTGGCACGTGCGACAAGGTTACCATATCAAAGGATAACACCATCATAGCAGGTGGTGCAGGCTCAAAGGACGCAATTGCTGATCGTGTGATTGCAATAAAGAAAGAAATCGAGAACACTACATCTTCCTACGACAAGGAGAAATTGCAGGAGCGTCTTGCAAAACTTGCCGGTGGCGTAGCAGTTCTCTATGTCGGAGCTAACTCTGAGGTGGAGATGAAAGAGAAGAAAGACCGTGTTGATGACGCACTTTGCGCTACCCGCGCTGCGATAGAGGAAGGTGTTGTTGCCGGTGGCGGTACAACATACATTCGTGCATTGGACGCTTTGAAGGATCTGAAGGGTGACAATGCGGATGAGCAGACCGGTATCAACATTGTGAAACGCGCCATAGAGGAGCCTTTACGCCAGATTGTCAGCAACGCAGGTGGTGAAGGTGCTGTAGTTGTTCAGAAAGTGGTGGAAGGCGAAGGTGACTTCGGCTACAATGCACGCACTGACGTTTACGAGGATTTGCGCAAGGCCGGCATAATCGATCCGGCAAAGGTTAGCCGCGTAGCACTTGAAAATGCAGCCTCTATTGCAGGCTTGTTCCTCACAACCGAATGTCTTATCTGCGACAAACCTGCCGCTGAACCGGCAATGCCGATGGGCGGAGCACCGGGCATGGGCGGAATGATGTAAAGACAATAAGGTAATCGATATAAAGAATGGTGCGGCCATTGGTTTTAATAAAAACTAATGGCCGCTTTATTGTTCGTATAAAAGAAAAAACGAAAAAACATTCTTTGTTCTCAATAAAATTGCTTATCTTTGCAAGGAAAACTATATACTTAACCCAAAACTTATAAATTAAAGCAATGGCAACAGTTGACGACAAGAAGGTTATTTTTTCCATGGTGGGCGTGAGTAAAATCATTCCACAAAATCAAAAGCAAATATTAAAGAACATTTACCTCAGCTTTTTTTACGGGGCAAAGATTGGTATTATAGGTTTGAATGGTGCCGGAAAATCTACATTGATGAAGATTATAGCCGGGATAGATGACCAGTACCAAGGAGAAGTCGTATGGAGTCCGGGATATACAGTGGGGTATTTGCCGCAGGATCCGCCCCTTGACGAAACTAAAACGGTAAAAGACAATGTGCGCGAAGGGGTAAAATATGTGTATGACGCATTAAAGGAATATGACGAGATAAACGAAAAATTCGGGTTAGAGGAATACTATTCTGATCCCGATAAGATGGACAAGCTGATGCAAAGACAGGCGGAAGTACAGGACATTATAGACTCAACAGATGCTTGGAATATGGATTCACGCCTTGACCGTGCCATGGCAGCATTGCATTGTCCCCCGGCTGACAGTATGGTTGCAAACCTTTCCGGTGGTGAACGCAGACGCGTTGCATTGTGTAAGTTGCTGCTTCAAAAGCCTGATGTACTGTTGTTAGACGAGCCGACGAACCATCTCGATGCCGAATCCATCGACTGGCTGGAGCAGCATTTGCAGCAATATGAAGGCACTGTTATTGCCGTTACCCATGACCGTTACTTCCTTGACGATGTGAGTGAATGGATACTCGAACTGGACAGAGGCGAGGGTATTCCTTGGAAAGGTAATTATTCTTCATGGCTTGACCAGAAAACCAAGCGGATGATGCAGGAAGAGAAAACCGCATCAAAACGCAGAAAGACTCTGGAAAGAGAGCTTGAGTGGGTGCGCATGGCGCCTAAGGCACGCCAGGCAAAAGGAAAAGCCCGTTTGAACTCATACGACGCCATGCTTAATGAGGAGCAGAAAGAGCGTGAGGAAAAACTTGAGATATTCATTCCTAATGGTCCGCGACTGGGAAATAAAGTCATAGAAGCGCAGCATGTGGCTAAATCTTTTGGTGAAAAGATACTCTTTAAGGATCTCAACTTTGCTTTGCCACCTAATGGAATAGTGGGTGTTATCGGCCCTAACGGAGCTGGTAAAACCACCCTTTTCCGCATGATTATGGGATTAGAACAAGTAGATAGTGGTACGTTTGAAGTAGGAGAAACGGTAAAATTGGCGTATGTTGACCAGCAACACAAAGATATAGACCCTGAAAAGACCGTATATGACGTTGTATCACAAGGCACAGAGACTTTCCGTATGGGCGGACGTGACGTTAATGCCAGGGCTTATCTCTCACGCTTTAATTTCTCAGGTAATGACCAAGGCAAGCTATGCGGTGTTCTTTCCGGTGGTGAACGTAACCGCCTTCAACTGGCCTTGGCTTTGAAACAGGAAGGTAATGTACTGTTGCTTGACGAGCCTACCAACGATATTGACGTCAACACACTGCGCGCATTAGAAGAAGGCCTTGACGCATTTGCCGGTTGTGCCGTTGTTATCTCGCATGACAGATGGTTCCTTGACCGTATATGTACCCATATCTTGGCATTTGAAGGCGATGGAGAAGTTTTCTTCTTTGAAGGCAGCTATTCTGATTATGAGATAAACAAGGCTCGCCGTCTTGGTACAGACGAGATTAAACGTCCGAGATACAGGAAACTATTGGAAAACTAATTAATTTCCCCAACAGACGAAAAATAAAAAGTTCCGGCCCGCATACTTATGCGACCGGAACTTTTTATTTTCACGAAATAGCGCTTTCAAGGCTTCTGTCTCTTATATACGAATATACCTTTGTTATTCTCTATCGACATGCTATCCGGTCCTAAAAGAAGTACAGCAAAGGTGTCAGCGTTAAGTACAAGATTGCCATTCACCATAGACCATTGAGTATATGGGTGCGACTCTGCTTTCATGGCACTTACTATCACACCGTCTTCCTGTATTTCAAAATTACGATCAAGTGAAGTCCACTTTCCAAGTAGTGATGTAAGATTGACCAATTTCTCCACTTCCGGATCTTCGCCGGAACCTTTACGGGTAGTCAGCGTCACCTTGTCACCGGCAAATATGCCTCCCTGAATATCCGAACAACTATCCTGACTCATGGCGAAAGACATCGTTTTCCCGTCTTCCGTCAATAGTTCAAGAACGTGCATAGATGTACCTTCGCCAACAACACCGTATATGGCGGTATCAGGAACTTCCACCACTATTGAGTCTTTTTGTTCATCTGATGCGTTATTCTTCTTCACATCACAACCCGCAACAAGCATTAATAATGCGATACCGGGCATAAAAGCAATCAAATGTTTCATTGTTATTTCATTTAATTTGTTTTTCCATTGCTTTTGCTTCGTTCCACAGTCTATCCATTTCTGCCAGTGTCAGATCCTTTATATCCACACCTTGCTCTTTGGCCTTACGTTCTACGTATCCAAAACGTGATATGAATTTTCTGTTGGTATGTTCAAGTGCAGTATCGGGATTGATGTGATACAGGCGTGCGGCATTTACTATTGAGAACAGTACATCACCCAATTCCTTTGTAGAACGCTCTATATCACCACTCTCAAATTCGGCTTTGAGTTCCCCTATCTCCTCATAAACTTTTTCCCAAACATCTTCCGGCTTATCCCAATCAAAACCTACATTACGCGCTTTGTCCTGTATGCGGTATGCCTTTATCAGTGAAGGCAATGAATTAGGGACACCGGAAAGAACCGTTTTATTACCGTCCTTCTCTTTTTGTTTCACCTGCTCCCACAGCTTGCTAACCGCCTCCGGTGTGTCTGCTGCTTTGTCTCCATAGATATGCGGGTGGCGTGAGACGAGTTTGTCAGCCTCTTTCTTTAATACATCAGCCATATCAAACCGTCCCTGTTCCCTTGCTATTATGGAATAAAAGACAAGGTGCTCCATAACATCCCCCATTTCTTTCTGTATCTCTATGGGGTTGTCTCCCATCAAAGCGTCACATAATTCATACGCTTCCTCTATGGTATGAGGACGCAAAGTCTCGTTGGTTTGTTTATGATCCCATGGGCATTTCTCGCGCAGTTCGTCTTGTATGTCAAGCAAGCGTGAGAAAGCTGCAAGGGTTTCTTCTCTTGTGTGCATCATTATCAATATTAGCTTAACAACATTGCAAAGGTAACAAAATTATTCTTTAACAACCAGCAGAAAGACAATAATTATGTAACTTTAATCAAAAAAAACTACAAACGTTTTATCAAACCAGAAATTATGACTAACTTTGCATTACTGTTTTTTGGATAACCAAAAAGTAAACTGGATACTCATAATCACATATTACTATCCATCGGGTGCAACACTGACCATGAATCCCAAATGGCTGTTGCCAAGGAAAGACTGTCAACGTCGTTCCCTGGCATACATTTCACCGATGTCATAACAACAGCCGCTTATGGGAAACCGGATGATGCGCCCCCCTACTCCAATATGCTTGCAGAATGTGACACTAAACTTAAATTGGAAGATTTGGTGACTTTCTTGAAAAAGACAGAAAAGGATATGGGCGACAAAGTGTCATTAAGGGCGGAAGGCATAGTACTTATGGATATAGACCTGCTCGAATACAACCGTCGTCGCTATCATTTGGACGATTGGAACCGCCCGTACATAAAGAAATTGCTTGCCATGTTGCCAAAACTTATGTTGGTAATATTATTGTTGTTTGCTACCAATACAGCAGTATTCCCCCAGCGTTCGGCAGCAAACCGGCAAGATACGGAACTATTGGGGAAAGCCATGGGATATTACCAAGGAGGCAAATACCATGAGTGCATTCTTGCTTTTGAGAAACTAAAACGTAACTATAAACTCACTCCCCGCTTTCTTGCGCATCTCGGCTTCTCTTATTATAAGGAACAAAGGTATAATGAAGCAGTGGACAACCTACAACAAGCCATACCTCTATTGTCCGCCTATTCCCCAAAAGAACGCACGGTTTATATCTATTCATGTGCCGAAAGCCTGTTTTTTCTGCATCGTTATAAGGAAGCACTGAAATACTATTCCATGGCATTACCTTTGGCCGAGGGTAATGATAAGGGCGACATTCTTTTTCATACAGCTTTTGCTCATTACCTGCAAAATGTTCCGGCAGATGTTGATTACACACAAAAGGCGGATCTTGATACCGTTGTTTTAGAAAATATCATAAGTCTTTTTTCCGAAGCCCAGACATTGTATCGTGCCAACATCGCCACTGCCACATCGTTGCAAAGTGCCCGTTTAAGACAGTGCGAGACAATGTTGAAGGGGTTACGGCGGAAAGAGAGGTAATATTTCAGTTAGAAATGTCTTTATGACTATATGCAAATACAAAAATAACATTTTGAAGAAAAAAGTGCACAAAAAATTTGGTGGTATTGAAAAAACTTACTACCTTTGCACTCGCAAAAAAGAAATGAAGTCATCATCAATGATGTAACTCGTTTCACATGTATGGCTCCGTAGCTCAACTGAATAGAGCATCTGACTACGGATCAGAAGGTTACAGGTTTGAATCCTGTCGGAGTCACAAACATATTTTTGCCCAATTACATCACGATGGCTCCGTAGCTCAACTGAATAGAGCATCTGACTACGGATCAGAAGGTTACAGGTTTGAATCCTGTCGGAGTCACATAAAAAGGAGATACAAAACGATTTTGTATCTCCTTTTTACGTATCACAAACGTTGTTGTATCCCTATAACAAGCCTAATATTTGTTTTTGGCTCCCCACATATCCTTTGAACAAAACAACACCTACACACACCTGCAAAATGTTAAAGTTTCCTTATCTTTGCGGAACGACCTCATTTCAACACCCATAAAGGCATCTTGAACAGCAAAAATATCCCCAATTAAAATACTGTTTCCGGTTTTTCTTCTAACAAAAGAGTACTGATTACAATGTAAACAGCACCATTTTACATTGTAATATGCCGCGTTTTATATTGTAATCAGGCGTTTTTGAAATTTCGTTCAAACGTCCATAACACTTTTCTCGGTTTAAGCGGCGATTTCAGCGAGTTGTATGTTTTATGGCATACACCCCCACCCCATTCATTTTAACGCGGCAGAATGAGTTTTCTGTTTTTACCCAAACAAACAAGTCATGCATGAAACACTAACATTAAATCATTTCGGGAACAAAAAAGTCTCTACGTTTGTTCTTAGTCATTCGTTTATTACAGTCCATAAATTTCATTGTGCAAACACATAAAAAGCGATATTGGAAACCAAGCAAAAATACCGTATAGGCTTATACATACTTTTATTGCAGCACCACAACAGTCACGAAATATCATTGCTTATATTTCTGTTAAGGCATGATTATTTTATGTATGTGCACATTTTTCTTGTTCAAAATTTGCCCAATTAAGAAAAAATAAATACCTTTGTACCGTTTTTGTGTCATTATGACACGAATAGAATAAAAATAAACAAAACTAAATCATAAAAATCAGAAATGGCAGTATTAGGAAAAATCAGAAGCAAGGGTGCCCTACTTGTCGGTATTATCGGTTTGGGTCTCTTCGCTTTCATTGCTGAAGAAGCGGTGCGCTCATGCGATTCCGCAAAAAACAACGAACGCCAACAAATAGCAAAAGTGCTCGGCGAAAAAATGAGTTTCCAAGACTTTCAAGCTCTTGTAGATGAGTACACTGATGTTGTTAAAATGACACAAAACAAGGACAACCTAAGTGAACAGGAACTTAACCAAGTGCGTGACATGGTATGGAACACATATATACAGTCATCACTTATAGCCAAAGAGGCAAAAGAACTTGGACTTACCGTTACAGATGACGAGATGCGCGACATTCTCAATCAAGGTACAAACCCAATGTTGTTGCAGACACCGTTTGTAAACCAGCAGACAGGAAGATTTGACGCAAATTCACTAAAACAATTTATCAACGAATACAAGAAGGCTCAGACTTCCAATCCTCAACTTGTAGAACAATATCGTCCTATCTATAATTTCTGGCAATTTGTCGAGAAAACATTGCGCCAGCAAACTCTTGCGCAAAAGTATCAAACGCTTCTCGCTTCATGCTTCCTTTCAAATTCAATAGAGGCAAAGCAGGCTTTTGAAGAAGAGAACACAGAAGCTGACATACAATTGGCAGCTTTCACATACGCTTCTGTTCCCGAAAAAGACATAAATATCACGGACGCTGACCTTAAAGCAAAATACGATGAGTTGAAACCACGCTTTAAGCAATATGAGGAAACACGTGATATAAAGTATGTAGCTGTAAATGTAAAGGCTTCTGCGGCGGATCGTGCGGCACTCAATAAGCAGATTACAGAATATGCTGCACAACTTGCTACGGCAGATGACCCTACGGACGTAGTGCGGAAGTCAAACAGTACTGTGGCTTATTTGGGAATCCCTGTGTTGAAATCCGCATTCCCCAATGATATATCACTGTTGCTGGATTCTATTGCAGTAGGCACTACCACTAATGTGAAAGAAAATGTGCAAGACAATACCTATAATGTTGTCAAACTCATTTCAAAACAAGAATTACCTGACTCTATTGAATTTCAGGCTATTCAAGTGGGAGGTGAGACTATAGACGAGGCTCATGATAGAGCAGACTCTATCATGAAAGCTCTTTCCACTGATGCTTCACAATGGGAAACCGTAGCCAAGAAATATGGTCAGACAGGCGAAAAACAATGGATGACAACACAGCAATATCAGTTTGCGACAAGTATAAATGCAGAGAACAAAGCATTTATAAATGCTCTCAATACCATGTCTGCCGGTGAGTTGCGCAATGTTTCTACAACATCTGGCAATATAATATTGAAAGTCACTGACCGTCGCAATTTCCAGCCCAAATACATTGCAGCTGTCATAAAGACGAAGATAGCATTCTCCGATGACACTCAAAACAGTGCTTACAACAAGTTCTCACAGTACGTTTCTGAAAACCAAACGCTTGAAGGTCTTGAAAAATCAGCCAAGAAATATGGTTATAATGTGCTTGAATTGCAAGACGTAAGAAGTGCGCAGCACATCATTGCAAATATTCCGGGAACTCATGACGCTTTGAAATGGGCTTATGAAGCAAAAGAAGGAGAGGTGTCCCCGCTTTATGAGTGTGGCAATAACGATAGTTTCCTTGTTCTTGTTGTTACAAAGATTCACGAAAAAGGCTACCGCTCTTTGGATGATGCCATGGTAAAAGATATGGTAAAAGCAGAAGTCCTGAACGACAAGAAAGCAGAACTTCTTATGGCAAAGACGAAAGGTGTCAAGAATATAAACGAAGCAAAGGCTAAGGGAGCACAAATAGTATCTGTACCACAAATTACATTCGCAGCACCCGCATTTGTTAGTGTAGCAGGAACTTCTGAGCCGGCTCTCAGTGGTGCAGTAGCAGCAACAAAAGCCGGTCAATTCTCTGCTAAGGCAGTGAAAGGCAACGGTGGCGTGTATATGTTCCAAGTTACAGCCAAAAAGAATCGCGGACAGAAGTTTGACCAAAAATCATACGAGCAGCGTATGGCACAGCGTGCTATGCAGGCTGCCGGTAACTTTATGCAGGATTTATATATCAATGCTGATATAACAGATAACAGATATATGTTCTTCTAAGAAATCTCGAAACATAAAAAAGAGAGGCACGCAATTTCTTGTGTGTCTCTCTTTTTATTGATATTCATAACTATGATTCGCTCTATACAAAACTATCTGAAACGAAACAAATTTGAACGTTTTGCCCCCAAAGCTGTATTGTTTGACATGGACGGCGTGCTATATGACTCGATGCCAAATCATGCAAAAGCGTGGGTAAAATGTATGGCAAGTTATGGTCTGGAAATGTCAGAGAAAGAAGCGTTCCTCTATGAAGGAATGCGGGGTATAGAGACCATAAGAAAAATAGCGGAAAAGCAATGGCAAAGGGAAATACCGGAAGAAGAAGCCGCGAAAATATACAAGACCAAGTCTGCGATATATTCCCGTTTACCCAAAGCAGAACTAATAAAGGGCGTTCACTGTCTTCAGAAAAGTATTGCCCAAAAGGGTTGGATAATAGGCGTTGTGACTGGTAGTGGCCAGGAAACACTTTTACAACGGATAATAAAAGACTTTGAAGGTTTAGTTTCTCCCGAAGTACTTGTATGTGCCAAGAATGTGCAACGTGGTAAACCTGCACCGGATCCTTATATTAAAGGTATGCAAAAAGCCAACGTAGAACCATGGCAAACAATCGTAATAGAGAACGCTCCTTTAGGAGTAAAGGCTGCTGTAGCAGCACAATGTTTCACTATCGCAGTGAATACCGGGCCTCTTCCCGATTCTGTACTAAAAGAAAATGGAGCTGACCTGGTCCTGCATTCTATGGATACCCTTAGCGAACTTCTCGAGAAAACATTCCAAGGCGATGGCGAAATCCTTTACGATTAACGAGGTGAACAATATAATGGCCGGAAGATGTGCCTGTCATATCAATGTACAGATTGCTTCTGTTTCTCTTTACAACACGTAACATAAGCTCGTTACCAACAATAGAACTTACTGATACAAGTTGCCCTTCCGTTACACCACATCCTTCCAAGGACACATATTTGCCGTCATCGGCAAGTATGTTGCCATATATCTCTGGGATATTCTTTATTTCTTCATTGGATTTTTCGCTTGAAACCAATTGGCAAGGAAGCGATTCATTGCCATATCGGTCGGTAGCCGTGACAGCAAAATATTTTACGTTTTTGCCACGAGGGATGACTATGGCTGTGCCATCATAGGCAGCCATTAGCAGATTTTCCGCTTTCTTGGTATCAACATTTGGTTGTATTGCTCCATATACATTATATAGTAGCTTGCCATCGTCAGTTTTGACTTTCTTTGTATAAGTTGCGGATGGTGTCCATGATAGTAACAGGGTTCCGTCTTTTCTGTCTGACACAGAAATGTTTTGAGGAGCAGGAGGAGTTTCTGCTACATACCATGTCATTGCAGGTTGTAAAGATGGGAATCTTGAAAAGAACGTTGCTGTATAATCATACAGTCCTTTCGTGTTATCTGTAAAGAACTTGGAACGGAACATACTGTTCCCCATGCCGTATTGCCGCAGCACGTGCATCTCTTGCGTAATATGCTTAAGAGGCCAGTCTTTTTCATTGTGGTCAAGGAAATATATGCCTAATCCGGGAGTTATAATCTTTCCACAAGAACGTTCTTGCCAATCTATTGCAAAGGGATAGAAATTGTTTCCAACGAAATACATCATGGGAAACAAAGCGTCCATTAATCCATCTTCAATCCACAAGGCTGCATCTTGGCATACTGTTTCTCTTGCATTCCATCCATTGCTGCATTGTCTTTTTGTGTCAGCATATTTGCCTACCGGAGCACATGACAACATCACCCATGGCTTTTCTGTTTTCACGGCATCATGTATAGCTCTGACTATATTAGTAATGTTGTCCCGACATTTGTCTTTATTTATTTTCTTTTTCCAAGCATCAGGGTATCTGATGTAGTCAAGATGTATTCCATCTATGTCATAACGCAGTGTCAAGTCTCTGCAAAAACGTGCGAGATAGTTGGCTGTACCACTTGCTTCTGGATTCATAAACCCTTCATTTCCAATCTTCTTTAACAGATGTGGTACAGTTTTCCGTAGCATTTTGCACCCTGTTGCATTCCAATTGCCGACAGGTAATGCGACGACCCACGCATGGAGTTTGATACCACGTTTGTGACATTCGTCTATTGCAAAAGCGAGAGCGTCATATCCGGGTGACATTCCCGGTGTGCCGGACAGGCATCCATCCCAAGGTTCTGTCTCTGATGGGAATATAGTTGTTGCACGTATTCTTGTTTGCAAAAGAACAGTATTGATTCCTGCTGCAGACAAATTATCCAAGATTGCACACAATCCTTGTTTTTGTTTCTGCATCGAATATTTTGATAGGGAATATGAATGTGGCCAGTCTCTTCCGCCTATTGTCGTTAGCCACACAGCCCGCATCTCGTATAGTGGTTCTGAATTGGGGCGTTGTATATTCAAACTTGCATCTATTGCAAATACATTTAGATGCAAAGAGAATATTGCAAGTATAAAAAAAACTTTTTTCTTCATTTCAAGTACAAAGTTAGTTCTATTTTTTTGTAATAACAAATATTTTTTGTAATTTTGCAGAAATTACAAAAAATATAATAAGAAGAAATGATTTCGTTTACATTAAGTCTTATAGCCCTGATATTAGGCTATTTCTTCTATGGAAAGTTTGTTGAGACAGTTTTCGATCCAAACACAAAGCGCAAGACACCGGGGATTCGTAAATTCGACGGTGTTGATTATCTTGTCCTTCCCTCATGGAAGGTTTTTATGATTCAATTCCTCAATATTGCTGGTACTGGCCCCATCTTCGGTGCGATAATGGGTATGTGGTTTGGCGTTTCATCATACTTATGGATTGTGTTCGGTTGTATATTTGCAGGTGCCACACATGATTATTTGTCAGGAATGATAAGTATGAGAAAGGGCGGTATTTCTCTTCCTGACATGGTAGGTCAGTATCTTGGGAACAGCTATCGGAAAGTGATGTTAGTATTTACGACACTTCTTCTTGTACTTGTCGGTGCGGTATTCGTGCTTAGTCCAGCAACTCTGTTGAAAGAATTGATGCCTGTTGGTAGTGGCATGGATAATCTGTTGGTGTGGATTGTTGTTATTTTTATTTATTATGTAATAGCGACAATGATGCCGGTGGATAAAATAATAGGTAAAATTTATCCGTTATTTGCTTTGTCTTTGATTTTCATGGCCTTAGCACTTATGGTTGCTCTTTTTGTGAAATGGCCGACTTTACCGGAATTGTGGGATGGACTTGGAAATATAGGGACGGAAAAATTGGGTATAAAGAATGCAGAACCCATTGTACCGGCTTTGTTCATAACAATAGCGTGCGGTGCTATTAGTGGTTTCCATGCCACACAGAGTCCTTTGATGGCGCGTTGCATAAAGGATGAAAAATTGGGACGCCCTGTATTTTATGGCGCTATGATAACGGAAGGTATCGTTGCACTTATATGGGCGACAGTAAGTAGCTGGTTCTTCTATGATAATGGATGGATGGAATTGTGCCCGGATGCGTTCCTCGCACGAGGAGATAAAAGTGTAACTGTAACTCAGTTCTTTACTGCGCCGCAAGTCGTAATGGAAGTATGTAAGGGATGGCTTGGAGTCGCTGGTGGAATACTCGCCATATTGGGTGTTGTTGCAGCCCCTATAACGAGTGGAGATACAGCACTACGCTCTGCAAGACTTATAATTGCAGACGCTTTACATATAAACCAGCGTCCTATGATGAAAAGGTTAATAATATGTGCTCCTCTTTTCTTGCTTTGCATAGCACTATTAGTGTGGCAGATGGATACCCCGGATAGTTTTAATACAATTTGGAAATATTTTGGATGGGCCAACCAAACTCTGGCAGTCTTTACTTTATGGACAATAACAGTTTATCTCGCTCTTAAAAAGAAACCGTATGTCATAATGCTTTTGCCTGCAATGTTTATGACATTTGTTTGTACAACTTTCATTCTGACAAGTAAAACGGCATTCGGGCTGCCGTTGGAAGTTGGATACGCCGTAGGTGTCGCTGTTATGCTTATCTTCACAATCAAGTTCTTTTGGTGGTACAATAAGAATACAGTGAACACCAATATGTGTGGTAAAATAAACAATTAAATAAAAAACTCGTAACTATGAAGAAAATTATGATTGTGCTCGCTATGCTGACAATGACGCTGGCAGCAAACGCTCAGTTCGAGAAAGGTAAGAAATACATTGGCGCCTCATTGACAGGCCTTGACCTTTCATACAATGGCAGTAGAGAAACCTCATTTGGTTTTCAAGGTAAGGTGGGTTACTTTATTGAAGACTGTTGGTTAATAAATGCCATGATAGGTTATGATAAACCCGGCAATGATATAAAAGGAGTATTTCAAATAGGTGCAGGTGCACGTTACTATATATTGCAAAATGGATTGTATGGCGGATTGAACGCAAAGGGAGTGTTCAGCAGTGGCTATAATGATATTATGCCAGGAATTGAGTTAGGTTATTCTTTTTTTATCAATGACAAGATTACAATAGAACCGGCCATATATTATGATCAAAGTTTGAAAAGACATTCTGATTATTCAACAATTGGGCTAAAAGTTGGCCTTGGCATTTATTTCTGACCTATCAATCAAATAAAATCATGTTAAGCGTTGAAGAATTAACAGATAAACTCATTGACTTGAGTTTTGCAGAAGATATAGGTGACGGTGATCATACCACTCTTTGCTGTATTCCTGCTGAAGCGATGGGAAAGAGCCGTCTTATAATAAAAGAAGATGGTATTATTGCCGGCGTAGAAGTAGCAAAAGAAGTATTCAGGCGCTTTGACCCAGCTATGATAGTGGAAGTGCTTATCGAAGATGGCGCAAGGGTCAAGAAAGGTGATATTGCCATGATTGTTACAGGCAAAGTACAAAGTCTCTTGCAGACAGAACGTCTGATGCTAAATATAATGCAGCGTATGAGTGGCATAGCAACCATGACTAACAGGTATCAGCAGGCACTCATTGATGCAGGAACACAGACCCGGGTCTTGGACACGAGAAAAACGACCCCAGGTATGCGTATGTTGGAAAAGGAAGCTGTTAAGATAGGTGGAGGCATGAACCATCGCATAGGACTGTTTGATATGATTTTATTGAAAGATAATCATGTTGACTTTGCCGGTGGGATACATAATGCGATTTCGCGTGCCAAGGCCTATTGTAAGGAGAAAAATAAAAAACTGAAAATAGAAATAGAAGTTCGCAATTTCAAGGAATTAGAAGAAGCTCTTGCAGAGAATCCAGACCGTATAATGTTTGACAACTTCACACCGGAAGATACCGTAAAAGCAGTGAAGATGGTTAATCATCAATGCGAAACAGAATCAAGTGGTGGTATAACGTTTGAAACTATGATTCCATACGCAAAAGCGGGAGTAGATTTTATCTCTTTTGGTGCTTTGACACATAGTGTGAAAGGACTTGATATGAGTTTCAAGGCTGTATAAACTAAGCTATAACCGGATGAATATATTGGTGACAGGTGCCAACGGACAACTTGGCAATGAAATGCGTTTAATAACCAAAGGCTCTTCTGATAAGTATATCTTCACTGATGTAACGGAACAGGAGGGAGTAGATACTCTGTTTCTTGACATAACAGATATAGATTCTTTACGAAAGATTGTAAAAGACAATAAAGTAAAGTGTATAATTAATTGTGCTGCTTATACAAACGTAGATAAGGCGGAAACAGACACTATACTTTGCCATAAACTTAACGCTATTGCACCAAAGTTTATGGCGCAAGTCATGAAAGAAAATGAAGGTCTGCTTGTTCATGTGAGCACAGACTATGTTTTCGGTGGTGACCCTTATAACACTCCATGTAAAGAAGAACAGCAAGGAACTCCTACAGGAGTCTATGGTAAGACGAAACTGGAAGGAGAGCAGAATATCATAAATTCTGGTGTGCCATACATTATTATTCGCACTGCATGGCTATATTCTGAGTTTGGAAAGAACTTTGTAAAGACCATGATGAACCTCACTGCAACAAAACCACGGTTAAATGTTGTATTTGACCAATGCGGTACTCCAACATACGCCGGTGATCTTGCAGAGGTCATCTATAATATTATTTCCGAGCGTAAGTTTGAGGGAAACACTGGAATATATCATTACAGCAATGAGGGAGTATGTTCATGGTATGACTTTACAATGAAGATAGCAGAAATATCAGGCAATAATACCTGCGATATCCAACCTTGCCACAGTAACGAATTTCCGTCTCCGGTTGTTCGGCCTGCATATAGCGTCTTAGACAAGACTAAGATAAAAGAAACTTTCAATATAAAAGTTCCATATTGGACAACTTCTTTAATGAAGTGTATGGCAAATCTAAAATAATTTCATATTAACAAAACGCCATTTTTACAAATATAAAGTTATGAAAGGAATCGTTCTTGCAGGTGGTAGCGGCACACGTCTCTATCCTATTACGAAAGGCATATCAAAGCAATTGATGCCAATATACGACAAACCAATGATTTATTATCCAGTATCTGTCCTAATGCTGGCAGGTATTCGTGATATTCTTATCATATCCACTCCTTTTGATTTGCCGGGGTTCAAACGTTTACTTGGCGATGGCAGTGATTATGGCGTGCACTTTGAATATGCGGAACAACCTTCTCCAGACGGTTTGGCACAGGCATTTACCATAGGTGCTGATTTTATTGGCAATGACAGTGCATGCCTTGTACTTGGAGACAATATCTTCCAAGGAGTAGGATTTACCAAAATGCTAAAAGAGGCTGTGCGTGTTGCAGAAGAGGAAAAGAAAGCCACAGTGTTCGGTTATTGGGTAAATGACCCGGAGCGTTACGGCGTGGCCGAATTTGATAAGAATGGCAACTGTTTATCCATTGAGGAAAAACCCAAAATGCCAAAGAGTAATTATGCAGTTGTCGGATTATATTTCTATCCTAACAAAGTAGTGGATGTAGCAGCGCATATACAACCATCCGCACGCGGTGAATATGAGATAACCACAGTAAACCAAAAATTTCTTGAAGATGGTGAACTGAAAGTACAAACATTAGGCAGAGGTTTTGCATGGTTGGACACGGGAACACATGACAGTCTTTCCGAAGCTTCCACTTATATTGAAGTCCTTGAGAAACGCCAAGGATTGAAAGTCGCATGTCTTGAAGGCATAGCATACCGGAAAGGTTGGATAACGGAAGAACGTATGCGGGAACTTGCCAAACCCATGCTCAAGAACCAATATGGCCAATATCTACTTAAAGTCATTGACGAAGTAAAACGCTTCGGTCCGGGGCTTGATTAAACAAACTTTTAATTGGTATTTCATCATGGAAGTTATACAAACAGAAATAAAAGATGTTCTGATTATAGAGCCACGCGTATTCAAAGATGCAAGAGGATACTTTTTTGAAAGTTTTTCTCAGCGTGAGTTCGACGAGAAAGTGACACCAATACTTGGCCACAAAGTTAATTTCGTGCAAGACAACGAATCCATGTCGTCTTATGGTGTCATGCGCGGACTGCATTTTCAACGTCCACCTTTTACCCAGTCTAAACTTGTAAGATGCGTCAAAGGTGCAGTACTTGATGTTGCAGTAGATATTCGCAAAGGCTCTCCAACGTTTGGAAAACATGTTGCCGTAGAATTGACGGAAGATAATCATCGGCAATTCTTTGTTCCAAGGGGATTTGCCCACGGCTTTGCCGTATTATCGGATACTGCTGTTTTTCAATACAAATGCGACGAGTTCTATCATCCGGAAGCTGATGGCGGCATTTCCATTAAGGACGAATCACTTGGCATAGACTGGCATATACCGACCGATAAGGCCTTGTTGTCAGAAAAAGACACAAAGCACGCAATGCTTGTTGATTTTGAGTCTCCATTTGATATCAACATACCACTATATTAAAGATCACACAAAAAACGAAAATCAATGAAAAGAAATATAGTTATCACAGGTGGTGCAGGATTTATTGGCAGCCATGTAGTCCGTCTCTTCGTCAATAAATATCCAGATTACAACATCATAAATCTTGACAAATTGACATACGCCGGCAACCTTGCCAATTTGAAAGACATCGAAAACAAACCCAATTACAAGTTTGTCAAGATGGATATTTGTGACTTTGACGCATTCCTTGAACTAATGCAAACAGAAAAGGTTGACGGTATTATTCATCTTGCAGCAGAATCCCATGTTGACCGTTCAATAAAAGACCCTTTCACTTTTGCAAAGACAAACGTGATGGGCACGCTTTCTTTGCTGCAAGCTGCTAAATTATACTGGGAGTCATTACCAGAAAAATACGAAGGCAAATGCTTTTATCATATATCCACAGATGAAGTGTATGGAGCTTTGGCTATGAACAAGCCACAGGGGGTATGCCCTCCATTCTCAACAACGGCAAGTTCCAGCGAACATCACCTTGCTTATGGAGATGATTTCTTTTATGAAACAACGAAATACAACCCACATTCTCCCTACTCCGCCTCAAAGGCAAGTTCTGATCATTTTGTCCGTGCTTTCCATGACACATACGGTTTGCCTACTATTGTAACAAACTGTTCAAATAACTATGGACCATACCAGTTCCCAGAGAAATTAATACCGCTGTTCATCAACAACATACGCAACCGTAAGCCTCTTCCAGTATATGGCAAGGGTGAAAATGTCCGTGACTGGTTGTTTGTGGAAGATCATGCACGCGCTATCGATTTGATTTTCCATAAGGGAAAGATTGCAGAAACCTACAATATCGGCGGTTTCAATGAATGGAAGAACATTGACATAATCAAGGTCGTGATAAAAACCGTTGATCGTCTGCTTGGTCGCAAGGAGAATGAAGATATTGATTTGATAACATACGTGACAGACCGTCTTGGTCATGACGCACGTTATGCCATTGACTCAACCAAGTTACAAAAGGAACTTGGATGGGAACCTTCATTACAGTTTGAAGAAGGTATAGAAAAAACTGTCAAATGGTATCTTGACAATCAGGATTGGATGGATAACGTAACATCGGGAGACTACGAGAAGTATTACGACAAAATGTATAAAAACAGATAAATAGACAATGTTTGAAAACCTTAGTGAAAGATTAGAAAGGTCTTTTAAGATATTAAAAGGTGAAGGTAAAATCACCGAGATAAATGTAGCCGAGACGTTGAAAGACGTGCGTCGTGCCTTGCTTGATGCCGATGTCAATTACAAAGTTGCGAAGAGCTTTACAGATACGGTAAAGAAGAAGGCCTTGGGCATGAATGTGCTTACAGCCATCAAACCAGGCCAACTAATGGTCAAGTTGGTTCATGATGAACTTGCCGAACTGATGGGCGGTGAGGCAAAGGAACTTGACCTCACCGGGCATCCGGCAATAATCATGATGGCCGGTCTCAATGGTGCAGGTAAGACCACAATGAGCGGCAAACTCGCCAAACTGCTGAAAGACAAGCGAAATAAGAAGCCTTTACTTGCCGCCTGTGACACTTTCCGTCCCGCAGCAATGGAACAACTACGCGTATTGGCAGAGCAGGTTAACGTGCCTATCTATATGGAAGAAGGGGCAAAAGATCCTGTTCAGGTAGCATTAAATGCGATAGCGGAGGCGAAGGCAAAAGCGTATGATGTAGTAATCGTTGATACAGCCGGCCGCCAGTCCATTGATGAAGAGTTGATGAAGCAGGCTGAAAATATCAAAGCTGCCATCAAGCCCAACGAAACCCTTTTGGTTGTGGATTCCATGACGGGTCAAGATGCGGTAAATACGGCCAAGACCTTCAACGAAAGACTGGAAATAGACGGTGTAATCCTTACTAAACTTGACGGTGACACAAGAGGCGGTGCGGCTCTATCCATACGTAATGTCGTCGATAAACCTATAAAGTTCATCGGCACAGGCGAGAAGATGGAGGCACTTGATGTCTTCCACCCCGAGCGTATGGCCGACCGTATTCTCGGTATGGGTGATGTCGTTTCACTCGTAGAACGCGCCCAAGAACAGTTTGACCTTGAAGAGGCAAAGCGTCTTCAAAAGAAAATCGCAAAAAACAAGTTTGACTTTAATGACTTCCTTGGCCAGATACAGCAGATCAAAAAAATGGGAAACATAAAGGAACTTGCTGGCATGATACCCGGTGTGGGAAAGGCTATCAAGGATATAGATATAGACGATGACGCATTTAAGGGCATAGAAGCCATAATTTACTCTATGACACCCAAAGAACGTACGAATCCGGAGATTCTGAATGTGTCTCGCAAACAGCGTATTGCAAAAGGCTCAGGCACAAATATTCAAGATGTGAATAGGCTGTTAAAGCAATTTGACCAAATGCGCAAGATGATGAAACTGATGTCCGGAGGCAACATGGCCAATATGGCTAAGATGGCCGGTGCCATGGGAAAAATGAGAGGAATGCCCGGTATGCCCAAGTTCTGAACCCTCTAACAAATAAAAACGAAAAACAATCATAATATGCAACTGATAGACGGAAAGGCTACTGCCGCTGCCATAAAGGCAGAGATAGCAGAAGAAGTAAAGGCCATCATGGCGGCAGGAGGAAAACAACCACATCTTGCCGCTGTCCTCGTTGGGCATGATGGCGGTTCTGAAACATACGTTAAAAATAAAGTGTTGGCCTGTGAGGCCTGCGGTTTCAAGAGTTCACTAATAAGATATGAGGAAGACATCACGGAGGAAGAGCTCCTTGCGTGTGTTGAAAAACTGAACAATGATGCCGACATTGACGGATTTATTGTACAGCTACCATTGCCAAAACACATCAATGAGCAGAAAGTCATAGAAGCCATAGACTATAAAAAAGATGTAGATGGCTTCCATCCCATCAATGTTGGCCGTATGGCAATAGGCTTGCCATGTTTCATCTCTGCTACCCCACTCGGTATAATAACCTTGCTGAAGCGTTACAATATTGAGACTTCCGGCAAAAAATGTGTTGTACTTGGACGTTCAAACATTGTGGGCAAACCAATGGCACAGCTCATGATGCAAAAGGAATATGGAGATGCTACTGTAACCGTTTGCCACTCTCATTCAGCCGATTTGAAGAAAGAGTGCCGTGAGGCGGACATTATCATTGCGGCAATAGGCCGTCCGAATTTTGTCACAGCTGACATGGTAAAAGACGGAGCTGTGATAATAGACGTCGGCACTACCCGCGTTCCTGACGCAACACGCAAGAGCGGCTTTCGCCTTTCCGGCGATGTTGATTTTGCTAATGTGGCGGAAAAATGCTCTTATATAACTCCGGTACCGGGTGGTGTTGGACCGATGACTATCTGTTCCTTAATGAAAAATACCCTTGCCGCAGGTAAAAAAGAGTACTACAAATAAGTCATAACCATTTGGTATTCATGGTATAGACAACAACAAAATCGCAGTTCTTGAGACTGTATGGATTTTATGTCATTATAAAAGGGTGCTGATTGGTTTGTAAAATGGTGCTGATTATATCGTAAACAGGCCGTTTTTACAAGCTAATCAGCACCCTTTTACTTTATGCGAATAGCCAGGAATGAAAGCATAAGATATAACCTACTGAATAAGAGGGATAAAATCACATTATCGCCAGTATCCGCTACATACTTGTTTCATGGCAGCGCATATCTCTGTAATCCATGAATACAGAGATATGCGCTGTTATTATTTTTTCTCTTTCACGACAAATTCCAATATCTTTGGCAGTTTTATCCATTTCCCTTTTCCCGCAACCTTCAAAGCACTGCCTTCCAACTGTTTCAGGACATAAACGCCGTTCTCTCCAACAGAAAGCGAGGCAACAAGATCTTCCGAACCATAATCGTTCACCATCTCAATGCGTGCGCTTTTACCATCGTTGCTGATGTTGACGTCCATCACTATCCAGACTCTTGAATCCGTTGTCTTTTTCAAATATCCATATACTTTACCGAGGATGTCCTGTCCGGGTATTTTGATTTTTTCTTCATAGAGGTTAAGCTCCATAAAAATATCATATTCAGAGTTATATATTTGGGTATTAAAAACGGAACCTTGTGCATAGAGCACTGTACCATAAAACAAGTACAACGTCAAGAGTAAAGAAAACTTTTTCATCTTGTTCTTTTTTATAAAAGTCAAGGCAGTAAACATGCCCAGACTGTAATGTAAGTCTATAATGTTTTGTTGTGCAAAAGTACACAATATAAATCAATTATTTCATAGATTGGCGTAACAAAATTGTCCTTTTTGTATGTTTTTTGATTATTTTTTGCTACTTTTGCAACCATAATTTGTATAAACTATGACAACAACATTAATAAAACCAGACTATATTTTTGAAGCAAGTTGGGAAGTATGCAATAAGGTAGGCGGCATTTACGCTGTTCTTTCAACAAGAGCAAAAACTCTGCAAAATGCGTTACCCGACCACATTATATTTATAGGCCCGGATTGTTGGGGTGATAAGGAAAACATTTATTTCGTTCAAGACAACACTCTGCTTGCTGATTGGAGGGAAAAGGCAGCAAAAGAAGGTCTTAATGTAAAAATCGGACGTTGGGATATCCCCGGACAGCCAATATCCATTCTTGTTGATTTTCAACCATATTTCTCCAAGAAAGATGAGATTTACGGCAATTTATGGAATGACTTTCAGGTTGATTCGCTCCATGCTTATGGTGATTATGACGAGGCAAGTATGTTCTCTTATGCCGCTGCACTCGTTGTAGAAAGCATATATAACTTTTACAAACTGCAAAACAAGAAGGTCATATACCACGCAAATGAATGGATGTGCGGCCTTGGCGCATTGTATATCCACAAGAATGTTCCTGCCATAGGTACGGTGTTTACTACCCATGCAACGTCCATTGGCCGTTCTATCGCCGGCAACAACAAACCTCTATATGAATATCTTTGGGCTTACAATGGTGACCAAATGGCTGAAGAACTCAATATGCAGTCCAAGCATTCCATTGAGAAACAGACCGCACACTATGTGGATTGTTTCACGACAGTCAGTGACATCACCGCAACAGAATGCAAAGAACTTATAGAAACCGTTGATGTTGTCTTGCCTAACGGCTTTGAAAACGATTTTGTTCCCAAGGGAGCGAAGTTTACGGCAAAGCGCAATGCCGCCCGTAAGAAAATCTTACAGATGGCAAATTGCCTTACAGGCAGTGAATATCCTGCTGATACTCTTATTGTTGCAACCAGCGGTCGTTATGAGTTTCGTAATAAGGGCATAGACGTATTCATTGAGGCCATGAACCGCCTTAACTATGACGATAAACTCAACAAGCAGGTTCTTGCCCTGATAGAAGTGCCGGCTTGGGTGGGTAATCCCCGTGAAGACCTTATAGAAAGAATGGAAAGTGGAAAAAAATTCGACACTCCACTTGAAACGCCTATGCTTACTCACTGGCTTCATAATATGAATGAAGACAAGGCTTTGAACATGATGAAAGGTCTTAACATGTGGAATCAGAAAGAGAATAAGGTGAAGGTCGTGTTTGTACCATGTTACCTTACCGGCAACGACGGTATTCTTAACCTTTCTTATTATGACTGCATCATAGGCAATGACCTCAATGTATATCCATCTTATTATGAACCTTGGGGATATACACCGTTAGAGGCTGTGGCCTTTAAGGTTCCATGTATCACCACGGATCTTGCCGGTTTCGGTCTATGGGCAAACTCGGAAAAAGGCTCGTACAGCGAGATTGCCGATGGAGTGAAGACAGTACATCGCACGGACTATAACTATTCTGAAGTGTCGGATATTATAAGAGACACTATTACTGAGTTCTCAAATTTCACTGACGCACAAGTGAAGAAAGCACGTGCAGCCGCAGACAAACTGTCAAAGAAGGCTCTGTGGAGCGAGTTTATCAAATATTATTGGCGGGCATACGACTTTGCCTTGAAAACGAAAACTATCAAGTAATTTCTTTATTAATCATAAATATAACCATTATGAAGATTAAATCTGATTATGCTAATACTCCTATCTGGAAGGAGTTTAATGTAAAATCCACTCTTCCCAAAGAGTTAGAGTGTCTTGATGAGATAGCACACAATCTGTGGTGGGTATGGAACTATGATGCACGAGAGATGTTCCGTAGCCTTGACAAGGATCTTTATGAGAAAGTAGCTCACAATCCTGTGCAGCTTCTTGAGCAACTCAGCTACGAGCGTAAAGAAGAAATTGTAAAGGATACACAAATCATGGCAGATGTAAACGCTGTCTATAAGCATTTTAAGGAATACATGAATGTGAAGCCGGATGCCACACGTCCGTCGGTAGCATACTTCTGCATGGAGTTCGGCATACACAATTCTTTGAAGATATATTCAGGCGGTCTCGGTATGCTTGCCGGTGACTACATCAAGGAGGCTTCCGATTCCAACGTTGACATGTGTGGTATCGGCTTCCTATATCGCTTCGGTTATTTCAAGCAAAGTCTTTCCATGGACGGACAGCAGATTGCCAACTATGACGCCCAGAACTTCAATTCACTCCCAATAACACGTACCTTGGATGAGAATGGCAATCAAGTCGTTGTTGACGTTCCCTATATGAACTATATGGTTCACGCCCTTGTTTGGCAGGCTAACGTTGGTCGTGTAAAGCTTTACCTTCTTGATACCGACAATGAAATGAACTCTGAGTTCGACCGTCCTATCACCCATGCTCTTTATGGCGGTGACTGGGAAAACCGTCTCAAGCAAGAGATACTCCTCGGTATCGGCGGTGCTCTTCTGTTGAAGAAGCTCGGAATCAAGAAACAAATATACCACTGCAACGAGGGACACGCCGCTCTTTGCAACCTTCAGCGCCTTGTTGACTATGTAAAGGAAGGCTTTACTTTCAACCAGGCAATGGAAATTGTACGCGCATCAGCACTATATACCGTACACACACCTGTACCGGCAGGTCACGATTACTTCGATAAGGACCTCTTCGGCAAGTACATGGGCGGCTATCCGCAGATGCTTGGCATCACATGGAACGAGTTTATCGGCATGGGACGCATTAATCCGGATGACGACAACGAACGTTTCTGTATGTCAACATTCGCTTGCAACACTTGTCAGGAAGTAAACGGTGTGTCAATGCTTCACGGTTGGGTATCACAAAAGATGTTCTCATCCATCTGGAACGGCTATTATCCGGAAGAGAATCATGTGGGTTATGTAACCAACGGTGTGCACTTCCCATCATGGTGCGCAACAGAATGGCGCAAGATTTATGACAAGTACCTCAAGAAAGGTTACTACAACGACCAATCCAATGAAGATTTGTGGCATGGCATCTATGACTGCCCAGACTCAGAGATATGGGAAACACGTATGGCACTCAAACAAAAACTCGTCAGATACATACGTGACAAGTTTACTGAGTCATGGCTGAAAAATCAGGGCGACCCGGCACGTGTGGTGTCCCTCCTTGAGCGCATCAATCCCAACGCCCTGATGATTGGCTTCTGTCGCCGTTTCGCAACATACAAGCGTGCGCACCTGCTCTTCACCGACCTTGACCGTCTTTCCAAGATTGTCAACAATCCCGAGCATCCTGTACTCTTCTTCTTCTCAGGTAAAGCACATCCGGCAGACGGTGCAGGTCAGGGTCTCATCAAGCGTATCTTCGAGATTTCCCAGCGTCCGGAGTTCCTCGGTAAGATTATTTTCCTTGAGGACTACGACTTCCAACTTGCCCGCCGCCTTGTTTCCGGTGTGGATATATGGATGAACACCCCTACCCGTCCTCTTGAGGCTTCCGGTACATCCGGTGAGAAGGCCGAGATGAACGGCGTTGTCAACCTCTCCGTACTTGACGGATGGTGGGTTGAGGGCTACCGCAAGGGTGCCGGTTGGGCTCTTAAACAAGAGCGCACGTACCAGAACCAAGGTTACCAAGACCAACTCGATGCCGCTACCATATATAATATGTTGGAGAACGAGATTGTTCCTCTTTACTATAACAAGGACAAGAACGGCGTTTCAACAGACTGGGTAAAAGTCATAAAGAACTCTATCGCAACCATCGCTCCTCACTATACAATGAAGCGCCAGCTTGATGACTACTATTCTAAGTTCTACAACAAACTGGCTGAGCGTTCATCCAAGGTATATGCAAATGACTACCGTGTAGCCAAGGAAATAGCACAATGGAAAGAAAATGTTGCGGAACGTTGGGACAGCATCAAGGTCGTGTCCTCAGACACTACCGTTCTTGCTACCGGTGCAGAAACCGGCAAGACTTATACCATTCAATACTCTATTGACGAGCAGGGGCTCAACGATGCAATAGGTCTTGAGCTTGTAGTTCTCAAAAACGATCAGGACACTTCTGACCGCTTAGTACACAAGGTCACTCCATTTGAGATGATAAAGCAAGAAGGCAACGTCTATACTTTCGAGTGCAAGATTGAAGCTAACATCGCAGGCGCATACAAGACTTGCGTCCGTATGTTCCCAAAGAACGATCTGCTCCCGCATCGTCAGGACTTCTGCTACATCAAGTGGCTTGACTAATACCGGGAAACAGGATATATATTCGACAGGCATCAGAGTTCCTTCATAAGGGAATCTGATGCCTGTTTTTTATTCACCATCATAGTCCACCCAGATGAAAGCAGGTATCAGCCGGTTTGACAATCACTATACAAAATCCCAGACTCAACGAACAAAAAGAGAATATCCCACGAACTTTCTTTCGCCTGCATTAGGATTTTTCCGATAAAATTATTACCTTTGTCACAAATATCATCTGGCGAGCTTTGCAAACAGCGGCACTTTGATGTGTAAACAGCACCCTTTTGCATTGTAATCAGCACCCTTTTACAGAAAGGAATGAAAAGAAACACCATCCACAGTTAAAGCAATAAGATATTTTCAGAGTATAATGCATTGTTATATAACAATATAATCACAGGAACCAAGATAACATCATGAATATAGTCATACTGTCAGGAAGCCCTCGTAAAGGAGGCAATACAGAGCTGTTGGCACAAGCGTTCCATGAAGGAGCATCCCTGCACCATCATGCAGAAGTCGTCCCCGTGAGAGAATACAAAATAAATCCTTGCAAAGGCTGCAATGCCTGTTTCAGAAATGCAGAACACCGTTGCATTCAAAACGATGATATGCAGGTTCTCTATGACAAGTTGAAATCCGCAGATATGCTTGTAATCGCTTCACCGGTTTACTTCTATGGCATCAGCGCACAATTAAAGGCAGTCATCGACAGACTGCACAATCCGTTAAGGGATGGCTTCAACATAAAGAAGATGGCACTGCTTGCAGTAGGGGCTGCGTCACTGCCCAAACTCTTCGACGCCATACTTGCCGAATATCACTTATGCCTTGACTTCTTCAATATAGAGGATGCAGGCACTGTCCTTGTAAGAGGTGTAAAAGAAAAAGGCGACATAAAGAACTCCACCGCGTTGCAAGAGGCGCACAATTTGGCAGAACAACTATAAGCGGCAAACAAGAAATCACAAATAATAAATATTACCCCAAAAACAAGATTGACATCATGACAGAATACGAAAAGATGCGGAATGAAGAACTGTACCGCTTTGACGATGAGCAAGTGTTGCACAGTGTGGAGCACGCCAACCGCTTGTGCGCAAAACTTCAAACCATGACGGCATACGATGAAGGCTACCGGGAAACGATAGAAAAACTTATTCCCGGCATTCCCAAATCATCTTGTGTCAACCCGCCTGTCCACTGCGACCACGGTCACGGCCTTAAAATAGGCGATAATGTCTTTGTAAACTACAACGCAACCTTTCTTGACGGTGGTATAATCACCATAGGCAGCAGAACAAAAATAGGGCCGAACTGCCAGTTGATGACTCCAAACCACCCTATTGACTACATGGAACGCCGGAAGCCGATAGAGCGATGCAGTCCAATAAATATAGGCGAAGACTGCTGGTTGGGAGACGGTGTTATCGTGTGTCCCGGTGTAAACATTGGTGACAGATGTGTCATTGGCGCCGGCAGCGTAGTGGTAAAGGATATTCCGGCAGACAGCCTGGCTGTGGGAAACCCATGCAAGGTGATAAGGAAACTGCGATAAAAATATGTGGAAAGAACACACATCCCTGACCATTGCCATATACTATCTTGCCGGCATAAATATAATAGCCTTCGCCATTTATGGTATAGACAAACTGAAAGCCAAGGCTAAACGATGGAGAATATCAGAGGCAACGTTATTATTGTCTGCTGTCTTGGGAGGCAGCATAGGAGCATGGCTCGGCATGAAAATATGGCATCATAAGACGCTACACAAGAAGTTCAAATATGGCGTGCCTGCCATTATATTCTTGCAAATATCATTGCTCTTTTGGCTTTGCCGCAATAAAGGTAGCATAACCTTGAATTAAGGTATGGGAACAAATCATGGAAATGGCTAACTTTGCACCATGAAACTAAATTCCCAACAAATATGTATATAGAGAAGATACAGTCACCAGCCGACTTGAAAGGGTTGGACATTGAAGAATTAAAGATTGTTGCCGACGAAACACGGCAGGCAGTTCTCAACCGTGTGAGCAAACATGGCGGTCATGTAGGCCCAAATCTGGGATTTGTCGAGGCCACCGTGGCATTGCACTATGTATTTAACGCGCCGGAAGATAAGTTTGTCTTTGACGTGTCACACCAATGCTATCCGCATAAGGTGCTTACAGGACGTGCGCAGGGATTCCTCGGAAATGTGGATGACATGAACGCCATAAGCGGCTATTCGTCTCCTTCCGAGAGTCCGCTATACGACAATTTTGAGGTTGGACATACCTCTACCTCCATCTCTTTGGCCACAGGCTTACAGAAAGCACGTGACATAAAAGGTACGCACGAGAATATCATTGCCATAATCGGCGATGGTTCTCTGAGTGGCGGAGAGGCGTTCGAAGGACTTGACGAGGCATCGGAATTAGGCACCGGCATCATTGTCGTGGTTAATGACAACGAGATGTCGATAGCGGAAAATCACGGAGGTTTATACAAGAACCTGCAATTACTACGCGAAACAAATGGAACCGCCTCATGCAACTATTTTAAGGCGCTTGGCTTCGAATACGCCTATCTGGAAGAAGGTAATGATGTGGAGAAGCTGATAGAGGTATTCAAATCTGTAAAAGACACGGACAAACCCACCGTGGTGCATATACATACGGAGAAGGGACATGGTTTTCTGCCTGCTGTCGGTAATAAAGAGGCATGGCATTACGGTATGCCGTTTGACCCGAAGACCGGTGAAAGTCTCGTACGTTTTGAAGGAGAGGACTACGAAACTCTCTTGTCGGACTGGATGTTGAAAGAGATGAAGAATGACCCGACCCTCATAGCCATTACTGCCGGTACACCTACGGCGGCAGGATTCACCGCCGACAAACGCAAGGAGGCCGGTAAACAGCACATAGACATGGGCATAGCCGAAGAGCAGGCGTGCGCCATGGCAAGTGGAATGGCGAAAGGCGGACTGCATCCCGTATGGACTGTATATTCCACTTTCATACAACGTACTTACGACCAGATAGCGCAAGACCTCTGCATCAATTCAAACCCGGCCGTAATAAACGTGATGTGGGGAGGTGCAGGCACTATGAATGACATTACACATATCTGCCTGTTTGACATTCCAATGCTTACCAGCATACCGAATTTGCTTTATCTCGCCCCCACTACGTGTGAGGAGTATTTCGCCATGTTGCGCTGGGCTATAACTCAAGAGAAGATGCCGGTAGCTTTAAGAGTGCCAAGTAACGGTGTAAACCATACTGCGGAAGATGTTGATAAAGAGTATAGTTATACGCCGTCATATAAAGTAACGCATAAAGGCAGTCGTGTTGCCATCATTGCAGCCGGCTCTTTCTATCAGAAAGGTGAGAATGTTATTCGTCTGCTTGCCGATAAGGGGATAGATGCCACATTGATAAATCCCCGTTATTTGTCAGGTGTGGATACGCAGACGCTTAATATGCTGCCAGAGAACCACTCCCTTGTGGTGACCCTTGAAGACGGTTGTAAGGACGGGGGATTCGGCGAACGTATTGCCGCTTACTATGGTACGTCCGATATGAAAGTGCTTGTAGGGGGCATAAAGAAATATTTGTATGACCGGTTTGACCTCCAACAACTCCTCTCTGACAACCGCCTTCTCGATGAACAAATAGTAGAGGATATTATAAACATACTGCAATGAAAGAGATAAGAATTGACACTGTTCAGCAGTTCAATGACCTGCATGGGTTTGAAACGCTCCATCCGCTTGTAAGTGTAGCTCGCCTTGACAATCCGAAGCCTCATGTGCAAGAAGAGTATATCATGCACTGCGGACTGTATATGCTATTTCTTAAAGAAACAAAAGGATGCAGAATATCATACGGACGTACCCAATATGACTTCGATGCAATGACCGTTACGTCCTTCATGCCCGGACAAAAGGTGCATATACAGCATTCACCGGAAGATGATGCGCCTAAATGGACGGCAATAGTATTTCATCCGGATTTTGTCGCACGTACCAATTTGGGAAGGAATATGTCACGTTATGGTTTCTTTTCCTATACAAGCGTAGAGGCGTTGCATCTTTCCGAACAGGAGGTGGAGATATTTCGTGGTGTGGTTTCCATGATACAGCAGGAAATGCACCATGCCATTGACAAGCACTCTCGTGAGTTGATCATCAGTAATATGGAACTGTTGCTTAACTATTGTCTGCGTTTTTATGACAGGCAATTCATTACACGCGAGGAGATAAACCATACGGTAGTACAGAAATTTGAAAGGCTATTAAAAGAATATTTGCGCGACAATGCCGAACATGACGGACTTCCCACCGTGGCATACTTTGCTGACAAATGTTGCCTCTCTACCGGTTATTTCGGTGAACTGGTGAAGACCGAAACGGGAAGAACGGCAAAAGACTTCATAAGTGACCACATGCTTGTATCTGCCAAAGAGATGCTTAGTGACGATTTGGTATCAATTACCCAGATAAGTAACCGGCTTGGCTTTGAATATCCACAGCACTTTGTCCGTTTCTTCAAACGTCGCACAGGTAAAACGCCGGGAGAATTCAGAAAGGTAAGTTACGGATTATAATTTATTTGTATTAATTGTTTTTTGCAACAAACTATCTATTTATGAAAAGAATATTTTTTATCTTATTAATATTAGCAATAATGGATAATATAATATCAGCTCAAAAACTTTCAGAGCGACAACTGCATATAGCGACAATAGCCTGTCTTGAAGCACAGGGAGACCAAAAACGTCTTGCACCGGCCATAGAAAAAGCGCTTGACGGCGGCGTGACGGTGAATGAAATGAAAGAGGTATTCTCTCATCTTTATGCCTACACCGGATTTCCACGGTCACTAAATGCACTTGGAACTTTGTCCAAAGTATTGGACGAACGCAAGGCAAGAGGCGTTCTTTCTAACGAAGGCAAACCTTGGAAACGTCCTGCGGAATGGGACGATGCGAAGGCCGCGCTTGCATTGGGTACTAAAAATCAAACACAAGTAAGCGGTCGTCCTTTCAACTATACATTTTGTCCGCAGAATGACTATTATCTGAAAGCACATCTTTTCGGAGATATTTTTGCCGGTGACCAGCTTTCTCCTGCCGACCGTGAAATTGTAACCGTTTCTGCCCTCAGCGGTCTCCAAGGTGTTGCCCCGCAACTGGCTTCGCATAAGGCCGGAGCTGTAAATATGGGTAACACGAAAGAGCAAGTGGAAGAACTTTGCAAATATCTTAGCGACAACGGTCTGTCACAATGCGACTATGCTGCTGATGCCAATGCTGGAACATGGCCGAAAGGTTCACCCAATGTGAACTATGCAGAATATTTCACAGGTGATAGCTACCTTGCACCGATAAAGCCTGTGAATTTAGAAGAAGGCGAAAAGACCATACTACCATTGTCTAATGTCACATTTGAACCGGGATGCCGTAACAACTGGCACGTACATCATGGCGCTCATCAGATACTTGTGTGTGTAAGTGGAGAGGGATGGTATCAAGAATGGAATAAACCTGCTCAGCGTCTTAAAGCAGGTGATGTGGTGGATATACCGGAAGGTGTAAAACATTGGCATGGGGCGACAAAGGATTCTTGGTTCCAGCATATCGCCACTCATGTAGCAACGACCGGCGAACAGTCCAACGAATGGCTTGAACCTGTTAGTGATGAGCACTATTTCTCTTTACAATAACAGGATTGACAAACAGTCGGATAAAAACAACAAAATGATTATTTGGGTGGCTTTATAAATATTTCATGCTAATATAACAAAAGAAAGACAGTGAAGTGAAATTGCATTAGCAATAACACTTCCTGTCTTTCTTTTCGTTAATAAATACTCGATAATTTCGATTTGAGAACACTATCTCTATATCACTATACCTTTATTTTGTCTATTTCTTTCTGAATTTCATCTAAAAAGTGTGCAGCGTGCGCTCCATCCATTTGTGTATGATGGAATTGGAAAGATATAGTAAGTTGCGTTTTTAACCATTTACGTTTGTACTTGCCCCAAATGAGAAAGGGATTATTGAATATCCCGCTATACATCCCGACTGCACCGTCTATATTATATTGCGCCAATGCAGAGGTTCCTATAACCATACTGTCCAAAAGATCATGATTGCTACAACTTTCTGCTACTTGCTTGGTAAGTTGTAAATAACTCTGGTTAAAAAGAAATAAATCATCTGTAAAAGGTATATCACAAGAGCTAACTTCGCCTTCTCGATTGGCAACAATAGTATTGACAGCTATATTGTCATACTGCATCATTTTGTTACCTACAGGCAACAGATAAAATTCTTTGATCTTAGTTGCAGCTTTCCCAATACAATAGCACATTAACATGTTAAACTTTAGCCTGTTTTTTCTACTGACTTTGACAAGATGTGAAACATTAAGTGTCTTGAAAAACGTCACCATGGGCATTGGAGCGTTTATCCACATGTTAAAAGCGTATGCTCTGCTGGTTGTATTGGGATCTATTTCTTTCATTACAGCAATTTAAGTTTACTCATTCAAGCTTCATCCTCTTTTATTTCCGTGGGATGTTCTACTGTTACTTTCACTCGTGAAATACGCCTTTGTTCCTTCTTTAATACTTCAAACGTAACATTTTTGTAAACAAAGCATTCATGCACGCCGGGAAAATCCCCTTTCAGTTCCAGCATCAATCCGGCTATGGTATCAGCATTCGTATCTTCTTCGAAAAAGTCATCCCCAAGTTGCAACAAGCGAGAAAAATCCACAAGTTTGGTCTTTCCTTCAAAAATATAAGAACCGGAAGACAACTTTACACATTGAGATTCCTCTTCATCATATTCGTCATTTATTTCACCCACAATCTCTTCAAGTATGTCTTCAAGTGTTATGATACCACTTGTGCCGCCAAATTCATCCACAACAATAGCAATATGCACTTTGTTCGTTTGAAACTCATGTAACAAATCATCAATTTTTTTTGTCTCTGGTACAAAATAAGCGGGACGTATCAGGCTTTGCCAACGGAAATTAGCGGGCTTCCCTATATGCGGAAGCAGATCCTTTATATATAATACTCCTCTTATGTTATCCGCATTTCCTTGATATACTGGAATACGGCTATAATTGTTTTCTACCACACATTTCAGAACATCAGCAAATGAAGCGCGTACGTCTATGTCAACAATATCTTGTCGGCAGGTCATTATTTCCTTTACCATTTCATCGCTGAAACGTATAATGCCTTGCAACATCTCCTTTTCTTCTTTTATTTCTTCCTTATCAGTAATCTCAAGAGCGTGCCCCAAGTCCGTAGCACTAATAACATGATTTTTACGCTGTGAAAACTTCTCTGCTATAAATCCCGAGCTAAGCAACAACGTACCAACAGGCCAAAACAACTGACGTGCAAAAAGTATTGCATTTACAACTCTGCGACAAAATACAAGTGGCGAAATGCGGGAGTACACCTTAGGTATAATTTCTCCGAAAAGCAACAGGAGAAATGTAAGCAACACTGTAATGCAAAGAAACTGTAACCAGTAAGCTGCACCAAAATCCACAACGCCGGCTATGGCATAGTTAAGAAGCATTATAATTGTTACATTGACAAAGTTATTCGTTATAAGAATTGTAGCCAATGTGCGCTCAGACTCCTTACGCAACATAATAATCTTCTTGTCTCTTATATTTTCCTCATCAAGTTCTGCCACATCGTTAGGCGACAAACTAAAGAAAGCAATCTCGGAACCGCTGGCAAAGCCTGAAACAAGCAATAACACAGCAGCAAGTATGAAACAAACAATCACGGAAAGCGTTGGTGACATCATGTGCACCTGCGCAAATAAATCGGTATAACTCGACGAGTCCATATTTTATTGTTTACAAAATAGAGTTTTATCATTAGACCATTTGGAACGGAATATACATGAGTACCGTCCTTATAATGATGTAAATTGTGACATTTCCCTCATTGTAGTGTTGTATCAGCACTATTTTTCGAACTGGATAGCATCTCCATGTTATCAACAATAACCTCCGCTACAATGCGTTCTATACCCCGCTTGTCATCATAACGTCTGTATTGCAACCTCCCATCCACATAAAGTTTGTCTCCTTTATGTAAATATTGCTCAACAACCTTTGCTAATCTACGATAAAACACAAGAGTATGCCAATCCGTTCTATCTGGTACACGCGTACCATTCGGAAGAACATACCCTTTTTCATTGGTGGCCAACCTAACCGTTGCAACCGCCTGGTCTGCCTCATAATATCTAACATCAGGCTCCCCCCCAACGTTACCGATAAGCATTACCTTGTTCATAAACTATTCATCCTTTTATCTTTCCTACTGCACATTCTTGCACTTTCCCAAATACCTGTATGTAAAGTTTTTTCCCTTACATGAAGGAAATTGCGATCGCCCATCTACTCTTTGCATCAAATGTTCAGTTATTCGCTTATAACATTCCATTGCAGAAGAAGCCTTGCATTGTGCAGTAAAAACGGTATCCCGATATTCGCACTTACCGGCATGATTCACGACAACTCTCTTGAACTCAACAGTTCCCTCATACCATCCCGGCCTTTCAACATTTAGATACTGTTGCTCTTTAGCTTTCGTCTCTGCTGCGCTTACGCTTCTCAATGCTTTTTTATCCTTAAAGTCCTGCATTGATGCCGCCTCCGTCTTTATAACTATAAAATACACACGCGGTCTTACCTTATATCTTTTAGGAAACAGCACGTCACTTGCAACATAATCTCGTAAATCGCTTATCATTGCAGGTGTCACGGTAATATCCGGTATAGACTCCAGAAAATAAACAGCCTCATCAACATTTTTTACAAAAGCCTCATTATCAAAATATCGAATATAATAGTTCATTGTCTATATTTTTGTTATTTATCAGTTGTAAGAGTGTATATATCTTTGATATGCTATCGTTTTATAAAATATTCCTAAAAAATCCACGACTTTACAAATATGATTTTGTTACTTGGTACTATAAAACTGATAGCACAAAAAAACTCAAAAGTTTAGTGCTACTGTTACATACAATAAAACAACTAAACTCACCTTAATAAAACAATTTATTTCAAAGAAAAACATCTGTTTGATTTTCTTATAATCAAACGTTTCTATAATCGAGCGGAAAACGGGACTCGGACCCGCGACCCCAACCTTGGCAAGGTTGTGCTCTACCAACTGAGCTATTTCCGCAGAAAATAAGTGAAGAGGAGGAGACTCGAACTCCCACGTCGCAATTGACACTACCCCCTCAAAGTAGCGCGTCTACCAATTCCGCCACCTCTCCAACATATCTCCTCCAAGAAGAGGATTCTTGCATATTGTGCCCAGAACAGGACTCGAACCTGCACGCCTTGCGGCACACGCACCTGAAACGTGCGCGTCTACCAATTCCGCCACCTGGGCAAAGATTATATTGAATAACCATAAATCATCCAAAAATCCGTTTCTTCTTGTTGTCCAATAAATCGAGCGGAAAACGGGACTCGGACCCGCGACCCCAACCTTGGCAAGGTTGTGCTCTACCAACTGAGCTATTTCCGCAATTCTAATCCTTGTCATTTATATACACTAAGGAGCATTTCTCTAAATGCGATGCAAAGGTACAACATTTCAACGAAAAAAACAAATTTTTTCCAGTATTTTTCAAAACAATATCATAAGCGCACTTTTATAATTGATACAAATCAATTATACCGATACTTATTTATATTACATCATTTAATTGGAATACGCTTTATCAAAACTTTCTTTCCGTTTACAATTTTATAACGAGAGATAAACTTTGTAGGATAGTCATTATATTTATTGGCAACGTTGTTACCTGGCGAAACCTGCTTACGTTTTGCTGTAACATCAGCATATAGTTTCATCTCGGGGTCTATGTCTATCGTAAGAGTCGGTGATGTTCTTTTACGCCAATAATCAACATCTCGTTTCAGCACTTCAAGATAAGGTGCATCCTTACAGACATATATATGTTGCAAGGAGCGGCATTCTGAACATGGATTCCGTACTTGACTCACTGTTGGCGGTATCGTTATCTCCCTAAGATTGATGCACAGCCGAAAAGCATGAAGTTCTATAAGTGTAGTATTGTTTGGCAAATGTATATATTGAAGATTAGTACAACCATCAAACATATTGCGACTAATGATTCCATTTTTAGTTTTCATGTGTATAATATAAACGGAATCTTGTATCACTTCCGTTGTATAGAACGATTGGTTTTGCAAACCATTCTCCTTGAAATTCCGCCAATAGCTGTCCGTTGTTGCAGGAAAAACGAAACTACCGTCCTTTGCTATGAGGTTTCCATCCGTCAGATAAGCCTCCTGTTCATAATATGGCACACTATCTTTTACAATCTCCGCATCAGACAAATCAAGTTCTGTAAGCATCCCTTTCCACGAAAAATAGTGTTGCGGCTCTACATAGCCGGCCATCCTGCGCAACAATCTTATATCATCTCCATTAATCGGCCCGCTAACTTTCAATTTTGATACCGTTGCATAATCCGTCGCTGTAAGTGACTTCGCCAAAGTTCCCGCCTTACTTAGTGTCACCATAGTATCTTTTCCCAATGCTTTCATTGGAACAATATTCAACAACACCGTCTCTATAAAAGCCTTATGATTAATTGCATCTGACTTTGTTATAGGAAACCGATACCAACCGTCATAAGACCCACTCCATCCCATATTGAGATGCAGGAAACCGTCAAACACACCATCACAGATAAAATGATGCCTGCCCCCGCTCAATATACAGGGATGTCCTGCCGACAAATCTTTGCAGATAAGGCGTAGCATTGTGTTTTCTGATACAACATCCCTACTAACATAGAACATCTCAGGGGAGTAACGAAAATGTGTTGTCAAAGCACGCTTCATGTAGCTTGAATGACTATTTGTAACAGTTTCCCCATAGTCAGACATGATTGCCATACCTGCCATCGTCATCAAAGGGGCAAGACTGTCAGAATCTTTATCGTGATAAAAATATATGTTCTTCATGCTCTTCCAGCCTATCGGTGTACCGTCCATCTTCATACTCCGCCGCCTGCGCTGCGAATCCACATAAGAAAAATCATATCGAACTGTATCTGGCCAACAGTAGTACGCCATTAATTGTCCGACGGCAACAGCCCGCCTTAACACAGAAAGGCAGAACAAGCGTAATAACAATACAAAACAGGAGACTTTTCATTTCATCATTTTGTTAGTTTGCTTCCATTCATCCTTTTAGGACAAAATGTGACAAATGGACATACGGCACATTGCGGTTTCAAACTCTTACATACATACCTGCCATGAAGCAGCAACCAATGATGGGCACGCGGTATTTCCTCTTCTGGTATATACTTTGTCAGCTGCTTCTCCACCTTAAAAGGAGTATTACAAGACGATGGCACAAGGCCGAGCCGATGACTGACACGATAAATATGTGTATCCACAGCCATGGCACTCTTACCAAAAGCAACGGCCTGTATAACGTTGGCAGTCTTGCGTCCTACCCCCGGCAACCGCAACAAAAGCGCCATATCACTTGGCACTTCTCCTCCAAAATCAGACATAATCATCCGTGAAAGCGCCACGAGATGCTTTGTTTTGGCATTTGGATATGAAACACTTTTTACATATTCATATATTTCTGCCTCGTCCGCTTTAGCCATAGTCGCCGCATCCGGATAATCCTTGAATAATGCGGGAGTAATCATATTTACGCGTTTATCTGTGCATTGCGCAGACAATACCACGGCAACAAGAAGTTGGAAAACCGTATCATATTCCAATTCTGTATCGGCAATAGGCTGCGTTTCCCTAAAAAAACTCAACACACGAGTATATCGCTCTGTTACATTCATAATGTATTTCTTTGGAAAAGTAAAAAAGGCTCGCGGAACACTAACCCCACGAGCCTTGATATAATTTTCTGTACGGATAATTTTACTTATCCTGCTCCATCTGAGCTTTAAGCGCAGCGAGAGCATCGAAATCACCAAGTGATGTAGAAGCTGCAACATTGTTGATAGGAGCAGCCTCCTCCTTCTTGGAAGTACGCTTAGCACTACGTGGTGCCTTCTTCTCATCATAAGCCTTCTCCGGCTCGAATGTACGAGAGTGAGACAAAATGATGCGCTTGGTTTCCTTTACAAATTCTATCACCTTGAATTCAAGTTCCTCCCCCTTCTGTGCCTGTGAACCGTCTTCCTTAACGAGATGCTTAGGAGTAGCGAAGCCTTCACCGCCCTCATTGAGAACGATAACTGCGCCCTTGTCCATAACCTCGGAAATCTTGCCTGTGTGCACAGAGCCTGGGGTATAGATTGTTTCATAAGTGTCCCAAGGATTCTCCTCAAGCTGCTTGTGACCGAGAGAGAGACGGCGATTGTCCTTATCTATCTCAAGTACAACAACATCGATAGCAGCACCTTCTGTCGTGAAGTCAGACGGCTTCTTGACTTTCTTTGTCCAAGAAAGGTCAGAAATGTGTATCAGGCCGTCAACACCTTCCTCAAGTTCAACAAAGATACCGAAGTTGGTAAAGTTGCGAACCTTAGCGGTATGCTTAGAACCAACAGGATATTTTGCCTCGATGGTAGCCCATGGGTCCTCTTTCAACTGACGGAGACCGAGAGACATCTTGCGCTCCTCACGGTCGAGAGTAAGGATTTCTGCCTCAACCTCGTCGCCAACAGACAAGAAGTCCTGTGCAGAACGCAGGTGCTGGCTCCAAGACATTTCAGTAACGTGGATAAGACCTTCAACGCCGGGAGCAACCTCTACGAATGCGCCGTAGTCAGCAATGACGACAACCTTACCCTTGATGCGGTCACCTACCTTGAGGTTCTGGTCAAGAGCGTCCCATGGATGTGGAGTAAGCTGCTTGAGACCGAGAGCGATGCGCTTCTTCTCGTCGTCAAAGTCGAGAATAACGACATTGATCTTCTGGTCAAGCTGCACAACCTCATGCGGATCGCTTACGCGACCCCAAGAAAGATCTGTAATATGAACAAGTCCGTCAACACCACCGAGGTCGATGAATACGCCATAAGAGGTGATGTTCTTGACTGTACCTTCGTAAACCTGTCCCTTTTCAAGTCTGGACATGATTTCCTTCTTCTGTGCCTCAATCTCAGCCTCAATAAGAGCCTTGTGTGAAACAACAACATTGCGGAACTCCTGATTGATCTTGACAACCTTGAACTCCATGGTCTTGCCGACGAATACATCGTAGTCGCGGATGGGATGAACGTCGATCTGTGAACCCGGGAGGAATGCCTCGATGCCGAATACATCGACAATCATACCACCCTTTGTGCGGCACTTGATAAAGCCCTGAATAATCTCCTGGTTGTCGAGTGCGGCATTGACACGATCCCAACTCTTGCTCAGACGAGCCTTCTTGTGAGAAAGAATGAGCTGGCCTTTCCTGTCCTCCTGATTCTCAACATACACCTCAACAGTGTCGCCAACCTTCAATTCAGGATTGTAACGGAACTCAGATGCGGCGATGATACCGTCGCTCTTGTAACCGATGTTTACAATAACCTCTTTCTTGTCGATAGAGATTACCGTGCCCTCAACGACCTGTCCCTCAGAGACCTTGTTAAGGGTTGCGTCATAAGAGGCTTCCTGAGCCTCCTTGCTTGCGCTTGAAATACTGCCATTCTCGAACTCGTCCCAGTTGAAATCTTCGAGTGGCTGTACGTTTTTAAAGTTAGACATAAATAAAAAAATAAATAAATTAAAACTCCCCAACATGGAAAGTCGGGTGCAAAGGTAATACTTTTTTACTTAATATTATGTACCCGTATATACACGAAGTCTTCTTTTTACGATTTATTAACAAGAACGCAATTAATTTATTGAATAAGGGAATGTAGTTGGCGGATTATTGTTACCTTTGCAGAAGATTAAGAGAAAAAGTTGATTACGATGAACAAACTTTCAAAAACTCGATTTTCCCTGGCTCTATCCGCCATCATTATTCTTCTGCTTGCATTCATGGCCTATTGTCTTTTTGCCCCTATGGGCAAAAGCGATGAAACCGTTTATTTGTATATAGACAACGATGATGACCTCGACTCTATCGCCACAAAACTGTCAGAAGAATGCAAAGGAGCCAGCGTGTCCGCCCTACTTACCCTTGCCCGCCATTCCGGTTACAAGGACAACATACGCACCGGGCGTTATGAAATAACTCCTTCCACCGGTTCCTTACAACTCATCCGGCATCTGCGCAACGGTCAACAGGCGCCAGTCCGTCTTACCATTCCTTCCGTCCGCACTACCGAAAGACTTGCGGAAGAGTTATCAGAGAAACTTATGATGACAAAAGACGAGCTCATGGCATATTTCAGCAATAACGATTCCTGCGCGAAATATGATTCCGACACAGCATCCATCATTTCGCTTTTTATTCCTAACACTTACGAAATATATTGGAATATCAGTGCCGCCAGACTTCTGAAAAAAATGCAAAAGGAGCAACAGACATTCTGGAACGGCAACCGCAAGAATAAGGCAGACGCTCTCGGTCTGACTCCGTTAGAAGTGACTACACTTGCGTCCATAGTCGATGAGGAAACCGCCAACAACGGCGAAAAGCCTATGGTGGCAGGAATGTATTACAACCGACTGCGACAGGATATGCCCCTGCAAGCCGACCCTACGATAAAATTTGCCTTAAAGCAGTTTGACATACGTCGCATCTACCACAATATGCTACGGGTAAAATCTCCTTACAACACTTACGCAAACATAGGATTACCTCCCGGTCCGATACGTATTCCAAGTGTCGCAGGTATTGACGCAGTGTTAAACCTTGTGCATCATGACTATTTATATATGTGCGCGAAAGAAGATTTCTCCGGTACTCACAATTTCGCGCGCACTTATCCGGAACACCTTGTGAACGCAGCCAAATATAGCAAGGCTCTAAACGAGAGAGGAATAAAATAGCACTACACGGACATCCCATAACCGAAAAAGACAGAATAGGTAACGTTGTATAAACAGTTCCCTATTCTGTCTTTTCCTTTATACACGAACATCCAATACAGGAAGACGCATATTTCCAATCTTATTTTTCCCCATACCGATAAAAAGGCATCACTTCCTGCAAGAACACAGCATCCAAAGTAAACGTAGCGGCATCATTGGTTGACAATACCGGAAGTTTTATGCGCAGATCCTTCACTGCATTGTCATAATACTTCCTATTGCCAGTAAGCCAATAAGCGTATGCCTGTAAACGTGGAACACGGAAATGATTGTGGCTTATAGTAAATGCCTTCATCTTATAGTCCGCTGCATGACTGAGCCAAGCCTTATCCCATTCCGGCGTGGAGAGAGACATCATCATCTCATTCATCATCTCAAAACCTCCCATGATGGTAAGCAGGTGGTTGGTATTCTGTACCGCACTGTCGCCTTCCCATGACACACCCCCGGTGGCAGGATCATACCCCAACGCCTTGGGACCACTGAAAAGGCCGTGCGGCATGGCTGCGATACTGTTCATGCCCGCAAGTATCTTGTCACGATAAACAATGTTTCCTGTACGCTCCCACTCTGTAAACCAGTTGCCGGCATACGCCACCCAATCCGGCCCTACACGCAGACGAGCCGGCGCTGTACACGGAAATCTGTCGGAACGCGGCTGCGCCAAGCGCATCGGGTCAAGCGTATAGAGCAAAGTATCCGCGTCAACCACCTCACGCATCACATCTCCCATACGCTCGTCCGCCGTGAGGTAATATAAAAATCTGTTCCAGTACGCCTGTGAGATACGTGCCTCTTTCGCTCCACATCCCCAATGCAGGACATTGTGCCGGGTGCCAAGACCGGCGTGAGGGCCACGATGATAGCAATCGACCTCAGCGTTATGACGGCTCATAGCCTCTGCCATTCTCCAAGCCATGGCATCACCTGTGCGCAAGAACTCATACCACAACATGGCAGGGGAGGCTAATTCCGTATTGTCCCAAGCATATCCCCCTACATCATAACGCCATTCGTCACGTGAGGCATCATAAGAGTGCATCACATCACCGTAATTGAAAAAGCCATACCAAGAGTGCTTTTCCTGCTGCCGGGCATAAAATTCCTTTATGCCACATAATAATGTGTCAAGTGCCGTACCTCTGTCAAGACTCCAGAATCCGAAAGCTCTTTTCTTGTGCAGATACTCCGGTTGCGGTACAAACTGCGGATGATGTGCCAACAAAGGCAATGCGGTCTTTACGGAATCTATATCCACAGGAGCAAGGGTTATATACATGGTAGAAGTCCTCGCTATACCATTTGCGGTACTCATGCCCTCCTGCACATCCTCGTATGCCGCTTCCAACCCATGCGGTATGGTATCGTAATGCGCGAAAGACATTGCCTCCGCTTCCTTACTCCAAAGATAAAGACTAACTACCGCATTGTCAGAACGCGCATTGTCAATCTGCAACGTGGAGGGATATGACTGCCAAAAGTCTGTAAGGTGAAACGCCACGCTCTTTGTCTTGTCACCGACAGCAACCAATCCCGGCGCACGATGCCCCTCTATCGTTCCTATCCATGGCGACAAATCCGTCGCCCTTTTCCTCACGGAGAAACCGTTTGGCGACAGCTGAGAAAGGCGGAAACCGTCCCATGCGGCTATTTGTCCCACTATACTACGGCTCTTTTCGTCCGCCGGTACGCCATTATCGGTCATTCTTATCGGCCTGCGCGCTATAAGAGGTTTCACGTCCATAGTCCGCACCTGTGTGGAATCCATGAGGAACAGCACCCGCCTGTCATAATCAGCCCCATTCATCGGCACCTCAAAACGCAAAGACAGGGAATGTAAGCCGGTTGCGTTTACGAGAGAATCGACAAATGCCGTATGGACAATCTTGATTTCATCACTTCCTTTGTATGTATAAAGTCGCAGTAAGAAATTATCTCCCAATATTTTCCAGCAATCCCTTAAAGTTCCTGATTGCTCTTTGACAATATCCTTTACCGCCTGTTTTTCGCCATTACATTCTACCCATCCCTTTGCCAACAGTCGTTTTCCTCCAACGGTTATACTATCAAACAACGAGCCGTCCGTTGACGGGTATAACGTAATGTCACGGGAATCGGACACTGTTCGGTCACCACGACGTTGCGTTTTACTAACGTTTCCTTTCTTCTTTATATCCTTCCACACTTCTACCCCACTCTCCTCAAAAGGAATGACAGCGGCAACGGCCTTCCACTTCACCGAACCGTCAGGCCATGACGCCAGGGTCCACTGATCGGACGGCAGCGTGGCATTTCCCGCCTTAACCGTCAATGTGGAATTCGGGGCAAGTTCTCCTTGCGCGAAAGGTATGCCGAACGTGGATGGTCTTGAACCGAAAAGCGGATGATTTGTAACTTTCTGATATGTATTTTTAATGTCCCTCAACCGTATCACACTGTCGGCGGAATCGACACATTTGTACTTGAAATTGCGAAGTTGGGCATGAGCCAGCGTAGTACGGAAGCCGAAATACCCGGAAGTGAGCGGTTTCGGATCGACAAAGTCAACAAGGCACTCTCCATCTATAAAGAACCGCACACGTCCATCGACGGCTTCCAGCCTGATTTTATACCAATGGTCGCCTTTCAGCAGATGTTCCTTATCCGTATATTCGCTCAATATGGCAGGGCGATAACGCACCTCTGACACTCCCCGCGCATCCCCATCGTAACGGCGGAAACGCGTGGTGCTATTATGATTGCCGCCATACCCCACATAATACAGTTTCATATTATACGTTTCAAGAAACCTGCCCCCGCGACGCTTGGCATTGGCAAACACGTCTTTTGCCATAGGGTCGCTCGCCATCCAAAAACAGTTAAGGTCAGAAATGCGCCCGTCACTTACAATGCGAGACTCATACTCGATAGTGACATTGTCCTTCATCAGTTCCTTGCACCACAGCGTCAGTCCGGCAGGAGCATGGATGTCCGCCACATTGTCCTTGCTCCACGTGACATACCCTTTGCCTTCTGCCTCCACTTGCCAGCGGGACGAGGTGACAAACCCACTGTCATCATTGAGTGATTGCACGTTGCCCGCAAAAGATATGACGGTAAAACACGACAACACAAAGGTTATTATTAGAAAACATAACACACTTTGAAAACGTAATACATTAATTTTCACAGCTGTAAATTTATTTAGTTAATGTGATTAGTTGGGTTTATATATAAGTTTTTTAGTACAAACAAATCATGCACGGAATGGCTATCGCTTATCTACAAGAGTCACATCGGCAAAGCGTCCACTACACCCCACTCCGCAAAGAGGTGCTGATTACATTGTAAAAGGGTGCTGATTACTGTATAAAAAGGGCTCTTTTACACAGTAATCAGCACCCTTTTACAAAACAGTCGTTTTCAGTCTATTACACAGCTTGCATTCTAATACAGAACCGTTTGTATGTGCAAAATTACGATTATTTCCCGAAAAGCCAAAGAAAAAGCTGTATTTTCTTATGGCTGCACAAATCAAGAAGGGTGGAAACCGGGAGTTATTCCGCCCTCATGGAACGTGCCGGATGGATGGTAGAAACAAGTGCGCTTGGCAGAACAAGTGCCATAACGGTAATCACAAGTGTGACAATATTCAGTAATATCAAAAGCGGGACATTGATTTCTATCGGTGCTTCCGCAACATAATATATGGTAGGGTCAAGTGTTATGACTCCTGTAAGCCTTTGGAAGAGACAAAGACCAAGCCCTATAACATTACCCCACAGCATTCCCTTGATGACAATAAAAAGTGCAAGCCAGCGGAATGTGCGGCGAATCATGGCGTTGCGTGCTCCAAGTGCCTTGAGGAGACCTATCATGGAACTACGTTCAAGAATGATGATAAGCAGACCGCTGATCATGGTGAAGCCGGAAACACATATCATCAAGGCAAGGATAATCCAAACATTAAGGTCAAGGAGGTCAAGCCATGAGAATATCTGTGGAGCCAAGTCATGTATGGTGGCTGATGTAAGCGGATTGCCTTCGGAGTCAACAGTTTTGTTTATCTTGCTGATTATGCGGTCTTCAACAGAAGATATGCTGTCAAAAGCGACAGTGGAGACTTCCATTCCCGTAACTTCATACAGGTTTTCATCCGGCAGGCACTGCCATCCGTTAAGCCGCGAGACGATATATAAGTCTGTAAAACAAATGCTTTCGTCATACCGTGTGAGGTTGGTTTGATAAATGCCGACCACCGTAAACGGCCGCGCACGCACCTCATCGTCGCCAAGGAAATAGGCGAACACCTTGTTGCCGACAGCAAGATGGAGTTTGTCCGCCATATTCTTGGAAATAAGAATCTGCCTTGTGCTCTTTTCCATGCTAAGATGCGGCATTGTTCCGGAAACCATATTGCCGGCAATAAAAGTCGTGTCATAATCCTCACCAATACCTTTGAACATCACCCCAAGGAAGTCATTGTCGGTCTTTAACACTCCCTGCTTTTGGGAATAACGCTGCACATGACTCACCCCCTGTATGCCTTTTATTGCACGAACAAGCGAATCGTTGGCATTTACGGGATGCGTCTGGTCGGTGGTCTGCATCGTCATGTAGTTTGACACGACTATATGACTGCCAAAACCCGTTATCTTATCCCTGACAGTATGCTTGAATCCCAAGACCACACTGATGGACACTATCATTGTGGCCATGCCTATGGCTATGCCAAGCATGGCTATACGCACTGCGGGACGGCTTACTTTCCGCATAGAATCTCCACCCGCATAAAGGTGACGCGCTATGTAAAAAGGGAGAGACATGACCTATACCTTCACACGTCCGGGGTACTCCTCCAATGCCTTGCGAAGCACAACGAGCGCACGTTCAAGGTCATCTTTCTTCAAAACGTATGCTATACGCACTTGATTACAGCCTGCACCGGGGGTAGTATAAAAGCCGGAGCCGGGAGCCATCATAACCGTTTCGCCCTCGTATGTGAACTTTTCAAGACACCAACGGCAGAATTTCTCAGAATCATCGACAGGCAGTTGCGCCATGGTATAGAACGCTCCCATCGGTATAGGAGAGTAAACTCCGGGAATACGGTTTAGTCCGTCTATCAGGACTTTACGCCGTTCAACGTACTCATCATAGACTTCCCGCATATATTCTTCCGGTGCATCCAGCGAGGCTTCTGCCACTATCTGTCCTATAAGCGGCGGGGAAAGACGCGCCTGACAGAATTTCATGACCGCCTGGCGTATCTCCGGATTCTTCGTTATAAGTGCCCCGATACGTATGCCGCACTCAGAATATCTCTTGGAAACGGAGTCAATAAGGACAGTGTTATTCTCTATACCTTCAAGATGACACACGGATATGTATGGAGAACCGGTATAGATGTACTCGCGATACACCTCATCCGAAAAGAGATAGAGGTCGTATTTCTTGACAAGGTCGCGTATTTGGTTCATTTCCCTGCGCGTATAGAGATAGCCCGTGGGATTATTCGGATTGCATATCATAATGGCGCGAGTGCGGGAATTGATGAGTTCCTCAAACTTTTCTACCTTTGGAAGTGAGAAGCCCTCATCTATTGTGGTGGCAATGGTGCGTATTTTGGCACCTGCCGATATTGCAAAAGCCATATAGTTGGCATACGCCGGCTCCGGAACGATTATCTCATCGCCCGGATTCAGGCACGCCATGAAAGCGAAGAGGATAGCCTCACTACCGCCACTGGTGATGATAATGTCATCGGGTGTGACGGAAATGTTATACTTGGCATAGTAGTCCACGAGTTTTTCCCTATATGACTGTATGCCCTGTGACGGGGAGTACTCAAGAATATCGCGGTTTATATTCTTCAATGCGTCAAGACCTACCTGCGGTGTAGGCAGATCCGGCTGACCGATATTAAGATGATAGACTTTTGTTCCCCGCTTTTTTGCAGCGGCTGCGAGTGGTGCAAGTTTCCTGATAGGCGACTCCGGCATCTCCACTCCGCGTTTTGATATTTCTGGCATCGTGACAGTTTGATTGAAAGTCCGTCCACCCTCATACATGAAAGAGGGGATGAGACGGGTGTTTTCTGTTGTTGGTTACATGATAATTGTTGCCGCAAAATTACAAAAAATAATCGATATAAAAGAACTTTTGCCGTTTTTTATTATCAAATAGAATTAAATGCACGGAATTACTGGGATATTAAAGGGGAATTGTTTAACTTTGCAGATACAATAACTTAAAACGAACAAAGCAATGAGATCAAGATCGGCAGAATGGTTTGAGACCAAGATACGCTATGAAAAAACAATGGAAGACGGGCTTCAGAAGAAGACAACAGAGGCTTATGTGGTTGATGCCCTCTCGTTTACAGAAGCGGAAGAAACTATTATTCAGGAGATGTCTTCATACATATCAGGCGAGTTCACCGTCACAGACATAAAGAAGGCCGCATACAAGGAGGTGTTTTTCAGCGACAATCCGCGCGATGACAAATGGTACAAAGTAAAACTCCAATTCATAATATTGGATGAAAAAACGGGTAAGGAAAAGTTGAGTGCCGTCAATTATCTTGTTCAGAGCAATACGTTTCAGAACGCAGTACAGAACACCGAGACGGTGATGAACACAGGAATGCAAGACTGGAAGATTGCTTCTGTGACCGAAACCAACCTTATTGACGTGTTTGAGCATGACGGAACGAAGCATGTAAACAAGCCAGAAGAGGATGACAGGCCGGAGTACGAGGACGCTTTGGCGCAGGAGACGAAGGCGGAATAAGCCATAAAAACAAGGGGATATGATAAAGAACAACCTTAAAGAGGTGCGCGATACGCTTGACAACGGTGTATGCCTTGTTGCCGTCAGCAAATACCATCCTATTGAAGCGGTGGAAGAAGCGTATGCAGAAGGGCAGCGTATATTCGGCGAAAGCAGGGAACAAGAGTTGCGGATAAAGCACGAAGCGCTGCCAAAGGACATACAATGGCATTTCATCGGACACCTTCAAACCAACAAGGTAAAGTATATTGCGCCATACATCGCCATGATAGAGACGGTGGATTCCCTGAAACTGATGAAGGAAATAGACCGGCAGGGAGCCAAATACGGCCGCATCATAGACGTACTTCTGGAGCTACATCTTGCCAAGGAGGAGACCAAAAGCGGCATGACGCCGAATGAATGCCTTGAAATGTTGGAAGAAGGTGAATGGAAAGGGATGAGAAATGTGCGTATATGCGGTATAATGACAATGGCAAGCAATACCGACAACACTGAGATAATACGCCGTGAATTTACTCTTGCAAGAGACTTTTTCAATGAAGTGAAACAGCGATACTTCGCCAACAATGAGGCTTTTTCCATCAAATCATACGGCATGAGCCATGATTATATGCTGGCACAAGAATGTGGTTCCAATCATGTGAGAGTCGGCAGCAGGATATTTGGATAGCATTAAATGAAGCATCTCGTCCGCATCATTATATGGACAGTTATTGTTGTCTGTCTTTTAGTATTTGTACTGCTGAGGATTCCGGCAGTACAACTTGTACTTGCGGACAATATCAGCGAGGCTTTGGAAGACAAACTCGGAACCAAAGTGGAGGTAGGCAGAATAGACTTGCGCCTGTTCAACCGCATAATAATAGACGATTTGGCTATCTATGACCAACAAAAAAAAGTAATGTTGAGAGCCGGCCGCGCATCAGTCACGGTTGAATTGATGCCCTTATTGGACTGGACGGTCAGCATTTCATCGGCACAACTCTTCGGAATGAAGGCCAACATATACAGGAAAAACGCGTCTTCACCACTTAACTGCCAGTTTTTCATCGACTCACTGAAAAGCAAGGACACTACATCCACTGCCACATTAGACTTGAGCATCGCCTCACTCATAATACGAAACGGCAGCGTTTCATACAACCAATGGGACAAACCGAGCGTAAACGGGCGTTTCTCACCAAACCATATCAATGTAACCCAACTGTCTTCACATATTATATTATATAAATTAACAAACGATTCTATCAACTTTGCGCTAAAACGTCTTACACTGAATGAAGCTTCCGGCATAAATATCAACAACCTTACGACAGACGTACAGGCCACACAAGGAAACATATTTGTCAGTGACACAAGGCTGGTCATGCCCCACACAAATATCAATATACCGGAGTTTACCGTAATATACACCAAGAAAGACAGCACAATCCGCACGGGGTCTTTAAGATTCAAAGGACAAATAAAGGCAGACAGGCTCACTGCTACGGACTTTTCTCCTTTATTGCGTAACGAAAACATTGCCTCAATACCGTCCATAAGTATCAATGCGGCGGTAGAAGGCACAGACAAATCCGCCGTAGCCACGCTGTCAGCCCATTCTATACATAACACAGATTTGGCCATACAAGCAGCTGCCAATGTTTATGACCTTCTCGAAAATCCACGAATTGACGTACTACTTAGCAAATGCGTTATTGCCGAGAACACTACCAGCACCATTGTTTCCACGTTAGGGTTACCGAAAGAAATCGGGAAAATCGGGACTATTGACATTAAAGGTAGGTTCAGGCTGCTTGACAATAAGCACTTTACAGCTAACACAGACATTACCGCATCAAAGGTGGGCAAGGTGACAATAAACGGAGAATACGACACCGGCAACATCAAATCCACCATCAATACTACCGTTTTAGATCTTACACAATTAACAAACACGCAACCGCTTTCCGGCATAAAGTGCGAGCTTGCCATCACAGCCCGCACCGATGGAAAATGGAATATCACATCAGGGAAGGCCAAAGGCGTCGTATCTGAACTGACGTATAAAGACTACACATACCGTAACATTAATGCGGATGTGGCTTATGATCACAATATTATAAGTGGTTTGGTCAACATTCAAGACCCTAACATCAAGCTAACCATTGACGGAAGAGCAAACATCGGACCAAGAAAAAGCCTGCAAGCCAATGCCATAATAAGTGATTTCCGTCCGTCAGCACTGAATATCACCAATCAATTTGCAGGAGATTGCTTTGCTTTGTCTATGAGTACCGATGCCGGCGGCTCCAATATTGACAATCTGTCAGGCTCAATCAGACTACACGACATAAGCATAACAAACCCGGACAGCACCAAGACAGACGCCTATCTCAAGGAAATCGTCTTATCGGTAACCAACGACAAGACAGGAAAGAAGGCCATGAACCTTAACAGCGACTGTGCTGACGTATCTATTCATGGCAACTTCGCTGTGTCAACTATAATCAATAGTTTTACAAACCTTATCACAACACATCTTCCTGCCATAACCTCTCTCCCCAAAAGGACACACAACACCAATGATTTCCGCTTTGAAGCAACAGTAAAAAAACTGGACTTTATAAAACGACTTGTCCGGCTTCCCATCACAATCAACAGCCCCCTTACCGCCAAAGGATTCATAAATTCATCCACAAACAATGCCGATGTTTCACTGTCAGCGCCCACCCTTGATGTTTTCGGCACAAAAACGACTGATACCGGCATACGGATTTGGACGGAAGAGAATGCCATAAACAGCTACGTCTCCACCAAAATAAAAGACAAAAACGGTGCCGTTTCCGTAATACTTGACTGCAAAGGTGCAGACAACACTCTTTATACACAGTTCTCATGGGACAACATGAGAGCCAATATATTCCGTGGTCGGCTGAACGGCATAACTCAGTTTACCCCCAACATCACCGGTTCATCCGACATTCAGGTAAACATCCCCCACTCCACCTTCGAGATTGGCGACACGATATGGAATATCCGCTCACACGGAATAAACTACAAGAACAACAGTCTTACAATTAATCATCTTGCAATAGAGAACGAAAGCCAGCATCTATACGTCAGCGGCATAGCCTCAAAAAGTCCTTCCGACACAATAACGGCAGAACTTAAAGACATAAATATCAGCTATATACTTAACCTTATAAATTTCCATTCCGTCAGCTTTGACGGCCTTGCCTCTGGTCATGCTACCTGCTCCGGCGCATTCCTAAGACCTGCCGCCAATGCAGCTCTCTGCATAGAAGGTTTCAAATTCGAGGAAGGACGACTCGGCACGATGCGTGTCAAAGCCGAATACAACGATGAAGAGGGACAGATAAACATTGACGGCAACGCCGAAGACGGACATTCTAACCTCCTCGTAAAAGGCAACATATCCCCAACACACAACACCATAGACCTTGGCATGGAGCTTCAAGATACCCGATTGGAATTCATGCAGAGTTTCTGCGGTTCCTTTATGCACGACATTGCCATGAATGGCACAGGCCATTTGCGTCTCCATGGCTCGCTGAACGCCATAAATCTTGAAGGAAACGTAGAAGCAGGCGGGGCGTTCACATTGGCTTCTACCGGCTGCCGATACGCCATGGAGAAAGGCTCCATAACATTCGTTCCCAACGACATCCGTTTCAATACTGTTCCGATAACGGATAAATCTGGCGGTGTGGCGTACCTGACAGGTGGCGTACACCACCGCAATCTGGGCAGAATTTCGTATGACATCACTGCAAAGACCAAACGATTCATTGCATACGACCGCCCCATACCAGATGCAGAAGACACATTCTGCGGGCATATAGTCATAGACGGAGAGATAGGAATACACGGCAAGGGGAACGAGGTCAACATCACCGCAGACTGCACACCGCTTAAAGACAGTTACTTCACCTACAACGCTTCATCGCCGGAGACTATAAGGTCGCAGGACTTTATCACATGGGGAAGCATGGAAACAAAATCCATCCACGGCAACACCACCGCCGAAAAGGAATTAGGAAAGAAGCGTTCGGAGACGGATAATCTGCTTGACGCAGGTAACGACAGAGCCAACATACGCCTTAACTTCATGGCAAATATGACACCAGAAGCACGTCTGCATATCATAATGGACGAGACAACAGGCGACTATGTTGACTTGTTCGGAACAGGCACACTGCGCATACAATTCTACAATAAAGGCTCTTTGGACATCTTCGGCAATTACGCCATCGACCACGGCACATACAAGATGACCATACAGAACCTCATGCGCCGTGACTTCGCTTTCCAAAAAGGAGGCGTGATAGCCTTTGCCGGAGACCCATACAATGCCACGCTTAATCTGCAAGCGGCATATTTGTTAAGCAGTGTGTCACTTGCCGATCTCAACATAGGCAGCTCTTTCAAGTCAAACAATGTGCCCGTAAACTGTCTGATGAACATAACCGGCACACCGGAAAAGCCCAAGGTGGATTTCGGCCTTAACCTGCCGTCCCTCAGTTCGGACGCAAGACAAATGGTGTATTCGGTCATCAACTCCGAAGAAGAAATGAACCAACAAGTGCTATACCTGCTTGCCATCGGGCGATTCTATTCGCAGACAGACAACGAGGAGAACATACAGCGCACCAAACAGTCAACACTTGCGATGCAAAGTTTCCTGAGCGGCACATTGTCACAACAGCTTAACAATGTGCTGGGTCAAGTTACAGGTAACACAAACTGGTCATTAGGCGCGAATATCACACCGGGAGCAGACGGATTCAACAACGCCGTATATGAAGGATTGCTCAGCGGAAGAATGTTCAACAACCGCCTTATATTCAACGGTCAGTTCGGATACAGGGACAATATAAATACCGACACACAGAACTTTATAGGTGACTTCACCTTGCAATACCTCCTGACACCAAACGGTAACTTCTCACTCAAAATGTATAACCAATCCAACGACCGCTATTTTACGCGCAGTTCCCTTAATACGCAGGGCATTGGCGTGGTTATACAGAAAGAATTTGGGAAATAAAGAAAATCAAGCTGTTACGTCACCACATCTTTACCCGGTTGTAAACAGGTGCTGATTATGCTGTAATAAGGTGCTGATTGCATAGTTAACAGGTACTGATTACACAACGAACAGGTGCCGATTGTAAAATAGTAAATTACAACCTTCTTGAATATGTACCTTACAATAGTTGCATAAACATTACGCCTCCCCTTTTTACTGCCATATTACTGTAATTGCAAGCGGAAAGACGCATCATAAAATACACTGTTGACTATTGTCAAGAAAGCATTGTGTACGCACACAAACATTGGAAAATTATTTTGCCGGAACAAATAAAAGATGTAATTTTGCAGCCAGAAAACAATTTAGAAAGAGTAAAGATAATTTTATTTTAAGGTGGGTAGTCCGCTATGATGGTTGCTACTGTCTATGACAGTAAGCTGCATCAGGCGGACTTTTCGTATTGTATTACTATTTTATTTCTCATTAAATGTGCAAAGTTTTATTGCATCAGGCACTGCCGGATTACTCGGTTCCTCATCATAAGACAAACAAAAAAAGTCCGCTTAGGCACCAAGTACCGAAGCGGACTGTATTAAATAAAGGTGTATTGGGGATTAACCGTTAACCTTCTTCATGTGTGCGATGAGCTCGAGAACCTTGTTAGAGTAACCGATTTCGTTGTCATACCAAGACACAACCTTTACGAATGTGTCGGTAAGAGCGATACCAGCCTTAGCGTCGAAGATAGAAGTGCGAGGGTCACCGAGGAAGTCAGAAGAAACAACAGCGTCCTCTGTGTAGCCGAGAATACCCTTCAACTCGCCCTCAGAAGCCTCCTTCATTGCTGCGCAAATTTCCTCATACTTAGCTGGCTTAGCAAGGTTTACAGTGAGGTCAACAACTGATACGTCAAGAGTAGGTACACGCATGGACATACCTGTGAGCTTGCCGTTGAGCTCAGGGATAACCTTACCTACAGCCTTGGCAGCACCGGTAGAAGAGGGGATGATGTTGCCGGAAGCAGCACGGCCACCGCGCCAGTCCTTCATTGAAGGGCCGTCAACAGTCTTCTGAGTAGCGGTTGTAGAGTGAACAGTTGTCATGAGACCTTCTGTGATGCCGAACTTGTCGTTGAGCACCTTGGCGATAGGAGCAAGACAGTTGGTGGTGCAAGAAGCGTTAGAAACGAACTGTGTGCCCTTAACGTACTTGTCAAAGTTCACACCGCAAACGAACATGGGAGTAGCGTCCTTTGAAGGAGCTGACATAACAACGTACTTAGCGCCAGCCTCGATGTGAGCCTGAGCCTTCTCCTGTGTGAGGAAGAGACCTGTTGACTCAACAACATACTCAGCACCAATCTCGTCCCACTTCAAGTCAGCTGGGTTACGCTCTGCTGTTACACGGATAGCCTTACCGTTAACGATAAGCTTAGAGTTTTCAACGTCTGCCTCAATAGTGCCTTCGAACTGACCGTGCATTGTGTCATACTTAAGCATGTAAGCGAGATAGTCAACCGGGCAGAGGTCATTGATGCCTACTACCTCAATGTCATCGCGGTTCTGAGAAGCGCGGAAAACGAAACGACCGATACGGCCAAATCCATTAATACCAACTTTTGTTGCCATTTTTGTTTTGTTTGTTTAATAATGTGAATAAATCTCTTTACAAAAATATATTTTGCGTTACCCAACGTCTTATTTTATGAGTGTAATAATGCCCTTATGTGTTTTTTTTGTGAACAAAGAGCATTTTTTACCTTTATCGGATGCAAAGTTACGAATTTTTTTTTAATTTTGCACAAGAAATCAGTATTAATTTTTAACTACAACAGAAAAATATGGGTAAATTTGTACAAGAATTCAAGGAATTTGCTGTTAAGGGTAATGCCATTGACATGGCAGTAGGTGTAATCATCGGCGGTGCGTTTGGAAAAATTGTCACGAGCATAGTAAATGATGTCATTATGCCACCTATCGGATGGTTAATTGGAGGCGTGAACTTCAGCGATTTGAAGGTAACGTTGCCTGCCGAGACAATTGGCGGTGTGGAATTGGCTCCCGCCACCATCAATTATGGTAGTTTCATCCAGACCATCATCGATTTCACTATTATCGCTTTGTGTGTCTTCCTGTTAGTAAAAGGCATTAACTCTTTGAAAAAGAAGAAGGAAGAGCCTGCCGCTCCGGCACCGGAACCAGAACCGTCAGCAGAAGCAAAGTTGCTGACAGAGATTCGTGATTTGCTGAAGAAGTAAAAGGGTGCTGATTACTGTGCAATCAGGTGCTAATTGCATCATAATCAGATGCAGATTACACGGTGATTAGGTGCTGATTACTTTACAACCTTATTTATATAAAAAGAAAAGGCCTTGCATTGTCGTTATGTTACAATGTAAGGCTTTGTTATTCAATCTGCTACGCCTAATCCAAACAAGGCGAAATCACCCTTGAGTGGGTCTTCCGGGAATATTTCACGAAGCCGCTCTGTCAATTTGATGGCAGAGGACATACTTGCTGCCTTGGATGTCATCAGTCCGAGACGGGTCGCTTCTTGAAGCACGTGAGTGTCCATAGGCATTATCAGTGTGCGTTTGTCAATAATGTCACTCCATAATCCAATGTCAACAGGAGAACCGTCACGCACCATCCAACGTAAGAACATACATATACGCTTACATGAGGATTTGATGTTCTTAGGTATTATTCCCTCTATACCTCTTACAGAAAAATATTGCAATATGGCCTCTATGGCTTCCATGCACGTCAACTTTCCGCTTGTTGAGAAGTTCTTTACATATTCCTTTATTGAGCCGTATTCAATAAGCATTTCCTGCAATGCGCAAAGCATTCGGTGCATCGTGGCATAGGTATAAAGCCGATAAAAACAGCGGGTAGCATCATTAGGGATGTCTTTCTTAAAGATACCGGACTTCACCCAGTCATAAAAAGAAAGAGAATGGGCTTTACTGCAATCCAACAAATACTGTATTTTCGGAAGAAATTGTTTACGGCTTCCATAACTAAGGCTTGCAGCAACAAACGCCATCACTTCTTTATTTTCATCGCCTTCAACCTGATGCATGAACCATGAAGGGTCACCCACGAGGAAATCTTTTGTCTCGTATTTGGCGGCAAGCACCGTTAACGTGTTTTCCAAATGCAACTCCAACATAAAAAGAAGAATCAAGAACAAGGAAACTAATTGCCTTTTACAATTATTTTTCCTTGTTCTTGATTCACAATTTATCTATTATACTTTAATCTATTACAGTATCGTCTTAACGGCTTCATACATACCTTTCTCCTGAATAAGGTTGAGGTACTCCGTAACAAGGTCAGTAAGGCCGGCAACCTCATTGATATTGCCCTGCTCTTTCCATATAAGATCCACAGCACCAAGCACACCTTCCGCAACTTTGCGGGTATCTCCCGTAGCCCAAAGTTCTGTAAGGAGTTCCATGATCTTTTGGTCATCATTTGGTTGGATAGGCGCACCATCTGCACGAGTTCCTCCCTTATAATAAGTAATTATGGCAGCAAGACCGAATACAAGACCCTTTGGCAACTCACCCTTGCGCTCCAAATAGGTCTTAACTCCGGGGAGATCACGAGCTTGGAACTTCGGGAAAGAGTTTAGCATGATGCTTGTTACCTGATGGTCAACGTATGGATTGTCAAAACGTTCCAATACATCAGCGGCAAACTGCTGCAATTCTTCCATCGGAAGATTAAGCGTCTGCATAAGTTCATCATACTGAACTTTCTTTATATACTTACCGACGACTTCATCATGCAGTGCATCACGCACAATATTTATACCAGAAAGGTAAGCGACCGGCGAGAGAACGGTATGAGGACCGTTAAGCAATGTAACCTTACGCTCATGGTATGGAGCCTCAGACTCTGCGATAAGAACGTTCAAACCGGCCTTTTCAGCAGGAAATTCCGCACGCAATTCGTCACAAGTCATATTCTCTGCCTTCTCGATAACCCACAGATGGAAGATCTCGGCCTGCACCACAAGGTTGTCACCATAACCGACCTTCTCCTGTATCTCGGCGATTTCCTTGCGCGGGAACCCCGGAACGATGCGGTCAACAAGTGTAGCGCAAACGTAATTATATTTCTCAAACCACTCTTTGAAGCCCTCATAGTCTGCGCCCATATCATCTTTCCACAGTTCTATATACTGGCGGATGCACTCTTTTAGATGATGACCATTGAGGAATATAAGTTCACAAGGCATAATGATAAGTCCCTTCTTCGGGTCACCATCAAATGCCTTATAGCGATAAAAAAGGAGTTGTGTCAACTTTCCGGGATAAGAAGAAGCCGGCGCATCAGAGAACTTACAGGTATCATCAAAGGCGATGCCAGCCTCTGTTGTGTTTGAAATAACGAAACGAATCTCCGGCTGTTCCGCAAGAGCTTTATATGCCCAGTTCTGTGAATAAGGATTGATGGCACGGCTAATAGTATCAATTCTTGTAAGAGAGTTGACAGCCTCACCGTTAAGACGCCCCTGCAAGTTTACATGATAAAGGCAATCCTGACCGTTAAGCCAATCAACCATACCGCGCTCTATTGGCTGTACGACAACTACTGAGCCATTAAAATTTGTCTTTTGGTTCATGTTCCATACAATCCAATCAACAAAAGCACGGAGGAAGTTTCCTTCACCGAACTGGATAATTTTCTCCGGCATCACGCTCTTTGGCGCAGTGCGGGCATTAAGTGCTGGTAATTTTGACATTTTATTTATGTGTTTTTGATAAGTAGTTAGTTTTAGTTTTCATATCAAATGTTTTCCATAAGGTATTACGGAATCATTGCAAAGGTAACAAAAAACATTGAAAGCGAGAAACGCCAATGCTTTTTCTCCTTACATTTAGCATTTTTTAACCGCATTATAAAGGGCGCACTTAAAGTGCCCCCTTTGTTGACGGCAACTGATAATGGTATATATCCCTCTTCACCGCCATACGTATGCTACGTGCGAAAGCCTTGAATATCCCCTCAATCTTATGGTGTTCGTTAGTACCCTCGGCCTTGATGTTAAGGTTCATGCGTGCCGCATCGCTTACACTCTTGAAGAAATGCTGAAACATCTCTGTCGGCATCTCACCGATTTTCTCACGTTTGAACTCCGCATCCCATATCAACCATGGTCTTCCGCCAAAGTCAAGACAAACCTGCGCAAGGCAATCATCCATCGGCAAAGAATAACCATAACGCTCTATTCCGCGTTTGTCGCCGAGAGCGTTAGCAATACATTCACCCAGAACAATGCCCGTATCCTCTATGGTATGATGCTCATCAACATCGAGATCGCCATTACATCTGACATACAAGTCCATCATTCCGTGGCGACCTATCTGCTCCAACATATGGTCAAAGAACCCTAAACCTGTCTTGATGTCACACTTTCCTGTGCCGTCAAGATTAAGTCGCACCGTGATGTCGGTCTCTTTTGTTGCACGTGAAGCCTCTGCCACACGCTCTCCTGCAAAGAGTATCTCGGCTATTTTGTCCCAATTCATGCCGTCCTTGCCTATAATAAGAGCCTTACATCCAAGATTCGCCGCCAGTTGCGCATCCGTTTCACGGTCACCTATCACGTAAGAGCCCGCCATATCATACGCCGGATTTCCCATATACTCCGTCAACATACCCGTCCCCGGCTTACGGCAAGGATGGTTATCCGCAGGAAAATGGCGGTCAATAAGTATATTGTCAAACTCTATCCCCTCCCCTTTTAATGTTTGAAGGATGAAGTTGTGCACCGGCCAGAACGTTTCCTCCGGGAAAGATTCTGTCCCTAAACCGTCCTGATTAGACACCATCACAAATTCAAAATCAAGGTTCTTGCGTATAAAGGCAAGGTTACGAAACACCCCTTCCACAAATGTCAGTTTCTCGAAAGAGTCTATCTGTTCGTCTTCAGGCTCCTTGATAAGGGTGCCATCACGGTCTATAAAAAGAAGTTTTTTCAAAATATCGCTATGTTTTTATTATTTTTCCTTTGAGTAAATATCACCGAAGAGGTACATTAAAGATGCACTAAACGCCACTTGCAACAAGGCGCAAAACGTCACAGCTATACCCCCTGCAACAAACATCAAGGCATAGCCGGCGGTAGGAATCAATGCTGTATCACCGAAATTAACTCTGCTTTCCACGCTACTTAAATATGCAACTGTCGCAACAACGGCAGGCATAAGTATCACAGCACAGGCTATCATATAGAGAAACGCATTCCATACTGTCAGCGAGAGAATCTTTCCCTTATGGCGAAACCCTTTCTTGTATGCCTCTTTGAAGCCGAATGTACGCATTGTCTCTATATCATTCGGTGACACCGTCGGTTTCATCATACGACAATAGAACGTATATATAAAAGGTGTAAGGAACACAGCAGCAACAATTCCCAGCAAAACCACGCCGCAACAGACAAGCACCTTATATTCCATTGACAGCCCACTTACAAAGTTCAAAAACGGATCCACGATGGGGAAACCCGGCATATTCAATATTAATACCCAGACAGAATAAGGCAACGTGCGCCACGCCAAGTGCATAGTGCGTCCCAGCGAGCGCTTCCACATTGTCGTTTTTGTTACTGAAACATCCTCCGGTGCAGGAAGTTCCACTGCTGTCAAGCGCCTGAACAGTAAGAACATTCTTGCCACGGCAATCATTCCCAACAGCCACGAAACGGTATATAACAGCATGGCAAGCAAGATTTCTTCAAGCGAAACGACTTCATGCGCCATGACAGCCACATTCAACTTTATGTTGTATGCGGCAGACACAACAGCGAAAAGTGACATTATGGTGAAATAAGGCATCAACACCCTCACAACAAGCATCAGTTGTTTGGCAAGGAAAGCATATCCCTCACATACGCACTCATTAAATGAATGTCTCGCAAATAAAGAAATCTTCTCCATACTTTTGTCTTTTTGTAGAAACCCCGTTAGCTTTATCCGCTTACTTCTGTTTCCTCAGTTCTGCGACAGTCTGTTCCAAAGCGGCGATTTTTTCAAGAGAGTCCTGCTCCTTTTTACGTTCAAGTGCCACCACTGCCTCAGGCGCATTTGCGATGAAACGCTCATTGGCAAGTTTCTTTCTGACACCGGCTATAAAGCCGTTAAGGTGTTTCAGTTCCGCTTCCGCCTTTGCAATCTCAGCTTCTACATCAATAAGATCACCGAGAGGAACAGCAAATTCCCGTGTACCTATCATGAAAGCGCTTGAGCCTTCGCCTTTCTGCGCCACATAGTTTACCTCTGACAGTCCGGCCATTTTCTTTATTACCGGTTCCAATGCAGGGCATTTCGTCACTACATTGTCGTCTTCCCCACTCACAACCACCTCCAGTTGCAGCGGCTCGCGTGGACCGATATTCTTTGTCTGACGCACGCCACGCACACCGGAAATAACCTGCTTGGCCTCCTCATACAGTGCAAGCAGTTCTTTCTCCGCCTCTGTTGGCGCATCAAGATCAAACACAGACACCATCAAAGCCTCTCCGTTCTTTCTGTCAGCAATATGCTGCCACAGTTCTTCCGTAATGAAAGGCATGAACGGATGTATGATGTGCAGCAACTTATCGAATATGCCAAGCGTAGCATCCAGCGTCTCCCTGTCAATCGGAGTCTGGTAAGCCGGCTTGATCATTTCAAGATACCAGCCGGAGAATTCATCCGTAAAGAGCTTGAAGGCTGCCATCAACGCTTCGTTAAGGCGATACTTTGAGTAATCATCGTTTATCTCGGCGTAGCATGACTTGATTTTGGCGTTCATCCATTCTATGCTCTTTTTGTTTGACACGGGCTGCTCAACGTCGGCAATTTCCCATCCCTGTACCAGCCTAAACGCATTCCATATCTTATTACAGAATGCCATACCCTGCTGGCAAAGAGACTCATCAAACAGGATGTCGTTACCTGCCGGAGCGGCAAGAAGCATTCCCATGCGTACTCCATCCGCGCCATACTTGTCTATAAGTGCTATCGGATCCGGTGAGTTGCCCAACTGTTTTGACATCTTACGGCCAAGATTGTCACGCACGATACCTGTGAAATACACATTGCGGAAAGGCACATCCTTCATATACTCCTCGCCGGCCATTATCATGCGAGCCACCCAGAAGAAGATAATGTCAGGTCCTGTAACAAGGTCACAGGTAGGATAATAGTACTTTATCTCCTCATTGTCCGGATTATTTATTCCGTCAAACAGTGACACCGGCCACAACCATGACGAGAACCAGGTGTCAAGAGCATCTTCATCGTGCCTCAAATCATCAAGGGACAATTCCGGCATATTGTATTTAGCGCGTGCCTTTTCCAATGCTTCCTCTTTTGTCAGCGCAACAACATAGCGTTCCTCCTCGTCTTCACCGGCAGGAAGATAATACGCTGGAATGCGGTGTCCCCACCACAACTGGCGTGAAATACACCAGTCCTGTATGTTCTCCAACCAGTTCTTATAGGTGGTAACATACTTCGACGGATAGAATTTTATGTCGCCATTAAGCACAGGCGGAAGTGCTATGTCCGCAAAATGCTGCATGGACAGGAACCACTGCATACAGAGGCGCGGCTCCACCGCAGTGTCGGGATTACGCTCTGAGTAACCCACCTTATTGTCATAATCTTCAACTTTCTCCAATAACTGCGCCTCGGCAAGGTCTGTCGCTATCTGCTTACGCACATCCATACGGTCCATTCCTACATACATCCCTGCCGCCTCGGATATTGTTCCGTTGGCATTGAATATGTCTATGGTCTCCAGATTGTGCGTCTTGCCGAGGTTGTAGTCGTTCACATCATGCGCCGGAGTTACTTTCAGGCAGCCCGTACCGAACTCTATATCGACATATCTGTCTTCTATAACAGGTATAACCCTGCCTACAAGCGGCACAATAACCTTGTGACCTTTCAGCCATTGGTTCTTAGGGTCTTTCGGGTTGATACACATTGCGGTATCACCCATTATCGTTTCCGGACGTGTTGTGGCCACTACGGCATAATATCCCTTCTCATCCTTGTGCAGCACCTCGCCTTCTCCGCCTGTCGGTTTCACGGCATCTTGGTCCGCCACATAATATTTCAGATAATAAAGCTTTGACTTTTCCTCGCGGTAAACCACCTCTTCGGTTGACAAAGCTGTCTGCGCCTTCGGGTCCCAGTTTATCATTCTCATGCCACGGTAGATGAGACCTTTCTCATAAAGGTCAACAAACACTTTCAGCACAGACTCCGAGCGTGTCTCGTCCATGGTAAAAGCCGTGCGTTCCCAATCGCAAGAAGCACCGAGACGGCGCAACTGTTTGAGTATGATACCGCCATGCTCATGAGTCCAATCCCACGCATGCTTCAGAAATTCCTCACGAGTAAGATCACGCTTCCGTATTCCACTGTCTGCAAGTCTTTTCACCACCTTTGCTTCCGTGGCTATCGACGCATGATCAGTGCCGGGCACCCAACAGGCATTTTTGCCGTCAAGACGCGCCTTACGCACAAGAATATCCTGTATTGTCTCATTCAGCATGTGCCCCATGTGCAATACACCCGTCACGTTAGGCGGCGGTATTACCACCGTAAACGGCTCGCGGGCGTCCGGCTTGCTGGAAAAAAGTTTGTTATCTATCCAATACTGGTACCACTTCGTTTCCACGTCCTGTGGAGAATACTTACTTGCAAGTTCCATTATTATCTATCTGATTTTTATATTTTTATGCTACGAATAACAAAGGCGTGCGCTTAGCCTTTTCATCTGAAACGCAAAGGTAACACTTTTTTTTCACACCTACAAATTTTTAGGAAGGATTTGCATTCTTCCCACATATCAATATACTTTCAGGACATCCCCCACCCTTGGCACATAGTCCGGCGAAAGCTTATTCTTCTTGTAAAGGTATTTCAAGCGTATGCCATACTTCTGGGATATACTATAAAGGCTCTCGCCTGCCACTACGATATGCGGCTTGCGCTTATACGCCTTGTCAGCTTTCGTGCGTTTCTTTTTAAGATAAACGATGTCACCATCCTGCAACACCTCTTTCCTGCCACGCTCATTATAACGGGCAAGTTTCCTTGCACCGACGTCAAATTCCTTGCCTATCGAGGCAAAAGTATCGCCACGGCGTGCCACAACATAATAATTCTTATTCCTGTAATCTATGGTATGGGCGCTGAAACCTTCTATCAGCGTCCCTTCATGCATGGCAATAAACTTGTCAAAAGTCCTTGCCTTGTCATATTTGTCAAGCCCATACGTCTCGATTATGTCTATCAGGTGTGACGCATAACGCGGATTTGTAGCATATCCGCAGGCTTTCAAGCCTCTCGCCCACCCTTTATAGTCGGTGCGCTTGAGCGAAAAAAGGTTCGAATAGCGTTTTCTTTTAAGAAACAGGCTATGATCCTCGTAGCTTTCACGCGCATTGCGATAAACACGAAAACACTCGTTGCGCTCGTCATCATCCCTGCGCATGGAAGGCCCAGTCCAGTCATGACACTTGATACCGAAATGGTTATTGCCCTGCGTGGCAAGAGAACTGCGTCCCGCCCCGCTTTCCAACAGCCCTTGCGCAAGGGTTATAGACGCGGGAATATCATGGCGAAGCATCTGCTCTATTGCGATGTCCTTATATTTCCGGATATATGACTGATAGGCAGAATTTTGCTTCAACTGCGAAAATGCCTGTACGGCAAACAACAGCAGGATAGCGATTATATGTGTCAGACGTAGCATTCTTTATAAAAATTAAAGCGATGCTCATAATACTGAACACCGCTTTGTTTCACGTTTCGTAGTGGATAGGGGATTCGAACCCCTATGGCAAGATTGAGAATCTTGAATCCTAACCCTTAGATGAATCCACCGTCAGATTAAATAATTCATTGTCATGTCCGTTTCTTGGGCTTTCGCTATCGTTTTCAAACGACCAAGATTGTAGTGGATAGGGGATTCGAACCCCTATGGCAAGATTGAGAATCTTGAATCCTAACCCTTAGATGAATCCACCGCAGACATTATATGTAATTGAGAATAAAGGTGCGGAAGGTGGGGGATTCGAACCCCCGGTACGGTAAACCCGTACGTCAGTTTAGCAAACTGGTGGTTTCAGCCACTCACCCAACCTTCCAAACTTACTCGGGCTGTCCGCCCGACACCTCTTTTGTCTCAATAAACATTGCACCCGAAAGTGCTTTCGCTACCGGAATTTTGCGATTGTATTACAGTCGGTTCCGAATTGCGAGTGCAAAGGTAATGATTTTTTTTCATTCCGCCAAACATTTAATACCTTTTTTATCCGGCAACGTTAAAAAACATTGGTTTCCCGGATGCTGTTTTTCTCTAACACCGTGAATATATCACATTACAACGCACTTTATTTCAACCCGTTACGATTTCTTTTGTAAAAGGGTGCTGATTACACCGCAAAAGAGTGCTGATTGCAAAACAAACAGGTGCTGATTACAGTGTAATCAGCACCTGTTTATAGAAAGGAGATTAAACAAGTTCATGTATCACAAGTCCCGAACGCAGTTTCGGCTCAAACCATGTGGCCTTCGGAGGCATGATATTGCCGGAGTCGGCGATATCCATTATCTGTTTCATGGAAACTGGATAAAGGGCGAGGGCTGCACGCATCTCGCCGGAATCGACACGGCGTTTCAGTTCGCCAAGACCGCGAAGACCTCCCACAAAGTCTATGCGCTGGCTGGAACGCAAGTCTCCTATCTCGAGAATGTCCTGCAAGATAAGGCGCGAGGAGATGTCAACATCAAGCACACCTATCGGATCCGCATCATTATAAGTGCCGGGCTTGGCATTGAGGGCATACCATTCTCCGTCCAGATAAAGGGAGAACTCATGGGCGTGTTGCGGGCGATACTCTTCCGCTCCCTTCTTCTCCACCGTGAAGTTCTTTGAAAGTTTCTCCAAGAACTGCTCAGAGGTGTTACCGTTAAGGTCTTTAACCACACGGTTGTAGTCAAGCACCGTGAGCTGGCTGGCCTGAAAACATACGGCCATAAAGTAGTTATACTCCTCGTCCCCCTTATGGTTAGGATTCTGTGCAGCCTTTTCCGCTCCGACAAGGGCGGCGGCAGCGGAACGGTGATGGCCGTCGGCTATATAGAGAGCGGGCATCTTGGCGAACTCTTCTGTCACCAGCTTGATGTCGGCATCATCACTAACCACCCACAGCTGATGGCGGAAGCCATCTATCGGCGCAACGAAATCATACTCAGGCTCGGTGGCGGCGTATTTCATGATAAGCGCATCCAGTGTGGCGTTATCAGGATAAGCGAAGAACACCGGCTCTATGTTCGCATTGTTGATACGGACGTGTTTCATGCGGTCTTCTTCCTTGTCACGGCGTGTAAGCTCGTGCTTCTTTATCACGCCGGTCTGATAATCTCCGGAATATGCACCCACGACAAGGCCGTACTGCGTTTTCTCCTTACCGCCATTAGCGGGCAGGCAGGATGTCTGGGCATATATATAATACTGCTCTTTGGAATCCTGCACCAGCCATCCGTTGGCACGGAACTTCTTAAAGTTCTCCACTGCCTTGTCATAAACACGAGGGTCATACTCGCTGGTACCGGCAGGGAAGTCTATCTCCGGCTTGATAATGTGGTATAATGACTTCTCATTGTCACCGGCCTCCACACGTGCTTCTTCTGAATCAAGCACGTCATACGGACGGCTCTCGACCTGTTCCACAAGGTCTTTTGGCGGGCGAATGCCCTTGAAAGGTTTTACTATTGCCATTGTTTTATATTTGGTTGTATGTTTAATATCCGCTACGGTACAAGCCATAAGGCTCTTCCATGCTTTCGTTCTTTCCTGCAAAAGTACAAAATATATTTCATTCCACAAAACAATTCCTATAAAAAGGTTTTACACCTTGATTAATATATAAAGTATGTACCGAATATTATTACAATAAAAAAAGTGGAGTAGAAAATCCTTTTCTACTCCACTTTACCGTGTAACAAGTTAGAGGTGCGTGGCGGAGTCGAACCGCCTTGGCTGGTTTTGCAGACCAGAGACTAAACCGTTCATCCAACGCACCGTTATCAATCGTCTTTTATTCCCTCAACAGGATGAACCGCTACACTTGTTTTTCAAATGCGATGCAAAGGTACTATATTTTTTTTACACTGCCAAATTTCTTTGACTTTTTTTTCTAAAAACATACAATCTCTTTTGTATCTCACTTTTTTTTCGTACCTTTGCATCCGCTAACCGCATAATCATGCGCCTGTGGCGAAATTGGTAGACGCGCCAGACTTAGGATCTGGTGTCTTGCGATGTGCAGGTTCGAGTCCTGTCAGGCGCACAAGAATAAAGCCAAGCCGATAATGTATAACGGCTTGGCTTTGTATTTTTATCATTGATATAGCTTCTGTTGTTGCGGCTTAGTTGTGCACCAACGTGCCGATTTCCTCACCCTTCATAACCTTTCTGAGATTGCCGGGAACATCCATATTGAACACATATATCGGCAGATCGTTTTGCATACACATGGCGGTAGCAGTCACATCCATCACCTTTAAGCCCTTTGCTATGACATCCTGATAGGTTATATCATGGAACTTTGTAGCCGTGGGGTCCTTCTCCGGATCTGCCGTATAGATGCCGTCAACCCGCGTACCTTTTAGCATTACGTCCGCTTCTATCTCTATACCTCTCAAAGAAGAGCCGGTGTCTGTCGTGAAATAAGGTGAACCTGTACCGGCGCTCATTATGACAACCTGACCATTCTGCATCGCCTCTATGGCTTTCCACTTGGAGTAGAACTCACCTATCGGCTCCATACGTATGGCGGTAAGCACCTTGTTTTTCTGTCCTACGGCATCAAGAGCACTTGAAAGAGCAAGAGAATTGATAACCGTAGCGCACATTCCCATCTGGTCTCCCTTTACCCTGTCGAAGCCTTTGCCCGCTCCGCTGAGACCACGGAAGATATTGCCACCACCGATAACAATACCTATCTGGACTCCCATGTCGGATATTTCCTTTATCTGCCTGGCATAATCATTGAGACGTTCCGTGTCTATGCCATAGCCTTGTTTGCCTTGAAGACTCTCACCTGAGAGCTTCAACAAAATACGATTGAATTTCATTGTCTTTTCGTTTTATTATTATCTGGTAGAATAAACTCAACTTCCTTGAACATATACTCACTCATTGAACCGTCTTTTCGCAAGAGACGCAAGACGCCATTGGGCATTACCTCGCTTATCGCCGCCTCAAATTCTCCGTTTATATCACGGTAAGCAAACAGCCCTTCCCTGCGATATAGCCCTTGATGATAATGCCGGATAACCGTTGATGCGTTTCCATCTATAAGCTGTAAGCAATAATTGCCGAACGCATCTACTATCTGACGCAGGATGGTTTCAGCGTCATGTTCGGCATTAGTTATCTGCCATAGGGATACAGGATTGGGCGCATCGCTGACAAATGTCCTCTGATTGATATTTATTCCGGTTCCTATCACCATATCACTGATACTGCCGCCACAGAGATTTGTGTCTATACGGGTGCCGCTTATCTTCTTGTCTCGCCAGTAAATGTCATTCGGCCACTTGATTGTTATATCTGAAACATAACGGGAAAGCACGTCTTTTATAGCGACAGCTTCTGCCATAGACAACAGATATTGGCTATTTACCGGCAGCCATCTTGGGTGAAGCAAGATACTGAAAAGCAGGTTTTTCCCGCTTTCACTTTCCCATTTGTTGGTTCCCATCCCCTTTCCCGCACTCTGATAGTGAGCCATTACCACGCCTTCCCACTCCGGATTCTGCGAGGAAAGACGCAAAAGGTAATCATTGGTAGAACCTATGTTGTCCAGTTTTATTATCTGCATGACACCTTGCTGTTATTTGCTTCTGATACGATTTCAATGTATTACACATTCCACCTGCTTCTGAATGCCATCTCACTTTGCTTTGTTTGCAACAGGAATTGCTTGTATTCCTCGCTATCCTGGTTAAAAGGACGGTGTTGTAAAGCACGTTGTATGGGCTGCCATTCATCATAAAAGCGGATAGAATCCTTGGAGAAATACGCCTCCCGGAACTTCTCGAAGATATAATCCACAGCCTGTTCCGATGGATGCAGCATATCAGGCCGGTAAAAACGATAGTCCCTCAACTCATCGTTCATTATCTCATAAGCGGGGAAATATGACACTCTGTCGTACTGGTGCAACAATTTTTCTGAGGCAAGAAGAAGGGTTGCCTTTGACAACCGGCTCCCATGAAAGCCGTATTTGGCATAACGTATGGGACTGACCGTCAGTATTATCCTTGTTTCCGCATTGAGTTTCCAAAGCGAATCCATTGCTATTGACAGAGCATCCGCACACTCTTCCACAGTCAACTCACGTTCCGTAAACAGCCTTTGCGGGCGTTTCTGACAGTTATCGACTATCTCTCCCGTCTCATTCAGAATATAGACATGATTCGTTCCCAATGTAAATACGGCAATATCAACACCCTCCGCGCCGGAGTTTTCTGCTATATAACGCTCGACTGTGTGCCTGACGGAAACCGGATTATACATGACTCCATACGGATTGACAACGGTTTTGAACTTATTTGACGTCAATTTCTGTCCTATATTGTCAGCAAAACATGACCCGACGAACAATATTCTGTCCGACGGATTAATCTCAAAAAGAGAGCGGGAAATATGTACCGGTGTCTGTAATAGCATCTTTCTTCTTGACAAAACAAAATCAAGACCTGCTGATCTGCAATCCCTTTTCCGACAAAGCCATATCCACAAAACGGGCATTCGGGTTGTCAGAGCAGTTCGTTAATATCTGTTTTATACGTGCAGCGGCTTCCGGATCTTTGGCAACCATATACAAATAGCCACCGCCACCGGCACCGGGCAGTTTGTAACCAAGGCACAAATCGTCCACCTTTTCAGTCAAAGCCTTGACAGCAGCAGGGTTTGTTCCCTTATCCATAGCCTGATTTTGCAGCCAAGTCTTGCGTATAGCCTTGCCCATTCCGGTGAAGTCACCGCGCTGTATCGTATCATAAAGATTCAGCGTATGCTCCTTCATCTGCCTCAACATGGCTATCTCGTCATGATGATTAAGGAACATCCTCCGCACGATTTCGGCCAAAAGAGTCTTTGCTGTCCTCGTTATACCAGTATAATATAATAGGTGACAGGCCGCATACTCAGGCTGAGTATATAATTCATTCGGCAACCACCGCACCAAGGGGGCTTGTTCAAAGCCACGTTCCGTATGCAAAAGTTTTATGCCTCTCAACAATCCGCCGAACTGATCCTGCCAACCGCCGCCGGTAGTAAGCAGTTGTTCCAACACAAGCGTCCGTCTTCCTATTTCATTTTTGTCCCAAGCCAGACCGCAAAAATCATTCAAAGCCCCAAGCACTGTGCTCGCAAGAATACTGCTTGTGCCCAAACCTGAGCCGGCAGGTATAGCTGACAACATCGTCAACTCTATGCCACAACCGAAATCTGACAGCATACGCTCAAGGGTTTCGTACCGTTCCGTACAGAAATCAGGATGAAATCCCGCCAACGCCAGCGCCGCTTTCGGAATTGAGAACGGCGAACCCACCTTGTTGAAATCAGCAAGTTGTGCAAACGACTCTATGCGTTCCTCCGCCCCAAGGTCGATACTACGCAATATTATGACACGTTCCTTGCACGGCTTTATATACGTTTGCAACGGAGGTTGACCGTTCAATTCTATCGCAAGGTTAATAACCTCGCCACCTTCCATAAGACAATAAGGCGGCGTGTCGGTCCAACCGCCGGCTATGTCGATGCGGACAGGCGAACGCCCCCATACAATCTGGTCCTTATACACAGACATCTTGGGCATCTGTTTGTCAGACAACAGTGGAGCGGTAAGCCCATGGCGCAACAGTCTGAACGCCTCGGCAGACTCCTCTTCACCGCCAATGCCCTTCAACCTCTTCACTTCCGAGCGAAACATATTATCATGTATCTTCTGCATCAGTGAACACTCACTGTCTATCTGAGCCGGTATTGCAAGGTCATTATCGGCAAAACATCTGGCAGCATCATCAAGATCAATCTGAAAGAAAACGCTATGACGGTAGTTTTCCGCCAACTCTGTCATATTGTCCGCCCTCATCGCATCACGCTGACGCGTCAGTCTTTGCAGGTTAGCGTATGCAGATATTTCGTCCGCGCTATACTTTTCCGCTGCTTTCCAGATTTCAAGGGCACAGTCATCTGCGGCATTGCCAAGCATCCACGACAGCACTTTGCCAATATTTGTAATATCTTCAAGGACAGGAAAGAACCTCGCCGACTGCAAGTCTTCCTTTCCTTCCACCGCATTCGGGTCAACATTATGCACCTTTGCCCACTGAACGAAAGGCATGCCAAGGAACTCTGTCCCCACATCCGTTATGTCACCGCGGAACTTATCGTTGTAACCGTATGGGCGTACAGCAAAGCCCCGTTCTCCTATCGGCACTATATCGATGCACTGTCCGTCCCTTACCGTCAGCGTCCAGTCATTCTTCGGAACACCGGTTATGACGTTTTCTTTACCCAGCGTCCACTGATTGCCTATGAAACTGTTTTCTATCCACAGGTTCTGATTGCGGTCTGTTATCTTTATACCTACCTTACTGTTCTGCACGAACATGGCCGGATGAGGCTTACGGGAGTTGTGCATAATCTCCCTTTGGTCATTCACCCTGTTCTGTATGGCCAAAGTGCTTGACAATATTTCGTGAGTTGTGCCGTAATGATAAAACTCTCCTCCCGGTAACGGCAGCACAGCCACAGACAACTCACCTATTTCCGGATCGTAAACCGTAGGCCGTGAACCCAAGGCACACCCGAAATCCGAATACATATCATAGTTGGTTATGTCACCGTTGCTACTCCGCGCCTTTTTCATCATCAGCTTCAAGGCACGGTCTGACAGCAACCAAACACCTATATCGGTAAGATAATATCCATGCTCCAACACCTCCGACAGTTTTTGCAGCGAAGGCTTTTGCAGCATACACTGCATCTTTGACGGTTCTTCACGTGACGAAACGAAAACGCCATGGTCCTTGGCAATGCTTGCATCCAGCCAAAGTCCATAGCACACCACATCGGCATCGGGAATCTCACCCAATGCCTTTGTGGCACGAATATATACGTCTCCACTGACAATCATGGTGTTCAGCCCTTCCGGCGCAGCCTCCATGATACGCTCATACAAAGGAATCTGCAACGAAAGCAGATTCTGGTCAAGCCGCTGCCCGCGCTCCCATCTAAATACGGGTATAGGTGTCAGTATCTTGCCCGACGGCGCATACGACGGCAACCTGCGGCTCTGTCCGCCGGCATGCAGTATAATCCTTTTATCTTTCCCCAGCCATTCGTCAAACGAGGAATCCTTGCCCCATGCCTTATGACATTGTTCCAGCAACCAAGCCGTACCGCCTCCGGAACCGAGTTTCTTGCCTATCGGATCATTAGTACAGAACCATTCGTCCCTGCCGAGTTTCGTTATTTCATGAAAACAACCTACAAGGTTAGGCGGGAGAGAAAGCAGTTTCTTCATAATCGTAAAAGGAATATACCGTTATATATGTCTATGCGTGTCGTATCAGTCTCGTTTTCCGCCAAATATGCGCAAGAGATAAAGGAACAGATTGATAAAGTCAAGATACAGGGTCAACGCACCTACAAGCGCAAGTTTCTGCGCTCCCTCGTCGTATGCGTCCATATCCATCAGCATCATCTTTATCTTCTGTGAATCATAGGCGGTAAGACCGACGAAGATAAGTACGCCTATATAGCTTATGATGGTCTGCATCCCCGTAGAACCCACAAACATATTCACCAATGTAGCTATAATAAGACCTATCAAAGCCATGAACAATATGCGTCCCATAGAAGTCAGGTCTTTCTTTGTAGTGTAGCCTACAAGCGCCATTGCACCAAACGTTCCAGCCGTAATGAAGAACACCTGCCCGATGCTTTCCATCGTATAAATAAGGAATATGCTTGACAGGACAGCACCGTTTATCACGCTATAAGCAACAAACATCAGCGTCGCCGTCGTCAGACTGATGCGGTTAAGCATGCCAGATATGCCGAACACCAGAGCAAGCTCTGCGATAACAAGTCCCCAAAACACCAGTTTATTGCCCAAAATCATAGCCAGAATGGCGGGGGAAGTGGCGACACCGTATGCCGTGATGCCGGTTATGGCCATTGCAAGTGTCATCCAGACATACACCTTACGCATCAACGCGGGGAATGTCAACGACGGAGAGAAACTACGGCGTGAAGTACCTTCTGCTTCATTCACCATGCGGTCAAAATCTTTGTATTCCATTTTTCTTTTTTAATTAACGTCATGTGCGCACACCATGCACGTGCTACATGACTGTGGTTTATGTTCTTTTGTTAAACAACGCATAAACAGCGAACAAATTATATGCCAAGAAGAGCCGTGGCAGTTATTTAACCTATTTTTTGTCTTTTATGCAGGCAAATGACAATATGCTTATCCTTGCGCCCGGCACTTTTTCTATTTCCCTCGCGCACCCGACCGTAGTAGCCCCCGTGGTAATGACATCGTCAATGACAAGACAATGCTTTCCCGCAAGTTTGTCGGCATGACGGGTCAGTTCGAACGCCTGCTCTATATTGTCTATGCGGTCATAAGTTTCCAACCTTGTCTGCGAAATGGAATCTTTTTTCCTTCTTACAGCATTCTTTATTACCGGTATATGCAGTACTTTGCTTATGCCTCGCGCAAGTTCCTCGCTTTGGTTGTAACCGCGCTTGTTTCTGCGTTTACTTGTGATTGGTACTGGAACAAGACAGTCTATGCCCGCAAAGAAATCGGAACGGCTTATCTCTTTCGCCATCATTTCACCTGCATACACCGCAGTGTAAGGCTCATTATGGTATTTGAAAGCGTAAACAATATTCGCGGTCTGTGAATGTGGATAGAAATAAAGATATGACGCCGCCTTTTCCACGCGCACCCTACCCCAAAACCTTTTTGCCAAATTGTTGTCTTCCGGATTCTTCCACAACATCGTCCTTGGCAAATCCATATTGCAATGAAGGCAAATCCGGTCTTCTTCCAAACGTAACCACGTTCCGCACATAAGACAATACCGCGGAAAGAAGAAATCAAGTATGGCTTTGAATATCATCATAGGTAACACAGGCAAGTTAAGCCTACTGTCGTCAACAGGCTAAACAGTCCATCTATAATTTTGTTTTTATTTTCCATATAACAGACTAAAACTTAAAGGTTTATACCCAAAGCACATATCCATTGTACTAATCTACAAAGTAAAAGGGTGCTAATTACACTGTAATCAGGCCTCTTTCACTTACCAATCAGCACCTGTTTACCATGTAATCAGCACCCTTTTGCAACAGCGGTAAAACTTATCTACATTATACATCCGCATCCAAAGAGTTCAGACAACGTTCTGCCTGTTCGTAACTAAACCCACGCTGCAAGGCAAAGCGTATGAGTTTCATCCTTATTTCATACTCGGACTTACCTTTTACAGACCGCCTTTTCGCCTTTAACAACGGCAACAGGACTTCCTCGTATGCCCCTTCGTCCTGCTCTTCCAGCAAAGGCGCGTAAACATCCCGTGGTATATGCTTCAAGAAAAGGGCGTTTTCTATCTTCCTTTTGCCCCAACGACAGTACTTAACCTTATCATTAATGAAAGCACGCGCATAACGTTCCTCATCCACATAGCCTTCTTTCACAAGATAGTCCAGAACCTCCCGCTGCGTATCCGCCTCTATGTTCCAGCGCTCCATCTTTGTGCGCATCTCCTGCAAACAGTGCTCTCCTCTTGCACATATTGCGGTAAGTTTGCTCAATATTTGCTCGTAAGTCATATTACTTGCTCTGTTTTGCATATATAACAGATGCCAAATGCTGTCATTCTGATAAACATCCGGACATCATTCTCGCCTTTCCGTTCATGTCATGTCTGACACTTACCGCCTTGAACCCATTTTTCTCAAAAAGTGCCTTCATTTCCTTTACATACAAAGGATTTATCTCAAAGAACAGTTTTCCGTCGGGTTTCAGCGCCTGAACCGCATAGAGGACGATGTTACGATAGAACAACAACGGGTCATCATCAGGCACGAACAAAGCCAGATGCGGCTCGTAACCAAGCACATTGCGCTCCATGGAAGCCGCCTCACGCCTGCATATATACGGGGGATTGCTAACGATTACATCCCATTTCCCATTGTCTTCCGGAGGGCACAAGATGTCTTTTTGTCCGAAAATGACTTCCGCTTGGTTGAGTTTGGCATTCTCCCGCGCTATGTCCAAGGCGACATCGCTTACATCCCAGGCCACGACGTTGGCAGAAGGTATATTGCATTTCAAAGTAACGGCTATGCAACCGCTGCCCGTACCAATGTCAAGTATGGCGGCATGCCATTCCGTTTCTTCCGTTACCCATTGACAGAGTTCCTCCGTTTCAGGGCGGGGAATCAGGCATCCCTGCTCCACCCTGAACGGCCTGCCGCAGAAAACGGCCTTGCCTGTAACGTACTGCACCGGCTCCCCTTGCTCCAGTCGCGCCATGAGCCGTTCCAAATGCTCTTTTTGCTCAGCCGTGAAACCGTCCAAAACACCGGCACAAATGTCGGTGAGCGTAAGGCCAAACGTGTCCATAAGCAGCAGACGCACAACGCTGCAGGCTTCACTTGGAGAATATTGGGACAGGCGGTTACAAAGGGAACGCATCATCATCTTGCAAGCGAAAAACTGTTAAGCCACGTTTGTTATTGGCGACCCTTAATGTAATTTATACAGTCTTCGAACGTCTCAAACGTATGTTCCTCCGGTATGAGGGAAGGAATGATGTGCATCTTGCGCATGATAACACCCGGCTGCGGCTGGATGATGGTCATCAACACTTCCTTGCCCATGGCCTGCAAATCCTTGATGCAGTTCTCCATTGCATATACACCGGACTGGTCCATAAACGTCACACGGCGCATACGTATAATCACCGTCTTGACATTGGAATCGCTTGGCACACTGTACATGGCGTTCTGGAACCCTGTCACGGAGCCAAAAAAGATCGGACCCTCCAAACGTTGTATGTAGATCTGTCTCTTCATGTCTTCCGTCACGTCCAATTCGTCCTCCCACGGAGTGTTTTTGTCAAAACCATCAGCCAGAAGTCCACCCGTGCACTGTTGCTCGACAAGATCGCCGGAACGTTTCATAAAGAGAACACAAGCGATGACCATGCCTATGCCGACAGCGGTAAGAAGGTCAACGAAGACGGTCATCAGGAACACGACAAGCAGGACAAAAGCGTCTGCCTTGGGAATACGGAGCAACTCCTTAAAGCCACGGAAATCGATGATTCCCCATCCGACCGTAATAAGGATGCCTGCAAGGACAGACAACGGAACATACTGCACGAGGCTGCCAAGCCCCAGAAGTATGGCAAACAGGAACAGAGCATGAACCATACCGCTTATCTGGGTTCTGCCACCGGATTTGATGTTCACGACAGTACGCATGGTTGCACCCGCACCCGCAATGCCACAGAAAAGGCCGGAACAGGCATTGCCTATACCCTGCCCTATCAGTTCGCGGTTGCTGTCGTGCTTGGTCTTTGTTATATTGTCAGCCACTACTGATGTAAGCAAGGTATCAATAGAACCAAGACCGGCCAGTGTCAGACCGGGAACGATGGAAGCCTCTATGATTTTCCACCAATCAAGCCCTATCATGTCCACGCCGTCTTTCGCGAAGAAAGGCATCGGCACACCGGCTGGAATATTACCTATTGTCAGTGCTGCATCAAATGAACACAGTATGGAAATAACAGTAAGCAGGACAAGAGCGACAAGGGTTGACGGAATTTTCTTTGTGATATAGGGGAAAGCATATATCACTACAATCGCGCCAAGACCATAGAGCAACGCTGTGACGCTAATGCCCTCAGCGACCATCTGCGGGAAATCCGCTATCATGTCTATCACCATCACCGGAGACTTCAGCCCCATGAGCGGATAGATTTGTTGCATTATTATTATCACACCGATGCCACTCATAAAGCCGGACAGCACCGGTTGCGGTATGTAGCGCACATATTTGCCTATGCGTATAATGCCGAAAAGAATCTGAAACAATCCGCAGAAAATTCCGGACATAGCCATAGAAATAAGCACAGCGCTGAAATTACCGTCTGATGCAGTCCACGTTGCACTCACAAGAGCGGCCGTAATGACTGTCATAGGGCCTGTGGGACCGCTTATCTGTGAATGCGTGCCACCAAAAATAGCAGCGAAAAAACCAAGAAGCGTAGCCCCGACCAAACCTGCCAACGCTCCCATTGCGGAAGCGGAAGGATGATTTATTCCGCCAAAAGCCTGAATACCGAAAGCCAATGCCAGTGGTAAAGCGACAATACCAGCCGTTATACCGCCGAAAATGTCTCCTTTAATGTTGTCTGTTTTTATAAAAGCCATGTCTTATTGTGTTTATTAATTTATTCTCATATATCCTGAATACTATATTCATAAGGATCGGTAAAATTCTAAAAACGACTGCAAAGTTAGCATGAAAAAAGCAAATAAAGATTGAAAATAGTAAAAAATCTTATCTTTTATAATGATTTCTTGCTTTACTTTAAGAAAAAAATAGTAATTTTGCATTCGGGTCGTGCCGGTTCGATTGGGATACTCATCAATTAAAAACGAAAAACCGGGGGACGCTTCCTTTGCCTATGGCGGGCCATAATAATGGAAAGTGGAATGATCGTCGGCCACATGATTCCAGTTGATCATCGATGGATATCTCATCTTCCAAAGCTGAAAAGCCGGTGGATTACAAAAGCTGGGAGCACTCTAATCATCAATTCTCGGAGTTTTCATCACATCATCGGTACGACCCTTTTCTTATGGAAAAACAATTAATCACCATACTCGGACCAACGGCTTCCGGCAAAACAAGCATAGCAACAAGGCTGGCCGCGCAAACAGACGGGGAAATTATATCTGCGGATTCACGGCAGGTGTACCGCAGAATGGACATCGGAACCGGAAAAGATTTATCTGATTATACTGTCGCGGGGAAAAGAATACCATATCATCTTATCGACATCTGTGAACCGGGAACGAAATACAACCTATTCCAATACCAGCAAGATTTCCTTACGGCATACAAAGACATTCAAGAAAGAGGGAAACAGCCAATATTATGCGGAGGTACAGGATTGTATATCGAGTCCGTGCTGAAAGGATATAACTTGTCACCCGTACCACAAAACAGCGAATTACGAGACAGTCTGTCAAACAAGTCATTGGAAGAACTTACGGAAATGCTCCGGGAACTGAAAAGTGAAACAGGCTCAGCCATGCACAATAAGACGGATGTGGACACCTGTCAAAGGGCAATAAGGGCGATAGAGATAGAGACCTATAACCTGCAACACATGACGGAGCCAAGGGTACAACCTGCAATACCTTCTATTATAATAGGCGTTGACATTGAGCGTAACTTGCGCAGAGAAAAAATAACCAACAGATTGAAGAAAAGGCTGGAAGACGGAATGATTGACGAGATACGCGGCTTGCTTAAAGAAGGTATCCCGGCTGAGAATCTGATATACTACGGCCTTGAATATAAGTATATCACACAATATTGTATAGGGGAGACGACATACGAAGAGATGTTCCGCAACCTTGAAATCGCCATACACCAGTTTGCAAAAAGACAAATGACATGGTTCAGAGGTATGGAACGCAGAGGATTCACCATACACTGGATTGCCGCACCACAGAATGAGGCGGAGTTACAGAGAGCTGTGAATGATGCTTTAAGACTGATAACAAAATAAGGAAAACTTATAGCAAAAACAATACTACATGAAAAATCTCGGTATCATATATTGTCCAAGCCACAAGCCTTTCACCTCTCCAAAGAAGAGATGGGCAAAGATAGCCACTGCACTTGAAGAACAAGGGCTGAAGTATGATATGATACAGAGTGAGAGAGCGGATAGCGTTGAACGCCTTGTAACGATGTTGTTAAGCAACAAATACGAAACCATAATAATTGCAGGCGGCGATTCCGCTCTTAATGATGCGGTAAACAGTATTATGAAAGCGGAAAAACATATAAGGGACAATGTGGCACTGGGCGTAATACCAAATGGTATTATGAATGACTTTGCCTCTTTTTGGGGATTCAGCTATAACAACATAGAACAAGCGGTAGCCTCTATCGCCCAACACCGCATACGAAAAATAGATGTTGGATATATACGTTACACAAATAAAAAGGCTGAAAAAAAGAACCGTTTTTTCCTAAACTGCGTAAACATCGGGCTTCTCGCGGGAATACAAAAGTTAAAGCAGCAAACGCGCCGCAGGCTATGGTCACGTAAACTGACGTTCATAGTGTCAGCGATAATGTTGCTTTTTGTAAAAAAGATCTTCAAAATCTCTTACACCATAAATTTTATACAGCGTGAACATCGTATAAGCACTGCTTGCATCGGGAGTGCATACGGCTATGGACAAACACCTAACGCCGTGCCATACAACGGCCTGCTTGACATTACAATGGTGCATCATTCACCTATGTCGGAGATTCTTGGCGGACTATATTTATTTGCACGGGGTAAAATACTGAATCATAAGCGTATAACACCATATCGTTCACGTGACATAGAGGTAACAATAGCAAAGGGTACTCCCGTCACTGTTGACGGACATCCAATGGAAACTCCATACGGTACATTCTATATAACGGTACAACATGAAGAACTGAATTTCATAATAGAAAAGCAGTGATAGTTTTAAGTCTGATTGTCGGTTTTAGTTTCTTGGCTACTTCTCACTTCACCAATCCGTAAAACCAACAATCAGACTTATCCTTTACCAAAACTGTGCCATAACGTATCATCCGGCAACGGGGCTACGACCGTTATCTGCTCCTTTGACACCGGGTGCACAAATTCTATCTTTCGGGCAAGCAATGAGATGCTTCCGTCTATATTGCTACGCTTTGCCCCATACTTCAAATCCCCCTTTATGGGACATCCTATATGAGCCATTTGGCATCTAATCTGATGATGACGCCCGGTCATGAGATTGATTTCCATAAGATTATAGTTGTCACTTTCCGCCAACAACTTATAATGTAATACAGCCTTCTTTGCATTTGGCTTCTCTGTATCGTAAGCGTAAGACTTATTCTGTTTTTCATTACGCACGAGCCAATGCGTCAACGTCCCTTCTGGCTCTTCCGGCCTATTCTTTGTTATAGCCCAATACGTTTTATGAACGTCAGCTGTACGGAACATATCGTTCAAGCGACTCAAAGCCTTTGATGTTTTGGCAAAAACCACAACGCCCTGCACCGGACGATCCAAGCGATGGACAACTCCAAGGAACACATTGCCCGGCTTATTATACTTGTCCTTTATCCAGTTCTTGACAATATCAGAAAGGGGGACATCGCCGGTCTTATCCCCCTGAACGATCTCCCCACTATTTTTGTTCACCACAATGATGTGGTTATCCTCATACAATACAGTCATGGCGTAACTTACATATTCATGCCACCGTCAATCTGTATCACCTGACCGGATACATAGCTTGACATATCAGAAGCAAGGAACAAGCAGACATTCGCAATGTCTTCCACTTGACCACCACGACGCAAAGGAATCTTTTTCATCCAATCCTTTCTAACCTCTTCCGGTAACTGTGCTGTCATTGCAGTCTCTATGAAACCGGGAGCAACAGCATTAGCACGAACGCCCTTTGGCCCGAGTTCCTGAGCAATAGACTTTGCCAAACCAATCATACCAGCCTTGGAAGCTGAATAGTTGCACTGGCCAGCATTACCATGCACACCCACTACACTTGACATATTGATAATGGAGCCACCACGTTGGCGAAGCATAATCGGCGCACAAGCATGGATAAAGTTGAATGCAGATTTTAGGTTTACATTAAGCACTGCATCCCACTGCGCCTCAGACATACGCAGCATCAGCCCATCTTTTGTGATTCCAGCATTGTTCACAAGTACGTCTATCGTACCAAAATCTTCCTTTATCTTTGCAACAACAGCTTCCGTTTCTGCAAAATCAGCAGCATTTCCTGCATAAGCCTTACACTTTACGCCCAAAGCCTCAATCTCCTTACGTGTGGCTTCAAGGCCTGCGGCCATTTCATCATTAAGCACAAGGTCGGTAAAAGCAATATTTGCTCCCTCCTCTGCAAACTTCATGGCTACGGCTTTGCCGATACCACGTGCGGCACCAGTAACCAGTGCTGTCTTACCTGATAGTAATTTCATTTTCCTAATTTATTTTATTGCTTTGTAGTTTATTCGTTTGATATTTAACTTTTAAGATATGGCGAATGATTGAGACATCTTACTTATGTTACAAACCAGACTTACGAAGTGCGCCATAAACAACTTTTGCTACCAGCGGACGACTCTTATCCTCTGTCATTCCTCGCCCCAACCGGCCATAAATATATGGGACTTCCAATCCTTTGATGCAATAGTAAGTTATATCAGCCACCATTTCTATATTCTCTATGTCAAACTCCCCCTCTGCCTTTCCTTCGGCATAAACCTTTCGGAACAAAGCTATTTCATCCGCATCAAACTGCTTGCGAACTTTCTCTACGGTCCAAATGTTGCGAAAAAACTCTGCCCTTAGATTACCATTCCTTACAACGGTTTCACGTATTTGGCTCAAATGGGTGAAGATTAATTCTATTATCTTCTCTTGTGGACGCATTTTCATAGCTGCCACCTCATCCAATCTATCAGACAGTCTTTCCAATTCGGACTCTATTACTGCTGCATAAATATCTTCCTTACGGCTGAAATAAGTATAAAGCGTACGCCGCCCTTTACCTGAGGCCTGCGCTATATCATTCATAGTTGTACGTTCTACACCGTTTTTAGCAAATAACTGCCTTGCTACATCTATCAATATTTGCCTTGTCTTTGTTATTGACATATCATTCCAAGCCAATATTTTCAGATACGACATTATTATCGCACACTAATTGGCTGTGTGCAAAGTTAGCGATTTATAATGATATACCCAACATACGCAATATCTTTTTGACATATTTTAAGTTTGATATTACTCATTTCTGCATACACTATACCCACAGTGTGCAATTATCTGTTCATTGCCATCAGAAATTCATCATTATCCTTTGTATGCAATAATAGATTATGAATATCATTCATTGCCTCTATCGCATTCATATCCGCAATATGTTTACGAAGAATCCACATTCTGTTTATCGTTGTCTCGTCAAGCAACAGGTCATCACGTCTTGTGCTTGAAACGACAAGGTTCACAGCCGGGAATATTCGTTTGTTTGCAAGCTGGCGATCCAACTGTAATTCAGAATTACCAGTACCCTTAAACTCTTCGAATATAACCTCATCCATTTTTGAGCCGGTATCAGTCAGGGCTGTTGCTATTATAGTCAACGAACCTCCCCCTTCTATATTACGTGCCGCGCCAAAAAAGCGTTTGGGTTTTTGAAGTGCATTAGCGTCAACACCTCCTGTAAGAACCTTTCCACTGGCTGGCGCAACTGTATTATAAGCACGTGCAAGACGTGTTATTGAGTCAAGGAATATAACAACATCATGCCCACACTCAACAAGCCGTTTGGCCTTTTCCAATACAAGTCCGGCTATTTTCACATGACGGTCAGCAGGTTCATCAAAAGTTGAAGCGATGACTTCCGCATTTACAGTACGCGCCATATCAGTAACTTCTTCCGGTCGTTCATCAATCAACAGCATCATGATATATGCTTCCGGATGATTGGCTGCAATAGCATTCGCTATATCTTTCATTAATATTGTCTTACCCGTTTTTGGCTGCGCAACAATAAGCGACCGCTGCCCTTTGCCTATCGGTGAGAACAAGTCAACTATGCGTGTGGATATGTTCGTCGCGGAAGGCGTACCACAAAGATTAAACTTCTCATCAGGGAAAAGCGGAGTTAGGTTCTCAAAGGATATGCGGTCACGAATATCATCAGGAGATCTTCCGTTCACTTTTTCTATTGAACTCATGGTAAAATACTTCTCCCCGGCACGTGGAGGCCTTACGCGACATTCCACAACGTCACCCATTTTCAGAGAATATTGCTTTATCTGCTGAACTGTAAGATGCACATCATCCGGTGAAGACAGATAATTATAGTCACTGGAGCGCAGGAAGCCATAACCATCAGGCATTATTTCCAAAAGGCCGTTCGCTTCTATTATATCAGAGAAATCAAACGCAGGCTCGTCAGCAACTTCCTCCACAGTCTGAAAACCAGTAACAGGCGCAGCAACCATCTGTGGATTATCCAACATATCATAATATGGTATTACGCCATTATCCTCAATAGGCAAATCATTGACTATTATAAAGTCTGTGCCATCACCAGGATCTCCCTCCCACACTTCCTCTTCTTCACCTTTGCGGTGGTTCACCTTATTTTGCAGTTGTTCAAGCAGTCCCAACTGCATTTCGGAACCACCTCCCAAGTCTTTTCCATTAGAGAATGCTTCTTCCGGCACAAAATCTGCGTCATTGTCTTTATGCTGCGGATTTTCCTCATGCGTCATCTCTGTATCATTCGCAGCTTTTAATTGGTATGTCTGTGCCAAAGCCTCAGCCCTTGCTTCTGCTGCAGCTATAATTTCCTCCTTTGTTTTACGTATGCGTTTTCTTTTAGGGACATCGTCTGTACCGACAATATTATCTTCACCGTGCACAAACAAGTCGCTACCATTAATATTTTCTACACCTTCAAGCGATTTCTCCGCCACATTATCATTGTTCTCTTTTTCCTTGATTTCATTAGTAGGCATAATAATCTCCTCCGCTAATGTATCTTCCTCTATTTCTGACTGAGTTAACATAGCCTCTTTCTCTGCCTTACTCGGACGGCCACGCTTTTTCTTTGGCTTTTCCAAATTACCACCTTCCAAACCTGTCACACTATACACATGATCCAATGTTTCTTTCTTGGTAATTCTCGTGCGTTTCTTTTTCGGTTCAGCATTTTCTCCTGCTGAAAACAAATCTATTTCGTTTGTCATTGTATATAATTTGGATTGAACCCAACATTTACATTAAGCACCATGCAGAACCAGACTTACTGAAACTACTTTGGCAAAAGTTAATATTGTATGGAATGTAATGTTTCTTCTATCGTACAGAACCTCGAAAAGATATGAAGAAAAAACGTTGTTACTTAATTTTAATGCAAAGTTAATACAAAATATTCAAAAAATATACAGTAGGCACGTATAGCACGCTTTGTTTTAATTTTAATTAACATAAACAACATTCCTTTTCCCTTAAATATATTACTTACCCCATTTTTTTTATCATTATTTGCCGAATTCGGAAAAAAATGATTAATTTTGCAATCAAAAGAATAAAACAAAAAACATATCAGCTATGACATACGCTATTGTCGCAATACTGATAATCAGTTTGTTTCTGATTGCAACAGAACGCCAAACCAACATCAACAAGGCGGCCGTTTCTGTTTTCGCCTGTACGCTCGGATGGGTATTGTATATCTGTTTCGGCTCTGATTTCGTTGCCAGCCAACATTCAGAAGAATATCTGTCATTCCTTGACGGCGTGAAGCCAAACAGCACAGCGGTGAAGATATACATTGCCCAAAATATTTTTCTGCCATACATAGGTCATGCTGCCGAAATCGTGCTATTTCTATTAGCAACCATGAGCATTGTTAATATTTTATACAATAATGGTTGCTTTGACTTCCTCACCATTTGGATGCGTACAAGAAACAGCCGGCTCTTGCTTTGGAAACTAACAGCATTGGCATTTCTCATGTCAGCCAACCTCGACAACACCTCCACCATTGTTATAATGTTAACCGTCACCAACGCTATCCTGATACGCACCAAAGACCGAATAATCTATGGTGCAATGGTACTTATAGCTGTAAGTTTTGGAGGAGCTCTAACCGTTATAGGAGACCCGATAGGACTAGTTTTATGGACCAAGGGAGCCATAACAGCTTCTAACTATACCCTTTCAATGATATTGCCATGCCTGTTGGCATGGATACTACCCACAGCCTATATGACCACAACATTACCGGAGACTGTGGAAGTGGAGCGCCCCACCCTTCCTTATCGCGGGAATGACACTGCGCTAAACCTATGGCAACGAATAGCAATGTTCCTCGTAGGAATCGGAGGATTATGGTTCATACCCACATTCCACTACATAACAAAACTCCCCCCTTTCCTCGGCGCACTATGCGTACTGAGCCTTCTATGGATTGTCAACGAGATTTTCAACCGCAAGCTTTTCAAGATGGAACGCGGATTACGTTCCGATATTCCCCAATTGATACAATATAACACAATACAGAAGATACTATATATAATAGGTGTAATACTTGCCATCGGCGTAGTAACGGAGACCGGAGCCATGAATTGGCTGTCACACCAGATCAGAATCTTCGTCAACAACGAATGGGGCATAGGCGCAACCGCCATACTCGCAAGCACAATACTGGACAATTTCGCCTCCTGCATGACATTGGTTTCTCTACACGAAGTATCCGCAACAGATGCGTATTACGGCGTTGACAGCGCATACTGGAAAATACTGTCTTTCTCCTCTACCATAGGCGGAAGCGTGCTTTGCATAGGCTCCATTGCCGGTGTAACGCTGATGCGGATGCAAGGAATGTCACTGAAATGGTATATAAGGCACATTACTCCAATAACGCTCACAAGCGGAATCATCGCCTTTACCATCCTCTACCTGCAATTAGAATATTAAGCGACTCTCAAAAAACACAATATAAAGAACAAGTAAAAAGATTTTATTCACTTAACTAAACACAATTCACTATGGGAAGGATAAAAACTATCGGCATCCTCACATCCGGAGGTGACGCTCCCGGAATGAATGCCGCCATACGTGCGGTAACACGCGCCGGCATATACAGCGGCTTCAACATCAAGGGTATATACCGTGGTTGGGAAGGACTTATCAACGATGACGTGAAACCATTTACAACAGAGAATGTCAGTGGCATCATAACACAAGGCGGAACTATACTGAAAACCGCACGTTCAAAGGAATTCATGACACCGGAAGGACGGCAAAAGGCATACGAAAACCTTGTCAAGGAAGAGATAGACGCCCTTGTAATCATCGGTGGTAACGGTTCTCTTACCGGCGCAAAGATTTTCGCCCAAGAATATGACGTTTGCTGCATCGGTCTCCCCGGTACAATAGACAATGACCTTTACGGCACCGATGCCACCATCGGGTATGACACAACGATGAACACCATCATGGAATGTGTAGATAGAATACGCGACACGGCGCAAAGCCATGAGCGCATATTCTTTATAGAAGTAATGGGACGTGATGCCGGATTCCTCGCACAAAACTCAGCCATTGCCTGTGGCGCGGAAGCTGCTATTATCCCGGAAGAGGCTACCGATGCGGACCAATTGGCCGAATTTATGAAACGCGGCATCCGCAAGTCCAAGAAATCCTGCATTGTCATAGTCTCTGAGTCACCCAAATGTGGTGCCATGTATTATGCCGACCGTGTAAAGAACGAATTTCCCGGATATGATGTCCGGGTATCCATTCTCGGCCATCTGCAACGCGGAGGCAGCCCTACCGCACGCGACAGGATTCTTGCAAGCAGAACCGGTGTCGGCGCAATAGAGGCCATAATGCAGGGACAACGTAACGTTATGGTCGGAGTAAGGAACAATGAAGTGGTTTACATACCATTCTCCGAAGCCATACGCTCCGACAAACCTATGGACAAAAAGCTATTCAAAGTGCTTAACGAGTTAAGCATATAACCATCATCCTGCCTTTTCGCATAGGAAAGGCAGGACTTTTTATTTTCTTATATGAGCACATTTCGTATTTTATTTATCGCCACATTGATGGCACTTCTTCCGTCAATTCTTTTTGCCGGCAACTTCACTCTCGGCGCAGACATCAGTTGGTCCACAGAGATGGAGAGTAAAGGTGACAAACTATACAACTACCGTGGAGAAGAGCGAGAGCCTTTTGCCCTAATGAGAGAAATGGGACTAAACGCCGTACGCCTTCGTGTATGGGTTAATCCCGCAAAGCATAACAACTGGTGCGGCAAAGAAGACGTGCTGGCAAAAGCCAAGCGGGCACAGGCACTTGGCATGGACATAATGCTCGACTTCCATTACAGCGACTGGTGGGCAGATCCTGCCAAACAAAACATACCGGAGGAATGGAAGAAGCATAAGTACAAACAAATGCTCACAGACGTGGCTGACCATACGAAAGAAGTATTGTCTCTCCTAAAAGAAAACAGTATCAACGTGAAATGGGTGCAGGTGGGCAACGAGACATCCAACGGTATGCTGTGGTCTGTCAAGACCGACCCTGTAACCGGTTGGGAGGTAAAGGACGAGAATGGAAATACCACCATAACGCAAAGCATGGGGCACTTGGAGAGAAATCCGGAGCAATACGCCGGGTTCTTCAAGGCCGGTTATGATGCGGTGAAGTCCGTCTTTCCTGAGGCGAAGGTTATAGTTCATCTTGACAACGGCTTCAACAACTCACTTTACAACAAGAACCTCGACGTCCTGAAAGACGGTGGAGCAAAATGGGACATCATCGGAATGTCACTTTACCCTTACTGGTCAAGGAAATATGAAGCATCCGCCCCACGTCTCTTTGCCGAATGTCTGCGTAACATAAAGTCACTTGTAAAGAAGTACGGAACTGACGTTATGATTGTCGAAACCGGCTTTGAAGTAAACGAGAAGGAGCCATGGGTAATGGAATCCGGCAGAGAACAGCTGGCAGAACTGATACGCCTGTGCAGAACTGCCACAAACAATCATTGCCTCGGAATATTCTATTGGGAACCGACGTGCAAACCGAAGACATACAAACTCGGCGCTTTCACAAACGACGGGCATCCCACATCCATCATGCGCGCCTTCACTGCCGCCGCAATGAACGAACAGCTCGACATACAGTCTGCCGCAAGAAAATACATGAAATATGACCGTCCCATTGTCAAGTTGGAAACAACCGAGGGAAACATAGTAATAGAGCTATACAACGAAACGCCCAAGCACCGTGACAATTTCATTGACATCGTAAACAGAGGCATACTTGACTCTACCCTCTTCCACCGCGTACTGCCCAACTTTATGATACAAGGCGGTGACCCTTCGTCAAAAACCGCAGAGGAAACCATCGCGTCATTCCCCGCCACACCGTTAGGCTACGCCAGCGCACTCAACGAGAAAGGGGAAGAATACACTATACAGGCGGAGATTCTCTATCCGCGTTTCTTCCACAAACGTGGGGCAGTGGGTGCGGCACGAAATGATGACGACACCAACCCCGACCGCAACAGCAGCTCTTCACAATTCTACATTACATGGGGAAAATGGCCGACGGCAAAGAAAGCCGGCAGCAAAGACGAGCCACTGCCATATTACCTTGAATCCATGCAAGCCGGCGTGCCGTATCTGGACAACGCATACACCGTGTTCGGCGAGGTCATAGAGGGGCTTGATGTTGTTGACAAGATACAGCGTCTGCGCACCGACCAATACGCCAGACCGGTGAAAGATGTCAGGATAATAAAGGCGCGTCTTATAACAGACTACCAATAACCGACAGTGTAAAAACAAAAGGGACATGATTATAACAATAGCAAGACAATGTGGATGCGGTGCAAAGCATGTAGGCGAGGTTCTTTCCCGGCACTACGGTTTAAGGCTTTACACAAGGCGGAACCTGATGGAAATGGCGGAACAAAAGGGAATGTTGACGGAGATGGGTGACTTCTTCGAGGAATATCCTGTGGATGACCTGCTCAATGCCATTTCCTCTTTCACCGAAGAACACAAAGAGATCAGAAAACGCTTCTGCCACTTATTCAACGACATGATTGGCAAAGAAAACTGTATCATCATCGGCAGGTGCGGCAACCACATATTCAGACAACGGCGGGATTTAATATCCGTTTTCCTGCATGGTTCTACCGAACAACGCATACACAACATCGCGACAACAGAAAAACTTTCACTCGATGCGGCCGAAGAATATGTAAACAATATCGATGACCAACGCATTGCATACCACCAATATTATACCGGACTGACATGGGGCAATTCCTCAGACTATGACATATCGCTCGACTGCTGCCGCCTCGGTGCAGAAAATAGCGCACGCATCATAGAAGAATACATAAAACACACAGATATAAGCCCCGAATCAACACTTGTATCTCCGACCGACCAATGAAATACCTTTTACAATTTCTGATAATTATCTGTATCTCTTTCATCGGAGAATTACTGCATTTTCTCATCCCTCTGCCTATCCCGGCAAGCATTTACGGCATCACCATCCTCTTCGTTGCACTGCAATGCAGATGGATAAAAGTGAAAGACATAAAGGAGACCAGTTCCTTCCTCATCGCCGTAATGCCCGTAATGTTCATACCGGCCGCAACAGGCCTGCTGGACTCATGGGATGCAGTAAGACCCTCACTGGTACAATATCTCACGATAACCGTCGTCAGCACATTCATTGTGATGGGCGTCTCCGGCAAAGCGACACAGCATATCATACGCAAAAAGAAAAGAAACGACAATGAATGAAGTTTTTGAAAGTTCTGTATTCTTCGGCGTCCTCATCAGTCTGGGGGCTTACGCCATAGGGATGTGGTTAAAACGCATAACCGGATGGGCACTAATGAACCCGCTACTGGTTTCCATCATCCTCGTTGTATGCACACTTCTGCTACTTGACATAGACTATTCCTCATACAAACGCGGTGCCGACATGATAAGCTATATGCTCACTCCCGCCACTATATGCCTCGCCGTACCGCTTCACCAGCAGGTAGAATTGCTGAAAAAGAACTACCGCGCCGTACTTGTGGGCATAACATCCGGCGTGCTCGCCAGCCTTGTGTCTGTCCTGATTCTCGCGCTGGCACTCCACCTTAATCATGTGGAATACGTGACCTTCCTTCCCAAATCCATCACTACGGCCATCGGCATCGGGGTGTCGGAGGAATTGGGAGGCAATGTGGCTCTTTCCGTTGTGTCCATAATCGTTACCGGTGTCCTTGGCAACATATTCGCAGAGGCATTCCTGCGCATAATGAGGATAGACGAGCCAATAGCCAAAGGCATCGCGATAGGTGCGGCATCACACGCCGTCGGCACATCAAAGGCTATGGAAATGGGAGCAGTGGAAGGATCCATGAGCAGCCTGTCAATCGTCATCTGTGGCATAATGACAGTAGTGGGAGCGTCATTGTTCTCCATGATAATGTGACAACTCTGCCACCCTGCCAAGGCAATGCCTTACAGGCTCAATTTTACACACTAACGATTCATGTTGCAAAAGGGTGCCGATTACATGACAAAAGGGTGCTGATTACACTGTAAACAGGCCTCTTTCACTGTGTAATCAGCACCCTTTTACTTCAAGGCCAGCGGCAAAGACAGGCGTACCACACATAACATTCTGAGGCACAAGTAATTGAATATCATATTTCAAAACAACAATATATCATGGCAGGAATATACGTTCACATCCCTTTCTGCGCAAGCCGATGCATCTATTGCGGTTTCTATTCTTCCACAGGACAGCTCGGCCTGCAAGACGAATATGTGGAAGCATTGCTAAAAGAGCTTGACATCAGGAAAGACTATCTTGGCAATACGCCGGTAGAGACCATATACATAGGAGGAGGAACACCGTCGTTGCTGAGCGCAGAAAACATAAGACGGCTTGGAGACAGGCTCGGAGGCATGGGCGAGATAAAGGAGTTTACAATGGAATGTAATCCTGACGACATTACACCTGCACTGTGTGACACCATGGTTTCCGCAGGAGTGAACAGGGTATCAATGGGTGTACAGACTTTCTCGGATATGAGATTGAGATTCCTTCATAGGCGGCATACACCGGGACACATAGCACCGGCTATATCCCTACTCCGCAAAGCGGGGATTTCAAACATCAGCATCGACCTGATGTTCGGTTTCCCAAACGAGAGCATCACCGAATGGTCTCAGGACATTGACAAGGCCATAGACTTGGATGTGCCACACATATCAGCGTATTCACTGATGTATGAGGAAGGCACCCCACTCTTCAATATGCTGCAAAAGGGAACGATAGCGGAGAACGGTGAGGAACAATGTGCCGCAATGTATGACTTGTTGATTGACAAACTTTCCAAGGCTTCATACGAACATTACGAAATCAGCAATTTCGCAAAAGCGGGTTTCCATTCCCTGCACAACTCCAATTACTGGAACGGCACCAAATATATTGGTCTTGGAGCGGCCGCCCACTCTTATGACAAAAAGACAAGGCAATGGAATGTAAGCGACATAAAAAAGTACATAAGCTCCATAATTTCAGGAAAAGTGCCAATGGAGACGGAGAACATTGATGCACGTACACGGTATAACGACATGATTACAACGGCTCTGCGCACACGAAAAGGTATCAACCTCGCAGACCTGAGCGCGCAGGAGCATACATATATATTAAGGAACGCGCGTAAGAGTATCGGCAACAGGTTGCTGGAAATAACGGACAACAGGCTGAAACTGACAAGACAGGGGCTGTTTGTAAGCGATGAGGTCATGTCAGACCTCATCTGGATTGACTAAAATACGGACACAGATTGTATATCAGAACATTGTTTTTTTTGCATTAAAAGATTACTTTTCCATACCAAAAGTACAAGAATTTCATTTTTTTTTTGTAATTTTGCACCCGCATTACAACCTCATCACATACAAATGGTGTAAATGCGGCTTGCCAAATGCGACAGATTCGGGGCTTGCAGGATAAACGTTACCGGCATTCTACCCGTAATTATAAACCAAAGTACAATATAAATGGACGACTATCACGCGGAAAACAACACTTATCATCACTGCGTGAGGAGACTCATCCTTGTATAGGCCGGATATCATTACACAGGCCAAGGTTGGTGTCCTCGCGACAGACGGTTTCTGATTGTTTGTAAAATTTTAGAGGACAACCAAATGAAAAGATTTTGGAACATTAGCAATGGCATTCACACAATCAGTGAATGGGAGCCAAACTGCTGGATACAAGTAACGTGTCCCACTGACGAGGATCGCCAACAACTTGAAAAGGAGCACCAAATCCCTGAGTATTTTTTCTCCGACATTTCCGATGCTGACGAGAGAGCCCGCTTCGAGTTTGACGAAGGCTGGCAACTTATAATCATCCGTATTCCATACATGAAGGAGGTACGTTCGCGTACACCGTATACCACTGTCCCACTCGGTATAATACATAAGGGTGACGTTTTGATTACCGTATGCTATTTTGAGACTGACATGATGATAGACTTCGTAAGCTATCAGCAGCGTCGCAGTGAAGGTTTTACTGACTATGTGGACATGATTTTCCGCTTGTTCCTATCTTCTTCCGTATGGTATCTGAAACGTTTGAAACAGATTTCCATGTTGCTTGACAGAGCGAAGAGATCCATGGACCACAGCGTGAACAATACATCTCTTGTCAACCTGTCACGCCTTCAAGATTCTCTGACCTACTTTATCACTTCAATAAGAGGCAACGAGACGTTGCTGCAAAAGCTGAAATTCAAACTGCCGATTGACGAACTGGACGCGGATCTGATAGAAGATGTGAACATTGAGATGTCACAGGCACGCGAAACCGCCCACATTTATGCAGAGATATTGGAGTCAACAATGGACACGTACACGTCTATCATCAACAACAACATGAATACCGTGATGCGAACCTTGACCTCATTCTCCATCATCTTGATGTTCCCTACACTCATTTCATCACTGTTCGGCATGAATCTCGTAAACGGAATGGAGTCCAGTGAGTGGGGGTTCCCCGTGGCGTTGGTCATATCCGTCATTGTCAGCATAGGCTCATGGCTGACACTTCGTCGCAAGAACCTTCTTTGATTTACGTCAAAAAACTTTGTCTCTTCACTCTTTTTTACTGTAATTATTTGGTGTGTACGGTAACAAATAGTAATTTTGCAGTAGCAAAGAAAGCTGAAAACGCTTCACAAAAAATTGAGAATTATTATTTCAATCATGAATTAATGTAACAAAACTGACGTGAGTCACGATAAAGTTTCAATCTCAATAGTGATATTTAGGGTATTAAGAGAGTAAAGAAAAGGTATTAAATCTAATAAAGGATGTGCATTATGCGCATCCTTTATTGGTATAAACAGGCAACAGGCTTAAACATATTCAAAACTTAGAAACAACCAAAATGATAACATTAAGGAAAGGAACTGTTCAAGATGCGCCATTCATTGCCACAATGGTCATGATGGCATTACACATAGACAAGAATGAGAACCATGATTTATACCACCGTATGGTGGAGATTGTGGAGGACGATTACACCCTGTACTCATGGCACCGCTGCTGCATAGCCATGGACAATGATGTGTGTGTCGGCTTGTGTTTGGCCTATGATGCGGAAGACTACCACGAAAGACGGATGAGGACTTTCTCCATGAAATGCCGTGACGGGAAGTCCTTTGGCGATGAAAATCATGCCTTACTTGAACAAGAAGATGAAGCCGGCGAGGGTGAATACTATATCGATTCATTAGCCGTAGTGGCATCACACAGGAGACATGGCATAGGCAGAATGCTGCTGTCGCACGCCATTACCGAAGCAGGCAAGCAGAACCTGCGCCCCACTCTGCTTGTTGACCCGGACAATCCAAATGCCATAAAACTTTATTCCTCATTGGGATTTGAATATAAGAAGGATTCATTCGTATTCGGTCAGGTTTATCATAAATACGAGTACGGCAAATTATCAAAACAGGACAGCAAATGAATTTGCTGTCCTGTTTCACTTTTATAACCGTGACACGGCTTTCACTCCCTTTATATTCCGTATCTTTTTTGCAAGTGATGAAAGCTCGTTTGTATCATCAAGCAATACCGTTATCGTGCCATGGAATATCCCATCGTTACTGTCTATCTGTATATTGCGCAGGGTTATGTGCTCCTGTTTGGAAATGATTGAAGTGATATTGTTTATTATTCCTATGTCATCATTGCCTATTACCTGTAACGTTATGGCATATTTCCCACCGCTTTTACCGCTCCATCTTGCCTTGACAATCCGGTAACCGAAACGTTTACGCAGTTCCACCGCATTGGGACAGTCCTGTCTATGTATCTTAATGCCACCCGAAACGGTAACAAATCCAAACACGTCATCACCATATATAGGATTGCAACAGCGCGCAAGGGTGTAGTCCAAGCCTTTCAGATTACGGTCTATCACAAGCACATCCGATGCTGTTCTCCCCTCCGCCTCCATTGCATTAGCCGGCGAATCCGCATCACGCATAACGTATTCAGATGCAGAACGCGGAACATTTGCCTCCCCCGCAACGGAAGAAGCCGTTGCACTAAGCGAGTTCTTCAATTCCACATAACGTTCTATCACAGTGAGTGTGTCTAACTGCTCATTAGCTATCGCCACGTAAAAGTCAGACACTTCCTTGTAACCCATCTTCTTTATGAGCTGCTGCAAGATGCTGTCGTCCATCTCCACCTTACGGTTTCTGAAACGACGTTCAAGCAGTTCCTTGGCATACAAGCCCTCCTTTGCCTGCGATTCTTTAAGCGCAAGGCGTATTTTACTCTTCGCATGAGAGCTGATTACAAACGAAAGCCACTCACGTTTGGGCTTCTGCGTGGCGGAAGTTGTAATCTCCACGGTATCTCCGGAATGCAATACCTCCCTCATAGAGGCGTTTCTTCCGTTGATTTTCGCACCTACACACTGGTTGCCTATGCGTGAATGTATATGGTAAGCGAAGTCAAGCACAGTAGCACCCGCAGGAAACTTGCGTATCTCTCCCTTTGGAGTAAACACGTAAACCTCGTCTTCGTAAAGCTCACCACGAAGAGAATCCATTACCTGCATACCGTCACCGGCCTCAAGAGCGGTACGTATGGCCGTAAGCCATTCATCCATTCCGCCTCCGCTCTTAACCCCTTTGTAACGCCAGTGTGCCGCCAATCCCTTCTCGGCAATCTCATCCATGCGCTCAGTTCGTATCTGCACCTCCACCCATTTGTTCTCAGGGCCAAGGACAGTGATATGCAAAGACTCGTAACCATTGCTCTTCGGCACTGACAACCAGTCGCGAAGACGTTTGGGATTAGGCTGATACATATCCGTGATGACAGAGTAAACCTGCCAGCACTCCATCTTTTCTTTCTCCGGTTTAGAATCCAGTATGACGCGTATTGCAAACAGATCATACACTCCTTCAAACGGACATTTCTGCTTTTTCATCTTCTGCCAGATGGAATGTATGCTCTTTGTACGCCCCTTTATATGGAAGTTCAGCCCCATAGCTTCCAGTTTTTGCTGTACGGGGCCAATGAAATCCTCTATATACTTGTCACGCGCAGCTTTCGTAGCTGCCAGTTTTTCACGTATATGATAATATGCGTCATGCTCAAGATATTTCAAAGACAAGTCCTCAAGCTCACTCTTCAACTTATATAACCCGAGCTTGTGCGCCAGCGGTGCGTACAGATAACTGGCCTCTTCCGCCACCTTTGTCCTTGCTTCAAGATTGTCCACATCGCGTATCTCACGCATTATGTTAACCCTATCGGCTATCATAATGAGTATCACCCGCATATCTTCCGCAAACGAAAGCAAAAGATTACGGAAGTTCTCAGTCTCTATAATAGGCGTCTTCTTGTAGAGTTCCTGAATCTTACGCAACCCTCTTATGATGACAGCCACACCTTTTCCGAACACCTTTTCCACGCTGTCAATTGTCAACGCAGAACCGTTATCCCCATCCTGAGCTTCCACGACCAGCGGCTGCAACAGCGTGGCGATAAGCCCGTCACGCTTCAATCCTATCTCATCCACGGCTATATACGCCGTCTGCATGGCCATAAGAATAGGATTAAGCCCAAAAACGTCACGGCGTACCAAGTTATGGTCTATCGCATCAAAAAGTATTTGACGCAACTTCGCCTCATCGTCTGGAAGAAGATCACTGCCTGCTCGCTGACGCAGGGTTTCTATATCCTGCATAGCCTTCTTTTTCTCTGTGTCTGTGAATGAGAACATCGTTACTTTATGTTTTAGAAGTTAGAAGGAAGCGGGGCGTCATCTGTCATACATTATTTATCTGCCACATCCGCCTCCGTGTCGCCCTCAACAAAGAGACGTACCATTTCCGGCTTGCCATTGGTGTTCACCGTAATGGACTTCTTGAAGTGTCCGCCAAACTGGCGTGAGGCGTTATACTCCACACTGATGGTTCCTGTCGCTCCCGGCTTTATGGGAGTCTTGGTAAACTTGGGTACCGTGCATCCGCAAGCTGCCACTGCACGATATATGACCAAGTCCTCGTCACCTGTGTTTGTGAAATTAAACGAACACGTCTGCACGCCGGCTGATTTCTTGAACTTGCCGAAATTGTGAGTGGTTTTCTCAAACTTGATTTTCGGTTCCGCCATCATGCAGAGATTGATGCCCATCAGGGCTATCATAACAATCATCAGTTTTTTCATATCCTTGTTATTTAATTCTTGTTATACTTGTTTCATAAACACCCGCGACCGTGGGAGCCTTACGCCGTTACACGAGGTCGTACAGTTCGGAAGGTGATTTCCTTTTCAAGTCTTCCACCACAAAATCCTTGCCAACAACTATCCCATAACTTCTGAGAGTCTGCTCCACTGTCTTCAAGGCCAACACCGGATGGTTGTTCTCCTCACTGAGATGGCACAGCCAAACGTGTTTCAGTTCTTGCGTGGCATAGTGTGCGAGAGCCTCCCCGCAAGCCACATTGGACAGATGGCCGGTAGGCCCGTCTATGCGTACCTTCAAGTGCTGGGGATACGAACCGCCTTTTAGCATCTCCTCATCGTAATTGGCTTCGATTACAAGGTAATTGGCCTCGGAGATATAATGCTGCATCTCTTCCGTCACATGTCCCACATCCGTCATAAGACAGAATATGACTCCGTCCACCTCTATGCGGTAGCCAACGTTGTCAGCACTGTCATGCGGCACGGAAAACGGAGTGACAAGAAAATCGCCTAACTGCCGCTGTTCATACTTCGTTATGTCCCTCACATTGTCAGCAGGTATTTTTTTAGGCACGCAATAGTTTCTGCCAATACCGTCATGCACCTCCCGGGTGGCATAAACGGGTATATTATATTCGGAACTGACCACCCCGACGGACTTAACGTGGTCGGCATGATCGTGCGTTATCAGTATATGTCTGACGCTGTCCAGCCTGATATTATAGTTGTAAAGATGTTTCTTCAAAGTGCGAATACCTACACCGACATCTATCAACAATGCGTCATTGGCAGTCTGCAGGTAGTAACAGTTTCCGCTGCTTCCACTGCCTATCGATATAAATCTAAGCATTTTTAGTGTAAATTTTGTGCAAAAGTAACAAAAAACTATGGCATATCCAAAAAAATATATGTACCTTTGTCCTTATTTTAAGAAATTTAATACATCCGGTTTGACCACACTACACCTAAGCATAACGGCGTTTCATAGAGCCATGGCATACCACCGTCAACGGCGAAAACCGCAGGCTATGCTTACATTGGCAACCACCGTTTCGCAATATGGTGCTGATTACAATGTAAACAGGTGCCGATTGCAATGTAATATGGTGCTGATTACGACACAAACAGGTGCTGATTACAAAGCCGGCCGATTCACACTTAACTTCCAGCTATATGCATACACTGACTACCAACGACTTACGTCCACGCAAGACGCTCACCGTATATAAGGCGAGCGCAGGCAGCGGCAAGACATTCCGGCTTGCCGTGGAATACATAAAACTGTTGCTTGACAACCCGAAGGCATACGAGGGAATACTTGCCGTGACCTTCACCAACAAGGCAACGGAAGAGATGAAGATGCGAATACTGTCGCAACTGTATGGCATCTGGAAGGGACTGCCTGACTCGGAGGCTTACACTAACGAGGTGACACACGGTCTTGGCATCGGCAGGGAAGAGGCTTCGCGACGGGCGGAGAAGTCGCTGCACCTGCTGTTGCACAACTACCACTTCTTCCGTGTGCAGACAATAGACACCTTTTTCCAGACCGTGCTGCGCAATCTTGCCAAAGAATTGCAACTGAACGCCGGACTGCGCGTGGGCCTGAACAACCAACAGGTGGTGGAACAGGCGGTGGATGAGATGATAGACAGCCTTGCTGACGACAAGAAACTGATGCGGATAGTGATGAACTACGTGGAGGACAACCTGTCAGAGGACAAGGCTTGGAACGTGATAGGGCAGATAAAGAGGTTCGGAGGAACCATTTTCAGAGAGTTGTATAAGCAAAACAGGAAGAGGATGGACGCGGTATTCTCCGACCAAGACTTCTTTGACAATTACAAGAAGACGCTGCGAGACATAATATCCTCAACGGAAGAGAAATACGCAGAGTTAGGTAAAGAAGCACTGAAACTTACGGAGAGTGCCGGACTGAGCATCGATGACTTCCAGTACAAGAACACCGGCCCGATGAGCTATTTCATTAAACTGTCGAAGGGTGTGTTCCGAACCGACGAGGTTATGACCAAAAGGGTGGAGGCAGCGCTGCAAGACATATCGAAATGGGTTACAAAGACGTCGAAGAAGCAGGGCATCATACTGCCGTTTGTGGAAGACATACTGATGCCCATCATAACAAAGGCGGAGGCAGAACGTGAGACCGACGCCTGTCTTCATGACTCCGCCAAAGTGACACTGAAGCATATCAACGACATCAGGCTGCTGCGGAAGATTGAGGAAACGGCGCATTCCCTGAACGAGACCGCCCAGAGATTCATGCTGAGCGACACGCAAAGCCTGTTGCATGAGATAATAGACGAAGGAGACTCCGCCTTTATTTTCGAGAAAATCGGCTCGCGGCTGGAGCACGTAATGATTGACGAGTTTCAGGACACGAGCACCATACAGTGGGCGAACTTCAAGCCATTATTGCACGAGTGCATGAGCCAAGGGTTCAGCAACCTTATCGTAGGCGACGTGAAGCAAAGCATCTACCGCTTCCGCAACGGTGACTGGAGGCTGCTGAACGACATTGACACGGAGTTCTCCGGCAACGCTCTCGAATTTCCTCCGATAAAGACAAACAGACGTTCGGACAGGAATGTCATAAACTTCAACAACACCTTCTTCAACATTGTGGCCAAGCTGGAGGTGAACGGCATAATGGGTTATTCCAAGGAAAAGGCCGCAAGCCTGAACAAGGCGTATGCCGATGTCGAGCAGGACATACCCGAGGAACGGCCTCCCATAGGGCTGGTGCACATCGAGATGCTGCCACATGACCAGATTGACGATATGCCCGAAAGGACGTTGCAGAACATTCTGGATCTTATTAGCTTGGGAGTGAGACAGCAGGACATAGCCATCCTCGTAAGGAAAGGTAAAGAGATACCCGTATTGGCGCAGTACATCGAGACAAACAGCGAAGGCAAGATAAAGGTGGTATCGGCAGAAGCGTTCAGGCTGGACGCCTCTGCGGCGGTGAGGATAATCATAAACGCCATGACGGTTCTTGCACATCCGCAGGACAACATTGCCCTTGCCTCATTGGTAACCGACTATTACACCTCGGTAATGGGCGACGGGGAAACGCTGGCGGAGGCCTTCGCCGACGACAACCGGCTGCAAAAACTGTTGCCGCAAGAGTTTACGGAAAACGGCACAGCACTGTTGTCGATGAGCATACACGGCATGGCGGAAGCCCTGATGCGTATATTTTCCTTGGAACGGTGCACAAAAGAGACGGCATACATAACTGCCTTCTTTGACTGCATACAGGATTTCAGCAACGAGATGTCACCCGTATTGGAGGATTTCATCACTACATGGAACGATGATTTGGCGCAGAAGACAATACAGGCCACGGACTGTAACGGCGTAAGGATACTCACCATACACAAGAGTAAGGGACTGGAATTCAAGCACGTGATACTGCCCTACTGCAACTGGAGCGGCAATCCTCCACACACCGTAATATGGGCTTCGCCAAAAGTAAAGCCTTTCTCGGAACTGCCTATCGTACCTTTGGACTATTTGCAGGCAGGAACGCTGGAAGGAACAATATATGAAGAGGACGGATATAACGAGCATATACAGAACGTTGTTGACAACCTGAACCTGCTGTATGTGGCCATGACACGTGCCGGTCACTCCCTGTTCATCATCGGAGAACGCAACAAGAAGAACTTTACACGTTCACAGGTTATCTGCGAGGCGATAGAATTGCTGCCGGAAAGGATTGATGGCATGGACGTACACGTTGACGGTATGGACGACGAAGAGGCGGTTCTCTCCGTGACATACGGCAAAATAGCTGTCAATGAAGAGCGGAAGGCGACTTCTTCCAACGTATTCCTGCCTGACATCGAGCAATGCGGCGTAACCTTACAGTCATACAAGACCGAGGCGGAGTTCCGCCAAAGCGGCGAAAGCCGCCGCTTTGCGCAGGACGCTATGGACGAGAACGACCGGCAAAGGATGATACGCATGGGAACGGTACTGCACCAATTGTTTGCCACCATACGCACCACAGCCGACATAGAACCGGTACTGCAAAGGATGGAATTTGACGGAACGCTGTATGACAAGGAAATAACAAAGGAGAAGCTGACGGCATCACTGAAAGCGAAATTTAACGATACGCAGGTACAAGACTGGTTTTCCGGCCGCTGGAAAGTATATAACGAGCGTTGCATCATTACCAAGGAAGGTTATGAGTATCGCCCTGACAGAGTGGTAACCGACGGAAATGAGACCATTGTCATTGACTTCAAGTTCGGCAATAAGGAAGAAAAGCACAAGAAACAGGTGAGGGAATACATGGCATTACTTAAAGAAATGGGGATGCCGGACGTAAAAGGTTTCCTGTGGTATGTGACAACAGAGCAAATAGAAAAGGTGTGCTGAAATGCCGACCGGCACACATTATTCCCGTAAATAAATAAAGAAAAGTGATGAATACACCTACATTTCTCGACATAGTAGCCAAAGATTTATATGCAAAGACAAACGGACAGTTGTCTGACATGACCTTGGTGTTCCCGAACAAACGTGCCGCCCTGTTCTTCAACAAGGCTCTGACGGAGTTGACTGACAAGCCGATGTGGAGTCCTTGTTATACCACTATAAGCGAGCTTTTCCGCCAATACTCGGACGTTGAGGCGGGAGACAAGATAAAATTGGTGTGTGATCTCCATGTATCATACACCAAAATAACGGGTATTGACGAACCGCTCGACAAGTTTTACGGTTGGGGTGAGGTCATGCTCAGCGACTTTGACGACATCGACAAGCACTTGGCGGATGCACAAAAGGTATTTTCCCTCCTCGGCAACATACACGAATTGGACGGCGTGGAATACCTGACAGAAAGCCAACAGGACGCGCTACGACAATTTTTCAGCAATTTCTCAAAAGAGCATAACACGGAGTTGAAAAGGCGTTTCCTGCAATTATGGAACAAGTTTTATGACATATATACGGATTACAACAATCGCCTCAAAGCGCAAGGCATCGCATACGAGGGGATGCTGTACCGCGATGTGATAGAGAACAAGATAAAGAAAAGCGCGGAAGAGACGCACGACGACGACCGGCAGACATACGTTTTTGTAGGCTTTAACCTGCTGCACGATGTGGAAATCGAACTTTTCTCTTTCTTCCAGAAGCGCGGAAGGGCGAAGTTTTACTGGGACTTTGACGCTTATTACATGAGAGGTCACGAGGCCGGCAAGTATATATCGCAGCACTTGAAGTACTTTCCGAATGAGCTGGACAATACCAATCCCGTTTACAATAACTTCGGAAAACAGGATGAGATTGCGTTCATCTCTTCACCGACGGAAGACTTGCAGGCTCGTTACATTACCCAATGGCTGACCCCTGAGCGCATCGCCGCAGGACGAAGAACGGCAATAGTACTTGCGGACGAGGGGTTGTTGGAAACGGTGTTGCACTGTTTGCCGCCGGCGGTTAAGAGCGTAAACATCACCACGGGCTATCCTTTGGAGAAGTCTCCCATATCATCGCTTGTGCGGCTGACTGCCGCATTACTCCAAAGAAAATCTTACACGCTTCACACTGTCAACGCTATTCTGCGCCATCCTTTCGCAAAATACATTTCAGACAAGGCCGCGGAACTGCATGACCGGCTTAACAAAGACTGTCTATTCTACCCTACTCTCTCCGACTTGGCGGTGGATGAAAACATGAGGCAGCTGTTCTCACCACTGGGAAGTCATAGCGACAGCAAAGAGCTTAATGAGCGTATGCTATGGATGACGAGCGAGATTGCCCGGCACATACCGGACGATGACGATTTCTCACGTGAGGCTTTATTCCGCATGTACACAGTGCTGAACAGGCTGAAAGACCTCATACAGCCCGGATGGACGGTGCAGTTATATCAGAAACTGTTGCAACAGATAATACAGACCACCACTATTCCTTTCCATGGCGAGCCGATAGAGGGAATACAGATAATGGGAGTTCTTGAAACAAGAAACCTTGATTTTGACCATCTCCTGCTGTTGTCATGCAATGAGGGGAAACTGCCCGCGAGAATAAACGACTCGTCTTTCATACCGCACTCCGTCAGACTGGGTTACGGACTGACAACCATCGACAACAAGGTGGCTATTTATTCGTACTACTTCCACCGTTTGCTGCAACGTACCCGGGATGCGCATATACTGTATAACAGTTCCACCGACAGCGGGCATACAGGCGAGATGTCACGCTTTATGTTGCAGTTGATAGCGGAAAGTAACATTAATATAAGGAGGAAAGCATTGTCTGCAAAACAGGAGTCGGTCATATTTCATCCGCAAGAGAAGGTTAAGACCGCCGACATCGTAAACAAAATAATAAACAACGGATATTTTTCCCCTTCTGCCCTCGGTACATATCTGCGCTGCCCTTTGAAGTTCTTTTACAAGTATGTGACAGGGATTAAGGACAATGACACTGGTGATGAAGAGGGAATGGATGCCAGAGTGTTCGGCAATATATTCCACAAATCAGCGGAAACGCTTTATGCTCCGTTCATCAACAGGAGCGTAACGGCCGACTATATCAACGGTCTGTTGAGGGAAAAAGGAAATATTACCCTGCAAAGAATCGTAGATCAGGCTTTCCGTTCGGAGCTGTTCATGATGAAAGACGATCTCCGCCCAATGCCGCGTCTTAACGGTTTGCAAGTAATAAACAGGGAAATGGTGATAACATTCCTGCGCCATCTGCTGGAATTTGACAGGAAACACGCTCCGTTTACCATTCTTGCCACCGAACATACGGTAGAGGATTTTGTGGAGATTGACGTGGATGGGGAAACGCGTAAAATAAAGATTGGCGGCAACATTGACCGCCTTGACGCATACACTGGCGCCGACGGCGTGCGGCGCATACGTGTCATTGACTATAAAACGGGAAAGAAGGACAAGACTATCAATATGCCATTGGTGGAGGATATATTTGACTCTGAAAATATAAAAAAACATGCCGACTATTATCTTCAGGCGCTTATGTACTCCGGCATCGTCAGCAAAAGGTACTCACAGCCGGTATCTCCCAACCTTCTCTATGTTCAACAGGCCAAGCAAGAGGACTATTCGCCCGTACTGACAATCAACAAACAGCCTATACTTGACGTAAAAGAGTATAAGGAGGAATATGACGGGAACGTGAAAAGTATGATTGCCAATATTTTGGATAAGGACATTCCGTTCAGCCCTACCGATGACAGGAACAGATGCAAGGGTTGCATTTACGCAGCTTTCTGCTGTTAAGGCCTCCGCATACCCATAATAATGACGGCACAAAACAAAACAAGGCGGTGAAAGTTATTTCGCCGCCTTGTCTATATCCGTTTGGAATAAGTGTTGTATTTTAAGTTTTAGACCATTAGGATGTTTGGAGTCCCGTGGGTCAGGTTTTAAGCCATTGGGGTGTTTGGAGTCCCGTGGGCTTGTGAGGTTAAGCCTCCGTTGCAGGTATCACAGACACTACACTCTTGTCGAACTTGCCTTTGCGGAAGTTTACCACACCGTCAATCAGAGCGTAGAGTGTGTCATCCTTACCTTGTGCTACACCGGCACCGGGGAAGTGTTTGTTGCCACGCTGGCGAACTATAATGTTACCTGCAACAACAGTCTGACCACCATAAATCTTAATACCAAGTCGCTGTGAAGCTGATTCACGTCCGTTCTTAGAACTACCTACACCTTTCTTATGTGCCATTTCTTAGTCCTCCTTTGGTTTTTAAGCTACTACAGATTTGATTACTACTTCAGTGAACTGGGCACGGAAACCGTTGCGCTTGCGTGCGCCCTTACGACGCTTCATCTTGAAGACGATGACCTTGTCACCTTTTACAAGAGGGTTCACTACTTCACAAACTACTTTCGCACCAGATACTGTTGGTGCTCCTACTGTTACGGTACCATCGTTATCAACGAGGAGTACCTTGTCAAACTCAACAGCCTGGCCTTCTTCCGCCTCCTTAATGTGGTGAACGAAGAGCTTTTTGCCCTCTTCTGCCTTAAACTGTTGACCGTTGATTTCTACAATTGCGTACATTGCTTATTATATTGTAAAACGGGTTTCTCCGCTGGGCGTTCAACTTCATGTTGACACTTTACTGAGCCCACGACGGACTAAATCGGGCACAAAGTTACAAACTTTCCGCGATATAAGAAAATAAAAATGGTTAAAAAACAATAATCCACGCCGTTTGTCCTTGCATTCACTATCCACACTCCACATTAACGTGAATTTGATGAAACAGTGACAGTATCGGTTTCTCAAGTAAAAAGGTGCAAATCACTTTGTAATCAGGTGCTAATTGCACTGTAATCGGGTGCTGTTTACAAGGTAATCTGGTGCTAATTACACTTACACTCTTTTAGTATTGATTATCAGATAGTTGGAACTGACATAAGGAATAATAGTTCAACCAGACACGTTCTTGTCAATAGACCCTTATATCTGTTATTATTTGTGCCCCTACAAGATTGTTCAGTTGAACGACAAGTGCCGTGCGTCTCATTTGCAAATCCGCTCTAACGGCCGGATTCTGTATCTTTACCCACAGAGTCTGGTTTCTTATCTTTTTCTCTTCCGTGTATTGCACCACCACAGGGCCGGCAACTTCATCCCATAACTGTATAAGACGCCGCTGCAACAGAGGTGTCTCTAACCCGTTGGCTCTTAGATATTGCCTCACAAGAGCCTCTACTTCCAAAGGATGACGACGGAACATTTTATCACACAACTATTGTTCTACAAATTTTCCTTTGCTCACATGGAATATCTTGTAATCAGAATTTCCATTGCTGAGTATTCTGTCAAGGTGGTCGCGGTTGGTATCTGTGATGAATATCTGCCCGAACTTGTCACCACTGACCATATTGACGATTTTCTCCACACGTTGTGCATCGAGTTTGTCAAAGATGTCATCCAACAATAAAAGCGGTGTAGTCGCACTTATTGTCTGCCTTAAAAAGTCAAATTGCGCCAGCTTCAACGATACTACGTATGTCTTGTTTTGTCCCTGACTGCCTTCGCGCCGTATCGGATAACCGTCAATAAGCATTTCAAGATCATCACGGTGTATGCCGTGAAGTGAATACCCGACAGCACGGTCCTTGTGCCTGTCACGCTGAATAACGTCCAACAAACGGCCGCGCTGGCAATGGGATATATACTTCAACGATACATTCTCCTTCTCTCCGCTTATCCTGTTATAGATGTCATTGAAGACAGGAATGAACCGTTCCACAAAGTCATTGCGTTTAAGATATATCTTCTCTCCGTTCTCCGCCATTTCTTCTTCCCAAAGAGACAAGAGCATGGAATCCGGCTCCTCTTCCATCTTCAACAAGGCATTGCGCTGTTGTAACGCCTTGTTGTAACGGTTCAGGAAATCGATATAGGTATTGTCGTATTGGGAGATGACTATATCCAATAGTTTTCTTCGTTCTTCTCCACCGCCGGCTATCAATGCCACATCGTCAGGAGAGACGATGATGAGCGGAATAAGGCCGATGTGTTCCGACAACTTCTTATATGCCTTCTTGTTGCGCTTGAACTGTTTTTTCGCTCCGCGCTTCATTCCGGTATATATCTCTTCCGTTGTCTCTCCGTCGTCCTGCATATATGTTCCCTGCAACATGAAGAAGCCTGCATCGTGTTTCATCATCTGCGAATCAATGTTGCTGAACATGGAATGACAGAAAGAAAGGAAATAAACGGCGTCGAGCAAGTTTGTCTTGCCCTCGCCGTTATCACCTATAAAGCAGTTGATCTTGTTGGAAAATTCAAGATCTGCGTCTGCTATGTTCTTATAATTCAGAATTGATAGTTGGTGTAGAAACATATAAAGTCTTCGGCTTATACAGTTCTACTCCTCGTCAAGAAGTATGCGCATCATCTCTATGGCAGACTTGGCAACCGGAGTGCCGGGGCCGAAGATTGCCGCAACGCCGGCCTTGTAAAGGAAGTCATAGTCCTGCGCAGGGATTACACCACCGGCTATAACCATGATGTCTTCACGGCCGAGCTTCTTCAATTCCTCAAACAATGCAGGAATAAGGGTCTTATGTCCTGCGGCAAGTGAAGATACACCCACTATGTGCACATCGTTCTCAACCGCCTCACGGGCTGCTTCGGCAGGAGTCTGGAACAATGGTCCCATATCCACATCGAAGCCACAGTCCGCATAACCGGTAGCTACGACCTTAGCGCCGCGGTCATGTCCGTCCTGTCCCATCTTGGCAATGAAGATACGGGGACGGCGACCTTCCTTCTGAGCGAAACGCTCTGTCATCTGACAAGCCTTCTCAAACTGGCTGTCATTCTTGCTTTCTGCACTATACACGCCTGATATTGTTCTAATTACTGCTTTATAACGACCGACGACTTTCTCACAAGCGTCAGAGATTTCACCAAGAGTACAACGCACCTTCGCACATTCTACGGCTGCTTCAAGCAAGTTTCCGTTGCCTGTACGCACCACTTCCGTCAGCGCATCAAGCGTTGCCTTCACCTTGGTCTCATCACGGTTAGCCTTCAATTCCTTCAAGGCTGCCTCCTGTTGCAGGCGCACCGCAGTGTTATCGACTTCAAGTATGTCGATAGGATCTTCATGCTCCAAACGATATTTGTTCGTTCCAACGATGGTCTGCTGCCCTGAGTCTATGCGAGCCTGAGCACGAGCGGCCGCTTCCTCGATACGCATCTTCGGCACACCGGTTTCTATTGCCTTGGCCATACCGCCGAGTTTCTCAATCTCTTGGATGTGTTCCCATGCCTTATGTACGAGTTCGTTGGTCAAGGTTTCAACATAATAAGAACCGGCCCACGGGTCAATCTCCTTGCAAACCTTCGTCTCATTCTGTATATAAATCTGTGTATTGCGCGCAATACGTGCGGAAAAGTCCGTTGGTAAGGCTATTGCCTCGTCCAAAGAGTTTGTATGTAATGACTGAGTATGTCCCAAAACGGCTGCCATAGCCTCAATACAAGTACGTCCTACGTTATTGAACGGATCCTGTTCCGTAAGAGACCATCCCGAAGTCTGTGAGTGTGTACGCAATGCCATTGACTTAGGATTCTTCGCTCCGAAGCTCTTTACTATCTTAGCCCAAAGCAAACGGCCAGCACGCATCTTGGCAATCTCCATGAAATGGTTTACGCCAATAGCCCAGAAGAAACTGAGTCGTGGCGCAAAAGCGTCAATATCGATACCCGCATTGACACCAGCACGCAGATATTCCAATCCATCCGCCAACGTGTAAGCCAACTCAATGTCAGCCGTTGCGCCAGCCTCCTGCATATGATAGCCGGAGATTGAGATAGAATTGAACTTCGGCATCTTCTGTGAAGTATATTCAAAGATGTCTGCAATGATCTTCATTGAGAATGATGGAGGATATATATAAGTATTACGCACCATGAATTCTTTAAGAATATCATTCTGTATCGTGCCTGCCATTTCCTCCAGCTTCGCGCCTTGTTCCAAACCGGCGACAATGTAGAACGCCATGATTGGCAACACTGCTCCGTTCATTGTCATGGACACGGACATCTTGTTCAATGGAATGCCGTCAAACAATACCTTCATGTTCTCCACGGAACAGATGCTTACGCCGGCCTTTCCCACATCACCTATCACACGTAGGTTATCCGGATCATAGCCACGGTGGGTAGGAAGGTCAAACGCAACAGACAGTCCTTTCTGTCCGGACGCAAGGTTTCTGCGATAGAAAGCGTTTGACTCCTCTGCCGTTGAGAATCCCGCATACTGGCGAATAGTCCACGGGCGGAACGGATACATCATTGAATAAGGACCACGCAGGAAAGGCGGTATTCCCGCAGTGAAGTCAAGATGCTCCATTCCCTCCAAGTCTTCTTTGGTATATACCGGCTTCACTTCTATGTGCTCCGGCGTCTTCCATACATACTGTATGTTATTATCTTTCTGCCAAGCGGCATCGTCAGTCTTCTCCATGCCAGAGAAGACATCCACGTTCTTAAAATCTTTTCTAGCCATAATTACTTGATACCGAGTTTTTCGTTATACATCTTAAGTGTTTCAAGCTGATTAACTTTCACATGTATGAAGTTTTCTATACCCGCAGCTTTCAGTTCGTCCGCACAAGCCGGCGCACCTGCCACGACAAACATGGCGCGACCGTCCAAATACTTGTAAGCCGGTACTGCAAACTCCGCATACTCATCGTCAGAAGAACAAAGCACTACAATGTCTGCACCGGCAGCCAATGCGGCATCAACGCCCTCCTCCACAGAAGAGAACCCAAGATTATCCATTACCTTATAACCTGCCGCAGCAAGGAAATTACATGAGAACTGCGCACGAGCCTGCCTCCACACGAGATTTCCGATGGTCAGCATAAATGCCACAGGTTGCTTGTCAGCATTCTCCGTAGCAATGCGCAAAGTCTCGAAGTCCGCGGCAAGACGGCTTGTATCAATGGCCTTGTAAGCCGTCTCCTCCTTATGTCCACATCCACAAACTTTCACACGCGGCATCTTACCTTCGCTCTTTTCCGTAAAGTTCGGGAACTGGTTAGTGCCAAGTATAAACTCCCTGCGCTGCGCCGCCAACGTATGGCGTTTCTCGTTCGTGGCATTAATGTCATCCTGTACCGTACCGGCCTTAATGGATGAGAGGAATCCTCCCTCTTCCTCCACTTTGAGAAACAACTTCCATGCCTCTGCCGCAAGCGACGTTGTCAACTGCTCTATATAATAAGAGCCTGCCGAAGGATCTACAACCGTGTTGAAGTGACACTCCTCTTTCAACAGCAACTGCTGGTTGCGGGCTATACGTTCAGAGAAATCATTAGGCTCCTCATAAGCGGTGTCAAACGGTGTCACGACAATAGAGTGTACGCCTCCCAAAGCGGCAGACATCGTTTCCGTCTGTGAACGGAGAAGATTAACATGAGCATCAAACAATGTCATATTATAAGAGGTGGTGACAGCGTTCACGCACATCTTGCACGCGCAGTCGCACTTAGGCTCATATTGCTTTACGATTTGCGCCCACAACATACGCCCGGCACGGAACTTGGCTATCTCCATAAAGTAGTTCTCAGAGACACCCATGTTGAACTTTATCTTACGTGCGGCCAATGTTGGCTCCACACCAGCGTCAACAAGTTGTTGCATATATTCATTACCCCATGCCAAAGCATAGCCGAGTTCCTGAACAATATACGCTCCCGAATTGTTCAGAGAAGCTGCATTGACCGTTACGCAACGGAAATTAGGATAATCCTTCAAGGTATTAACAAGAGCCGGCGCAAACTTCAATATAGGCTCCGCGTCTTTTCCTTTCATGACAATCTTCTCCATAGGATCCCAGTCTATGGAACCTACGATTTTTTCCTTGTCATATCCTTTTGATTCAAAGTAAGAAACAAGCAACTGTGCAAGTTCTACGGAGTGCCGTTTGCATGTACTGAAATTCAGTTCCACGCAATCGCAGTAGATACCATCCAGCAACTGCTCCAGATGTTCCGCACTTACAGACTTGCCGGGGATTTTGAACGACAGGGAATCTATGCCCTTGTTCAGAATTTCCTTCGCCTTGGCATTGGCGGCACCGGCATCAGCGGCATTTATCTCCTGCCTGATATACCAAGTGTTGTCATCTTTTTTGTTGCCACGCACAAACGGGAATTCTCCCGGCAAAGCGTTTGGCGTCTGCAATTTGTCCACATCCTCCTTACGGTAAAAAGGCTGAACACTGAAGCCTTCCGGTGTGCGCCACACAAGACGCTTCTGGAAATCCGCACCTTTCAGATCCACTTGAATCTTGTCAAGCCATTCCTGTGTCGTAGGTGCCTGAAACTCGGTAAAGAGTCTCTCTTTGGTGTTTGTCATAATTCCTATTTTGTATTGTAATAATAAATTCAGATTTTTCCGGCCAAGCCGACTGCATACGTTTGCATCAGGACACACCCAATACGATTGCAAAGTTACTTATTTTTTTCGAGGTGGCAAACATTACCACATTAATAATACCCCTATTTACATAATTTAACGCAGCGAGATTGCGTCCGCAACATGATAATTTTCAGGCTTAACATATTGAGCGGCCGAAAGTTAACAAAAGCATTTACAACCTCCCAAACACGTCCTTGCGCCCAACGGCAGAAACACGTCACTGTAATCAGGTGCCGATTGCACTGTAAACAGCACCTGATTACAGTGCAATTTGTTGCTGATTACGAGATAATTTGCACCTGATTGTTTCGGAAGCCGATATTGTTATTATTTTACCATACTCATACTGACGACGGCAAGACCTAAGATTCTGAATATTTATTTTAATAATGTGGCCTACAAATGACAGAATGATAGAATCCCATAACAAAAAAGACATTAAAAGTATGCAACTCAAAAATTACCTAAAATAATTTGCTCATATTAAAAATAATTACTAATTTTGCGCCATCTATATAAAAACGTACATAAAAATTTTTATACAACCACGGAACCATGGAATGGGTCTTAAATTTATTTACTAACACAACCAATGTGGCTCACATTGCCATCCTTTACGCAATAGTAATCTCTGTCGGCGTATATTTGGGGAAAATAAAGATTGGCGGCATATCACTCGGCGTCACATTCGTACTTTTCGCCGGCATTGTGGCTGGTCACATAGGCTTCACCGCCCCCACAGACACATTGACTTTCATACAGGATTTCGGACTAATCTTATTCGTATTTATGATTGGTCTGCAAGTCGGGCCGGGCTTCTTTTCAAGTTTTAAGGAAGGAGGCGTAACTCTAAACGTATTAGCTACATGCGCTATATTGTTAAACATCATTGTAATGTTTACCTGCTATGCCGTTTTCTTTGACACTACCAATCCGGCAAACCTGCCGATGATGATTGGTACGCTTTATGGCGCAGTGACAAACACCCCCGGTCTTGGTGCGGCAAACGAAGCGTTACAGACCCTATTCCCTAATGGTGCGCCAACCATCGCGAATGGCTATGCCTGCGCTTATCCGCTCGGCGTTGTCGGTATTATCGGTGCAACTATCGCCATCCGCTATATATTCCGCATAAAGTTGCAAAAAGAAGAAGACGAACTGAACAGCCAAGAAACCAACATTGCGGCAAAACCGCATCTGATGCACTTAATCGTACAGAACGAATTTCTTGCCGGACACACCATTCTGGAAATCCATGATTTCTTAAAGCGCGATTTCGTTTGCTCAAGAATACTACGCAACGGAGAACTTATATTCCCAAAGAGTTCCACAACTCTGGAAATGGGAGACAAGGCATTCATCGTTTGCCCGGAAGCTGATGCAGAAGCCGTACAAGCGTTCATCGGCAGAGAAACAATCGTACCGGAGTTTGCTGAACAGGAGAAAACAAAACAGATGATTTCCAAACGGATAATCATTACCAAACCGGAAATAAACGGAAAGACTCCGGCTAAACTGCATTTTTCAAGCGTTTATGGAGTAAACATCACACGTGTGACGCGCCAAGGCATGGACATTTTCGCACGCACAGACTTGCCTCTGCAAGTAGGCGACCGTGTAATGGTGGTTGGTGACCAGGTAAGCGTAAACCGGGTTTCATCTCTTCTTGGCAACGCTACCAAGCACCTTGACCATCCTAACATAGGCACTATATTCATAGGCATAGTAATCGGCATAATATTCGGAAGCATTCCCATCGCAATACCAAGCATCCCCGTTCCCATGAAGCTCGGTATAGCAGGCGGACCGCTGATAATAGCGATACTGATAGGACGATATGGATACAAGATGCACTTGGTGACTTACACCACAACGTCCGCAAACCTTATGCTACGTGAAATCGGTCTCGTGTTGTTCCTGTCAAGCGTGGGCATAAAAGCGGGGGCGAACTTTGTGGACACAGTGGTCGCAGGTGACGGGCTGTTATATGTATTGACCGGTTTTCTCATCACCGTCATACCTATATTAATAATAGGTACCATAGCACGCTGGCGTTACAAGTTCAATTATTTCACGATCATGGGTATGATAGCAGGTTCTTATACGGACCCACCGGCACTGGCATACGCTAACGCAACGTGTTCCAAGGACGCTCCGTCCATAGGTTATTCAACGGTATATCCGCTAAGTATGTTCCTGCGAATATTTACCGCACAGATAATGGTTCTGTTATTCTGCGGGTAAGATTTAATGTGGACACTACTCATGAATAATAAACTGCAAGCATAATATTACAATACATTATTACGATACAACTTATGAAACGTGTTGGACTACTTATAACATTACTCATGGTTACTGTCACCTATTCGTTTGCCCAAGGTGCCAGCAACATAAAAATCAATGAGGTTTTGACAAATAACACCAACAGCATCAAGGATGAGTTTGGTGTAAACAGACCATGGGTAGAGCTTGTCAATACTGCATACTCAACATACAACATCCGTGGGATGTTTATAACAACAGACCCTTCCGTTCTCGACAAGAAGATGTCTGTACCCGAAAGAATGAAGAGAATGAGCGTCATACCTAACGGAGACGTTCGCACGCAGCTGTCTGCACGCCAACATATCGTGTTCTTTCTAAACAGTATCCCGGCAAATGGTACGCTACACCTATCCGCAAGCGTTGACAACTCAAAGCCTTTATGGGTAGCATTGTACGACGGCAATGCAGTGGATCTCATTGACAGCGTGACCGTTCCTGTCCAGCAAGCCAACACATCATACGCCCGTTACAACGATGGCGCAAGCCAATGGACGGTAAAGGCAGAAGAAGCTGTAACCCCCGGCATTGACAACTTCATACAGGTAACAATGTCAAAGATAGAAAAGATGAAGCGCGATGACCCTCACGGCTTTGGCATTACGGTTCTCTGTATGGGGATAGTTTTTCTTTGCCTTGCCCTGCTTTACGTCTTTTTCACCATCTTCGGGTATGTAGCAGACCGCCAAAACAAATTAAGGAAAGTGGCGGCCGTGCAACCTATAAAGCCGATTGTAACGACAAGCAAGAAACTAAACGAAGTACGTCACAAGACCACCAACATATTAAAGGATGGTATAGAGACCAAGGGACGTGACAAAGAGATATACATTGCCGTAATAGCTTTGGCACTCCGCCAATACACTGACGATGTTCATGACGTAGAATCCGGCATACTAACCATCAAGCCACATCAGACTGTCTGGTCGGAACACGTATTCCTGAACAACTCAAACAATATAAATATATAACAATATCACACTATTGTAAATCTAAACACCATCCAATTCATATAAATAACAAACTAAACACTAAAATAGATAACCATGGCTAAATTTGAATATACCGTACAAGGAGTGGACTATGAGGTGGACATCATAGAAGTAGAAGGAACTTTGGCAAAGGTTTCTGTCAATGGAATAGAATTTGATGTAGAGCTAAAACAACCCATCTCCGTCGGAAGCACTATATCCAAAAAGACCACATCTGTCAAGCCTCAGGCTGCGATAGTGCAGGGAACAGTAGAAAAGCCGGCTTCCACCCCGGTAGTAAAGGCGGGAGAAGGCACAAAGGTAACATCTCCATTGCCAGGTACCATCACCTCTATCAAGGTAAAAGTGGGCGACACTGTTGCTGTCGGCGATACCGTTGTGGTGCTTGAAGCCATGAAAATGCAGAACAACATAGAGGCGGAAAACGCCGGAACCATCACTTCTGTCATGGTAAACGTGGGAGATTCCGTGATGGAAGGCGCCGTACTTGTCACCATAGCATAACAGCCTTTTAACTTCAAACCTTATATACTTGCTTATATTCCCATCACAAGTGTAAGGGTCTTAACACTGACCTGACAACGAAATAAACGAAGAAACTATGTCAATAGGTGAATTTATCATAACCAATTTCAACGACTTCATCAGTTACACCGGATTCGCAAATGCCACAATAGGCAATCTTTTAATGATTGTTGTTGGAGCATTCTTCATCTGGCTTGCAATCAAAAAGGACTTTGAGCCATTGCTTCTCGTCCCTATTGGCTTGGGCATCATACTCGGAAACATACCGTTCAGAGCCGATGCGGGATTAGAAATCGGGCTTTACGAGGACAATTCCGTGCTGAACATCTTTTACCAAGGCGTCAGACAAGGATGGTATCCCCCACTCGTCTTCCTTGGTATAGGAGCAATGACAGACTTCTCTGCGCTCATAGCCAACCCCAAACTCATCCTGATTGGCGCGGCAGCACAATTCGGTATATTCGGAGCATACATGATAGCATTGCTTTTAGGCTTTGAACCAAACCAAGCAGCGGGCATCGCCATCATAGGAGGAGCCGACGGTCCGACTGCGATATTCCTGTCAAGCAAGCTCAGTCCGAACCTTATGGGAGCCATTGCCGTATGTGCCTACTCTTATATGGCGCTCGTACCGGTAATACAACCATTTATCATGCGCCTCCTTACAACAGACAAAGAGCGTGTGATAAAGATGAAACCGGGACGTCAGGTGAGTCAGACAGAACGCATTTTGTTCCCTATTATCGGACTTCTGCTTACCACTTTCCTTGTGCCTTCCGGCTTACCTCTGCTCGGTATGCTGTTCTTTGGCAACCTGTTGAAAGAAAGCGGTAAGACATCACGCCTTGCCAAGACAGCAACGACATCCCTCAACGACATCGTTGTCGTATTGCTGGGCCTAACGGTAGGCTGCTCCACGCAAGCCAGTGAGTTCCTGACGTTCAACACTATCAAGATATTTGCCCTTGGAGCATTCGCTTTCATCATTGCCACAGCCAGCGGAGTGCTGTTTGTAAAGCTGATGAATCTGTTTTTATCCAAAGAAAATCAAATCAATCCCCTTATCGGAAACGCAGGCGTCAGCGCCGTACCTATGGCCGCACGCATTTCAAACAATATAGGATTGGAATACGACCGCCACAACTTCCTGCTCATGCACGCCATGGGTCCGAACGTTGCAGGCGTAATAGGTTCAGCCGTTGCAGCCGGAACTTTATTAGGATTCCTTTCTTAAACATAAACCAACAAAAACAAATAAATTATGAAGATTTCACGTATTGATCACCTCGGCATCGGTGTAAACAGTATCGAAGAGGTATTACCTTACTTTGAGAACGTTCTCGGTCTCAAATGTTATGCCATAGAAGAAGTGGCAGACCAAAAAGTAAAGACGGCTTTTCTCAAGGTAGGAGAGGTTAAGCTGGAACTTCTTGAACCCACATCTCCTGACAGCGCCGTTGCAAAATGGATAGAAAAAGGAGGCAAAGGCGTACATCATGTAGCTTTCGCTGTTGAAGACGGCGTATCAGAAGCCCTCGTAGAAGTAGAGGGAAAAGGTGTCCGTCTCATAGACAAGACACCGCGTCCGGGTGCAGAAAACATGTCAATAGGTTTCCTTCATCCAAAATCAACAGCCGGAATCCTTACCGAACTCTGTGAACCCCAGAAGGCTTAGCTGTGCCATACCTTTAATGGCAACATGATTTGCAAAACAAGAACTACAATTCATAATCATAAATATTATGTCTATCCAATCTGAAAAAATCAAGAAACTCATAGAAAACCGCGCCAAGGCACGCCTTGGCGGTGGAGAAAAAGCCATAGAAAAGCAGCATCAACGCGGTAAATACACAGCCCGCGAGCGTATCGAGATGCTTTTAGACCAGGGCTCTTTTGAAGAATATGACATGTTCAAGCTCCATCGCTGCCAAAACTTCGGCATGGAGAAAAAGCAGTACCTCGGTGACGGCGTTGTCGTTGGTTCCGGCACAATAGACGGCCGTCTCGTATATGTGTTCGCACAAGATTTCACTGTCAACGGCGGTTCTCTCTCCAAGACCATGTCTGAAAAGATATGCAAGATAATGGACATGGCCATGACAATGGGAGCACCCGTAATCGGTATAAACGATTCCGGCGGCGCACGCATTCAGGAAGGCATCGACGCCTTGGCGGGATACGGAGAGATTTTCGAACGCAACATACTTGCTTCCGGTGTCGTACCGCAAATCTCCATGATATACGGGCCATGCGCAGGCGGAGCCGTTTACTCCCCCGCCCTGACAGACTTCACCCTCATGAAGGAGAACACCTCTTATATGTTCCTCACCGGTCCGGCAGTAGTCAAGACTGTAACAGGCGAAGACGTTGACGCGGAGCACCTCGGAGGTGCAAGCGTACACGCCTCAAAATCCGGCGTTACCAGTTTCACTGCAAAGACAGAGGAGGAAGGTATAGAGATGATCAAGAAGCTCATATCATACATTCCGTCCAACAATATGGAAGAAACTCCACGTGTCGTATGTACCGACCCGATAGATCGCCTTGACGACTCTCTCAATGAGATAATACCGGAAGACCCTAACAAGGCTTACGATATGTATAATGTCATTACAGCCATCACCGATAACGGAGAATTTTTCGAGGTACAGCCTAAGTTCGCACGAAACATTATAGTCGGTTTCGCACGTTTCAACGGGCAGTCAGTCGGCATTGTCGCCAACCAGCCTTCAGCCTTTGCAGGTGTTCTCGATGTCAATGCCAGCCGTAAAGGCGCACGCTTTGTCCGCTTCTGCGACGCGTTCAACATACCTATCGTCAGCCTCGTTGACGTACCGGGATTCCTCCCCGGCACAGGACAGGAATACAATGCCGTAATCCTTCATGGCGCAAAACTGCTCTATGCATACGGAGAAGCCACTGTGCCCAAAGTCACTGTGACATTGCGTAAGTCCTACGGCGGTTCCCACATAGTCATGGGCTGCAAACAGCTTCGTGCCGACATAAACTTCGCATGGCCATCCGCAGAAATCGCTGTGATGGGCGCCGCTGGCGCAGTAGCCGTTTTGCAGGCCAAAGGTGCAAAACAAGTGAAAGAAGAAGGCGGAGATGTTCAGGCTTTCCTTGCAGAAAAGGAAGCGGAATACTCCGAGCTATTCGCCAATCCATATCAGGCAGCCAAGTACGGATATATCGACGATGTCATAGAACCGAGAAACACACGTTTCCGCATTTGCCGTGCCCTCGCACAGCTCGCGACAAAGCGTCAGAGCCTGCCGACAAAGAAACATGGATGTATTCCTATGTAACCCACCCCGTTCAAGATGTCTTGCCATTTGGCGGCAAGACATCTTGAGCAACATAAAACAAAAGAATATAATGGATAACGCAGTTCTCGCAGCCATAGCAATGGCACTACATGATGACCAGGGATATAATATGCACGATTTGGAATCAGGCAATATCACTATCTCGGCTCATCCCTCCGACTGGACATCCAAATTGGCGAAGATGACCATGTCACCACACCAATAAGACTAAACTCATGACAATGAAAGAATACAAATACAATATTGCCGGCAAAGAATACATAGTACATGTCGGCGAACGTACCGACAATGTCACAACCGTAACAGTGAACGGAGACACTTACAACGTGGAAGCCATACCGGAACCCGTTGTGGAGAAGAAGCCGGTCATTGCGCCTGTCGTGGTGAAGAAGACAGAAACCAAGGATGATTTGCAGGATGCTCTGCGCTCACCGCTACCGGGCACGGTTATAGAAATAGTGGCCAAAGTCGGTGACGAAGTGAAGGAAGGTGACACTCTCGTCATACTTGAAGCCATGAAGATGGACAACAACCTCATTGCCGAGAAAAACGGAAAAGTGAAAGCCATACTAGTAGCGGAGGGTGAAACGGTAAAAGAAAACACCCCTCTCGTCACATTCGAATAAGCATACACACTATATCCGACACAACCTCTCCCCCAATATTCTCTTGAAGCCGTCACAACGAAGGCGGCCCAAGAGTATATCGGGGGATTTATGTTATGATTACCACAAGTCACCACACGCCATGCCCTAAGCATACAGAGTTATCTCAAAAGACCGAGAAGACATGAGTCTCCGGACAATCTAAACAATGCTTGTTATAAAAGGGTGCTGATTACCATGTAAAAAGGTGCTGATTACACTGCAATATGCCTCCTTTTACACGGTAATCTGCACCCTTTTACTTTTAGACCCGCATCCAGTTCCACAACGAACTAAAAGACAATGCGTTACACTTCAACATTTCAAGTAGTGGAAAATCACGGCAAAAGCCCTAAAAACGAAGTAATATACGAACGACGAAAAGAATAAAAGAAGGTAGGTAAGCCCCTGCCTAAAAGTTAATTATATGTAAACTATCCCGCATTACTTTTGCCGGCCGGGATTTTTTTTGTAACTTTGCACAGATAAATTGTCTGCATATAACCACACGGACTTTTAACAACAAACCTTCAACATCAACATAATGAAGAAAGTTCTTTTTGTCAATCAGGACATCACCCCATACGTTGCAGAAACAGAATTGTCAACAATGGGACGTTTGGCACCGCAAAAAGTGCAGGAAGCCGGCTGCGAAATACGCACATTCATGCCCAGATGGGGCAATATCAACGAACGCCGCGGGCAGTTGCATGAGGTAATACGTCTTTCCGGCATAAACATAACCATTGATGATACAGACCATCCGCTGATAATAAAGGTAGCAAGCATACCTGCGACAAAAGTGCAAGTGTATTTCATTGACAACGAAGAATTTTTCACAAGAAAAGCACAAATAACAGACGATAAGGACGTAATGTTCGCGGACAACGGAGAGCGTGCGGCATTCTTTGCGCATGGCGTCATCGCCACAATAAAGAAATTGCGTTGGACTCCGGACGTGATACACTGCCAAGGATGGATGTCCGCCCTCGTGCCATTCTACATAAAGAAAGCCTACAACGAGGAATTGGGACTTGACAGCGTAAAGGTCGTGACCTCACTTTTTGACCAACCGCAACAAGAGGTTATGGCACCGAACACAAAAAACTGTATAGCCTTTAACGACGGTGAAGCCAAAGAGCTGCTCACAAAATACAATGACACAATGTCAAGCCATGAATTGGAAAAGCTGGCGATAGACTATTCTGACGGCATCATCAGGACTTCCGCAAACATTAATGACGAAATTATGCAATATGCGGAACAAGCCGGCGTCAAGATCTTGGATTGCCAAGACAGTGACTTTGCCGAATCATACGTTGAGTTTTACGAAAGCCTATAATGAAAAATACATTCCTGATTATATTTTCACTTGCCAATATTGTCGTGTCGCTTGTTTCCTGTGACGACACGACAGACACATTGGGTATGTCACTGACAGAAAATGTAAACAATATAACTGTCAGTGCGGATTCATTCGTAGTAGAATCACATTCCGTAGCGGCAAAAGACATTGTCTCACGTTCATCAAACGGCTATCTCGGAAACATCAAAGACCCGGAGACAAACTCATACGTGAAATGTAATTACATGACACAGTTTGTGACTCTGGGACATTACCAGTTTCCCGGAATTGATACTATCTACGTGGAAAATTATGACGAGACAAGGCCCAAAATAGACCAGATAAAGGCGGACTCTTGTGAGTTGCTGGTGTTTTTCTCCAAATTTTACGGAGACTCTTTGGCCTTAATGAAAGTTGTCGCACATGAAATGGCCGTTCCATACGAGGAATCCGCCATCTACAAAACAGACTTCGACCCAATCCAAGAGAATATGATACGGACGGGAAACGGCAGCATACACAGCGAAATGTCATACACTGTGTCAAACCGTCTGCATTCCGATGGAAACAGATTGTCAAGCAATTACACTCCATACATAAGCTTTTCGCTGAATGACGAGTATATTGACAAAGACGGCCGGACATACGAAAACTACGGCACTTACATCATGCGAAAGTTCTTTAACCCTGAAACACGTGGAATATTCAGCAACAGTTATCGGTTCAACCACGAGATTTGCCCCGGCTTTTACATTCAGACCGTAGGAGGTATTGGCAGTCTCGGCACAATAAACATCGCACAGATAAGAATATATTTCTCTACAATAATAGACGGGAAAAAGACCTCAAGCGTAACAACCTTGTCAGGAACAGAAGAGGTATTGCGTAAGACCAACATCATCCAAGACGCTACTGCACTTGACAACTTGATAAACGGTGACGGCTCATGCACTTACCTGAAAACACCGGCAGGAATATTCACGGAGCTGACTTTGCCGATAGATGACATTATGTTGGGACGGGACAACGAGACGGCAACCCACGAAAACGATACATTGAGCACCGTGCGCTTGTTCATACCACGCGTCAACGACACGAAATCCACCGACTATAACCTCCCTATTCCAAGAACTTTGTTGCTGTTGCCGACAGACAGCGCAAGCACATTCTTTGCCAACAGGAAGGTTGCGGACTCCAGAACAGCATACCTTTCATCGTATTCTTCCTCCACAAACGGCTATACATTCGCCAACATTTCATCGTTGGTGGCTAACACTTATAAGGTTCTTAATGATACTATAAGCACCGTTATCGCAGCAAAGAAACAGGAACTGGGTACACAAGAGTTGCCGGCAGAACAAGAAAAGGCCATCAAGAAAAACGTGGCGGCAAAGTTCATGAGCGACCATCCCACATGGAACAAAGTCATGATAATTCCCGTTGAGACAACATACTCAACCCTTTCTTCCGGTTCTTCACTGCTAACGAAAGTGGCTTACGATATGAGTCTTGGCAACACAAGACTGGTAAAGGGCAGCAAAAACTCTAACAATATTACCGTAAGTGTAATATATTCCAAGTTCAAGAACTGACAAAACATTGCGGAAATGGCTGACAACTTTTTGGAAAAACATCGTGACGAATACGAAAAGCGTAAGGCGCAATGGATGAAAAAGAAGAATAAGACGAACTTAATATACTTAAACATAAAAGGAAAAACAACAAACAAATAGCACAATGATAAAGATACAATTCCCTGACGGCTCTGTACGCGAGTATGAAAACGGCGTAACAGGCTTACAGATTGCAGAGAGCATATCACCGGCTCTCGCCCGTAATGTTGTCGCATGCGGTGTAAACGGTGAGACAACAGAACTTAACCGTCCTATCAATGAGGACGCAAACATATCCTTATACCGCTTCGAGGACGAAGAAGGCAAGCACGCTTTCTGGCATACGTCGGCACATCTGCTTGCGGAAGCGTTGCAAGAACTGTATCCCGGCATACAGTTCGGATTCGGTCCGGCCATAGAAAACGGATTCTTCTATGATGTTCTCCTGCCCGACGGGGAAATGATAAAGGAGGGAGACTTTAAGAAAATAGAGGACAAGATGATAGAACTGGCCCGCAAGGACGAGGCTGTTGTACGTGCGGAAGTCGCCAAAGCTGATGCCATAGCACAGTTCTCAGCCCAGGGACAGACCTATAAGGTGGAGCATATAGAGCAGGATTTGGAGGACGGCACAATCTCTACATACACACAAGGAGCGTTCACCGACCTTTGCCGTGGCCCTCATCTCGTTTCAACCGGCATCATCAAGGCGGTAAAACTGACAAGTATCGCCGGCGCATTCTGGCGTGGTGACGCCAAACGTGAGCAGATGCAGCGCCTGTATGGCATATCATTCCCGAAGAAAAAGATGCTCGATGAATACCTCCTCATGCTGGAAGAGGCGAAGAAACGCGACCATCGTAAAATAGGAAAGGAGATGGAACTCTTCATGTTCTCTGACCGTGTAGGCAAGGGACTGCCCATCTGGCTGCCGAAAGGCACAGACCTTCGTCTGCGTTTGCAAGATATGCTCCGCCGGATACAAAAGCGTTTCGGTTACTGTGAGGTAATAACTCCGCACATAGGATCCAAGAATCTGTATGTAACATCAGGCCATTACGCACACTATGGCAAGGATTCCTTCCAGCCAATCCATACTCCTGAGGAAGACGAAGAGTACATGCTGAAGCCTATGAACTGCCCTCACCACTGCGAAGTGTTTGCAAGCAAGCCGCGTTCTTACCGTGAACTCCCTTTCCGTTGCGCAGAATTTGGCACGGTATATCGTTACGAACAGTCCGGAGAACTGCATGGATTGACGCGTGTACGGTCGTTCACTCAGGACGATGCACATATTTTCTGCCGTCAAGACCAAGTAAAGAGCGAGTTCCTTCGTGTGCTTGACATCATTCAGGCAGTATTCTCTATTTTCGGTTTCAATGATGATCAGGTAGAATTTCAGATTTCTTTGCGCGACCCAAACAACACAGAGAAGTACATAGGCAGCGATGAAATATGGAATGAAGCGGAACAAGCCATCATCGACGCATGCAAAGAAAAAGGCTTAAAGGCACGTACCGAGCTTGGAGAGGCTGCTTTCTACGGTCCGAAACTGGACTGTATGGTGAAGGATGCCATCGGCCGTCGCTGGCAACTTGGCACCATTCAGGTAGATTACAACCTGCCACAGCGTTTCAGCCTGGAATATACGGCAGAAGACAACTCAAAGAAAACGCCTGTGATGATACACCGTGCGCCGTTCGGTTCGCTTGAGCGTTTCACGGCAGTGCTTATAGAACACACCGCCGGACACTTCCCTTTGTGGCTTACTCCGGACCAGGTTGCAATCCTGCCAATATCAGAAAAGTACAACGACTACGCTTATGAGGTGCAGCAATACCTTGAAAGCGTCGATGTACGCGCCATCATCGACAACCGCAACGAGAAGATTGGACGCAAGATTCGCGACAATGAAATCAAGCGAATACCATACATGATCATTGTCGGTGAGAAGGAAGCGGCGGACAAAACCGTCGCCATGCGCCAGCAAGGTGGTGGCGAACAGGCCGTAATGCCACTTGAAGACTTCGCCAAACGTATCAATGACGAGGTGGCAAAGATGCTTGAAGCCATGAACATCAAGCCACAGGATTAAGACAAGCAATAACCGATAAACGAAAAAAGTGTGGATTGAATTATACCAAAAGTATAACAACAATCCACACTTTTCTTTTTACCGACACACTTACCTACACCAAACAGCATAAGACATCATAACGAACAAACAAACTAACCATGACCAAAATCAGCCCCATAACACTAAAAGCCACCTTCATCCTCTTCTTATCGGCTTTGTTATCCAGCCAACTTCACGCCCTGCCATCAATGACCTTACACTACGACAAGCCCGCAGAATATTTTGAGGAGGCACTGGTCATCGGCAACGGCACCATGGGCGCAATCATATACGGAGGCACAGAGAAAGACGTTATCTCCCTAAACGACATCACATTATGGACGGGAGAGCCGGACAGGACTGTCACAACTCCCGACGCCTACAAGTCCATTCCGGAAATACGCGCGCTACTTGACAAAGAAGACTATAAGGGTGCAGACCGCGCACAGAAAAAGATACAAGGACATTACAGCGAAAATTATCAGCCACTCGGCCAACTATCCATCACTTATGCCAACACATCCGCAAAGGCAAGAGACTACAAAAGGACGCTGGACATAAGCCAAGCCATGGCACAAACCCAATATACCAAGAACGGCAAAGCCTTTTCCTGCGACTACTTCGCCTCCGCTCCCGACTCTGTAATAGTGCTCCGCATACAGACAGAAAGCGCCGACGGCATACAGGCCGTCCTGTCTTTCAACTCCCTCCTGCCCCATTCCACCACGGCGCAAGGCAATGAAATATCGGCAGAAGGTTACGCCGCCTACCATTCTTTCCCCTCATACTACAAAGGAGCAAGCACGAAACACATGTACGACCCGGAGCGTGGAGTTCATTTCCGCACACTGATTAAGGTGCTGTCAGCGGAAGGTAAGGTACAAAGCTATCCGTCAGGCGAGATAAAAATCAACGGAGGCAAGGAGGCGTTGGTTATCATAGCCAACGCCACCAGCTTCAACGGTTTTGACAAAGACCCGGTAAAAGAAGGACGCGAATACCGCAATCTCGTGGAACAACGCGTGAAACGCGCCGCAAACAAACCATACAAGGAGTTAAGGGACACCCACATATCCGACTACAAACACTTCTTTGACCGTGTCACTCTTGACTTGGGCAAGACCGCAGAGGACATTGCCGCATTGCCAACCGACAAGCAATTACGCCTGTACACGGAAAAGTCACAGCACAATCCGGAACTTGAAGCCCTGTATTTCCAGTACGGGCGCTATCTGCTTATATCCTGTTCACGCACCAAAGGCGTACCGGCCAACCTCCAAGGCCTTTGGAACGAGAGGCTATTGCCGCCTTGGAGCAGCAACTACACCAGCAACATCAATCTGGAAGAGAACTATTGGGCGGCAGAAACCACCAACCTCAGCGAGATGCACCAGCCGCTTATGGATTTCATCACCAACCTCGGCCACACGGGGCAAGCATCCGCCAAGGCATACTACGGCGTGGATAAAGGATGGTGTCTGGGGCAGAACACAGACATCTGGGCTATGACCTGTCCGGTAGGCCTTCATGCAGGAGACCCCTCATGGGCATGCTGGACAATGGGAGGAGCATGGGTTTCCACACATATATGGGAACGATACACCTTCACAAAAGACAAAGACTTCCTGCGCCAATACTATCCCGCACTGAAAGGAGCGGCGGAATTTTGCATGAACTGGCTGACAGAGAAAGACGGAAAGCTGCTGACATCACCGGGAACATCGCCTGAAAACAAGTTCCTTACACCTGACGGCTATGCCGGTGCCACGTCATACGGCAACACTTCCGACCTTGCCATGACGCGCGAATGTCTCATCGACGCCGCGAAAGCGGCCAAGGAACTCGGCACAGACAGGGCGTTCGTGAAAGACATAGAGCGAACACTCGCCAAGTTACTGCCTTATAAAATTGGCAAGAACGGCAATTTACAAGAATGGTTCCACGACTGGCAGGACCAAGACCCACAGCATCGCCACCAGTCACACTTGTTCGGACTATATCCCGGACACCATCTGTCCGTGTCCGCAACGCCCGAACTGGCAAAGGCTTGCGCCCGGACATTGGAGATAAAGGGCGACAAGACCACGGGATGGAGCACAGGATGGCGCGTAAACCTTTACGCCCGTCTGCTGGACGGCAACAAGGCGTACCACATTTACCGTTGCCTGCTGAAATACGTCAGCCCTGACGGCTACAAGGGTAATGACGCGAAACGCGGCGGAGGGACATATCCTAACCTGCTGGATGCCCACTCTCCTTTCCAAATCGATGGCAACTTCGGCGGCTGTGCGGGCGTGGCCGAGATGCTGATGCAATCAACGGAAGACACCATAACACTGCTCCCCGCCCTACCCGACCAGTGGAAGGACGGCAGTGTGAAAGGCCTTTGCGCCCGTGGCGGTTTCGTTGTTGACATGGAATGGAAAGACGGCCGGGTGACATCGCTAAGCATTACGTCCAGAGCAGGCGGAAAAACAAGTGTCCGCTACAACAAGACGGCAAAGAAAATAAAGCTGAGAGCAAAGGAAAGCGTCAGACTTTTGTAAGCTACAAGTGGTGAGCTTCTGTTTTTACCAATCCGGTCATCAGGACGACAACCCGTTCAGATATGTACTTATGCCACTGTAAATGCCGCCCACATCCCGATACTATGGTTGCAAACACACTGTAGGGACGCACCTTGGTGCGTCCGCCAACACGGGAATGATGAGACAATTCGGACGCACCAAGGTGCGTCCCTACAAGGCATTGATACAAGTCCAAAAACAAAAGGGTGCTGATTACACTGTAAAAGAGGCCTGTTTACAGTGTAATCAGCACCCTTTCATGATGTAATCAGCACCCTTTTGCAATGGGCATGAAACCCCTTTACCAAACAACGGGCAAAATCACCGTATCCTGTCCTGCGTTGCGGAATACCTTTCCGGTACTATTCCCTGCAATTTCTCACGCAGATACCATATCAATATGCCGCAATCACTCTTGTCAAAGTTACGTACACGGTTGGCATTCGCCAGCCTCCCGTGCAACCCTCCGCCACTGACAGCATACTCAATTGTCGCCAACGTGTATGTCTTTGCAGGCACAACCGGTTCATACTCGCCTGACACCGCATTCAGAACCATAACATCCCGCACCGCATTCGGACGTCCCTTGCACAGTGTAAGCCTTATGCCTGACACCTGCGGAAAATCCCCGCTCTCCTTTGGAACGTCCTGACAGCAGAGCGAAAGCAGTTCCTGCAACTCCTGTCCGGTGACACTCACAACCGTCACCGGATTGTCATAAGGCAGCATCGCTATAACGTCACCAACCGTGATGGCACCGGCAGATATATCGGCACGGACACCGCCGCCATTGATTATGGCCGCATCCGCCCCCGTATATGCTCTCAACGCGTCCGTCACAATATCCCCTGCATTGGTCTCCGCATAGCGCACAAGCTGGCTTCCGTCACCGGCCAGCACGACAAGCGGGAACGGACTGCGGCAAATTTCCTCGTCCGTCACCAGCTTCATCAATATCTTCACGCTGTCAACAGCCTGCTGTACCGTGTTTTTTGACGACTTGTCATCCATGGGGAAAGTACCAGCAGGAATAAGATGCGTTGAGATTCTGCCCTGAATGTCTATATACAACTTCCCTATGTTCGCGAACTTCGTGCCGGTCTGGGAAACCGGTATCATGCGTCCTGCCGCATTCCGCACCAGACAGCACTCCACAACGGAATGCGTATGCCCATCAAGCACGGCGTCAATGCCCGTCGTTGCTGCCACAAGCCCGTGCGAGTCAACATCCTGCGGATTCTCTTCCTCCCCCAAATGAGCCAGAGCCACAACATAATCGGCACCTTGTCCGCGCGCTTCATCAACGGCTTTCTGCACCAATCCATACACTTCACGCGCACAAAGGTCATATTTCTGCGGATTGACACCATCATGAAAAGCGTATGCTTCCGTATCAAGAGTGGAAGGAGTGACCACACCAACGAACGCCACCTTACGCTTTCCGTATTCCTTTATAATATAAGGTGCATAGACAAGGCTGTCTCCTTCCGTGTCGCAAAAGTTCACACAGGTCACCGGTATGCCGGAAGAATGCAGCAACTGTCTCATGTGCGGAATGCCAAAGTCAAACTCATGATTGCCCAGTGTCACGGCATCATACTCCACTTTCTTCATTATATCCGCAACAGAACGCCCTTTCGACAACGCACCTGCCACTCCTCCTTGCAGAAAATCGCCGCTGCTCGTGACCGCAACCCATGCCGTGTCACTGATGGAACCGCGCAACCGCTCCATCACACCATATCCGTCAATGGCGCAATGGACGTCGTTTTCATAAAGTATCACTATCGGTTTCTCCTTCGGTTGACGCTCTCCGGCTATCCCGTGGCCGCAACATACGCCGCAAACACAGGCAAAAGAAATTGCAAGCGCACTCCGGACGTCAACCTTCACTGTGCGCATATTCAAAGCAGCGGTTAAGTATTTCGGTAAAAGGCTGTGTGCGCGCAAGATCAGACAAAGCCGTCTTGAGGAAGTCTTTTTTCAAAACGTCCCTCTTGTTCAGGCGCTTATACACCTCAAAGCTCTTCAACCTGTAATACTCTGAATGGCTGTCCTCCGGAGAATAGCCCTTTGGCACCTTCTTCAACGCGGCGTCCCATGGCAATTCAAAGTCCGGACATGAAGCCAAAGAAGCATGAAAGGCATCCGGCTCAAGCATCACTTCCTCACGCACACTCTTCAAAGTAGCCTTGTCAGGATTATAAAGTCCGCCGCAAAGGAAATAGGTGTCTGTCGCCGGCTCTATGTGAATATAATATCCGCCCATACCCGATTTTTTGCCGCCCGGGCACACGTATGTGCCGAAATGCCATTTGTAAGGACGCTTGTCTTGTGTAAAACGAAGGTCACGGTATATGCGGTACGTTATATCTTTCAGCTGTAAGTCCTTCACACGAGGGTCAAACCGCTCCACACCGGCGAGAAAGTCCAGCGCAAAAGCATCCCATTCGGCCTTTGCCTCCAAGTACCAAGCCTTGTGATCGTCAAACCATACCTTGTTGTTATTGTCTGCTAACGCAGTAAGGAAATCTATTGTCTGTTTCATTTTTCATCTTGTTATCTCACTGCAAATTTACGAAAAAATATCGGTTAGGCGTATTTTTATGAAAAAAAACGTGCAATAATTTGAAGAAATCACGAAAAAGCGTTAACTTTGTAGCTGGTTTGGTTGATACCTTACCGTCCAAACAAGCAAACAAAAACAACCACATGAAAAAACAATTAAAGAAAGTTCTTGTCCTTGGTTCAGGCGCACTGAAAATAGGACAAGCCGGAGAATTTGACTACTCAGGTTCACAGGCTCTGAAAGCTCTGCGTGAAGAAGGCATCCATTCGGTGCTGATTAATCCGAACGTCGCTACCATACAGACCAGTGAAGGCATTGCCGACAAGGTCTATTTCCTGCCGGTAAACACTCATTTCGTTACAGAGATAATAAAGAAAGAACGTCCTGACGGAATACTTCTGGCCTTCGGCGGACAGACAGCGCTTAACTGCGGCACCGAACTTTACCGCAACGGAGTATTGAAAGAATACGGTGTGGAAGTGCTTGGAACAAGTGTCGAGGCCATAATGAACACCGAAGACCGCGACCTTTTCGTTAAGGAACTGGACAAAGTCAGCCTTAAGACACCGGTATCAAAAGCGTGTGAGAGCATGGAGGACGCCATTGCAGCCGCCCGCAGCATCGGTTATCCGATAATGATACGTTCAGCATACGCGCTGGGAGGCCTCGGTTCAGGTGTCTGTCCTGACGAAAAGACATTCAAGGAGATAGCGGAATCCGCCTTCACCTTTGCCCCGCAAGTACTTGTAGAAGAGAGTTTGAAGGGATGGAAAGAAATCGAATTCGAAGTAATACGTGACGCAAACGACCACTGTTTCACCGTTGCGTCGATGGAAAACTTTGACCCTCTTGGCATACATACAGGCGAATCTATCGTTGTTGCGCCGACTTGCTCGCTCAAAGAAGAGCAAGTCACGATGTTACAGGAAATAGCCATCAAGTGCGTCCGCCACTTGAACATTGTCGGAGAGTGCAACATACAGTATGCTTTCAATGCGGAAACCAATGACTACCGCATCATTGAAATCAACGCCCGCCTCTCACGCTCGTCCGCTCTTGCGTCAAAAGCGACAGGATATCCGCTTGCTTTCGTCGCAGCCAAGATTGCCCTCGGTTACACACTCGACCAAATCGGCGAGATGGGAACCACAAATTCCGCATACGTTGCGCCTTCTCTCGACTATCTTATATGCAAGATTCCACGCTGGGACCTTACCAAGTTCTCCGGAGTAAGCCGCAAGATAGGCTCAAGCATGAAGTCTGTGGGCGAGATAATGTCCATCGGCCGCACGTTCGAGGAACTTATACAGAAAGGTCTCCGCATGATAGGACAGGGTATGCACGGCTTTGTCGGCAACGACCATATACACTTTGACAATCTCGATGAGGAACTTGCGAACCCGACAGACCTGCGTATCTTCGCAATAGCACAGGCACTTGAAGAGGGGTACAGCATCGAGAAAATCTATGATTTGACAAAGATTGACCCGTGGTTCATACAAAAGCTGAAAAACATCGTGGACTATGAGAAGGTTCTCAAAGGCTATAACAGCGTAGAATCCATCCCCGCCGATGTTATGCGTCAGGCCAAAATCATGGGTTTCTCCGACTTCCAGATTGCGCGTTTCGTGCTTGATTGCCATGAAGGCAATATGGAAAAGGAAAACCTTGCGGTCCGCGCACAGCGCAAAAAACTTGGTATCTTGCCGGCGGTAAAGCGTATTCCTACCGTAGCCAGCGAGCATCCGGACCTCACTAACTACCTGTATATGACCTATGCGGTAGAAGGTCATGACATAAACTACTACAAAAACGACAAGTCTGTCATCGTCCTTGGCTCCGGAGCATACCGCATCGGCTCGTCAGTAGAATTTGACTGGTGCTCGGTCAACGCCATAGAGACCGCCCGCAAGTTGGGTTACAAGAGCATAATGATTAACTATAACCCGGAAACGGTATCCACTGACTATGATATGTGTGACCGCCTGTATTTCGACGAGTTGTCATTTGAGCGCGTACTGGACGTCATTGACCTCGAATCCCCGCGCGGTGTCATTGTCAGCGTAGGCGGACAGATTCCCAACAACCTTGCGATGAAACTCCACAGGCAGGGTGTTCCTATCCTCGGCACATCCCCTGTATCCATTGACCGTGCGGAAAACCGCAGCAAGTTCAGCGCAATGCTTGACCAATTAGGCATAGACCAGCCGAAGTGGAGCGCACTGACTTCCATGGAAGACATCAAGTCGTTCATTGCAGATGTGGGCTATCCGGTTCTTGTCCGCCCGTCATACGTTCTCTCCGGCGCGGCAATGAATGTGTGCCACAACGACGAAGAGCTTTCCCGTTTCCTCACTGCCGCCTCGGAAGTGTCAAAGGAATTTCCGGTAGTAGTGTCACAATTCATGACGGAAACAAACGAAATAGAGTTTGACGGAGTTGCACAGAACGGCGAAATCGTTGAGTATGGCATATCAGAACACGTGGAATACGCCGGCGTTCACTCCGGTGACGCCACAATGGTGTTCCCCGCACAGCAGATTTCCTTTGCCACCGCACGGCAGATAAAGAGGATTTCACGTGCCATAGCCCGCGAGTTGAACATCTCCGGACCGTTCAACATACAGTATCTTGCAAAAGGCCGGGACGTGAAAGTAATAGAATGCAACCTGCGCGCATCCCGTTCTTTCCCGTTTGTCAGCAAGGTGCTGAAGCGTAACTTCATCGAAACAGCCACAAAAATCATGCTTGACGCCCCATACAAGAAAGCAGACAAGTCAGCGTTCGACATTGACCGCATGGGCGTCAAGGCCTCACAGTTCTCTTTCGCGCGCCTGCAAAACGCCGACCCTGTACTCGGTGTCGATATGAGTTCCACCGGTGAGGTAGGCTGTATGGGCGACACATACGAGGAGGCACTGCTCAACTCCCTGATAGCAACAGGTTACAGAATCCCGTCAAAGGCCAAGGGCATAATGCTGTCATCAGGCGGTACGAAAGAGAAGGCTTCACTGCTCGACGCAGCCCAGGCTCTGGTTAAAGCCGGATATACCTTGTATGCAACGGAAGGTACAGCCAAATTCCTCAACGAAAACAATGCCCCAGCTACACCGGTAGGCTGGCCTGACGAGGAACACAAGAATCTTCCGAACGTCATGGACATGATTTCCGGCCATGAGTTTGACCTCATCATAAACATTCCCAAAAACAATTCACACCGTGAATTGAGCAATGGCTACCGCATACGGCGTGCCGCCATTGACCATAACATCCCGCTTATAACCAACGCACGCCTTGCCAGTGCGTTCATAGAAGCGTTCTGCCAAGTAGGTCTTGACGACATACAAATCAAGAGCTGGCAGGAATATGAGGGATAAGGGATAACCGCCCATAATGTAATCAGCGGCATATTACTCTGTAATCAGCCGCTGATTACCATGTAAAAAGGTGCTGATTACATTGTAATCAGCACCTTTTTACATTTGCGTTTGTCAACCATCTGTCTGTCAACAGGTTTCCTGCCTGCTAAAATCCGCAGACAACACTACTCCACACTTGATATTGTGACATCGTCAAAGTCATACATATATTCTATAAGTTTGTCCGCACGGCTTCCACGCTTGACCTTTATTTCCACAGAAACCTCAAATATCTCTCCCTGCGATGTGCGCCTGTCTTTCAGTTTGTAGGAAGACATCTCCACGCAGTCGTCCTTTATCTGTGCAATCGCCCGCTGCACACTCTCCTTTGATGTAGAGGTGAAAGACAAGGACACCGTGGCGGTACCTGTCTTTGGAATAAACGCATTGAGGATTTCAAGCCCTATGAGCACCATGGCTGTCGTTATTGCCGCCGCCATGAACATACCCGTTCCGCAGGCAAGGCCTATGGCGGCCGTAACCCACAATCCTGCCGCCGTGGTAAGTCCGCGAACCATATTGCGCTGGAAGATGATAGTGCCCGCACCAAGAAAGCCTATGCCCGACACCACTTGTGCCGCCACGCGCGAAGAGTCTTTCAGGTCTATGCCGAAACCATATTGCGACACTATGCAGAACAATGCACTTCCCATAGCCACCAAGAAGTGGGTGCGGAAGCCTGCATCCTTTGAGCGATACTCGCGCTCCAAGCCTATCATGCCACCGAGAAAGAGGGCAACGGCAAGTCTTAATGTAAGTTCTAATGTACTTTCCATAGGTTATAGTTGATTGTAAACGTCAGGTTATAGCCGGCCACACATTAAGTTACACATTGTCTAACGGTAAGAAAGTGCCGGTACGTTATCAAGGAAGCGGCCTGCCATCATGACTCGCAACCTGCCTGAATGGCATCATAACTCTCGTTCATCAGCCGGTGAATGTTGTCTGCCCCTTGCGAAAGCGGATAGATAGGAGCGTGTATAGTGAGTGATATGGGATGGCGCTTGATGAACTTGCCGTCACGCTGGCGTGGCAGAACATGGAAAGAGCCGTTGATGGTCATCGGCACAACAGGCAGCTGTAACTCATCTGCCAAGGTGAAAGCTCCCCTGCGAAAGGGTTTCATGCGGCCGTCAAAAGTGCGTGCGCCTTCCGGAAAAACCATCACCGAAACGCCGTTTTTCAACGCTTCCTCTGCCTGCCTGTACGTGGCACGCACCTTTCCGGCGTTTCCCTTGTCAACAAAAATATATCCCGCATGACGACATGCTATGCCGAGAAAGGGTATTTTCTCAAGCGAACGTTTCATCATCCACCGTATTTCCACGCCAAGATAACCGCATATAAGGAATATATCATAAGCCCCTTGGTGGTTGGCGACATAGACACATGAGGTAAACGGGGGGATATTCTCCCTGCCATGCACTTCCACATGCAACAGTGACGCCTTGACAATGATACGCGCCCACAGGCGGGACATTACGCTGCCCCACCAGTCCGGACGCGTGAATACGCCAAGGGAAAAGGGCAGCCAGTGTTTCAGCCACCCCGTACAAGGGCACGCGATGGCCACCGTGGTGCCAACCCATACAGTGGAGAGAACCACAATGGGGACAAGGATGAATATTTGATAAATTCTATATAGCAAAGGGACAATATATTTTAGTTTATCATTAAGGTCGCTCAGGCTCTGCAAAACATCAGTTCCATGCCTCTGCTTTCTGTGCGGAAACGGCCATTGTCATATATGATACGGCCATTGCAGATGGTCTGCCGTACTCTCCAATGGAACAGCCTGCCTTCAAGTGGACTCCATCCGCACTTGCTTTGTATGCAGTCCTTGGTAACGGTCCATGGCACATCGTCGCGCCGCACAATGGCAATATCCGCCACATAGCCTACGCGCAAGAAGCCACGTCGCTCGATAGAGAACAGTTCGGCAGGGTTGTGAGACATCAGTCTTACCATTTGTTCCACGGTAAGCACACCTTGGTCAACAAGCGAAAGCATGGACACGAGCGAGAATTGTATCATCGGCATCCCTGACATGGCTTTCGCCGCACCGCCCTTTTTCTCTTCAAGGGTGTGCGGAGCATGGTCTGTGCCAATGGTGCTGACACCACCTGTCCGCAAAGAAAGGGCACGCCTCAAAGCCTGCCGGTCGGCAACGGTCTTGATGGCAGGATTACACTTTATGCGGGTTCCAAGCGTTTCATAGTCTTGCTGTGAAAAAAGCAGATGGGCGACGGTTGCTTCAAAGGTGACATTACTGTCCGAATCATCAAGCAATGACAGTTCTTTTGCCGTACTGACGTGGGCTATATGCAGTGCTGTACCATGTTTTCTTGCAAGCCTTACGGCAAGTTCCGAGGATTTATAGCAGGCTTCTTCGGAACGGATTAACGGATGTTTAGTCACGTCCGGGTCATCAGTATGCTCATCATCCTTAACACATTGCATATTCCGGTTAATGATGTCGGTGTCCTCACAGTGTGCCATCAACACAAGGTCTTTTTCTTTTGTCACTGCGAACACTGCGTCAAGAGCCTCTTCCTTATCGACAAGCATATTGCCGGTGCTTGATCCCATGAACAGTTTTATTCCCGGTATAGCTGCAACGTCAACCTTACGTAACTCCGCTATGTTGTCATTGGTGGCACCAATGAAAAAGGAATAGTTGACGTGCATATTACGTTCGGCAAGTTTCTTTTTCTCATTTAGCCCGGCAATACTTGTCGTCTGTGGCTTAGTATTGGGCATATCAAACACAGAAGTCACACCGCCGTAAGCGGCCGCACGACTTTCTGTCTCCATACTTGCCTTATGGGTGAACCCCGGTTCACGGAAATGTACGTGAGTATCTATCACTCCCGGCATCACAAGACAGTCTTCCGCGTCTATAACGGCATCGAAGGAAGCACAGTCATACGTACTTCCTTCGTCCATTATCTTTTCTATAAGACCATTCCTTATGATTATGTCAGCCTTCCGTTGCGTGCCTTCATTGACAAGAATACCGCCTTTTATCAATATAGAGGGAAATCCGTCTGCTTGGCCGCCAACAAGTCTGTTCACGGCAGCAACGGACAAGGAAGCCGGGGAAGAAGTGCCTTTGTTCTGTTTCATGTTTACGATGATATAGCCGTTTTGTCATTTTTCGGGTTCCGCCAACTCATTGGGCGTCGGTCCTTGTTCAAGTGAAGGCGGCAACACCGGTTGCTGAATATCGACAGCACCGGACATGACATCTTGATTATGCTGTGCCGCTTCCATGTACTCCTTTATCATCGGATGATTCTTGAAGGTGCTGGTTGCCTTTGTCATCAGCGCTTCTATCCATGGTGTGAGAACGGGATACTCGTATGCCTGCGTAACCATCAAGAACACATACGGCCCTAAACAGTTGTCAAAATTATCCGCAATGAAATTGCTTACGAGCTTGTCCTCTTTTCCCAACAGTTCTTTTTCCGCAATAGACAAGTTTCTGTTCACCTCGTCCATATCCTCACCATTCATGTAAGCCTGGTTCTGTTTGTGCTCCAAGTCCGCCATTTGCAACGCTAACTGACGGTAACGGTTTGTAAAAGAGGTAAGAGTGTCATTCAAAGGAGTGCCTCTGCAAACTAATTGTTGCGCATTCATCTCCACTTTTATCTTACCATCTTCCAATACAACAGGCATCATAGCGTTGTTATCCATGCACAACATTACGACCTGAACGGAGTCCAAAGCCCCGTTAAAGCGAAACTTTCCGTGCACGACATCACACGAATCAATCCCTTGCGGGGTGTCGCCGGTAAGCGTTCGCAAATAAAGCATACGGCCATCGACACCTTGCAAATCGGAAGAGCCAATAATATCATATTTCGTGCATGACGTTATTGACACCATAGCGATAATGGCAAGACAAATATCTGCAATAGTAAAAGTTGTAAAATTATTCTTCATAAATCAATTTACGGTTAAACCTGCGCGTTTATCTTTTAGATTATGCAAAGATATTGAGAATAATTGATGTAGAAAAACAAATTTACTGTATTTATGCAACACGGCTTGTCATTTAATGTTTTTTCAGTTTCAAATGCGCTTTGTTTAGGATTTGTAAACAGTTTATATTATGCGTTCTGACCTGAAAGGAAAGCGTTAGCATGAGCCTAAATACTCTGCCAGCATTTCAGCGGCACGCTCTCCGTCAACTCCGGCAGAGACTATACCTCCGGCATAGCCTGCTCCTTCGCCGGCAGGAAACAGTCCTGCTATCGTGATATGTTGCAAGGTGTCCGGATTACGTGAGATTCTTACAGGAGCAGAGGTACGCGTTTCCACGCCTATCATCACCGCCTCGTTGGTGAGAAAGCCTCGACGTTGACGGCCAAAAGTCTTGAACCCTTCCTGTAAACGCTGCGTTATGGGCTTCGGCAGCCAAAAATGTAATGGAGAAGAAACTATGCCCGGGGCATAGCTTGTGCGCGGAGTGTCATACGACAGTTTGCCGTTGACGAAATCGTGCATACGTTGCGCCGGTGCGGTTTGCTTCATATTGCCTTGCTGCCAGCACATTTTCTCCAGCTGTTGTTGGAAGTTCATCATGCACAAAGCTTCATTCACGCTGTCAGAAGTGTGATTGTCCTCTTCACCATTGGCAGGAAGTTCCATGGCATTAATATCTTCCGGACGCACTTCCACGACCATACCGCTGTTCGACCATTGCCCGCCACGGTTGCTTGGGCTCATGCCGTTCACCACAATCTGTTCCTTATCGGTAGCCGCAGGAATGACAAAACCGCCGGGACACATACAGAATGAATACACACCACGACCGTTTACCTGCGTCACGAACGAGTACTCTGCGGCCGGAAGCCACTGTCCCCTACCCTTTGGAGAATGATATTGTATCTGGTCTATCAACAAGGAAGGATGCTCCAAGCGTACTCCCACGGCAATGCCTTTGGCTTCTATGTCTATATTTGCGGACGCAAGATAACGGTAAACATCACGTGCTGAATGGCCGGTAGCAAGGATTACCGGACCGTTATACGTCTCTTCATGTCCGCTTTCAAGGTTTATAGCCTCGCAACCATCCACTTTATTGTTGCGTATAAGCAGCCGCGTCATCTTTGTACGGAAGTGAACCTCACCGCCACTCCGCAGAATCTGCATCCTCATGTTCTCTATAACGCGCGGCAATCTGTCTGTCCCTATGTGGGGATGAGCATCAGACAATATGTTTGCTGACGCCCCATGCTGGCAAAATACGTTGAGAATTTTCTCCGTATTTCCCCTTTTCTTGCTTCTGGTATATAGCTTTCCATCCGAGTAAGCACCTGCCCCGCCTTCACCAAAACAGTAATTGCTCTCGTTATCAACCTTCTGTTGCTTTTTGATTAAGGCGAGATCCTTCTTCCGTTCATGCACATCCTTACCGCGTTCAAGTATGATAGGCTTGATACCAAGCTCTATTAACCGCAAGGCTGCAAACAACCCGCATGGCCCTTCGCCCACGACAATGGCATGGGAAGCATTTGAAACATCTCCATACTCGGTCTTCTCATACTCTACACTCTGTGGAATCTCATTGACAAAAACTCTCAGCGTCAGGTTCACATAAACCTGACGCTGACGTGCATCAATGCTTTTCTTCAACACACGCACGGCCTTTATCGTCCGTATGTCAATGGAAAACTCGCGGCCGATGTACTCCGCTATGTTCTGTTCGTTATGCGCCACCTGCGGCAATACACGAACCTGCAATTCCTTTATCATGCCGTTTACTTACTTGCCTCAAAGTCTTCAACAATCTCTTTTGACGGTTTCTCCGTGCTATAAGAAACAATTATTATGACGAGAGCAGAAACAATGAACGCCGGGAGCAATTCGTATAAGTTCCAGACACCGCCCATCGGACGTACCAGATATTTCCAAACGAAAACCATGACGCCTCCTGCCACCATGCCGCAAAGGGCTCCTGAAAGCGTAGTGCGCTTCCAAAAGAGAGACGCAAGCATCACCGGGCCAAACGCAGCACCAAAGCCTGCCCACGCAAAAGAGACGATATTGAAGATACTGCTATATGGATTCCATGCCAAATAAACAGCCAAAGCAGCTATGACGGCAATGGTAAAACGTGCCACAAGCATCGAAGTTCTTGCAGAAACCTTTACTCCACACACATCTTGAAGGATGTTTTCAGAGAAACTTGAGGCCGCAGTCAACAACTGTGAGTCTGCCGTTGACATGGTACAAGCCAATATTCCGGCAAGCACCACGCCTGCCACAAGGGCAGCAAGCACGCCTTCTTGAGCAAGGACATTGGCAAGTTCTATTATAGTACGCTCCGCATCAGAAGTAGCTTGGAAGTTATGTATAACGCCGGCTTGGGCAACCGAATAGCCGATAATGCCAATAGCGATAGCCACAAACATAGAGATAAAGACCCATATCGTGGCTATACGACGCGACAAAGGTATGTCTTCTTCCCGCTTTATAGCCATGAAACGCAGCAATATGTGCGGCATTCCAAAATAACCCAATCCCCATGCCATCGTGGAAAGGATTGTCAGCCAACCATAAGGAGCCGCTGTTCCCGTACCAATATCATAAGTTGAATCGACAGACAAATACCCCGGCAGTTGTTTCGCGTTATCAATCACGGCGCCAACACCTCCCGCTTCACCAAGCGCAAACACCACAATGACAACAAGGGCTATCGTCATCACGATGCTTTGGATAAGGTCTGTGGTAGAAACAGCCATAAAACCACCCATGATGGTGTAAGAAATGATTATCAAAGCACCGACAATCATGCAAGCGTGATAATCATAACCGAACAGGCTGTTCAGCAAAGTGCCCACCGCCTTGAAGCCCGCCGCAGTGTAAGGAACGAAGAATACCAATATGACAATCGCCGAAATACACATCAGCACATTGCGTTTGTCATGATACCTCTTCGAGAAAAACTCCGGCACCGTTACCGCTTCCAGCCGGATAGTATATCTACGCAACCTCCTTGTGACGAAAAGCCAGTTGAGATAAGTACCTATACCAAGGCCAAGCACAGTCCAAAACGGATCCGCCAGACCGGTAATGAATGCCAAGCCGGGTATGCCCATAAGCAACCATGAGCTCATATCCGATGCCTCCGCACTCATTGCCGCGACCAAAGGTCCCAGCTGTCTGCCACCAAGATAGAACTCCGCAGAGTTAGAAGTCTTTTGCTTACCGTAGTAATATCCTATATATACCATCACCACAAGGTAAGCAATAAATGAACAAAAGATTAAAGTCTGTGTCATCTTATTATTGTTTTATTATGTTTACAGTCTGCATTCCAACACGTTCCGGCTTTGGTATGAACCCAAGCATAGCCACGACGCAACTCATGATTGGACTGATGATATTGAAAAAGCAGAACGGCAAATATACTAATGTAGGTATTCCAAGTACAGTGCTCTGCGTCATGCCGCAGGCTGTCCACGGCACAAGCACGGAGGTAACAGTAGCAGAGTCTTCGGTAGAACGGCTCAACAGTTCCGGCCTGTACCCGCGTTCCCTATACTCCTCACGAAACATTGAGGCGTTCATGATAATGGACAGGAACTGATCTCCCATCACAAGATTGAGCAATACGCCGGATACGACGGTTGAACAGACAAGCGACACCGTATTGGTAATGGCTTTCAACAACACCTGTGTAATGCTCTTCAACATATTACTTGCCACCATGCACGACCCGAAACACATTGCGCAGAGTATCAGCCATATCGTATCAAGCATACCGGCCATTCCCCTTGTCGCCACAAGGTCATTGATAGCCTCGAATCCTGTATCCACATGCGTCTTGGTATAGCACGTTGTCATAATGCCCATGAACAGGCTTTTCGCCGTCATCACGGTATCGCCGGCAATGCGTACAAGCACGTCCGGCTGCAACACCAATGCGCAAACGCACGCTGAAAGGGCAGAAAGCAACAACGTAATGAGCGACGGTGTCCTCTTATAAATAAGGTATCCCGTAAAGGCCGGCACCAGCAAGGTCCACAGAGAGATGTTAAATCCATTATCCAACCCTGTAAGATACTGGCTGACTTCCATCGCTTCGCCATCATAGCACAGTCCGATACACAGATAAAGCAACAGTGACAGCGTGATGCTCGGCACCGTTGTGTACATCATATAGCGTATATGGGAAAACAAGTCAGCACCCGCCACAGAAGAGGCAAGCACTGTCGTGTCGCTCATCGGCGACAACTTATCGCCAAAATATGCGCCGGAGATAACCGCACCTGCCGTATATGGCGCAGGAATACCGAGAGCGTCACCTATTCCGAGCAACGCGATGCCAATGGTGGCGATGGTAGTCCACGAAGTACCCGTCATCACAGAAATCAGAGATGAGATAATACAGGCGCAAGGAAGAAAGAACATCGGCGACATAAACTGCACACCATAATATATCAATGTAGGCACAACACCGCTTATCATCCAAGTGGAAGACATCATGCCGATAAGCAAAAGGATAAGGATAGAGACGCTCGCATCGCCCACCGTTCCCTTTATCATTTCCTCAAACGTCCCCCATTTCACCTTATATACCGTCATGGATATGGCCACACACACGGCAGAGGCGGTCATAAGCGCAACCTGTGACGCTCCCGCAAGAGCGTCATCAGGAAAGAAGTTAATGACAAGTACTATCAAGACTATCAGCACCGCCAAGGGGATTATGGCCACAAGCGGATGCGGATGTTGCTGTTTTTGTTCCATACCTTATTATATGGTTGCAGGTTACAAGGTTTATTTTCCCCAGAAATATGTGACTCCTACGGTAACGGCACGGTTGCCCGTGTGCTGTCCGGCAATGTCATGATACTTGCCCTCGACAAGCCATTGCTTTCCAATGTTCTTCGCAACAGTTACATCCGCATAGAAGTTTGCGGGAGTATAGAACTCGCTGTCGTATGCCTTTCGGCTGTTGTAAAGCAAAGTGGAGGCAAATCTCCAACCATAATTCAGCGACACCTGCGGAGCCAACTTGAAGTTAACAAAGTTGTTATACTTCTTGTTTTCAACACTATATGTAGTCTTCTGCCAGAAATAGTTGAAGCCTGCGTTCACTCTAAACACGCCCTTGTGCCAGAATGCGGTGGCACCGAGGCTCATAGTGTTGTCATGTCCGACTGCAAGATCCTGCCGAATGTTCTTCGCAAGTGCGCCAAACACGAAGTCAGGCTTGCTGTATGTGTATTTCAACTCTGATATATAGGCGATGTGCTTGTCATAGTCCGGAGTATAAACCTTGCCCGTCTCCACCCTTTGGGCTACGGGATTATAATATTCCCCGTCCGTAATGAAGTCAGAGAAGCCCGCATTATAGTAACGGCGTGCGAATGTTCCCTGCACGGTGTTGCCCTCGTTGAAGCGGTGATAAGCACTGACGGTATAGGCATGATTTGACGTGGTGTGCTCATATTCATTCCCCCACTTCAATTCGTTCTGCCAGAAGTTCAGCACGCGGAAGCGGTCTCCTACCGTAAATCCCCACTTGCCTATGTTCCAGTCCAGTTGCACATAGCCGTCCTCATAGCGTGAACGGTTGGTATAGTCGGCCACGACATTTGTCTCACCGGAGTATCCTGTCTCTATACCTGCCGTCATCCACAAGTTATGGTTGATGACCGGGAAAGAGAATTCAAACAGGAAGAACGGAGCGGTGGAGCGGTTATGTTTGGCTACCCCGGTCTGCGTATAATAGTCTCCGCCTCCCTGAGTAAGCGCATAAGCACCCGCATCGCTGAGTGAACGCATATAGGCAAATTCCAAGTGTACGCCGCGGTCGTAGTCACCGGCTCCGCCTGACACCCTGTTACGGCTGTAATACTGTGAGAAATCCAGTTCCAAATTGTCCTTCGGAGTAATGTCCCAGAGCATATTCAGCTTCGCACCCTCATGGGAGCCGTGGTTTACAATGCCCGCATCATCCTTTGAACGCAGAATGTTTCCCTCCGCAATACCGAAGAGGCGCATATTCTCCCGCTGATGCAAAGCGCTGACATAGGCCGTACCGCCACCGTAACTGTCACCGTTTACGGCCACACGGCCGCAGGTACCGTTTTCCCTTTTGCGCAAATTAATGTCTATCACCTGCTTCAGCCCGCCGCAACCTTTCAGTACGCCGGGGTTCTGGCATATCTTTATTTTTTCCACATCGCGCGCACGGGTGTTCTTGAAAAAGGTCTCGGTGTCTATGCCAAGGCCGATATTGTCAATACGCACGGCGTATTGTCCGTAGAGACTTTCCGTAAGAGGTGTCTTCGCATCCAAAGTAATAACCTCCGGACACATCAGCAGAACATCCATCAAAGTCTCGTCACCGTTAAGGTTCATTTCGCTGACATTGATAATGTAACGGTCTCCGATATGCTCCACGACAGCAGCATCTGCCGCAGAGGCTGTACCGATTACCGCGAGAGAAAGCAAGAACTTCCCTCCAATCTTCTTGAAAATTTTATTCATTTCCTTTAATTATGAATTGTTTAATGTTTGCAAAGGTAGCAAAAAAAACTGAAAAAGAATCCTTGTAATGCGGAAAAATCGTATTTTTGCATCGTTTTTCACCCACCTTATGTAAAAATGACTACAAACAGACGCAAAATAGTCGCTTTCGACTTTGACGGGACACTGACCACAAAAGACACTCTGCTGCTATTCATCCGCTTTGCCGCAGGCACCCCGCGGTTCATCACCGGGCTGTCGCTTTTCTCACCGCTAATACTCATGATGATGCTGAAGCTGTACGACAACAGCCGGTGCAAGGAACGTCTCTTCTCATGGTTTTTCAAAGGTATGCCATACAGTGACTTCGTTGAACTGGGCAAACGGTTTGCCGCAAAAGCCGCATCCGTAGCGCGTGCCGACACCACCGAGGCGCTAAAACGTCACAAGCAGGCCAATGCGGATATTTACATTGTAAGCGCAAGCATTGAAGAATGGGTAAGGCCATACTGCGAACGGCTTGGTGTCAAGGACGTTATAGCGACGAAAGCGGAGGTAGATGCCGACGGATTGCTGACCGGCAGGTTCGCTTCCCCAAACTGTTATGGAGCGGAAAAGGTGAGAAGACTGCTTGCCGTAGAGCCGGAAAGGGATTCGTACCGTCTCATTGCGTATGGGGACAGCAGCGGAGACAAGGAGATGTTCTTGTTTGCAGACGAGCATTTCAAGGTGTAAAAGTCAAAGTAATTAACAGAAAATCAAAAAAGTTTGCCTAACAATAAAAGTGCACTCACAGATTTAACCAATCGGAACTATGACAACAGACATTCAATTTTTATTATACAACCTGCCCGAAGAACAAGGAAAGGTACAGGTCATTATAAAAGATGAAACCATTTGGTGTACACAAAAAGCAATGGCTCAGTTATTTGGAGTGCAACGCCCTGCAATAACCAAGCATCTGGGTAACATTTTCAACGAAGGAGAACTTGATTCAAAAGTGGTATGTTCCAAAATGGAACATACCACCGAACATGGAGCAATAGAGGGAAAACCCAAACCAATCATACAAATTTCTACCACCTCGATGCCATCATTGCCGTTGGCTATCGTGTCAATTCTGCAAAAGATACTCATGACATTAGGTGAAAAACTATCAAATGCACGTCTTCCAATTCGCAACACACTATAAAACAAGCAAATACAAACCGCATTATAAAAGGGTGCCGATTACAGTGTAATCAGCACCCTTTCACTATACAATCAGCACCCTTTTACTGTGTAATCAGCGCCCTTTTACAAAGCGGCCGATACCGACACACATTACAGGCCGTTTCTACGTAAGCCAGAACAGTTCGTTCACCGTCTTGCCGAAATAGGCGGAAATCCGCAGGGCAAGTTCCGTGGAAGGGACGAACTTATTGTTTTCTATGGCGAAAATAGTCTGGCGTGACACACCTATCGCATCCGCCAGCTGCTGTTGCGAAATGCGTCTTACGGCTCGTTCCACTCGTATATTGTTATCCATTGACCCTGCTTTTAATCCAGTTATAAAACAACACCCCCTTGAATATCAACAAATATAAAATGGCGGCAACGGGTGTCAGGGAAAAATATGTCCTTGACCACGTCAGCCAATAAGACACATTCGGCCAACCCCAATAATCAATCAGCCGCTCCGTACCGTAGGACAGCATTCCCAAAAGCAACAAGAACAACGCCAGACTAAACACACTCAGCGCACGAATATGCTGCACATACTCATCCTCCTGCTTCTCACGGGAAATACATATCAGCATAATCGAGAGATAAGGCAGCAACTCCCATAACATCATAAGCAATACCCGCAGAAACAGAGGAATATCACTAACATTGTAATCTGCATAGAACAGCAGGAGACGCACGCCCGCAAAGACAAGCCAAAGCGCAAAAGCAATCCATCCGCCAATCTGCCATGAGTGCGGCAAAAGCAAACTGTTAGTTTTCATAAGCCATGAATTTGTTTTGGTTAATAATATAAATTACACTGCAAAAGTAATGTAAACTTTACAATATTCCAAATATTCTTTACTTAAAAATTACATTTTTAACACACTTTTGCATAAATATCACTCAAGTAGGCACGGTATTCTGCCGCACTATGCAAGCCATAAAACTTAAACAAGGCAAACTTCGTAGCAACCGATTTACCCATAAAAAAAGAGTGAAAAACGAAGAAATCATAACTAAAACAGTGAAAAAACTTACGAATTATTTGCATATTCAAGAAAAAAACACTATCTTTGCAGCCGATTTCAAACAAGTCAACAAACAGCGATGAGACACAACAGCATTATAAGCAACATTATCATTGATCTTCTCCTTCTACGAAAGAGAGGAAGTGATAAGGTGTGCCTATAACTGTAAACGATAGACCATGTAAGCCTTTTTCACTTCCTCACAGGGAGCGGAGAAGGCTTTTTGCTTTATATAAAGGTTAACAACTAAACAACAACATACATTATATAATATTATGGCAGATAGATTGTACATTTTCGACACCACCCTGAGAGATGGTGAGCAGGTACCCGGTTGTCAGCTGAACACCATCGAGAAGATTCAGGTGGCCAAGGCTTTGGAGCAACTCGGCGTAGATGTCATCGAGGCGGGATTCCCCATTTCAAGCCCCGGTGACTTTAACTCAGTGATAGAAATATCCAAGGCAGTGACGTGGCCTACCATCTGCGCCCTTACACGTGCGGTGGAAAAGGACATCGACTGTGCTGCGGAGGCGTTGCAGTATGCCAAGCACAAGCGCATACACACCGGCATAGGAACAAGTGACTCGCACATAAAGTATAAGTTCAACTCCACACGTGAGGAGATAATAGAGCGTGCGGTAAGAGCCGTGAAGTACGCAAAGAAATACGTGGAGGATGTGGAATTTTACGCAGAGGATGCCGGACGCACGGACAATGAGTATCTTGCACGTGTGATAGACGCCGTAACAAAGGCGGGCGCTACGGTCTGCAACATTCCCGACACGACAGGTTTCCGCCTGCCGGGAGAATATGAGGAAAAGATAAAGTACCTCTATGAGCACGTCGATGCGTTTGCGGCCGGCAAGTCAATACTTTCCACCCACTGCCATAACGACCTCGGCATGGCTACGGCCAACACCGTTGCAGGCGTTCTCGGAGGCGCAAGACAGGTGGAAGTGACCATTAACGGCATCGGAGAGCGTGCCGGAAACACGTCATTGGAGGAGATTGCAATGATATTCAAGACGCATCCCGACCTCGGAATAGAGACCAACATAAACACCCAGCGCATCTGGCCGACAAGCCGTATGGTGTCAACCCTGATGAATATGCCGGTTCAACCGAACAAGGCTGTCGTGGGTAAAAACGCTTTTGCGCACTCAAGCGGCATTCATCAGGATGGTGTCCTGAAAAACGTCAGCACCTACGAGATCATGGACCCGAAGGATGTGGGCATCGATGAGAACGCCATCGTGCTGACAGCACGCTCTGGACGTGCGGCATTGAAGCACCGCCTGCACATTCTCGGCATTGACCTTGACCAGGAAAAGCTCGACAAGATGTACGAGAAATTCCTGCAAATGGCAGACAAGAAAAAGCAACTTGGCGATGAAGACCTGCTTGTTCTCGCCGGTGTTTCTTCCTCTTCAGGTTCTAACCTTGTGCAGCTTGAGAGCTTACAGGTGACAAGCGGCAAGGGAGTCACGCCTGTTGCGGCCATGAGACTGAAGGTGGCTAACGAGATGTTTGAGGCTGCAGCTACCGGCAACGGTCCCGTTGACGCCTCCATCAAGGCTCTGAAACAGATCATACACCGCCAGATGGAGTTGAAGGAACTGACCATTCAGGCCATTTCAAAAGGCTCTGACGACTTGTGCAAGGTTCACATGCAGGTGGAGCATGAGGGTGTTATGTACTACGGTTTCGGCTCAAACACAGACATTGTTACCGCCAGCGTGGAGGCTTACATCGACTGTATAAACAAGTTTAAGGTGGCAAAACTGTAATAATTAACAAGACAACGAAATAATAAAACAACCAAAATACATGAATACTTTATTTGATAAGATTTGGGACAAGCACGTAGTCCAGACCGTGGAAGATGGTCCCACACAACTTTATATTGACCGTTTGTACTGCCACGAGGTAACGACACCGCAGGCTTTTGACACTCTGCGCGACAAAGGAATAAAGGTTTTCCGGCCGGATCACGTGTTTGCCATGCCCGACCACAATACTCCTTCCGACCAACAGGAGGTTATTAACGATCCAATCGGACGCAAACAGGTGGAGACACTGAAAGCCAACTGTGCGGAATTTGGTATCAAGCACTTCGCGATGGGCACCAAAGACAACGGTATAATACATGTTGTCGGTCCGGAAAAAGGTCTCTCTCTCCCCGGAATGACAATCGTATGCGGTGACTCTCACACGTCAACACACGGTGCGGTAGGTGCCTTGGCCATGGGTATCGGTACTTCGGAGGTGGCACAGGTACTGGCTTCCGAGACAATATTGCAGTCAAAGCCGAAGTCTATGCGCATCAACATAGAGGGCGAACTGCAAAAAGGCGTTACGGCAAAGGATGTCGCCCTCTACATAATGGCACAGATGACGACATCCGGAGCGACCGGTTATGTGGTGGAATATGCAGGCTCCACCATCCGCAATATGTCCATGGAAGGCCGTCTTACGCTGTCAAACCTGTCAATAGAGATGGGTTCCCGTGCCGGAATAATAGCTCCGGACGAGACCACTTTCGCCTACTTGAAAGACCGTGAGTACGCTCCCAAGGGTGAGGAATGGGACAAAGCCGTGGCTTATTGGAAGACATTGAAGAGCGATGACGACGCTGTGTTTGACAAAGAGGTGACTTATCACGCCGAAGACATAGCCCCACGCATCACTTACGGCACCAATCCCGGTGCGGGAATTGCCATTGACGGCAACGTTCCTACATTGGAATCGGTTTCTGCCGAGGAACGGGCGCAATTGCAATCACAGCTTGACTATATGCAGTTCAAGCCGGGCGAGAAGTTGGAAGGGCACCCTATCGACTATGTATTCCTTGGCGCTTGCACCAACGGACGCATAGAAGACTTCCGCGCTTTCGCGTCAATCGTAAAGGGAAAGAAAAAGGCTGAGAACGTAGTGGCATGGCTTGTGCCGGGCTCTTGGCTCGTCCGCCAGCAGATTATAGATGAAGGTATCGACAAGATTCTTGCGGAAGCAGGCTTCGAACTGCGCCTGCCTTCATGCTCATCGTGCCTTGCCATGAACCCGGACAAGGTGCCGGCAGGCAAGCTGTCCATATCAACCAGCAACCGAAACTTTGTCGGCAGGCAAGGCCCCGGCGCACGAACAGTGCTCGCAAGCCCGCTGACAGTAGCGGCATCTGCCATTACCGGCGTTATAACAGACCCAAGAAAAATCTAAAATTCACACATCATGGCTAAACAAAAATTCAATATAATCAAGTCAACTTGCCTGCCAATAGCGATTGACAACTGTAATACTGACCTTATTATACCTGCGCGTTACCTTGCTTCCACAACCCGCGACCCGAAGTTTTTCGGCGATGCCTTCATGCACGACCTGCGCTATGACGCTGACGGAAAGGCCATAGAGGACTTTGTTCTCAACAAGCCCGAGTTCTCAGAAGCACCTTCCGAGGGAGTGAACCAGATTATTGTAGGCGGCAAGAACTGGGGTTCCGGCTCTTCAAGAGAGCATGCGGCGTGGGCTATCGCCGGCTATGGAGTGCGTGTTGTCATCTCTTCCTCATTCGCAGACATACACAGGAACAACCTGCTCAACTGCTTTGTACTCCCTGTTGTGGTCACTCCCGAATTCCAGGCAGAGCTATTTGACAGCATAGCGAAAGACCCAAAGACCATTGTTACGGTGGATGTTCCAAACCAGACCGTAACCAATGAAGCTACCGGTAACTCGCAAAAGTTTGAAATAAACGGCTACAAGAAGTACTGTCTTGAAAACGCCCTCGATGACATTGACTTCTTGTTGGAAAACCAAGAAAAGATAGTAAAGTGGGAAAAAGCACAATAGAAATAATGGATTCGACACTCCGTGACGGCGAACAGACCAACGGAGTGTCATTCCTTCCTCACGAAAAGCTGAGCATCGCACGTATGTTGCTGCGCGATGTGAAGGTGAACCGCATAGAAATAGCATCGGCACGCGTATCGGAAGGCGAGAAAGACGCCGTGAAGATGGTGTGTCAATGCGCCGAAAAGCTCGGGAAGCCCGAGGCAGTAGAGGTTCTTGGCTTTGTCGATGGCAACAAGTCGGTTGACTGGATAGCCGATTGCGGGGGACGTGTGATAAACCTTCTTTCCAAAGGTTCACACAAGCACTGCACGCATCAGCTGGCGAAGACACCGGACGAGCACATCAATGACATAAAGAACACCATTGCATACGCCCATGAGAAAGGGTTTGACGTAAACCTTTATCTTGAAGACTGGAGCAACGGCATGAAGGACTCGCCCGAATATGTGTATCACATTATAGAGTCACTGCGTGGCGAAGGCATCAAACGCTTTATGCTGCCGGACACCCTCGGAGTGCTGACACCGGAGCAGACTGGTGCGTTTTTCAAGGACATGACCACCCGGTTTCCCGACATCCACTTCGACTTCCACTCACACAACGACTATGATTTGGCGGTAGGAAACTCACTTGCCGCCGTGATGAACGGTGCAAAGGGCATACACTGCACCGTGAACGGACTGGGAGAGCGTTGCGGTAACGCCCCACTCGCATCCGTACAGGCTGTGCTGCACGACCAATGCGGCATCTGCACCGACATTCAAGAGGATATGCTCAATGAGATAAGCCACGTTGTAGAGGGGTATTCAGGCATAGCGATAGCCGCCAACCAACCCATCGTTGGTGAAAACGTATTCACCCAAGTGGCCGGTGTTCATGCAGACGGAGACAACAAGCACAACCTTTACTGCAACGAATTGGTACCGGAAAGGTTCGGCAGAAAGCGTGAATACGCCCTCGGCAAGAACTCCGGCAAGGCTAACATTGAGCGTAATCTGCAAGAGCTTGGCCTTGAACTGACACCGGAGCAGACGAAACGCGTGACCCAACGCATAACGGAACTTGGTGACCGCAAGGCTCTTGTAACGCAAGACGACTTGCCTTTCATCGTCGCCGACGTACTGAAACACTCCGCACCGGAGGACAGGATACGCCTGAAAGGCTACATGGTAAGCCTCTCTTACGGTTTGAAGCCACACGCCTGCATCAAGATTGAGATTGACGGTATGCGCTTTGAGGCCGATGCCACTGGTGACGGACAGTACGATGCCTTCATGAAAGCGTTGCGCCATATTTATAAAGAGGTGTTGGGCAGGACGTTCCCCATGCTTGAGAACTATACCGTCTCCATCCCGCCCGGAGGAAGAACGGACGCTCTTGTGCAGACACTGATTACATGGCGTATGAAGGACGGCAAGACTTTGCGTACACGTGCATTGGATGCTGACCAGACAGAAGCCGCCATTAAGGCTACAATAAAGATGCTCAACATGATAGAAGACGGATTTCCTATGTCCGTAAAAGAGATAATGGAGGCAAGGAATGAGGAAGGCAAGCAGGGAGATGAATAGCGAATGGGCTTTGCAGATTATGCGTAAAGCCCCGTACATAACCGTGAGTTTCACCCGTGAAGACGGTACTGCTTACGGTGTGCCGCTGTCATTGGCCGCCACAAGTGACGACACTTGGTACTTCCACTGCGCCCTTGAAGGCGACAAACTTAACGCCATACGCAGCAATCCCAATGTGTGCCTGTCAGCAGTAACACGTTGCGTGCCTACTGTCGGTCCCAAAGACGGCAGCTTCACGCTGCAATACAAGTCCGCAATGGCTTTCGGAAAGGCGGAAATCGTAACCGATGACACGGAAAAGACATTCGCCCTGCGGGCCATATGCGAACGCTTCCTGCCAAAACACATGGACGCTTTCGACGCAAGCATTGAGAGAAGCCTCAACCGCACAGCCGTTGTAAGAATCAGACTTACCGCTCCGCCAACCGGCAAGCGGAAAGAATATGACAGCAACGGTGACGAGATGAAATGGCAACGGATGGAATAAACGACAATCCCCCACCCTCTTTTAACAAAAGAAGGCGGGGGATTGCCGTTTACAAAGAAACACTATCACATTTCATAATAAAGTTTTATAAATCAGACAATTAAACACAATAGCAAATTATCCGCAACAAAGAGCAAAGTAAAAGAGTACTAATTGCCCTGTAATCAGGCCTCTTTTACAATGTAATCAGGTGCTGTTTACGCTGCAATCAGCACCTGATTACAATATCGATGTTTTGTTATCAGAATTGCAGCAGTTTTTCCTACACTATAAAACACAATACACATAAAATATTATCATTAATTTGTGTATCTGGGAAAAAGTCTGTATCTTTGTCTCCAACAACAATGATTGACAATCCTTTTATACACAACACCATCTATATCACAACCACTACCACGATGAAAAGACTTCACTTATCATTATACTTACTGACCATCCTGCTCTTTTCTTGCACCATTCCCACACGTGCCAACGACTGCCTATATACCGTAAGCGGTAATCATCTTACGCCATTGTGCGACACAGACATTTCTGTTTCAAAGGAGATTCTCACGATAAGTCTGCATGATGACGGGTTCGCGTATGTGGAAGTGTATTATGAATTGCTGAACAAAGGCGAGGAGAAAAAACAGATTGTTGGATTCGAGGCCCAACCTCTGGAATATGACCAAAGTGCTTTCACCCCTAAAACGGGCAATCCCTTTATCAAGGATTTCACTGTTGTGATGAACAATTCAAAGATTCCTTATACCATAAACATCACTAAGGGCAAAGATTTCGATAGTAATGATGAAATTGTTATGGATTACTCGTACGTCTATGCGTTTGACGCACGATTCAAACATGGCAAGAATATCGTTCAGCACAAATACAGATACCAGACATCTGAATGTTTGTTTCAGACGTTTGACATAGCTTATAAGTTGACGCCGGCTACAAGATGGGCGAACGGAAAAATTGATGATTTCACATTTATAATAAAGGCTGACAACACGGCAAAACACTTTTTTATTCCAGACAGCGTGTTCTGCGGTGCGGACTTTGTTGTAAATAATGGCGAAGGAAAGATAAGGAAAGCGCAGACAAAGGACTATGGCAACATAACGGAGGTTACCATCAGGAATGGCTCTGTATGCTGGAAAAAGGCGGATTTTTGTCCTTGTGGTGAGCTGAGCATATTGTCTGCCGACATATTATTCCCCGATATTCACAGCAAATCATACGTCCTTGGTTCATTTTATGACCGCAGTAAGGCATTCTTTCACTCACTGTTATCACTCAAACTGGATGAATCAAAACAAATAGACGAGGTGATAGCGAGGAACTTGCCGTACGCCAGCAGAGGGTATGTGTTCAAGAATCTTAGGCTAAAACGTTTCTTTGAGTCGCAATGGTGGTATATGCCTAACCCTAATTACGTCAGCACCACAACGGATTTTACTCCTTACGAAAAGGATATGTTGAAGATGTTAAAGGAAAAATAAATCGCACTCACCGTTCCGCCCAATCACCACGGTCAAGATTGCGGTAACTGATGGCCTCGGCAAGATGCTGAACCTGCACTTTTTCCGACGCTTCAAGATCGGCAATGGTACGCGCAACCTTCAATATACGGTTATATGCCCGTGCCGAAAGAGAGAACTTCTCCATCGCCATGCGTAACATCTCAATGCCGGCCTGATCCGGTTCGGCAAACTGGTGAATCATGTTCTCCGTCATCTGGGCGTTACAATGAATCCCCTTAAAGTCCTTAAAACGCTCTTCCTGAACCTTACGCGCATTGATTACACGCTGGCGTATCACCTCACTTTTTTCCCCCTGACGGGCCTGTGAGATGTCGTTGAACGGAACAGGGAGTATCTCGCACTGTATATCCACACGGTCCATCAACGGTCCGGAAATCTTGGACATATAGCGATGCCGTTGTGACGGCGTGCAAACACAATGGTGGGTAGGGTCTCCATAATAGCCGCAAGGGCACGGATTGGCACTTGCCACAAACATAAAGGAGCATGGAAACTCCACCGTATATTTGGCGCGGGCAATGGTAATCTTCCTGTCTTCCAACGGCTGGCGGAGCACTTCAAGGGTTGCCTTGTTAAATTCCGGCAACTCGTCGGCAAACAACACGCCGTTGTGCGCAAGGCTTATCTCACCCGGCTGCGGAGAAGTGCCGCCACCGACAAGTGCCACTTGTGAGATGGTATGATGCGGAGCACGGAACGGACGTTGCGAAATAAGTGAAGTGTCAGCCGCCAATTTGCCGGCAACGGAGTGTATCTGCGTGGTTTCCAAACTCTCCGCCAGTGACAGGGGAGGCAGTATTCCCGGCAGGCGTTTGGCCATCATGCTCTTTCCTGAGCCGGGAGGGCCTATCATTATAAGGTTATGTCCGCCGGCTGCCGCCACCTCCATGGCGCGCTTTACGTTCTCCTGTCCCTTGACATCGGCAAAGTCAAGGTCACACTTATATTGCTGTTCGTAGAACACCTTGCGCGTATCGACCACCAAAGGCTCGGCGTCACTATGTCCGGAAAGGAACTGCACAACGTCAAGAAGCGAGTCCATGCCATATACATCAAGATTGTTCACCACGGCGGCCTCATATTGATTGGCCTTCGGAACGATAAGTCCCTTGTACTTCTTTTTCCTCGCGAGTATCGCGACGGGCAAAGCTCCCTTAACCGGTTTCAATCTCCCGTCAAGTCCAAGTTCACCCATCAGCATATATTTTTCCAGATGCTCGGACGGCATTCCCTCGTTGGCGGCAAGAATACTAACCGCTATCGGCAGGTCAAAGCCGGAGCCTCCCTTGCGGAGACTGGCCGGCGACAGGTTGATGGTTATCGACTTGTTGGGGAACTTTAAGTGGGAATATACGAAAGCAGTGCGTATGCGGCTCAGGCTCTCCCGCACCGCTTCGTCTCCCAATCCGGTGAGTACAAGGTTCTGGCCTATTTCCACACTCGTCTCAATGGTCACGACATTGACATCGAGACCGTTCACCGCCGCACTATAAGTTTTGACAAGCATACCTACCTTCTATCTGCTTTACGGGCGGTTTCGGCCTTTTGTTGCAACATTTGCAACAGCCTTTCTGTTGCGCCGGAATGTGACTTCACATAATATCCTGCCGCATCCGCCGCCTTTTTCAATTCTGTTTCCGAGGCTATCAGGCTGTCCATTATCTTGCCGAAGTCATCAGCACTCTCTATGGCGAAGCCTCCTCCACAGGCGATTAGCTCCAATGCCTCTTGGAATTTCTGGTGATTGGGGCCGAAAATGACCGGCAAATTCCACACGGCAGCCTCCGGAAGATTGTGTATTCCTGCGCCAAAACCACCGCCAACGTATGCAACGTCACCATATTTATATATGGAAGACAACAGTCCGAAGCAGTCTATTATCATCACCTCAGCGTCACCGAGCGTGGTAGCTCCCGCCGCATCGATTTGCGTATAACGCACTACCTTGCGCCCTTCAAGCAACTTCATTATCTGCTCCAGATGGCTCTCGCCTATCACGTGAGGCGCAATGATTACCTTCCAGTCCCTGTGTTGCGCAAGATAAGGCAGGAATATCTGCTCGTCCGGAAGCCAAGAACTGCCGGCAATGAATGTCTTTCTTCCGTTACAAAACGCCTTTATCGCCGGAATGCTCCTGCTTTCCTTGGCTATTTGCATCACCCTGTCGAAACGAGTGTCACCGGTTACCGTCACTCCGTCAATGCCAAGTCCCTCCAACAATCTGCGGCTCTCCTCGTTCTGCACAAAGAAATGCGAAAAGCATTTCAGCACATGCCTGTACTGAAAGCCATACCATTTGAAGAAAACCTGCTCCTTCCGGAATATACTGCTGATGCTGTAAACCGGCACACCGCGGTGACGCAGGATGTGAAGATAGTTATACCAGAACTCATACTTTATGAAAAAGGCAACAACCGGCCTCACTGTGCGCAGAAACCGCAACGCATTTGTAGGAGTATCGATAGGAAGATAGCAAACGATGTCAGCCCCGTCATAATTCTTTCTCACCTCATAACCGGAGGGCGAGAAGAACGTCAGGAGTATCTTTTGCTCCGGAAAAGCACGACGGTATTCCTCCATTATGGGACGCCCCTGTTCAAATTCGCCGAGTGAAGCGGCATGAAACCACGCGTACTGCGCCCCCGGCTCAACCTTAGCTCTAAGTGTTTTGAAGGCGGAACGCTCACCACGCCACATTTTCTTTACCTTTTCCGAGAAGAAAGAGGCAATGAATATGCCGAATTCATATATATATAAAAGAATGTTATACACCGGAAACATCGTTATTATCCAAGAACCTGAACGGCTTTATTTATACGGTTTATCGTCTCCTGCTTGCCAAGGAAAGCACTGATGTCAAACATTCCGGGACCTTTTCCCTCGCCTACGAGACACAATCTAAAAGCATTCATCACCTCGCCCAGCTTATATCCCTTCTCTTCTATCCATGCCATAACGACCGGTTCCTGCCCCTCCACGGAGAAATCATCTATGCCTTGCAGCACTTCCGCAAGCTCTTTCATCACCGTGGCAGAGTCTTCCTTCCAGCGTTTCTTTACGGTTTTCTCGTCATAACAGTCCGGTGCATAAAAGAAGAAAGAGCAAAGCGGCCACAATTCATGTACGAAATTCACACGGTTTTTCATCATTTCCACCACTTTCGTCACCTGCTGCATCGTTGCGTCAGCCCCATTGTTCGCCACAATCGGCGCAAACAGGCGCGCAATCTCTTCCACCGGCTTCATGAGTATGTACTCATGGTTGAACCATATACCCTTCTTGTAATCGTATTTAGCACCAGCTTTTGAACAGCGTGATATGTCAAAGGCCTGCACAAGTTCGTCAAGCGAGAACACTTCCTGCTCTGTTCCGGGATTCCAGCCAAGCAAAGCGAGGAAATTAACGACCGCTTCGGGGAAATATCCGCTCTCGCGATAGCCGGAACTAACCTCCCCTGTCTTCGGATCATGCCACTCAAGCGGGAACACAGGGAAGCCCAAACGGTCACCGTCACGTTTTGACAGTTTTCCTTTCCCTTCCGGTTTCAGCAGCAATGGCAGGTGGGCGAAGCGGGGCATGGTGTCCTCCCAGCCAAACGCCCGGTACAACAACACGTGCAACGGGGCAGAAGGCAGCCATTCCTCACCGCGTATGACATGAGAGATTTCCATCAGATGGTCATCCACTATGTTGGCAAGATGATATGTAGGCAGTTCATCCGCGCTTTTGTAAAGCACCTTATCGTCAAGTATATCCGTATTGATGCGAACCTCACCGCGTATAAGGTCATTCACGACAACTTCCTCCCCCGGCTCTATCTTGAAGCGAACCACGTACTGCCGGCCGTCAGCGACAAGCGCATCCACTTCCTCCTTGGCCATGGTAAGCGAGTTACGCATCTGCATTCTCGTATGGGCGTCATACTGGAAGTTCTGTATCTCGGCACGCTTTGCCTCCAGTTCCTCAGGAGTGTCAAAGGCAATGTACGCCTTACCGCTGTCGAGCAGTTCCTTTACATATTCCTTATATATGTCCCTGCGCTCACTTTGGCGGTACGGTCCCTTGTCGCCCCCGAAGCTGACACCTTCGTCAAACGTAATCCCCAGCCAGCGGAAAGATTCTATTATGTAGTCTTCCGCTCCGGGAACAAAGCGGCTGGAGTCTGTATCTTCTATGCGGAACACAAATTCCCCGCCATTCTGACGGGCAAAAAGATAGTTAAACAAAGCTGTACGGACACCGCCTATGTGCAGTGCTCCTGTCGGACTTGGCGCGAAACGCACCCTAACTTTTCTTTCGTTCATTATGTATATTATAATATTTTCGTATGTATCGTCAGAACAAGTAAAAACAACTTCCGACGTATGTTTTGACTGCAAAGTTAACAAATAAATCTCGTAAAAGCACACTTTTTGGCCGTTTTTATAGCGCAAACCGTTTTTTTTTTGTATTTTCGCACCCGAAAGCAAATGCCCGGCAAAGCAAATCCGGGCATTACTGACAATTACCAACCCATTAAACAGATATAACTATGGCGATGGAGAATGTGACAACCTCACGGATGTCGAACATAAAATCTTTTTTAACCGTACTGGGTGTTCTGGCCATCAGCGTAACCCTCATCGTGCTTGTAATGCCAAACACCGAGAAACCGCGTCTCACCTACACCATCGGCGAGCCGTGGATGAACCCGCAACTTATCTCTCCCGGACAGATACTGATACTGAAAGACCCGAAGATTGTGGAGCAGGAGCAGCAGGAAGCGCTGCGCAACGAGTACCTGCCATACTACACACGCGACGAGCAGACAGGCGAGAAACAGGCAAATCTGTTCCTCGACAAGTACGGCGAGGGGCTGCCCGGCATCTCCGCCTACGCCATGCAGCTGGTGGCAAACGCCATGAAAGCCATGTATGACAGGGGCATAATGCAGCAGTCTGACTACACACAGATATACAACGAGGACAGCCTCTTCACATTCATGCTTGTAAACAGCAAACAGGCCCAGCGCACAGGCATAAGGGAAGTATATTCCACCAAACAGGCATACGAATCCCTTTTTGCGGACAAACGACTGGAAAAATACCGCGAAGAGTTGCAGAAATGCAACCTCAACGAGTTCATCACGTCAAACGTCGAGTATGACGAACGCAGAAGCAAGCAAGCCAAGCTGGACATCATATCCATGGTCCCCACCAATTCCGGCGTGATGAAGCAGGGACAGGAAATCATAAACCGCGGCGACATCGTGACGGAAGAGCGTGCACGCATGATCGACAGCTACAACGAATTCATAAGTGCGGAGGTGCATAAGGGCGCATACGAACTGATACGCACCAACGGCATACAGTGGCTCTACGTCATGATGCTGATGATACTCTTCCTCATGTATATGCAGTTTTTCCGCCGCGACTACCTCGACAAGCCGCGTTCGCTGGCCATGGTGTTCACCCTGCTCACCATTTTCCCGATGATGAACGCCCTGATAATGCGTCTTGAGCCACGCAGCATACTGATACTCCCGCTATGCCTCGTACCGATGTTCATACGCGTCTTCCTCGATTCGCGCACCGCCTTCATGACCCACTCCGTCATGGTGCTCATCTGTGCCGCGGCCGTAAGCGAGAAGTTCGAGTTCATCATGGTCCAGTTCAGTTCAGGCGTCGTGGCCATCTGCGCCCTGCGGGAACTGTCCCGCCGCTCCCAGATATTCAATACCGCCATATTTGTCGCGCTGTCCGGACTGGTGACCTATACCATCGTCAAGTTCCTTGACAACAAAGACCTCACATTCGAGGCACTGCGGCATCCGTACTTCACCATCGTCTGCAACGGCGTGCTGCTGCTGCTCACCTACCCCATGATGTTCCTTGTGGAAAAAGCATTCGGCTTCATATCTCCCGTAACGCTCTTCGAACTGTCCGACACCAACCGCGCCGTACTCCGTAAGCTGTCGGAAGTAGCCCAAGGCACGTTCCAGCACTCCATCATGGTCAGCAACCTTGCATCGGCCATAGCCACGGAAGTAGGCGCGAAAAGCCTGCTGGTAAGAACAGGAGCGTTATACCACGACATCGGCAAAATGGCCAATCCCGTGTTCTTCACCGAGAACCAGAACGGCGTCAATCCCCACACACGTATGCAACCGAAGGAAAGTGCTCAGATTATAATCGGGCACGTGACGGAAGGCGTGCAGCTGGCGGAAAAGAACGGTGTGCCCGACGTAATCCGCAACTTCATCCTGACCCACCACGGCAAGGGACTGGCGAAGTTCTTTTACAACACATACTGCAACGAACATCCCGACGAGGAAGTCGATGAAACGCCATTCCGCTACCCCGGCCCCAATCCTTTCAGCCGCGAGCAGGCCATACTGATGATGGCCGACGGGGTGGAGGCTGCCTCACGCTCACTGCCCGAATACACGGAGGAAAGCATCTCAAACGTAGTGAACCGCATCATTGACACTCAGGTGGCAGAAGGATATTTCCAGGAATGCCCCATCACCTACCGCGACATCAGCACCGCGAAACGGGTGCTGATAGAACGCCTGAAAAGCATCTACCACACACGGATACAATACCCCGAATTAAAGAAATAAAAACCAACGGCAATGAGGCAGAAAGCAAACAGCACCTGTTTACACAGCAATCAGCACCCTTTTGCAGCGTAATCGGCACCTGTTTACACCGTAATCGGCACCCTTTTGCGAAACTCATCGCCACAACATACGACAAGCTTTGATAATCAACAAGATACAACGATGGTGGCAACGCCGCGGATTCGGAATAGAATCAAAAAACGACTACGCATTCCTTCATAACGTCCTGCGCGAACAACTGCCATACTACGCATACGGCGAATGGCAACGGCAATACCCGTCCGCCACAAAAGCCGAACACAACCTCGCCCGTCTGCTGTTCCGCATCAGCAACCACCTGCAACCCGGCACGGTACGCATATACGGCAGCGACACGGAACTCATCCGCCGTGCCATACACGGCGGATGCAGGAAAGCCACGGTAACAACATCAGACACGCGTTATTTCAAGTTGGCAAACAACAGCATTGCCGCAAAGGCAGAGACGGGAACAATAGTGGAATACACGCCACACAAATGCGGGACGGACGTGACCATGGCCATCGTCATAACAGACATAGATGCCGGCAACGCCGCGTTATGGCAGCAGATACTCCGCCTCCCCGCCATTACCTACGACCTGCGGCACACCGGCATAGCACTGATACACAAGAAACGATACCCCGAACACTACAAAATTTAATCTTAATGTAAAACTTAATCTTAATGTAAAATGTAAAATGTATAATTTATAATGCCACCCGCAAACTATACATTATAAATTGTACATTATAAATTATACATTATAAATTCCCCATGAAACTGACAAGAATATACACCCGGACAGGCGACACCGGAATGACATCACTCGTAGGAGGCCAGCGCACAAGGAAAGACTCACTGCGCCTTGAAGCGTACGGCACAATGGACGAACTGTCCTCACACCTCGGGTTGCTGGCCGCATCACTCGGCCAAAACGACGGGACAGCGGAAACAGAACAGGCCATAGAGCGCATACAGTGCAACATATTCAACATCTGCACCTTCCTCGCCACCGACACAAGCGTGACACCCGTATATCCCTCCGCACGCCTTGCGGAAGAGGAAGTGACAACGCTTGAACGCCTCATAGACACCACCAACGCCACCCTCCCGCCGTTAGACAGCTTCATACTGCCCGCAGGCAGCCCCGCCGCAGCGCAATGCCACGTGTGCCGCACCGTATGCCGCAGGGCGGAAAGACGCGTAATCACGCTCTACACAGAGGCATTTCCCGACTTGGACCGCAAGGAAGACGAAGCGTGCCGGCAGGCCGCCACAATACTGCACTACATAAACAGATTGTCCGACTATCTCTTTGTTTTGTCCCGGAAATTAAACATTATTAGCGGTACAGACGAAAAAATATGGCAAAACACTTGCAGATAAGAAAAAAAATAGTAATTTTGCGGTCAGAAAAAAACAACACCCTAAAAACCAAAGAATATGTATTGGACACTTGAACTTGCATCAAAGTTAGAGGATGCGCCATGGCCCGCAACCAAGGAGGAACTTCTCGACTACGCCACACGCTCCGGCATCTCCCTTGAAGTGATAGAAAACCTTGAAGAACTGGAAGACGAGGGCGAGCCATACGACTCCATAGAGGACATCTGGCCCGACTATCCCACAAAGGATGACTTCCTATTTGACGAAGAAGAGTACTGACACCAGTACTTGATAAAGTAAAACATTAAAAGCCAATAAGACACAGAACAAATCTCGTCTTATTGGCTTTTCCATGTTATCTACAAGCCGGAATTTCCTGAAATCAGAAGTCGCGCGCCTCTTCCTCGCCGTAATTCTCAAAATACTCGGCAATCTCGCGCTCTGCGGAATCAGAGAAAGCGTATGCCTCATCATGCTGGCTCATGTCAAGACCCATACGCTCGCTTTTCAACGACACACGCATAGGAATCATCTTGTTTGTAACCCAATAAAGGACAAGACTCACCACAAAAGTATAGGTAACGACAATAAGCACGCCAAGAATGGAGTTGAGGAACTCAATGTAACCGCCGTGTATCAGTCCCGTATAGGAGAAAATGCCGGTGAGCACCGTAGCGAAGATACCGCCCATGCCATGTGTGGGAAATACGTCAAGAGCATCGTCAAGGCCGCTCTTGGCGGTACGATAGACAGCGAAGTTACATACAGTCGTCGTCAACACGGCAATAATGAAACTTGATCCCGTGGTAACGACATCGGCACACGGCGTGATGGCCACCAAGCCCACTACCGCACCGATGGCCGCTCCCATGCCACTCGGCTTACGACCTCGCAGACAGTCGATGAAAACCCACGTCATCATGGCCGTGGCACCTGCGGTGTTGGTATTGAGAAACGCCTTGATGGCTATGCCGTCGGCGGCAAGACCTGAACCGCCGTTGAAGCCAAACCATCCGAGCCAGAGCAGTGCGGCACCGAGAATGACGAACGGAACGTTGGCAGGCAGGTGCTTGTCGCTCTTCGCATTCTGACGTCTGCCAAGGAAGATGGCACCCGCCAGAGCCGCAACACCGCTGGAAGCGTGAACGACAATGCCGCCGGCAAAATCGTGAATGTTGAGAAGTTGATGCAGCAGTCCGTCAGGATGCCATGTCCAGTGCGCCAACGGACAATAGACGAAGACGCAGAACAGCATCATGAACACCATGTAAGCGGAAAACCTCACACGCTCCGCAAAAGAGCCGGTGATAAGGCTTGGCGTGATAATGGCAAACTTCATCTGGAAGATAGCATAGAGTGCCAAGGGTATGCTTGCCGTTATCTTCTCATACGGTTTGGCCCCAACATGCTGGAACATGAAAAACTGTATCGGGTCACCAATAAGTCCGAGACCTCCAATGTCATCACCGAAGCTGAGCGAGAATCCGAAGACTACCCACAGCACGCTGATGATGCCCATGGCGATAAATGACTGAAGAATAGTGGAGATGACATTTTTCTTGCCCACCATTCCGCCATAAAAGAAACTCAGTCCCGGTGTCATCATCAGGACAAAGATTGTGGCGGTAATCATCCAAGCTACGTTAGCAGACGTACACTCTTCCGTCTCAACGAAGTCCCACAGTCCTTCTTCTTCCGGGATAAAACAACCAGTCAGTGCTATGCCGCACATCAACGCCATAAAAACAATCCATCTTTTTTGTACTTTCATTGTGCTTGTGTAAGTTTATGTTATTTTGCTTATGCTGTAATCTTTGACATTTCTCTTGGCAAGAGAGAAGCTTTTGATTACACTTTGTTTCAAAAACCGATGCAAAAGTAACACTTTTCCCGTATATACACAAGATATTTTACAAAAAGTTATTATATATCAATAACTATTTTACATTTTATCTATTCGCGTTGCTTAATTAAAACAAATTGCTTAATTTTGCAGTTACAAACACAACAGAATGGCACTTCTGCCTATCAACAACGACACAAACACATTTTTATAAATGCTTTGCCGCATAATCTGAATTACCATAGTTCGGGATAGCCCCAAAAACGCTTATAGACAGTCGATAGTCTCTTGTTTTTGATGACTTTACAAATAAAATCAAACAATTACAAGCACTCCCATTATGACTACCGACTGTCTATAAGCAATTTTTGTGCCTCCTCTCAAACTATAAATATTCCTCCAACTCCGTTTAATATTCCTCTTCCCCGTCGCTGATGTCTGCGGCGTCGAGCGAGAGGGCATCGGGGTCTTCCTCAACGGTGGTGCGGTAGCTTTCCTCCGTCAGCGTGTCGTCGTCAATATCATCATCGTCGTTGCTAAAGTAGTCGTCCTTCATTTCCATGTCATCATCGTCGTCTGACTTGGTGCCGTGCATTTCCTCCTCTATGGCTTGACGGGGCTTGACGGCAGCTGGCTTCACCTTGGCGAAGATGGCTTCTACCCATCCGCCTTTCTGTATTTCGAGCACGTCGTAGCCGTCGTTGACCTTGATTTCATACAGTCCTCCGGGCTTGTGCAGGCGGTCTTTGGGCAGAGTGGTGGTGGAGATGTCGAAGCCGCTCCCGATTATGTCCTTGATGCTTTGGTTAAGGCTGTCCCATCCGCCTCCGAAGTTGCGGTCAATCACTTCCAGCAGTTTGGCGGCGGAGATGTGGTGTATGTTTTCGTATGTGAGGTCGGTGACGTGGTTGATGGGGCGTTTCCTTATGGCCCATTTCTGTTCCTTGTCCTTGACGGGGATGATGCCTATGCGCATTCCCCGCTCCTCGTACTTCTTTATTATCTCGGGTTTGTCAACCTTTATCTCTTCCAGGTAGAATGCGGCACTGATTATGTCGAGGTAGTGCTGTGCGTGTTCTGACACGGCGTCGTCCTTGTCTGGTTTCTCCCACATCATGAAGATGTCGGTTTCCTGCAAATCCCATACATTACCCTTTGTCAATCCTCTGAGTGTTCTTGTCTTGCTTTCTTTCATAAGTGTGTTATTAAAAAAGTGGTGCAAAAGTACTACAATATTTTCTTTGCGGCAAATTTTCAAGTGTGTTTTTGTGTTTGCCACGTGGTTTTTTGATGGTTTATTCTTCTATCCACCTTATTTTTATGACGCAGACGCGGATTTTCTGGTCTTCCGTATCGTTGTTTATCTTTGCGATGTGCCAGTCTCCGGGGAAGAAGATGAAGAACTTGCCGGGGGTGGAGTCGTAGAACAGTGTGCGTGACGTGTCATATTTATAATGTATTACGTCGGGCTTGTATTTGGTGTTTGGAACTGACGTTACATGATCTATTATGCCGAAGCGCTCGGTGCCTCTTACGCAGTACTGGAAGTCGATGCCGTGGTAGTGGCTCTCGCTCCTGCGTTTTTCCAAGGGGCCGTTCTCCGAATCCTCCACGCTTATGGTGAGGTCGCTTCCCGGTATTGGGTGCTTGCCTTTTGGCAATGCCGTCAGGTCTGTCCGGGCAAGATAGGCGAACAGTTTCTGCCACTGTTCCGGGTTGCGCCGGTACTGCAGGTAGAAGTCAACGGCATTGACGCTTTCGTGCGGGTCGGCGGCGGTGAATCCCTGCCGCCACTCGCCTTTTTTCAGCCATCTGGCTGCCTTCTTCCGCAGTTTGGCGTCGTGGCACTCGTTGGTATAGACGGCTTTCAGGGGGGTGGAGGCGGCGTCTTTCTTTGCGCCGGCTGTCACGGACAGCGACAGCAGGCAGGCTATGAGCATTAGTTTTTTCATGTTTGTATTACGTTTGGTCCTTATATGTATTCTGCCACAAAATTACAATAAAAAGCTGTGCCGGCAAAAAAAACGGGGAAAAAGTTTGCGTGATTGAAATATTATTTATAATTTTGCACCCACAATTATCAAACAAAAGACAAACGGAAAGCATTAGACTATGCGTATTATTTGCAACACATATTGGTGGTGGCGTAACTCAGGATTGAACAAGTCGTGAGGCGTTGACCCCGTAGGTGAAAGTGAATATCAGTATAGTCAATACATACACCTTATATGGAGAGGTCTGTTGCTTATCGCGACAGGCCTCTTTTTCTGTTCCGGCTGTCTCCGGACTATACGCAAAATACAAACAAACACATAATACAACACGGACAAAACATGAAAAAGTTACTTTCTAAAATCCTCAACCATGAGGAACTGACACGGCAGGAGATGCTCGACATTCTCATCGGCATCACTAAGGAAGAATATCCCGCAGAACAGATTGCCGCCCTGCTGACGGGTATCCAGATGCGCGGAATAACGGTGGATGAACTGCTCGGTTTCCGCGACGGGATACTGGCGACAGGCGTTCCGGCCATCCTTGATGCGCCGCGGTACATTGACATTGTCGGCACGGGAGGCGACAGGAAGAATACCTTTAACATCTCGACCTGCTCGTGCCTTGTCATGGCGGGAGCTGGATATAAGGTGGCGAAACACGGTAACTACGCCGCAACGTCTGTGTCCGGAGCGTCAGACGTGATAGAGTTGCACGGCGTTACATTCACCAATGACGTGGAGAAGCTGAACAGAAGTCTCGACAAGAGCAACTTCGTGTATCTGCATGCGCCGCTGTTCGCACGGGCTATGAAATTCGTCGCCCCGATAAGGAGGAACATTTCCTTCCCCACCATCTTCAACCTTCTCGGTCCGATAGTCAATCCCTCGCAACCGAAGTGCCAGCTGCTCGGTGTGGCCACGCTTGACCAGATGCGCCTTTACAACAGCGTTTATCAGAAGTTAGGACTGGATTACAGCATCGAAAGTTCCATTGACGGCTATGATGAAATATCGCTTACGGGTAACTTCAAGGTGACTACCAACGACTATGAGCGCATATTCTCGCCGTCAGACATAGGGATGCCTGTGGCAAAGGCGGAGGAACTGCGTGGCGGAGAGACAAAGGAAGAGGCCGTGAGGATTTTTGACAACGTACTGATGAACAGGGCTACTGACGCCCAGAAGAACGTTGTGATAGCCAATGCGGCATTCGCGATACAGGCATACGAGGGTGACAAGGACATCAAGGAGTGCGTGGAGATAGCCAGAGAGTCCATTGACAGCGGCAGGGCTTTCGCAGCCTTGAAGAAATATGTGGAGGTAAACTCATGAAAGACGTACTGACCGAGATAGTGGAACACAAGCGTCAGGAACTGGAAGAGGCCAAGATTGCCAAGCCTGCGTACCTCCTTGAACGTGAGATAGAGCGGATGCCGGATGTCCGGATACCGTCAATGCGCACCGCCCTGACGGAAAGTGCCACGGGGATTATAGCCGAATTTAAGCGCAGGTCACCGTCAAAGGGATGGATAAAGGAAGACGGCAAGGCCGGCATCATCCCGCTGGCATACCAGAGAAACGGCGCTGCGGCCGTCAGCATACTGACCGACAGCAAATATTTCGGCGGATGCGACGACTTCATTATAGCCGCACGCAAGTCGGGGGTGACGGTACCGGTGCTATACAAGAACTTCATCATAGACAGATACCAACTGCTGCAAGCACGGCTGTGCGGTGCTTCAGCCGTACTGCTTATCGCCGCTTGTCTTGGCAAGAGAGAGTGCGGGATGCTCTTGCAGGAAGCTCACAGCCTTGGAATGGAGGTTCTTCTCGAGATGCACAGCTTGGAGGAACTGGAATATGCGGAACTGAACCCGGATATGTGCGGCATCAACAACCGCAACCTCGGTACATTTGTAACCCAAGTAGAAAACTCGTTCAAACTGGCAGAAAGACTTCCTTCCGATGTGTGTAAGGTGAGTGAGAGCGGAATAAGCAACCCGAAAACGGTGCGTGAACTGAGAGACTGCGGGTTCAACGGCTTCCTCATAGGCGAGAATTTCATGAAAGCCGGAGAACCGGGAGCTGCGCTTGCCGACTTTATCAAAAACATTAAAAGCATTAACTGCCATGAAAATAAAAGTATGCGGAATGCGTGACGCCGAGAACATACACGCAGTCAGCAAACTGGGCGTTGACTACTTAGGGCTTATCTTCTGGCCGAACAGCCCGCGATTTGTAAAGGACGTAATCGAGAGTGCCGGCACAATGCCGGACAGGCCGGCAGAGTTGGACACGAAAGACCGTTGCGACAACAAGCCTGCCATAGTGGGGGTGTTCGTTGACGAAATGCCGCAGACGGTGATAACGCACGCCTATAACTACCGCCTTGACTGCATACAGCTGCATGGCAACGAAAGTCCCATATACATAGAGAACCTTAAACGTACCCTTATTCCGGACATTCTGCCAAACGTGAAAATCATAAAGGCACTGAGCATCCGTAATGCCGATGACGTAAAACGATGGCGGGACTATGAGGGATGTGCCGATATGTTCCTGTTCGACACCAAGTGTGAGTGTCTGGGCGGTTCCGGGGAACACTTTGACTGGTCTGTACTTGACGCATACGGCGGCAACATCCCTTTCCTGCTTTCGGGCGGGATAGGTCCTGATGACACGCAGAAGGTAAAGGATTTTAACCACCCTATGTGCATCGGCATTGACATAAACTCAAAGTTTGAGACTGCCCCGGCAATGAAAGATGTAGAAGAAATCAGAACATTCATAAACAAGATACAATAAAGATGAACAGTATAAACAAGTTATTCGCTGACAACAAAGACAGGAAACTGCTGTCACTGTACTTCTGCGCAGGCCACCCTACCCTTGAAAGTACAGGCAACGTAATCAAGACTCTGCAATCAAGAGGGGTGGATATGATAGAGGTCGGCATACCGTTCTCTGACCCCATGGCCGACGGTCCGGTGATACAACAGGCCGCGACACAGGCACTTCGCAACGGAATATCGCTGAAAAAGATTTTCTCCCAGCTGAAAGAAATAAAAGACGAGGTACATATACCGCTGGTACTGATGGGGTATCTGAATGTAATAATGCAATATGGCATAGAGCGTTTCTGCCGGTCCTGCGTGGAATGCGGCGTCAGCGGCGTGATAATCCCCGACCTGCCGTTCAATGAATACCTCAAGCTGAAACCGACAGCGGACAAATACGACATCCGGTTCATAATGCTTATAACCCCTGAAACGTCAGAAGAACGGATACGTTTGATAGACAGACACACCGACGGATTCATCTATATGGTAAGCTCCGCCAGCACTACCGGCACGCAAAAGTCCTTTGAAGAGGCTAAACAGGAGTATTTCCGCCGCATCAACGGTATGCAGCTCCACAACCCGCGGATGATAGGTTTCGGCATAGGCAACAGGCAGACGTATGAGGCAGCAAGGCAAAATGCCGCAGGAGCCATAATCGGCAGCAAGTTCGTGCAGTTGCTCGCAGAGGCCGAAGGCAACCCGGACGTGGCGATGGACAGACTTTATGAAGCGTTGAACAACTAAAAAGGATAATACGACAATGAAATACGATGTGAACGAAGAGGGCTTCTACGGCAACTACGGGGGAGCATATATACCGGAGATATTATACAAAACGGTGGAGGATTTGAAGAATGCCTACCTGCCGATACTTGAAAGTGAGGAGTTCAAAAAGGAGTATCACGCCCTGTTAAAGGACTATGTGGGACGTCCGTCACCACTCTTTTATGCCAAAAGGATGTCCGAGAAATACGGTTGCCAACTATACCTTAAACGTGAAGACCTCAACCATACCGGGGCGCACAAAATCAATAATGCCCTCGGCCAGATACTTCTCGCAAAGAAAATGGGCAAGACACGCATCATAGCGGAGACGGGAGCAGGCCAGCACGGAGTAGCAACCGCCACGGTATGCGCTCTGATGAATATGCCATGTACAGTCTATATGGGTGCGCTTGACGTGCAGCGCCAGCACGTTAACGTGGAACGGATGAAGATGCTTGGCGCTACCGTAGTGCCGGTGGAGAGCGGTAACATGACGTTGAAGGACGGAACCAACGAGGCTATACGTGACTGGTGCTGTCATCCTGCCGACACTTTCTACATAATCGGCAGCACAGTAGGCCCTCATCCCTACCCCGACATGGTGGCAAGGTTGCAGAGTGTCATATCGGAAGAGATTAAATGGCAGCTGGAAGAGAAGATTGGACGCGACTATCCGGACTATCTTATAGCGTGTGTGGGAGGCGGTTCCAACGCCGCAGGCACCATTTACCACTACATAAACGACGAGAGAGTGAAGATAATACTTGGCGAAGCGGGCGGCATGGGCATAGACACGGACAAGACGGCCGCGTCAATCGAGGTAGGTACCACAGGCATCCTGCACGGCTCACGCATAAAGCTGATGCAGACAGAGGACGGCCAGATAATCGAGCCTTACTCCATTTCCGCCGGTCTTGACTATCCGGGCACAGGTCCGTTGCACTGCAATCTCTACGAGACAGGCCGCGCACAGGTGCTGGCGGCAAATGATGACGAGGCTCTGAAAGCGGCTTTTGAACTGACTAAGACGGAAGGTATCATACCGGCACTGGAATCCGCCCACGCCCTTGCATTACTGCCAAAGGTGGCCCGGCAGTTCAAGAAAGACGACGTGGTGGTGCTTACCGTCTCAGGACGTGGTGACAAAGACCTCGACACTTACCTTGCCAATATGTGACAAAGTAATAAAAACAACGCTCTATGTTCAAATACAACACAACAACACGAACAGTCCTTGCCGACCTCTATACGCCCGTAAGTATGTATATGCGGCTAAGGGACATCTACCCGCAGTCCGTACTTATGGAAAGTTCGGACTACCACGAGAAGGACAACTCACATTCTTTCATCGGGCTGAACCCTATTGCTTCTGTCAGCATAAGCCACGGCGAGGCCATAGCCACATACCCGGACGGCGCGACACAACGCCATGCAGTAGGAGCCGATTACCGTTCCGACAAGGCCATCAACGACTTTCTCGACCAATTTTCCATAACAGGAGAGCATTCCGAGTACTGCGGGCTATACGGCTACACGTCCTTCAATGCGGTAAGATATTTTGAGAACATTGCCGTAAAGGACACCACGATGGCCAAGAACGACGCGCCGGACATGATGTATATCTTCTTCCGTGACATAATAGTGTTTGACCACTTCAACAACAAGATGGTGATTGTCACACTGACGGAAGACGGTGACGAGACTGCAAGCGGCACCGCACAGATTGACAACCTGATGACAAAGATGAACAAGGCCAACGTTCAGCCCTACGACTTCCGCCCCATCGGCGGAACGACCTCACCGCTGACAGACGAGGAACACAAGGCGAACATACGCAAAGGCATAAGCCACTGCCTGCGGGGGGATGTATTCCAGATTGTAATCTCACGCCGTTTCGTGCAGCGTTATGAGGGTGACGACTTCAAACTCTACCGTGCCCTGCGCAGCATCAATCCCTCTCCATACCTGTTCTACTTTGACTTCGGCGGCTTCCGCATATTCGGCTCTTCTCCGGAGACCCACTGCCGCATCACGACCAACGGCAAGGGGGAATACATTGCGTACATTGACCCGATAGCCGGAACGACCAAACGCACAGGAAACGTAGAGCAGGACCGTAAGAATGCGGAGTACCTGCGCAACGATTCCAAGGAAAACGCAGAACACGTGATGCTCGTTGACCTTGCGCGTAACGACCTTTCACGCAACTGTCATGGCGTGCACGTGGATTTCTACAAGGATATGCAGTACTATTCACACGTGATACACCTTGTGAGCCGTGTCAGCGGAACGCTCGAAAAGGGGGCGGATCCGGTAAAGACGTTTATCGACACCTTCCCGGCCGGCACATTGTCCGGCGCACCGAAAGTGCGCGCCATGCAGCTAATATCCGAATATGAGCCGCACAACCGTGGCGCATACGGCGGCTGCATAGGCTTCATCGGCTTTAACCGCACGCTGAATCAGGCTATCACCATACGCACCTTTGTCAGCCGTAACGGCGAATTGTGGTTTCAGGCGGGAGGCGGAATAGTGGCCAAAAGCAACGAGGACTATGAGTTGCAAGAGGTAAACAACAAGCTCGGGGCACTGCACAGGGCTATTACAATGGCGGAAAACATGTAAACTTATCATCTGATTGCGCAATGAAACACATAGTAATAATAGATAACTACGACTCGTTCACATATAACCTCAGCCACCTCGTAAAGGAACTTGGCGCTGATGTCACGGTATATCGCAATGACCAATTCACACTGGGGCAGCTGGAACGGTTTGACAAAATCATACTCTCACCCGGACCGGGCATACCGTCGGAGGCAGGACTGTTGCTTGAAACGATAAAGGCTTACGCCGGCAGGAAACCTATCCTCGGCGTCTGTCTCGGCCATCAGGCGATAGGCGAATACTTTGGAGGGAAGCTGGAGAATCTCTCAACAATATTTCACGGAGTGGCGACAGAGGGTACACAGTTTGGAACCGACCCGATATTCAACAACCTGCCCAAGCGTATCACCATGGGACGCTATCACTCTTGGGTGGTCAGCAAAGAGAATTTCCCGGACTGTCTGGAGGTGACGGCGGAAAGCGATGAGGGACAGATAATGGCATTGCGCCACCGTACACACGACATTCATGGCATACAGTTTCACCCGGAGAGTGTTCTGGCTCCCGAGGGAAGGACTATCATAGAGAACTGGCTGTCGCTTTAACCGCCAGCAATAAATGCTTATTATTTAGCATTTTGCATCCGACTGTACAAACACTACAATAGAAACGTAAAGTAAACAGGTGCTGATTACCGAGTAATCAGCACCTGTTTGCATTATAATCAGCACCTGTTTACACTGTAAAAGGGCCGCTTTTACTTTACAGAGTATATTCCCCTACTCCACACACGATATATGATAACGAAAAAATGCCACACCGGATTGCTCCGATGTGGCATGATTTTTATTACATGAGTAATGGACTTTACTCTTCGGACCAATCCATCTTGGTCTGGCGAACATACGTCTGATAACGGCGCTTGGCCATCTTCTGAGCCTCAGCGAAGAGTTCGTCAGCCTCCTCCGGATAAGCCTTCTTGACAGAGAGATAACGAACCTCGCCCATGAGGAAGTCCTGGAACTTATCCCACTGCGGCTCCTTGGAGTCAAGAGTAAACGGATTCTTGCCCTGCTCGGCCAGTTCCGGATTGAAACGCCACAGGTGCCAGTAACCGCATTCAACGGCACGTGCCTCCTCAGCCTGGCTGCGACCCATGCCACCCTTGATCTTCAGACCGTGGTTGATACATGGAGCGTAAGCTATGACGAGTGAAGGTCCGTGGTAAGCCTCAGCCTCGCGGAATGCCTTTAAGCACTGAGCGTTGTCAGCACCCATGGCAACCTGTGCCACATATACATAACCGTAGGTCGTAGCTATCATGCCGAGATCCTTCTTCTTGATACGCTTGCCCTGAGCGGCGAACTGTGCGATGGCGCCAAGCGGCGTAGCCTTTGAAGCCTGACCACCGGTGTTAGAGTAAACCTCTGTATCGATAACGAAGATATTGAGGTCCTCACCGGAAGCGAGAACGTGGTCAAGACCACCGTAGCCAATATCGTATGAGGCACCGTCACCACCGATAATCCACTGTGAACGCTTGATAAGGTAGTGGTCAAGAGTCTTGAGTTCCTGACAAACAGAGCATCCCTTAGCGGCACCCTCGGCGATGTATGGCTTCAGGATTGCAGCAAGACGCTTTGTCTCGTCAGCGTCTTCACGCTTCTCTATCCACTCGGCAGCAGCTGCCTTGTACTCAGCCGGTGCGCTTTCTGTCTCTACTACCTGCTGGAGAAGCATTGCTACGCGCTCCTTCATCTTCTTGTTACCGATGACCATACCAAGTCCGAACTCACAGAAGTCCTCGAAGAGGGAGTTGTCAAAAGCTGGACCCTGACCCTTATCGTTGGTGGTATAAGGTGTAGAAGGTATTGAAGCTGAGTAGATTGAAGAGCAACCTGTCGCATTAGCTATAATTTCACGGTCACCGAAGAGCTGTGAAATGAGCTTGACGTATGGTGTCTCACCGCAACCGGCACAAGCGCCTGAGAACTCAAAGAGAGGTGTAGCGAACTGTGAGTTCTTTGGAGACTGCTTGATGTCAACAAGGTCTTGCTTAGACTTAACGTTCTTGACAAGATACTCCCAACCCTTTGCCATTTCCTGCATCTCGGCCTTGTCAGGGTTGTAAGGAACCATAGTGAGAGCTTTCTCACCCTTCTTGCCCGGACAAACGTCAGCACAGTTGCCGCAGCCGAGACAGTCAAGAGGTGACGGAGCGATAACGAAGTGCATGCCCTTCATGGCTGCCGGAGCCTTGATTTCCTGCGTAGGACCGTTGTAACCCTTAACCTCTTCATCGGTAAGAACGAACGGACGGATGGCTGCGTGAGGACAAACAAATGAACACTTGTTACACTGGATACAGTTCTCTACATTCCATACAGGAACGAAAGCCTCCACACCACGCTTCTCGTATGCGGCTGTACCGTTCTGCCAAGTACCGTCAACGGTATCGAACTTGACGAAATCGGAAACCTTCAGCAGGTCACCTGCCTGTGCGTTGATAGGACGTACCAACTCCTTAACGAATGCCGGTGCATCGTCCTCGACCTTAACGTCGTCAGCAAGGTTAGCCCATGCCGGATCAACAGTAAGCTGCTTGTACTCACCGCCACGGTCAACGGCAGCATAGTTCTTGTCAACTACGTCCTGACCCTTCTTGCCATACGACTTCACGATGAACTTCTTCATCTGCTCAACAGCAAGATCTACCGGTATAACCTCGGTGATACGGAAGAACGCTGACTGGAGAATAGTGTTTGTACGGTTGCCAAGACCTATCTCCTGAGCTATCTTTGTGGCGTTGATGTAATAAACAGTGATGTTCTTCTGGGCGAATACACGCTTAACATTGTTAGGTATGAAGTTCACCAACTCCTCGCCTTCGAAGATTGTATTGAGAAGGAATGAACCGTTCTCACGTATGCCGCGCGTTACATCATACATGTTAAGGTATGCCTGAACGTGACAAGCCACGAAGTTAGGAGTTGTAATCTGGTATGTAGAACGGATAGGCTCGTCACCGAAACGGAGGTGTGAGCAGGTGAAACCGCCTGACTTCTTTGAGTCGTATGAGAAGTAAGCCTGACAGTACTTGTCGGTGTTGTCACCGATAATCTTAACGGAGTTCTTGTTAGCACCTACTGTACCGTCAGCGCCAAGGCCAAAGAACTTGGCCTCATATATGGACTTTCCGCCAAGCGCCATTTCCTCAACAACGGGGAGAGAGGTGTTGGTCACGTCGTCAACGATACCAACCGTAAAGTGGTTCTTCGGCTCAGGAAGCTCAAGGTTGTTGAATACCGAGATAATCTTAGCCGGTGTAATGTCGGATGAACCGAGGCCGTAACGACCGCCAACGATGAGCGGACGGTTCTCAACATCATAGTAAGCGGACTTGACATCGAGATAGAGAGGCTCGCCCTCAGCACCCGGCTCTTTCGTGCGGTCAAGCACTGCAATCTTCTTGCAGGTAGCCGGAACGGCGGCAAGGAGGTGCTTTACAGAGAACGGACGGTAGAGGTGAACGTTCACCATGCCCACTTTCTTACCCTGAGCAACAAGGTAGTCGATGGCTTCCTTGGCTGCCTCGCAGGCGGAACCCATGAGGATAATAACGTTCTCCGCATCTTCCGCACCATAATAGTTGAAGAGATGATACTCACGACCGGTGATTTCCGAAATCTTGGCGCAATACTTCTCCACTACTTCCGGTATGGCATTATAGTAAGGGTTGCATGCCTCACGGTGTGTAAAGAATGTCTCCGGGTTCTCGGCTGTACCGCGTGTAACAGGACGCTCAGGTGTAAGAGCGCGGTTACGGAAGTCTTCCACGCACTCCTGTGGCGTGATAGCCTTGATGTCTTCCATGTCCATCACCTCAATCTTGTGGTACTCGTGAGATGTGCGGAAGCCGTCAAAGAAGTTGATGAACGGCACCTTTGTCTCAAGAGTGGCAAGGTGAGGAACGGCGGTAAGGTCCATAACCTCCTGCACCGAGCTTGAAGCGAACATGGCAAAGCCGGTCTGGCGGCAAGCCATAACGTCCTGATGGTCACCAAAGATACAGAGAGAGTGTGAAGCAAGTGTACGGGCTGACACGTCAAACACGCACGGGAGCAACTCACCTGCAATCTTATACATGTTAGGAATCATAAGCAACAGACCCTGAGATGCGGTGAATGTTGTTGTCAACGCACCGGCCTGCAATGAGCCATGCACTGCACCGGCAGCGCCACCCTCTGACTGCATTTCCTGTACGAGAACAGTCTGTCCCCACATGTTCTTGCGACCACGTGCAGCCCAGTCATCAGTGTGCTCCGCCATTGGAGACGAAGGAGTGATAGGATAGATGGCCGCTACCTCTGAGAACATGTAGCTCACGTGTGCCGCAGCCTCGTTACCATCACATGTGATAAACTTTTTTTCTTTTGCCATTGTTTTGTTTTTATAAGATAAGATTTAATGTTGTTGTGATATTATCTCTTTTTTGTCTTGCTATTTAATAGAGAAAGCCCAGCAACCACAACGGTATTACGTTGTCACTGACCGTATTGTCCGTATATTGGCAATACACTGTCCCTTGGCTTCCGTATCGCGGGATGTCGCTTTCCCTGCAAACCTTGAAGTGCTTTTCCCCGTCTATCGTGTAGAAAAGGTCCCTGCTTGACTGGTTAACCTTATGGTCTTTCCACATGGTGTTGACGAAGAACGTTTCCATCAATGTGTGCTGCTCGTAATTTATCGGCAGGATGGCCTGATAGAGATTCGGGTTATGCAGCATTACCTTGGTCGGCTTTTTGGGGAATCTCTGCCCTACCGGATAGATAATGTTTATCAACCGTGCGTCGGCAAGGTACTTTATGTAGTTCATCACCGTCGCCCTGCTCGTCTTCATCTCGTGCGCCAGCTGGCTGATGTTCGGCGCTTGCGGTCCCGCCACGGCCAGAAGGTAAAACAACTTTTTGATTTTCGTCAGATATTTCAGTTCTATCTGCTTTATCATGAGTATGTCAACCTCTGTCATCATATTCATGGACTTCAACAGGTTTTCAGAGAAATCCCCCTTTTCCCGGAACAAAGGATAGAAGCCATGGTGTATGTATTCCATGAAATAGTCTTGCGGATTGACTTTCGCCAGAACCTCATTCGTGATTTGTTCCTTATGGCGGAGAATCTCATCAAGCGTCACTACGGGGAAGTCCGTCTTGGTTTTCAGGTTCAGGAACTCTCTGAACGAGAAGCCCCTAAGGTTATAGCTCCTCACTATGTCACCCAGTTCCGGATTCTCTTTCTTCAGCCTCATCACGCTTGAGCCTGAAAAGACAATCTTCAGTTTGGGGTAAAGGTCATAGCATCTGCGCAGTTCCCTGCTCCAGTCGAAATGCTTGAACACCTGATCTATCAACAGCACCCGGCCTCCCTGCTTGTAAAACTCGCCGGCAAAGTCGGCTATGCCGCGTCCCTGAAAGTAAAAGTTGTTCATGTTTATATACAAGCACCTCTTGTCCTCAACGCTGAAATTCTCTTTCGCATATTGCAGAAGGAAAGTGGTCTTGCCTATTCCGCGCGTACCTTTTATACCTATCATCCTTGCGCTCCAGTCCACCTCGTCCATAAGGGCGCGCCTTACAGGAGCATTGGATTGCTCGACCAAGTATCGGTGTGTACGGTAGAATTCTTCCATGGATATGTCTTTTTCATGGCAAAGGTAATTATTATTTCCCAAATTGCAAAGCGGAGATTACAGTTTCTTGTTCTTTTTAATATTTTTTTATTTTTAATCCATCATTTAACACCGCCGGAAATACATTTTGCCCCTGAGGCCATCATACCCCCCGAGGGCAAAAACTTACAGATTAAAACTTACAGGCGCCATTTGCTTACACTTTTTGTTATCGTATGTTAAAGCCCCGGCAGCATCGCAATCAGCACCTTTTCACACTGTAATCAGCACCCTTTTGCGGGGTAATCAGCACCCTTTCACAATGCTAAAAGGGCGCTTTCAGATTGTAAGTTGGCACCACCCCCGACAATGATTGTTCAAATTGTGCGTTTTTATGTTATTTTTGGTTTAATCAGAAGCCGCTTTCGCTTTTATTTCGTACCTTTGCATTATCAACGCAAGGGCATAAAACGGATTTGCGGCAGAATGTTTCCGCACGCATAGTGGCAGCATCCGCCGAATCCGCCACCGCCATGGCAATGTCACACTTGCCCGCAACCTGCCATAAGGCAGCAAAAGGCTTAAAAACAATAATCCTATGAAAGAAACAATCAGAAACATCATCACACGCAGGAGTGTGAAGAAGTACCGGGACCGCGGCGTACAGCCGGAACTGATAGAGGAGATTGTAAAGGCCGGGACATACGCTCCTACCGGGCGCAACAGTCAGTCGCCGATAATCATTGCCGTAACGAACAAGCCTTTGCGCGACAGGTTAAGCCAGCTTAACCTTGACATCATACGCAACAAGCACCTGACCACAAGTTCGGGAGAGTCCGACCCCTTCTACGGCGCGCCGGTAGTGCTGGTGGTGCTGGCAAAGAAGAGCGTGCCGACAAGAGTGTATGACGGTTCGCTTGTAATGGAGAACATGATGCTTGCCGCACACTCTCTCGGCCTCGGCTCATGCTGGATTCACCGCGCGAAAGAGATGTTCGAGACCAGCGAAGGCAAGCATATACTGCTTGAATTAGGCATAACAGAAGAGTTTGAAGGCATTGGAAACTGCATTATCGGCTATGCGGCGGAAGATGCAGTGCCGCCGCAGAAGCCTCGGAAAAGCGACTATGTGGTGTGGGCTAAATAAGAAGTATTAATAAAAACAGCCATAGAACACGGGGGCGACACATACACATCACCAAAGCAAACTATAAAAAATCTCAACCCAAAGCACATAACAAACAGGTAAAGAAATATTTATGACAACAAACACTCATACCGGCCTGACAGACAACGAAGTGCTGGAGAGCCGCAGGAAACATGGAGAAAACATACTGACAACGCCCCCGAAAGTACCCCTTTGGAAACAGTATCTGAGGAAATTCCATGACCCGCTGATTATTATACTGCTGATTGCCGGTGTGCTGTCAGCCGGAATATCATACTATGAATACAACATTCTCGGCGCAGGCGCGGCCGTGTTTTTTGAACCGGTGGGCATATTCATAGCCATTCTGCTGGCCACAGGGCTGGCGTTTATCTTCGAGTCTCTGGCAGACAAGGAGTTCTCCATACTCAACCAAATGGGAGATGACGAACCTGTGCAGGCCATAAGAAACGGCAGGACGGTGAGAATACCGAGAAAAGATGTCGTGGTTGGCGACATTCTCATAATAGAGACCGGCGAAGAGATACCCGCCGACGCGGAGATACTGGACTCCGTTACGCTGAAAGTAGATGAGTCCTCCCTCACCGGCGAGCCTGTTTGCAGCAAGAGCGCGGACGAGAAAGACTTTGACAGCAACGCCACTTTCCCCACAAACCACGTGATGAGGGGGACGAAAGTGATGGAGGGACACGGCATCTGCCGCGTGTTTGCCGTGGGAGACGAGACTGAAAACGGCAAGGTCTTTGTGGCAGTGCAGATAGACAACAGCGTGAAGACTCCGCTGAACGAGCAGCTGGACGGACTGGGACGGCTTATATCCAACCTTAGCTACGGTTTCGCCGGGGCAATCATTGTGGCCAAACTGCTCGTGTTCTTCAACTGGGCACCTGTCGCGTTGACGCTGCTTCTGCCCGTGGGGATATTCTTCTATCTGGTGATATGCAAGTTCAAACAATGGAAAGCCGCGGCCTGCATCGCCACCATCGCGGTGTTCTTCGCCGTGTTTATATGCTGCGTACTCGGCATACATACGCTGGTGGAACCGGATCAGGAGGTGTCCGTGCTGATGGCCTACGCCTTACAGACGATAATGATAGCCGTGACACTCATTGTGGTAGCCGTACCGGAGGGGCTGCCGATGGCCGTAACACTGTCGCTGGCATACTCCATGAGACGTATGCTGAAGACCAACAACCTTGTAAGAAAGATGCACGCGTGCGAGACAATGGGTGCGGCGACAGTTATATGTACCGACAAAACGGGCACGCTTACGCAGAACCAAATGAGGGTTTATAAGGCCGATTTCTACGGACTTCCCGCCTGCCGGCTCTCCAATGACAGCATGAGCGCGACAATAGCCGAGGGTATTGCCGTGAACTCTACGGCTCACTTGGATTTCTCCGACACGGACAAAGTCACGGTATTGGGCAACCCTACCGAGGGGGCATTGTTGCTGTGGCTGTATGAAAACGGCATGAAATACACGGAACTGCAAGCGGAGACGAAGCGCATAGCCGAGATTCCGTTCTGCACGGAGCGGAAGTATATGGCCACACTGGTAGAAAATGCCTATGGAAAGAGAATGCTTTATGTGAAGGGTGCGCCGGAGATAATACTGTCATTGTGTGACAAAATCAGCGGAGAGACCGGCAAGTCAGACATCGAGCGGCAACTGGAAGAATACCAAAATCAGGCTATGCGCACCCTCGGCTTTGCCTGCCGTGAGGTGAAAGACGGGGAAACCGTCATCAAGGACGGCGCATTGTGCGCCACAGACCTCACCTTCCTCGGCATTGTCGCGATAAGTGATCCGGTGAGAAAGGATGCCCCCGACGCGGTAAGGGAGTGCATGAACGCCGGCATAGCGGTAAAGATTGTAACAGGAGACACATCCGGCACAGCCAAGGAAATAGGCAGACAAATCGGTTTGTGGAAGGAAAACGACACCGACAGGAACATCATTACCGGGCCGGAATTTGCAGCATTGTCCGATGACGAGCTGAGAAAAAGGGTCATGGACTTAAAGATTATATCCCGCGCACGCCCCATGGACAAGAAGAGACTGGTGGAGACACTGCAGGCATTGGGGCAGGTGGTGGCCGTAACAGGAGACGGAACAAACGACGCACCGGCCCTGAAAGCCGCACACGTTGGACTGTCCATGGGCGACGGAACGTCTGTCGCGAAAGAGGCTTCGGACATAACAATCATAGACAACTCATTCTTCAGCATAGGGCGTGCAGTGATGTGGGGACGCTCCCTGTACCGCAACATACAGCGTTTCCTGCTGTTTCAGCTCACCGTTAACGTCGCCGCCTGCCTGATAGTGCTCGTCGGCGCGTTCATGGGGACCAAGTCTCCGCTGACAGTAACACAGATGTTGTGGGTAAACCTCATAATGGACACCTTCGGGGCAATAGCGCTTGCATCGCTTCCCCCGACAGAAAGGGTTATGAAAGACAAGCCACGGAACCGCAGGGACTTTATCCTCAACAAGTCTATGACAACCAACATCCTCGGTGTCGGCGGATTCTTCTTCGCCATACTGTTCGGATTCCTTTACCTATTCATGCACACTGACATAGGAATGCTGACGGAGCTACTGCACGAACCGCTCGGAGAGAAACACGAAGTAACGGTGTATGAACAGTCATTACTGTTCTCCATCTTCGTCTGGACGCACTTCTGGTATATGTTCAACACAAGGGGCTATATGTCGGGAGGCAGCGGTTTGAACCTAAAAGGATGCGGAGGCTTTAAGTACATCGTCGCCATAATAATAATAGGACAGGTGCTTATCGTGGAAGTGATGTATGACTTTTTCAACATTATGCCATTGAAATGGCAGGATTGGGTGATCATCGTCAGCCTGTCATCACTGGTCATGTGGGTGCGGGAACTAAGACAAATAGCGAGAAAGAAAATGCAAACAAGCAACGCATAAAGACCATAACCAAACAAGAAAACAAAATAAAGACCGTATGAAAAGACTGTTTTCGGCATTACTGCTTGCCATCACCACAAGCTTATGCACCGTCGCCCAGACGTCATTACAACAGAGTATCCGCTTCGCCAAAGACTCGGTAACCGTCAATGAGTCGCAGAACGGCACCCTGCAAATGATGGCTGACTACATAAAGAAGCATCCCGATGAGACCATAATACTCGGAGGGTTCACGTCAAAAGACACCCCCGCGGCAAAAGTGAGCGGCATTTGCGAACAAAGAGCGGAGGCGGTCAGGAAGAAACTGGTGGAAGAATACGGAATACCCGCCACAAGACTGGTGGCGATAGGCGTAGGCATAAGCACGAGATACGAGGAAGCCGCGTTCAACGAAGTCGTCTCTTTCTTCAAGAAATAAGCCTGTGCTTCAGCGCAAGATCATACACATCGACATGGACAGCTTCTTTGCCAGCGTTGAACAAAGGGACAATCCCGGTCTCCGCGGCAAACCCGTCGCCGTGGGAGGACTGACAGACCGCGGCGTGATAGCCACCGCCAGCTACGAGGCAAGAGCGTTCGGCGTGCATTCGGCGATGTCAACAAAGAGGGCCATGGAATTATGTCCGGAGCTCACAGTGGTACACTCTGACATGAAGAAGTACAAAGCCGTGTCGGAACAGATACACGGAATATTCCACGAATACACAGACATAATCGAGCCACTGTCCCTTGACGAGGCGTTCCTGGATGTCACCACCAACAAGAAAAACATACCCAAAGCCACGGAAACAGCATGGGAGATAAAGCGGAAGATAAAGGAAGAAACCGGCCTCACCGCCTCCGCAGGCATATCATACTGCAAGTTTCTCGCGAAAATAGCATCCGACTATGACAAGCCCGACGGCTGCTACCTGATTCACCCCGACCACGCCTCCGACTTCATAGCCCGGCTACCCATCACGAAATTCTGGGGCGTAGGCAGCATTACCGCACACAGGATGCACCAGTTAGGCATCACCAACGGCTTCCTGCTGCGCCAATGGTCCCTGCAAGGACTGGTCAGGGAATTCGGGAAAGCCGGATATATGTACCATGACTTTGCGCGCGGCATAGACAAACGGCCGGTAATCCCGGCAAGAGACCGCCAAAGCGTAGGCTGCGAAACCACTTTCGAGAAAGACATCTACACCAAGTCAAGCATAATAATCGAACTGTACCATATAGCGGAAACACTGGCAGAAAGGCTGGCAAAAGCCCGTTTTGAAGGCTACACACTGACGCTGAAAGTAAAATATGCGGACTTCACGCAAATAACCCGCAGCCATACAGGCAACACCTTGCTGAAAGACATGAAGACAATATTGCCGCTGGCCAAGACGCTGGTGAAGGAAGTTGCGTATGACGAAGAACACAAGATACGCCTCCTGGGACTGTCCGTGTCCAACCCGAAGAGCGACAGCACATCCGACACACAGACTGAACAGACACTAAGATTCAGCGATTACCCAGCCATTCCATAAACACGTCCGGCCTGTCATTGACTATCAGCCCCTCAGGAAACCCAGTCCGCGCCAGCAACGGATAAATATTGTCATAACGGGCAATATCAAAATGAATATGCGCATCGCTGCCGAGAATGACAGGAACCTCATACTTCTTACACAAACGCAGAATCTCAAGATTATTGGGCACAGCCCTTTCCAATTTCCCCCTGCACGGCTTCAGACTGGAATTGTTTATCTCCAGCAACGTCCCCGTATCCTTCGCCGCCAGCACAATCGGCTCGAAAAGCAAGTCAGCCGTCCCGTCCCCCGGATGACTGATAATGTCCGTCACAGGATTGCGTATGGCATTAATCATCCCGGCAGTATTCTCCTCCACACTGCCGCCCCGCCAGCAAACCGAATGAATGCCGGCAATGCGAAGGTCAAGCATACGGAAATACCCCTCATCCTCATCCAGCCGGCCCGACGTGTCAAGAATGTTCAGCTCCGCACCCAACAGCAACCTCATCTCCCCCCACTGCCGCGGCACGACGTGAAGATTGCGAAAATACATGAAAGAACACGTCCCCGGAACAGAAGGCGCATGCTCCGTAATGCCAAAACACTTCAATCCGAGCCTTTGCGCCTCAGTCACCATCTCCGTCAAAGAACTGAAAGCATGTCCGGAAACTATCGTATGAGTATGAACATCCAGCTTTATCTCCATCGTCATCCGGTATGATAATTGGGGCTGTGCCATAATCAAGGTTCACGGCACAGCCCCATTTATAAGTTTTCCACTATTTATGGTGATTTCGCGGGGATTCGAACCCCGGACCCACAGCTTAGAAGGCTGTTGCTCTATCCAACTGAGCTACGAAACCGACACAGCATCCCGCCTGCCACAAAACATGACAACCTCAATGCGGGTGCAAAATTACAAAAAAAAAACGACACCTCCAAATTTCCTTGGCAATATTTACCACAAAAGTAAAAGGATGCTGATTGCATCACAACCTGGTGCTAATAACTCTGTAATCAGGCGCTGATTGCGATGTAATCGGCACCTGATTACAACACGTTCCATTCTTCTTTGTATTTCAGGCAATTACGATTTGCTGAATACAGAGATATGTCACACGGCATGAACACGCCAACATATCCCGGACAAGCAGCCACTACGCCAAATGCACAAACCTTTAATCGCAACGGGCTGCCAAATATGAACAAAAGGAAATAAATGATGTTCCAATATTAAAAATTACAATATCGAGCACGGAAATAGAAAAAAAATGCAAACCTACACACAAAAATAATCACTCCTTCCCTATTGTTTTATTATCTTTGTGTCCGGAACCAAGATCCGTAAGGTAAACAAAAAGCATCAATATCCATAAACTGTAACGACATGAAAATTAAAGAAGTACACGCAAGGGAAATTCTCGATTCAAGGGGCAATCCTACCGTTGAGGTTGAAGTGACGCTGGAAAGCGGGGTTACGGGACGCGCGTCTGTACCCAGCGGTGCCAGCACCGGTGAGAACGAAGCATTGGAACTGCGCGACGGAGACAAGAACCGTTATCTGGGCAAGGGCGTTCTGCGGGCTGTGGAGAACGTGAACACCAAGATTGCTCCCGTCATAGTCGGCATGAGCACATTGGAACAACGCAAGATTGACTGCACGATGCTTGAACTCGACGGGACCGCTACAAAGAAGAACCTTGGTGCCAATGCCATTCTCGGTGTCTCGCTTGCCACGGCTCATGCCGCGGCAAACTACCTGCGCATTCCGCTGTACCGCTATCTCGGCGGCACCAACACCTATACCCTGCCCGTCCCGATGATGAACATTGTCAACGGCGGGGCGCATTCAGACGCTCCCATAGCGTTTCAGGAGTTTATGATTCGCCCTGTCGGAGCGACTTCCGAGAGGGAGGGCATCCGCATGGGTGCCGAGATATTCCACTGTCTCGCCAAGCTGCTTAAGGTGCGCGGACTCTCCACGGCCGTAGGTGACGAAGGCGGTTTCGCTCCTGACTTCAACGGCATTGAGGATGCTCTCGACACAATCATCGAGGCCATCAAGGTTGCCGGATACGAGCCGGGGAAGGACGTGAAGATTGCCATGGACTGTGCGGCATCAGAGTTTGCCGTTCAGGAGGACGGCGGATGGTTCTACGACTACCGCCAACTGAAAAACGGAAAGAAGAAAGATCCCGACGGAAAGAAACTCTCCGCCGCCGAACAGATAGACTATCTGGAACATCTTATCACCAAATATCCGATAGACTCCATTGAGGACGGACTGGACGAAAACGACTGGGACAACTGGGTGAAACTGACGGAACGCATCGGCGACAGGTGTCAGATTGTGGGCGATGACTTGTTTGTCACCAACGTAAAATTCCTTGAGAGGGGGATAAAGATGGGTGCCGCAAACTCCATACTCATAAAGGTGAACCAAATCGGGACGCTGTCTGAAACGCTTGACGCCATAGAGATGGCTCACCGGCATGGCTACACTACCGTTACCAGCCACCGCTCTGGCGAGACGGAGGACACGACGATAGCGAACATAGCCGTTGCCACCAACTCGGGACAGATAAAGACCGGCTCGCTAAGCCGTACCGACCGCACGGCCAAATATAACCGGCTGATCCGCATTGAGGAGCAGCTCGGCAGGCAGGCACGTTACGGATACAGGAAACATAAATGATTTTTCTGCCGCGGCAATATGTGCCATGGCAACGGGGGAAAAGGGGGATACTGTCATGCAGGATGTGATATTTGACCATACCTCACCATACCCGGTGCCACCAACCCTGACTATATCAACGAGAACTTGGCCGCTGCACAAGGAGAAGTGAACGGAACCGCGTGGAAACACGCCTCAGCGGCACAACCGCCGTAGTGTATAGTGACATACAACTGACCAGTGAAGTGGGCGGGCGTGAAGTCTCCTACCCCTTCTTCGTCAGTGAGGTATATACAAAGGAAGGCGGCGAATGGAAGCTCATCACACTGGCGTTTACCAAGAAAATGTAACCTCAAGAAAAGGAGCAAGACGCCAGCACGCCGTCACACATTTCTATAAGTAAATCCCTCACAACGGTGTCACGCCGCAATCAGGTGCTGATTACACAACAAACAGGTGCTGATTACACTGCTATCTGCACCTGATTGCAATGTAATCAGCACCTGTTTGTTTTCGCGACCGGAATTGTCATGATTTCATCAGGGCAGCGTTAACTGTCATAGCGCTGATTTACCATATAAACGGCCATAGTATTGCGCCTAACTGACGGTTTATTGCTTTGCGGCTGTATATGGTTTCCGAAATGTGGAGAGGATTTGATGTCATGCAGGAATGGCGGAGGGTGTCAGGGGATGATTCTTCACCCTGCATTAAGGTATAAAGTCCGGCTGAGAATCAAAGGTATTTTCCTAATACCGTGATTCCAGTTTCCAGTTCTTCGCTTGACAGTGACGCATACCCTATTCTTATTCCACACACAGGGGTGAAGAAGCTAAAGCGGTCGGGGGGATAGAAATTTACGAACGATGTGTTAGCTTGTTCCCTGACTTTGTAGAGATCTGTTTTGTCACGTGTCGGGACTAACCAGAAAGCCAAACCTCCTGTCGGGACAGTGTACTTGACCTTTTCGTGGAGATGTTTGTCTATCATGGAGGCGAAAAGGTCTCTTTTTTTCCTGTAAACTTCGACCATCCTTTTCTGATGTCTGCGAAGTTCACCGGAAGTAATCAGGTCGAGCAGAGCTTGTTCCATGAAGTTATCGCCCTGCATATCCATGATTTTCCGGAGTTCTCCTACTTTATCTATGAAAGCGGTGGAGCTGTAAATGTAACCTACTCTTATGGCCGGGGCTATCAGTTTGCTGAACGTACCTATATACACGTAGTTGTGTATCTCTTCATGGGCGGCTATCGGCATTATCGGACGGAGGCCGAAATGAAATTCGTTGTCGTAATCGTCTTCTATAATAGTGAATCCTTCACGGTTGGACAGTTCGATAAGCCGCAATCGTTTGTCGCGGCTTAATGTCACGGTGGTGGGATACTGGTGGTGTGGTGTCAGGTATATGGCTTTAACCGTTGTCTGTCTTGCAATTTGTTCCACAGCATCCACACTGATGCCGTCTGCCTCAACTTCAACGGGAATAATCTTGGCTCCGGCATGTATGAAGGTTTCCCATGCCGGCCTGAATCCTGGATTTTCCACCAATATCACGTCGTCTTTTTTCAGCAGGCAATGGGCTGTCAGGAACAGTGCCATCTGGCTTCCGCGTGTTATGCACAGTTGCCGTGGCGAGGTTCTCATCTGCCTGTTTCGGTTCAGCATACTGGAGAGTGCTTCCCGAAAATGCATATCTCCAAGCTTATTGGAGAAGTTCATTATCTGCCACCTCACTTTTTGTTTGAAAATACGGCGGTAGGCTCTTGCCAGTTCGTTTATCGGTGAATGGATAATATCGGGTATGCCATCGTCAAAAAATATCTGCCCGCAACGGAAGTTTTCCGCATTATCACCTGTAATGGCCTGTTTCTTTTCTGACGAAACTGCCAAGGGCAGTGTTTTTGATACGATGGTGCCATGCCGTTCCGTACTGCTGATCCAGCCTTTGGCTGACAGGAGTTCAAATGCACGTACAACAGTATTCCGGTTTACGTTTAACTCTGCGCACAATTGCCGTGTACCGGGCAGTGCCGTTCCCGGTTGAAGCGATCCGTTTTGTATTGCGGCGATGATTCCGTCCACAATCTGTGCATAAATCGCTTTATGGAGATTTCTGTCAACTATTAATTTCATTGAGTTTATGTGTCAGGCTATTTATAGTTCTTAAAATCATAATACAAAGATAATTCAAAAAGGTGTAATTCCGCAGAAATCAAGTGAATAATTTGCTGGACCATATACATTTCTTGAAACTGGACTATAAGAATGGCCGGAAAATGGTGTACCTTTGCACAAAATTCAAAAATCAAATATTGTCATGCAGCATAGAATGAAAACTCATCAACTGACCGCCAAGCAGATGGACAACGTGCTAAAAAACGGTTTGGCAGGCACTTTGGCAACGATCAATGTAAGCGGAGCACCGTATATCACCCCGCTTCATTATCTTTATGACAACGGGAAAATATATTTTCACGGTTTGCCTAAGGGTATGAAAATAGATAATATACAAAGAAACCCACATGTCTGTTTCAATGTGTATAATATGGAAGGGCTGTTGCTTGACAGTGCCGGTGTTCCTTGTGACACCAATACGAAATATCAAAGCGTGACAGCACAGGGAACGGCGGAAATCGTTTCGGACATGGACCGCAAGAGGGTTATCCTTAATGCTATTGTGGATAAATACACACCTCAGTACTCCGGATACCGCCTTCCCGACAACATGGTAAGGGGAACTGCTGTCGTGGTAATAAACATTACAGCTTTAACAGGAAAATATTGGGAATAAAATTATGATGGATATAAGAGGGAACATCGCGAAGGTTGCGGCTACTCTTCCGCAGAATGTAGAATTGCTTGCCGTCACAAAGTTTCATCTGATTAAGGCTTTACAAGAAGGAAAGCGTTGACACTGCATGGGGATGACCAATGATTATAAAGCCGCCATACGCGAAGGAAGTAACCATGTAAGAATTGGCACAGCCATTTTCGGCGAACGGGAATACTGATAAAAAGACAATAAAAAGATTAAATCATGAGAAGACAAGACAGGGAGGTCAAAGACCTGAATGCTATCTTTGACATTGTTGAAAGATGCAACGTTGTGCATCTTGGTATGGTAGATAACAGGAAACCTTATGTCGTCGCCCTCAACTTCGGGTACGAGCGAGATGGTGACGAGATGGTTCTTTATCTACATAGCGCTAAGGAGGGCAGGAAAATAGACATCCTGCACAACAATCCTGACGTATATTTCCAAATGGACTGCGTCAATGAATTTATCAAGGGAACATCTGAACAGCCTTGTTCCTATTGCTGGAGATTTGACAGCGTAATGGGCAGCGGACAAGTGGAATTCATCGAAGATGTGCAGGAAAAGACACGTGCACTTAATAAACTGATTCAGCACGTGGGCAAAACGGACGAGACATTCTCGTTTCCGACAGCATCGTTCAACCGCACATGCGTACTGCGTGTACGTTCCAACGATTTTACGGGTAAACGCCGTGAATGACGGGATGCATGGAATGACAAGGCTGTATCACGCTTTTGGCGGCGGACGGTGATGGCGGACGGCGGCGATTGCAGGCAGGATGCCGTGCCTACTTTTGCGGCAATATACACACACTTTGCAAAAGGGTGCTGATTACACAACAAACAGGTGCTGATTACACTGCTATCTGCACCTGATTGCAATGTAATCAGCACCTGTTTGTAACACTGTCTGACGGAGACGGCTTATTGTCTCTTTTGTTCCTCTATGACTTTCGCGATGACCTCGGGGAAATGGGCCTGCTCAAGGACGTGTATCTTGGCGGCTATGGTGTCGGGCGTGTCGTCCGGTGTGAGGGGGACGCGGAACTGTGCTATGTGTTCGCCTGCGTCGAGGTGGGCGTTGACGTAGTGTATGGTGATTCCAGTCTCTGTCTCTCCCGCTGCCTTGACGGCTTCGTGGACGTGGTGGCCGTACATTCCCTTGCCGCCGTATTTGGGGAGGAGCGAGGGGTGGATGTTGATGATACGGCGGGGGAAGGCGTCGATGAGGTACTGCGGTATGCGGACGAGGAAGCCGGCAAGGATGATGTAGTCGCAGCCTGACACGGCCTCCAGCACCTGCGACGGGTTGTCGGTGAACTCCTGCCGGGTGATGATGGCAGTGGGGACGGAGTGGTTCTTTGCCCTCTGCAATGCGTAGGCGTCGCTGCGGTTGCTTATGACGACGGCTGTCTCCACACTGTCGCTGTCATGGAAATAGTTGATTATGTTTTCGCAGTTTGTCCCGCTGCCACTGACGAGGATGGCGAGACGTGTTTTCTTATTGTTCATGTTGGTTTGGGTTATTTGTTTTTGTTTCTTTGCATAGTATGCCTTCCTGTTTCATTCCGTCCATCTTGATGGTATATGGTTCTGGCAGGCGCACATGACGTATGTAGTCTGTTTCCGTTACGGCCGGAAGGCTGTCGAGGTATTCGCGGCGCAGAATTTCCAGTTCCCCTTGCGCGTATTCCTGCCCGGGGCTGACGGGGTTGCCTTGCCTGTCGTGGTTTACGTCGATGGTGAAGTAGCCTACGCCGAGTGACGTGAGGTTCTGGAAGAAGTGCGTGCCTTGTGAGGGGTCAACGAAATAGGAGGGCAGTATCTCTTCCACTATCAGCCGTGAGGCGGAGATGTGCGGCCACTTGACGGGTACGCCTAACCATGAGTCGCTGGAGCCCCAGCGCCCGGGACCGATGAGCACGTAGGGGGCTCCGGTGGAGAGGAAGGTGCGGTTGATGCGTTCCACGTCGTCGGCCACGCGCGGATTGTCACTTGCGGTGAAGGTGTCTCCAAGTTTTACATAGACGATGTCGCGTATGCCTTCAACGATGCCGTGGCCGAGCGAGTTGTGGGAGCGCAGCAGGCACTGGTCGTCGGGGGTGTCGAGGAGGTCTTCATCGAGAAGGTGCTTGCTGTCAACGATGGGGCGTATCTGCAGCAGATACAGTTCGCCTGTCTTGTCGGGGTGTATGTTGCAGGCCATCTCTATCTCTACCGGACGGCGCATCTCGCTCTCGCCGAGGTTGAGGGACAGCCGCATGAGTTCGGGCAGGGGGAATACGCCTTGTTCGAGTACGCCGTTCATGGAGATTATTTTCCTGCCGCCTTCGTAGATGCCGGGGCGTATGACTTGGTCGTAGGGGTCGAAGGTGGAGGCGATATACGTAAGCGAGCCGTCGGCTTCCGCGTCTTTTACCATGAGTTTCTTGATATTGAAGCCGTCGTCAACGGTGAATGTCAGTGTCTCGCTGTCGTCTTCCGCAGTGTCGGTTGTCTGCGGCATTCCTATGGCGTAGAACTGTGTCTGCGTCTGCCGCAGTGCAATTTCCATCTCCGACATTTGCAGCACCTGTGCCGGATGGTACGGTGAGACGCGCAGTGTCTGGCCTCCGTCAACGATGTATTTGCCGAGTCCGAGGGCGAGGCTGGCTATGCCTTCTTCGGGTTTTTCGTCGCCTATGGGGTAGTAGTTGAGGGAGCGCAGCACGCCGCTGATGTTGGGATAGTAGTTGCTGCCGTATTGTTGTCCCACTACTTCCTGCAATATTACCGCCATCTTTTCCTGGTCTATGACGTTCTGTGTGGCTGTCATGTATGCTTTTGAATCCCTGTAATAGACTGAGGCATAGACGCTTTTTATGGCTTTCGCAAGGTTGGCGAGCATCAATGCCCTGTTCGGAGAATAGGGTATCATGTAGGTGCTGTAAACTCCGGCGAAGGGTTGGTAGTGACTGTCTTCAAGCAACGATGACGAACGTATGGCGATTGGCGAGCGTGTGGCGTCGATGAAGGCGTCACAGTCGTCGCGCAGCTTTTCGGGCAACTGTGCTGAGAGGAAGGCGTCGAGTATGTCTTCGTCGGGGATGTCTGACAGTGCCGTTTCCCAAAGGTGGTTGCTGTCCATGAATTCGTCGAAGATGTCCGTGCACAGCACCACGGTTTTCGGAATCATTACCTTTACGTTCTCAAACTGCCGCAGTTCCTCGTGCTTCTTTATTATGTTGTCGAGAAAGGCCAGTCCCCTGCCCTTTCCGCCCAAGGAGCCGTCGCCGATGCGCGCGAAGTGTGAATAGAAGTCGAACCGGTCACGGTTGAACTCGGCCACGACGCCAAGGTTTTTCATGTGGCGGTACTTCACTATGGCGTCGAAAATCATCCTGCGGTGTACGTCAACATCGGGGTATTTGTGCCACGTGACGTCTTTCAGGAACTCCGATACGGGGAATATGGCGCGTGCCGCCAGCCATCGGGAGATGTGGTTGTGACTCACATGATAAAGCATGCTGTCGTTGGGAATGTCAAATATGACGCCTTGCAGTTCCTTGAGATTCCTCACCCTGCGTATCACTTCCTTGGTCTTGGGGTCGCGGAAGAGGAAGTCTCCGAAACCAAAATGCTCGGCAAGGCTGTTGCGCAGGTCGATGTTCATCTTCTTGGAGTTCTTGTCTATGATGCGGACTCCCGGTATGTCGCACTTGACATCGGCCTCTGCCGTTTCAAGTATCAGCGGCAAATACTCGTTGCTTTCACGCACTTTTTTCAGTAGCTCTATGCCCGCCTTTGGGTCTATCTCACCGTTATGTGGATAGCGGCAGTCGGAGATTACGCCGAGCATATTGTCCTTGTAGCGTTCATACAGTTGCCATGCTTCTTCGTAGTTTCTTGCAACGATTACTTTCGGCCTTCCCCTCATACGCAGCATCTCTGACTGCGAGTTCAGTGCTTCGGTAGCGAAGTTGAGGCTTTGGGTAAGGAGATATTTGTAGAGATGCGGCAGTATGCTGGACATGAACCTTATGGAGTCTTCCACGAAGAGGATACATTTCACGCCGGCCTCGGCCGTATCGTTGTCGATATTCATCCTGTCTTCTATCAGTTTGATGATGGACAGTATCAGCTCCGTGTTCCCTAACCAACAGAAGACATAGTCGAAGATGCTGAGGTCGAGGTCCTGCATACGCCTGCTTATGCCGTGGGAGAATGGTGTAAGCACGACACATGGCATAAGCGGGAACTGTTGTTTCACGGCGTGGGCAACGTCAAAGGCGTCGTTGTCCCTGTTGCCCGGCATGCAAATCACGAGGTCGAACTGTGTGGTGTCAATGGCGGTGGAGGCTTCCTCTATCGTACATACTCTGGTGAACGATGGGGGGTAGCGCAGTCCGAGCTGCATATACTCCGTGAATATCTTTTCATCCACGCGTCCGTCATCCTCTAATGTGAAGGCATCATACGGATTGGCGATTATCAAAACGTTGAATATGCGTCTCTGCATGAGATTAAGAAACGAGACATCACGTAATGTTGGTTCGTTGGTCATGTGGATAATGGCTGGTGTAAAGGTTTCTGTTTGCTTGCGTGTCGCTGATGAACAGCGTGTCTTACCAAAAGAGGTGAATGCTACTTGCCGTGGCATTCACCTCTTATCATTTGTCGGAATATTATCCTACCGCTGAAATTAAACGATGCCCTGAGCCATCATTGCCTTTGCCACCTTCATGAAGCCGGCAATGTTTGCGCCCTTCACGTAGTTGATGTAACCGTCAGGCTCCGTACCATACTTTACACAGTTGGCGTGGATGTCGTTCATGATGTCGTGGAGCTTCTGGTCAACCTCTGCTGATGACCAACGGAGACGCTCAGAGTTCTGTGACATTTCAAGACCTGATACTGATACGCCGCCGGCATTTGCAGCCTTACCCGGAGAGTAGAGTATCTTGGCATCCTGGAACACCTTGATAGCCTCAGGAGTTGTAGGCATATTTGCACCCTCAGACACGGCGAACACTCCGTTAGCTACGAGTGTCTTGGCTGCCTCTTCGTTGATTTCGTTCTGTGTAGCGGAAGGCAGGGCGATGTCACCCTTCTCACCCCAAGGCTTTGCACCCTGAACATACTTGCAGCCATACTTCTCTGCATACTCACGGATACGACCACGCTGAACGTTCTTCAACTCCATTACATAAGCGAGCTTCTCTGCGTCGATGCCGTCCGGATCATAGATGTAACCGTCGGAGTCAGACAATGTAACGACTTTTGCGCCAAGTTCAATACACTTCTGTGTAGTGTACTGTGCCACGTTACCGGAACCTGAAACGAGAACAGTCTTGCCCTTCAACTCGATGTTGCGTGTAGCAAGCATGTTAACGAGGAAATATACGTTACCGTAACCTGTTGCCTCAGGACGGATAAGAGAGCCGCCGAACTCCAGTCCCTTACCGGTAAGCATACCTGTGAACTGATGTGTGAGCTTCTTATACATACCAAAGAGATAGCCAACCTCACGGCCACCTACGCCGATGTCACCGGCCGGTACGTCCTCATCAGCACCAACGTGACGATACAACTCTGTCATGAATGCCTGGCAGAAACGCATTACCTCCGCATCAGACTTACCGCGTGGAGAGAAGTCAGAACCACCCTTTGCGCCACCCATCGGAAGAGTGGTGAGAGAGTTCTTGAATGTCTGCTCGAACGCAAGGAATTTAAGAATGCCGAGGTTTACAGAGCGATGGAAACGCAAACCTCCTTTGTATGGGCCAATCACATTGTTGTGCTGCACACGGTAACCCATGTTGGTCTGCACATTGCCCTTGTCATCCACCCATGAAACACGGAACTCGATAACGCGATCAGGAATACAAAGACGCTCAATAAGATTTGCGCGCTCAAATTCGGGATGTTTGTTGTACTCTTCCTCAATGGTAGGGAGAACCTGGCTGACTGCCTGGATGTACTCTGGCTCATTTGGGAATCTCATCTTAAGATTCTCAATCACTTTCTGTGCATTCATTTTCTTTTCTTTTATTTGTTGGTTGTTGTATAAGCTTTTGTCCGTAAACGAACAGCGGCTGATTGATAATTATCTGTTTGCGGGTGCAAAGTTAATTATTTTTTTCTATTCCGCAAAGGAAATAAGACAAAAATGTTTACATTTCGCTACTTTTTCTTCTCTTCCCTTTACATTTTGTCATTTTAAATCTTACAAAACTTGATTTTTATTCTTTTTCCATAACAACACGCAGCCCTAAGGTGGAGAATTTCTCTTCCGGTCTGTAATTTTCCCTTGACGCTGTACGGCAGTTGTTCATCTTGCTTGCAAACGAACCGCCACGTGCCACATGACTTAGCGTGTCGGAAAGAACGACACACGGGTCAACCTGTGCGCTGTCTTTATAATTGGCAAAGTTATCCTCCACCCATTCTGAGACGTTGCCGCTCATGTCATACGTACCTATTTCGTTAGGCCTGAACTGCCCTACGGGATGTGGTGTGCCGTTACTCGTCTTACTGAAACATGCTACCTGGTCGGGATACTGGGAGCCGCAATACTGACGGCTGTACGTTTTCGCGGCACCTCGGGCGGCATATTCCCATTCCGCCTCTGTCGGAAGACGGAACTTGTGACCTGTTTTCTCTGACAGTTTCTTTACAAACTGTTTGGCTTCCGCCCATGTAATGTCTGTTACAGGCAAGGTTTTGTCTTCTTTCTCACCAAACTTTTTCAATGTGGAGGGGTTGTTTCCCATAATGGTTTCCCACTGTTCTTGGGTCACCTCGGTAGTGCCTATAAAGAAACCTTTTGACAATGTCACACGATGTGTCGGCAGTTCGGTAAACGTATCGATACCTTCGTTTTCCGGTGTCGCCCCCATTGTGAATGCACCGGGAGCCACATAGACGAGTTCAAAGGTGGCGTCATCAGCGTCAACCGTCACCACTTCCCCTTCTTTGGGGTTCTTGTTAATACTGTTCCCGCAGGAAGAGAACATGGCTACGGAGCACACTGCCGCGGAAGCCAAAGCAAGGTTAGTAAAATTCATAAGCTAAAAGTATGTTGGTTTAATATCTCTATAATATAAATAAGGTGCAGCTCTGTCTGACTAACAGCGCATACACCTTATTAGTAAGTCACGTTATCTGATTCTGTCGGCCGAGCGTACCAACTCTTCATCATGCCTTATGCCTGCACGAGCCATACGGAACATGATGTACGCCACAATCGGCAGACAAAGATAGAAAGGCAATCTTGCCGCATCCTCGTTCACATAGAAGTGCATTATGCCGAAATACAGCACCCATGCCAAAAGCAACAACTGCCCGGCCATGCACATTTTCATTTGAAGCCGACGATTGCTAAACTTGAATATAGTTACCGCAGCCAATAATGCCACAACGCCACTTGCCACTTGCAAGACTATATCCGTAGCGAGAAACGCCGCTATGATCATCAGGAACACGACCAATATGAGGTAGATTGTCTGTTTACGCTGCCACATAATGCAAGGCTTTTAGGGTTAGAAATCATCCTCGTCATCCTCACGAACATCCTTCGCGGGGTCATGCCAATAGATTTCTCCATCGAGATACTCCTCGGTAGCTATGAGTGTAGGTTTGGGAAGTTTCTCGTAATAACGGCTGATTTCTATCTGCTCACGATTCTCGAACACCTCTTCAAGACTGTCGTTGTAATTGGCAAATTCCGCAAGTTTCTTATTCAGTTCCTGCTTAATATCGGCAGCAATCTGGTTACTGCGCTTGCCAATGATAGCCACTGATTCATAGATATTCCCAGTTCCCTCGCAAAGTTCCATAATGTTACGGGTAACAGTGTTTGTCGGAGCTTTTGATTTCTTGTAATCCATTGTTTATATTTTGTTTATATTTATTTTACCTAATCCGTTTCTTCACTATCAATTAAGTTCCTCTGCTCCTGCGGTATATTTCTTACATCTCTGTATATATTTCTCCGCAACAGCCCTTTCCTTCGAGTCCGGATATTCATTAATGAAGCCATAGCATTCATCCTCCGCATCCTGAAAACGCTCTACCTGCTTTTCGCTGACACTGTGCACCGCCAACTCATACTTGCTTTTCATTATAAGCGCGGCGAAGTCCTCGCGCAATGTGGTGAACGGATAGTCTTTCAAGGCGTTCTGTGCCGTAACTATACAGGCCTCATAATTGTTTCCTCCGTCCTTGCCACCATTGCAGTTGCCGAAGTAAGTGCCAAGGTTATAGTACAGTTTCGCGTTTATCAATTCCTTCATAACGAGTTTATCCTGCAACTCATACAGTTTTCTTTCCGCCTCAGCCTTATATGAACTCTCCGGGAACACATCCATGAAGTCCTGATAAGCCTTCATCGCCTGATATGTCGGAGCCTGGTCAAGGCGCGGTTCCGGCACTGTGGCATACAGACACTCGCCTATATTATACGAAGCCTGCTCCGCATACAAGCCCTTTGGATAAGAAGTATAGTATTTCTTGAAAATCTCCGATGCCGACTCATAATCGCGTCCGTTATATGCAGCCATGCCATACAGAAAGAGGCATTCCTCACCCCTGTCCGTACCCTTCAATATCGTCACCATGTCTCCCAAGAGCAACGAGGCACGCTGATAGCTGCCACGCATATACTGCTCTTTCGCATATTCATAACGATAACCATAATCCGTGGATTTATACACCGCATTGAATTCCTTTGCACAACTTGCAAAGAGCATAGTGACAAAAAATAAAGGAAGCACTAAATATCTATTCATCGTTCAGTAGTCTGGCGTTTCCGCTGTTTTTGTTTCATTACTGCCACACATATTCCAAGACCGAGCAGTACAATCACGGTGTTACTGTCATGGCAACAGCATACGGAGTGCAAAGTTACACATTATTATTTTAATGGCAAAGCCGAATGGCATTTTTTCGCAAAAAATCATACAATTATAACATTTATTACACAGAAATTGACTAATTTTGCACCGACAATCCGAAAGACCGGACCTCAAAATACACAGACGAGGGTAACACAAAAACATACACATCTACCATGAGCAGCTTTCATCTGACATCCAAATACAGTCCCACCGGCGACCAGCCGGAAGCCATTTCACAACTTGTGGAGGGCATAAGGCGCGGTGACCGCGCACAGGTATTGCTTGGCGTAACCGGCTCCGGCAAGACATTCACCATGGCGAATGTAATACAACAAACAGACAAGCCTACCCTTATCCTCAGCCATAACAAGACACTTGCCGCACAGTTGTACGAAGAGATGAAGGCCTTTTTCCCCGACAACGCCGTGGAATACTATGTCTCATACTACGATTACTACCAACCGGAGTCATATCTGCCTACCACAGACACGTATATAGAAAAGGACCTTGCCATCAACGAGGACATAGACCGCCTGCGTCTCGCCGCCGTTTCCGCCCTGCTTTCCGGGCGAAAAGACGTGATTGTGGTATCGTCTGTATCGTGTATCTACGGCATGGGCGGCCCTTCCGCCATGCAAGGCAGCATCATACAAGTGAGAAAAGGTCAGAGAATCGAACGCAACGACCTGCTGCGCAAGCTCGTCGATGCACTATATACAAGGAACGACATCGAGCTAAAACGCGGAGAGTTCCGAGTGAAAGGTGACACGGTCGATATTGCCATGGCTTACAGTGAGGCCATACTGCGCATAACCTTCTGGGATGACGAGATTGACACCATAGAGGAAGTCGATGCCATTACCATGCGCCGCCGCGAGTCTTTTGATGAATATCAGATATATCCGGCAAACCTTTTCGTAACGACAAAGGAGCAGCAGGAGCACGCCGTAAGGCTGATACAAGACGACTTGTCCGCACAGATAGATTACTTTAACACGACAGGAGATACCATTAAGGCACAACGCATTAAGGAGCGCGTGGAGTATGACTTGGAAATGATAAAGGAATTGGGACATTGCTCCGGAATAGAGAACTACTCCCGATACTTCGACGGCCGTCAGCCGGGCGAGCGCCCATACTGTCTGTTCGACTTTTTCCCGAAGGACTTTCTCATGCTCATCGACGAGAGCCACGTCAGCGTACCGCAGATAAGGGCGATGTACGGTGGCGACCGCTCCCGCAAGCAGAACCTTGTGGAATACGGTTTCCGTCTTCCGGCGGCCTTTGACAACCGCCCTTTAAGGTTCGAAGAATTTGAACAGATGCTGAACCAGACCATATACGTTTCTGCAACACCCGCCGAATACGAGTTGCAAGCGGCGGAAGGCATCGTCGTTGAACAGGTAATACGCCCCACAGGGCTGCTTGACCCGCCCATCGAAGTACGTCCGACGGCCAACCAGATAGATGATTTGTTGGAAGAAATACACATAAGGGAAGAACGCCACGAACGTGTTTTGGTCACAACCCTCACGAAAAAGATGGCAGAGGAACTTACCGAATACCTGCTTAATAACGGTGTGAAGACAAGCTACATACACTCTGACGTCAGCACACTTGACAGGGTACAGATTCTGAACGACCTGCGGGCCGGCACTTACGATGTGCTTGTCGGCATCAACCTGCTCCGCGAAGGGCTGGACCTGCCGGAAGTGTCGCTCGTGGCAATACTCGATGCAGACAAGGAAGGATTCCTGCGCTCACACCGCAGCCTTACACAGACGGCGGGACGTGCGGCACGCAACGTTGACGGAAAGGTCATAATGTATGCCGACACCGTTACGGAGAGTATGCAGCAGACCATAGACGAGACGGAACGCAGGCGCAACAAACAGATGGCATATAACGAGCGGCACGGCATAACGCCACGACAAATCACCAAGGCCCTGAACCGAGAGAGCATTGCCAAGGTGACGAAAAACGAGGAAACACTCGGCAAACTGAAAATGGACGGGCGTCCTCAGGGTGTTTACGGCACCGCCTCACCGGCCGGAGCAGACCGCAAGAAATCCGCTACTGCAACTTCCCATGCCCCCGTAGCATACATAGAACCGGACTTTGACACAGCCATGGCGGCGGAACCTATCATCAGCCACATGACAAAGACACAGCTTGAGAAGGCCATTGCTACCGCAACGGAAAGAATGAAGGAGGCGGCAAAGGATCTCGACTTCATGCAGGCGGCCAAGTTCCGCGACGAGATAGTTTCCTTGCAGAAACGCATGGAAAAGTTGCTTTAATGACTATTCTTTACTGTAAGTTATGAGGAACAAACATTTCACTTTCAAGCAGTTCACCGTACGCCACGACCTCTGCGCCATGAAAGTAGGCACAGACGGAGTATTGCTCGGTGCGCTGGCTGACGGCGGCCACAGTATTCTCGACATAGGCACAGGCACAGGTCTCATCGCCCTTATGATGGCACAACGTTTTCCCTCATCCCGCGTTACAGGCATAGACATAGACCGTGATGCGGTGTTACAGGCACAAGCCAATGTGGCCGCATCGCCGTTTGCCGGCAGAATAGACATAATACATAGTGACTTCGCTGATTTCGACACCGGCATCACTTATGACAGCATAACCTGCAACCCGCCGTTTTTCGAGAATGGCGCGCCATGTCCTGACACACAGCGCAGCATAGCGCGTCATGCCGCCGCCCTACCCTTTTCCACCCTCATCGCCAAAGCGGCGCTGTTGCTTGCCGACAACGGCACGATGACGCTGATAATACCTACCGACAGCCTCAGCAGGATAGAGGAGGAATGCGCCTTCGCATCATTGTTCATATCGAAACGCATATACATCCGCACCGTGGAGAGGAAACCGCCTAAAAGAGTTGTGGTGTGCATAACGAAGCACAGACCAACAGAAACCACCGTTGCCACCCATTGTCTGATGCAGAACGGGGAGCGAAGCGAATGGTATTCAGACTTGTGCAGCGAGTTCTACTTATAATTTGTAATGAATTTATGAATATCTTTCTACTATTTATTTGTAGATTTAACAGAAACCGACTTAGAGGGCGACCGTCTTTCATCCCAAATCTAATGACCGATTTGGGATAAAAAAAACGCAGACAGATATTTTCAGTCTGTTTCCTTGCAACATTTTAGGAAAATTCGTATCTTTGCAGTCTGATAGCATACGCACAGGAAACATCGCCGGTTCCACCATGGATGCGGGCAAGCAACTAACATTAAAGAAGGAGGTAAGCAAACAGACAGACAAACGGAACGCCAAAGGAACAACGACGGCCGGAAGGCCGCATTCCGCAGTTGTTTAATTCAATCATACCGCAATAATGCGGTACATTTATTAACAACAAAAAAGCGTCCCACTCTTTTCTTGAAAATAACATATTGAGCTTTTAGCTCTTGTTCTCTTTCTTTCGAATACCGCCAAACATTCGCATATCGAGAACAAGCGGACTGAAAGTTCACGCTGGTAAGGCGTGGACTATTCTTTGCTTGTAGATATGCAGGTCACTTGGCGGTAACCAGAAAGAAAGGCAAGCGTAAAGAATGGTGCACGCCTTTTCCATATCCATAAACAAATATTCTTATCTTATGAAAAAGTTTTTCTTGGCATCATTCTTCACCCTGCTGTCAATCTGCACCTACGCCTACGGCTACGGCTACGGCTTCGAGGTGGACGGCATATACTACAACATAACAGGTGAAAACACCGTGAAGGTAGCAGGGCGTAAATATGCAGGTAGCATTGTAATCCCCAATAAAGTAATGTATGACTCAAAAGAGTACAGCGTGACAAGCATCGGAGACGCAGCCTTTTACGGTTGCAGTGACCTTACATCGATAAACATTCCCGAAGGCGTGACAAGCATCGGAGGCGCAGCCTTTTATAATTGCAGCAACCTTACATCGATAAACATTCCCGAAGGCGTGACAAGCATCGGAAGAATGGCCTTTTATAATTATTATAGTACTCCGCCCACTCGGGGAGTAAGAGATATATTCTGCTATGGCTCCACACCTGTTGCTTTGTCAGGTAGCATATTCAGTTCTTATACAATCACCAAAGGCACGCTTCATGTGCCTTATGGAACAATAGAGAATTATAAGGCAGCGGACTATTGGAAGAGGTTTGCTAACATTGTTGAATTTGACCCGACAGATGTTGAAGCGGTATCGGCAGACAAGAAGGCTGACGCAGAGCGGAAGATATACACCCTCGGTGGTGTGTGGATAGCTGCGCCGCAAAAAGGATTGAACATCATCAACGGAAAGAAAGTGGTGTATTAGGCAAGCAAGGCGGCAACACCATCTTATCATAAAGACACGAAGACGTGTCAGAATAGCGCACGGAAAAAGTAGGCACGGCATCATGCCGTGCCTACTGCCGTAACTCACTTTGGTCATCGGGAATTGTGATAACTTGAGTTATATTATCGTTTATGTTGTCCACTTACTATCTCACTGTGATATGGAAGCACCCTTGCTTCACTTCATACTTAACATAACAACGTTGGGCCTCGCGCATATCCCTCAACACTTCCGACAATATCCATTTCAGTGTATCGTTGCGCACCTGCCGACGAGGTTGTGCGGCTGTCTGAACAGTGACATAACGATTATAACACACATCGAAAGTGGTGCCGAAACGATGGCATGAGTTCTCGCTGGCATTAAGATTGTATTTCCTCAAGCGAGCCACATCCTCCTCTGTACGCAAAACGCTTGTAACTATTATCTGATGGAGCGGAACACCTTTTATATACAGGCTGTCATAAAACGCTTTTCCTATATCCTGCAACAGCACACAGGCCCTTGGCACAAGATAAGGAATACTCTCCTTCAACGGATCAACAGAAAAATAAGGATTGGCGGCTACATAAACAAGTTCCGATTTGCGTTTCTCTGCATCTATACGGTCTATCACCGACGGAACGCCGTAACGTTGTGCGGCAAGCAGTTGAACATTGTTGCTATCAGGAAAAGTAGTCTTAAAAGACGGAACACTGAATATTCTATGTGGCACGAAACCCGAATCATACGGTATGTTGCTCTCCTTTACAGGTATTTGGGTTACATCCTGCAATGCAGAAACGCTATCTCCCGGCACTGCAATGTTGTCATTGCCGGCTGTACTGTCTGTGGTAGGGACAAACTCTGTTTGAAACGCACATCTGACGAGTGCCAATACCACCGTGACAACCGCGAAAGTGTGCAAGTATGTTGTTTTTGAAATCTTCATCTAAGTATTTTTATCCTATACAAACGAAAAAATATCATTTTCGGGGAACAAAGGTACTAAAAAGTTATCGAAATATGGAAAAAGTTTTGTAATTTTGCACAAATATTAGTTTTTTAATATAGGCAGCACAAAATTGTGCCACATTCTTACCATTTTCGGCAAAAGTTCATTTTCCGTTTGACAGGTTTGTAGAACGAATTGAGCAACAGACGAAACATGGAGAAGCGGCTCAACGTATGTATCCTGTAAAAAACAGAAAAGGTATAAAGTCATATAAAAGTCACATTGATAAAGAAAGAAGTGATAGAGAAGCATATTGTCCTTGAAGATATAGACCCCGTTACGTTCTATGGCATAAACAACTGCCATCTGCAAATGGTGCGCTCCCTATACCCGAAACTGCGTATAATGGCACGTGACAACGTTGTCCGGGTGCTTGGCGACGAAGAAGAAATGTGCGCCTTTGAAGAGAGCATAGAGCGCATGAGACAACACGTGTTGCGGCACAATGTAATAAATGAAGAGGATATTCTCGACATTGTGAGAGGGAAGCAGACCAACGCTGATGCCGCAAAGGACATAGTGGTATATAGTATCTCAGGCAAGCCAATCAAAAGCCGGTCGTTAAACCAACAACAGCTGATTGACGCATATAACGAAAACGACATGATATTCGCTGTGGGACCTGCCGGAACAGGAAAGACCTACTTGTCGATAGCCCTCGCAGTAAAAGCCTTGAAAGAGAAGACGGCAAAGAAAATAATACTGTCAAGGCCGGCTGTAGAAGCGGGAGAAAAACTGGGATTTCTACCGGGTGACATGAAAGAGAAGATCGATCCCTATCTGCAACCTCTCTATGACGCTTTGGAAGACATGATTCCTGCCATAAAGTTACAGGACATGATGGACAAGCACGTCATACAGATTGCACCGCTTGCTTTCATGCGCGGCAGAACATTAAGTGACGCCGTGGTAATACTTGACGAGGCGCAAAACACCACTACGGCACAAATCAGGATGTTTCTGACCAGAATGGGATGGAACACCAAGATGATAGTGACGGGTGACATGACACAAGTGGATTTACCCAAAGGACAGAAAAGCGGACTAAGGGACGCATTGGAAATTCTGTCTGGAATTGAGGGAATAGGGATAGTGAACCTTACCGGTAAAGACATCGTCAGACACAAACTCGTGACAAAAATAGTGAATGCTTACGAAAAAGCAGAGAAAAAAGAACGGGAAACTGACGAAAAACAGGAAAGATCCGACCATAGATAGCGAAAACAAACAAATGAATTATATAAAACAATAAGAATATGAACAACGCTTTAACATCAACTGAATTTAATTTTGCAGGTCAGAAGAGTGTGTATCACGGCAAAGTGCGTGACGTTTACAACATTAACGATGACCTGATGGTAATGGTAGCCACAGACCGCATATCCGCTTTTGACGTGATACTTCCCAAAGGAATCCCTTTCAAAGGACAGGTACTGAACCAGATAGCAGCAAAATTTCTGGACGCAACAAGCGACATCTGCCCCAACTGGAAACTTGCGACTCCCGATCCACAGGTGACGGTGGGACTGAAATGTGAAGGTTTCCGCGTAGAAATGATTATACGTGGCATACTGACAGGTTCTGCATGGAGAGACTATCAGAAAGGATGCCGTGAGATTTGCGGTGTGAAACTGCCGGAAGGAATGCGTGAGAACGAGCGGTTCCCAGAGCCAATCATAACACCTACCACCAAGGCGGATGAGGGACACGACCTCAATATATCAAAAGAGGAAATCATAGCTCAAGGACTTGTGGCCAAAGAGGACTACGAGATAATGGAGGATTACACACGCAAGCTCTTTGCACGCGGATGCGAAATTGCCGCAAAACAGGGGCTGATTCTCGTTGACACAAAGTATGAATTCGGAAAGCGTGACGGTAAGGTCTATCTCATAGACGAAATACACACTCCGGACTCTTCACGTTATTTCTATGCTGACGGATACGAAGAGAAGTTCGAAAAAGGTGAGCCACAGAAGCAACTGTCAAAAGAATTTGTGCGCCAGTGGCTTATAGAGCATGACTTTATGAATGAACCCGGACAGACTATGCCGGAGATTACTGATGAATATGCGGAAAGCGTAAGCGAGCGCTATATAGAACTCTATGAGCATATCGTGGGAGAAAAGTTTGACCGCAACACAGACCAAAGCGACATTCGTACCCGCATAGAGAAGAATGTAAGCGAATATCTTGCAAAAAAGTAAGATGTATAAGCAAGAGACGATAAAGCCATATAGTCAAGAAGGCGGAAAGGCACAACAGGTAGAGGCGATGTTTGACAGCATCGCCCCTACTTATGACAAACTTAACCACCGCCTGTCATGGGACATTGACAGGTATTGGCGCAACAAGGCGATAAGGAAAATGGCAAAACATTGTCCGGAAACTATTTTGGACATAGCCACCGGAACCGGAGATTTTGCCATCCTTGCGGCGGAAAATCTTCATCCGAAGCAAGTTATTGGTGCTGATATTTCCGAGGGAATGATGGCCATCGGCAAACACAAAGTCGCCCAAAAAGGCTTACAGAATATCATCTCTTTCCGAAAAGAGGATTGCACCGCCCTTTCTTTTAATGACGGACAGTTTGATGCAGTGATGGCAGCATTCGGCATAAGAAACTTCCAAAATTTGGAAAAGGGAATAAAAGAGATGCTAAGAGTGTTGAAACCCGGCGGAATACTATGCGTATTGGAATTAACTACACCGGTGTCGTTTCCGATGAAACAACTGTTCCGTATTTACAGTCATACCTTCCTGCCTATATATGGACGTATCATTAGTAAGGATGCCTCTGCTTATTCATATCTGACAAAAACCATTGAAGCCTTCCCACAAGGCGAAACCATGGTGGAAATATTCCGTAAAATAGGATTTGGTGAGGCTTCTTTTCAACGACTTACATTCGGAATCTGCACGCTTTATATAGCTTATAAATAAACAAAACTTCATCACAATGAAAAAATTTGGGATAATAGGACACCCTTTGGGACACTCTTTCTCGCCAAGTTATTTTAACGAGAAATTCCAAAATGAGGGTATTGATGCAGTATATGAGAAGTATGACCTGCCTGTAATAACCGATCTTCAAGCTATAATAGACTACACGCAAGACTTATGCGGGTTCAACGTTACCATACCATACAAGGAAAAGGTAATGTCATATCTGGATATAGTGTCGCCGGAAGCACGTTCCATAGGGGCTGTCAATGTGGTGAAGGTAATAAATAAAGACGGCAAGAAATATCTGGAAGGGTATAACAGCGACCTTATAGGCTTCATGCGTAGCATACAACCTCTGATAGAACCACACCACAAAAAGGCTCTTGTACTTGGAACGGGGGGGGCCAGCAAAGCCATAATCTATGGTTTGCATCGTCTTGGTTTAGAGACGCTGTTAGTCAGCCGGTATCAAAAAGACAACACTATACAATATGAACAAATAGACAAAACAGTACTGGAAGAGTACACTGTAATTGTCAACTGCACACCATGCGGTATGGCTCCTCATTTTGACGAGTGCCCGGCATTACCGTATGAAAACATCACGCCGAAACACTTGATGTTTGATCTTATATACAATCCCGACGAGACACTTTTCTTAAAAAAGGGACGCGAACAAGGAGCCATAACGAAAAATGGTCTTGAGATGCTGTTGCTGCAAGCGGAAGGCGCATGGGAGATATGGAATAGATAAATCCAGCAAAATAACCGACATGATTTCTGTTGAAGGATTAAAAGTAGAATTTGGAATAAAACCCTTGTTCACGGATGTATCTTTTGTAATTAACGACCGTGACCGTATAGCCCTTGTTGGCAAGAATGGAGCAGGAAAGTCCACCATGCTGAAAATTTTGGCCGGCATACAAAAACCTACGGAAGGTACGGTTTCTGTGCCTAACGATACCACCATCGGCTATCTGCCGCAGGTTATGATATTACAGAATGACACCACTTTGCGCGAGGAAACAAGAAAGGCTTTCGCTGACGTTGACAAAATAAAAGACAGAGTAGCGAGACTGCAAAAAGAAATGGAAAGCCGCACGGATTATGAGACAGACAGTTATATGCAGTTGGTGGAGCGGTTTACCATGGAGCACGAACGCTACATGATGATGAATGCGGAAGGATGCGAGGCCGAAATGGAGAGAACGCTGATAGGACTTGGCTTCAAACGTTCGGACTTTGACAGACCAACCATGGAGTTTTCCGGGGGATGGCGAATGCGCATAGAATTGGCCAAACTGCTTTTACATCATCATGACGTAATATTACTTGACGAGCCAACCAACCACCTCGATATAGAATCAATACAATGGTTGGAACAATTCCTTGCCCAAAGTTCGCAGGCGGTGGTTTTAGTCAGCCATGACCGTGCCTTCATAAACAATGTAACCAACCGTACATTGGAGATTTCATGTTCGCATGTGATAGACTACAAAGTCAAGTATGACGAGTATGTGGTACTGAGGAAGGAGCGTAGGGAGCAGCAGATACGTGCCTACGAAAACCAGCAGAAAGAGATTGCGGACACCAAGGCGTTCATTGAGCGTTTCCGTTATCAGGCAACAAAGGCCGTACAGGTACAGCAACGCATCAGACAGTTGGAGAAAATTGTACCGATAGAGATTGACGAGGTTGACACTTCCGCATTAAGACTTAAATTCCCTCCTTGCCTACGTTCTGGTGATTACCCTGTAATTTGTGATGAGGTTGCAAAAAACTATGGTGATCATAATATCTTTCATAATGTGAACCTTACGATAAAACGAGGCGAAAAAGTGGCTTTTGTAGGCAAGAACGGCGAAGGAAAATCAACGCTTGTAAAGTGCATCATGGGTGAGATTCCGTTTGACGGGAACTTAAAAGTGGGGCATAACATACAAATCGGTTACTTTGCACAAAACCAGGCACAACTACTGGATGAATCTTTAACTGTGTTCCAGACCATCGACAATGTGGCGCGTGGAGAAATACGTCTAAGAATCAATGACATTCTTGGCGCGTTTATGTTTGGTGGAGAAGCATCAGAAAAATTCGTGAAGTTCCTGTCCGGCGGTGAGCGTTCACGACTGGCGATGATACGCCTATTACTCGAACCTGTAAATTTCCTTATCCTTGACGAGCCAACAAACCATCTTGACATGGTTTCCAAGGATGTACTGAAAGATGCTATACGAGCATTTGACGGCACTGTTATAGTAGTAAGCCATGACAGAGAATTTCTTGACGGGCTTGTTGATAAAGTTTATGAATTTGGCGGCGGCATTGTAAAAGAGCATATTGGAGGTATATATGATTATCTGCGAACAAAAAATGCCACGACTATAAATGAAGCGATAAATACCTCCCACTCCACTCAAGAAGCCATCGCCCCACAAACTGTCCCCAAAAAGAAAGAGACATCAGCGACTTCTGATGACTGGAATCAGCGTAAGGCAGAACAGAAACGCCAGAACAGGATAAAGAAACTGCGCAATGAACTTGAAGAGAAAATAGAAAAAGCGGAAATGCGCAAAGCGGAACTTGACCAACTGCTTATGAAACCGGAGAACGCCGCAAATATGCAAATGGTCAACGAATATACAGAAATACAGGCTAAGTTGGAAAAACTTGAAAACGAGTATTTCTCACTTGAATAACAACAAAAGAATTAACAAACACTCAACAGTTTTACATTCATGCCATTAAGATTACCAGATCAACTACCCGCCATAAAGCAACTGGAAGACGAAAATATTTTCGTTATAAATGAGACACGCAGCCTTTCACAGGACATACGTCCATTGCGTGTGGCAATATTAAACTTAATGCCAATCAAGATAACAACAGAAACAGACCTAATCAGACTGTTGTCAAACACCCCGTTGCAGATAGATGTGACTTTTATGAAATTGAAGTCACATACACCTCAGCATACTCCCATTGAACACATGAAGCAATTTTACATTCCTTTTGACGAATTGCGTTCGCAGAAATTCGACGGCATGATTGTTACGGGAGCACCGGTAGAAGGCATGAAGTTTGAAGAGGTCAACTATTGGCAGGAAATCTCTGACATATTTACATGGGCACGCACAAATGTCACCTCCACCTTATATATATGTTGGGCAGCACAGGCAACGCTTTACCACTTTTACGGGATTGACAAACACGCACTTGATAAAAAGATATTCGGAGTATTCAAACAAACTATAAATCCGGAATTTGAAAACATACAGTTATTCCGTGGTTTTGACAGTGTATTTGCTATGCCACACTCACGACATACGGAAAACAAGAGGAATGACATTCTAAAAGTTCCGGAAATATCCATACTTGCAGATTCAGAAGAAAGCGGCCCAAGCATATTAATGGCGAGAAACGGACGTGAAATTTTCGTTACCGGACACATGGAATATAATCCTGACACCCTCGATACGGAGTACAGACGTGACCTTGGAAAAAGGGATGATGTAGGGTTACCGAAAAACTATTACACAGATAATGACCCGGAAAAAGGACCATTGGTTACATGGCGGGCTCATGCAAATCTCTTCTACCATAATTGGATCAATTATTACATATACCAACGTACTCCATACGACATTAACAAGATAAGTTTTGATATGAGTTATTAACTCAATAACCAATTATTCACATCATAGACATATTATTACAGAAGTTAGAACTTTCTATCTAAAAAATATACAATTTATTTGGTTGATTCATTAAAAATCCGTACCTTTGCACTCGCAAAAACGAATTATGTAGTTTTAACCATGCACTCTTAGCTCAGTTGGCAGAGCAACTGACTCTTAATCAGTGGGTCTAGGGTTCGAATCCCTGAGAGTGTACGAAACTAATTCATATTGTACTTTGCACTCTTAGCTCAGTTGGCAGAGCAACTGACTCTTAATCAGTGGGTCTAGGGTTCGAATCCCTGAGAGTGTACAAAAAGACTTTTAATCGCCTTATGATTGAAAGTCTTTTTATTTTACCTCACGCCTGATTGAAATATACAGTCAGTTCTTGCCATAAGAACGTTTGCTCATTATTTCCTCAAAATGTAGTTGTCCCCATTCTATAACATAACTAATTTCGAGGAGAAAGGCTTTTGCTAAGGATGTAAGCGAATATTGCACAAGTGGAGGAAATCCATCATGCTCTTCACGTATAATGAGTCCTTCTTTTTCTAAATAATCAAGTGTAGCGGCTAATACTTTCTCAGATATATGGGGAATACTTCTGAAAAGTTCTCCATACCGTATGCCGATATCAGCAGTATCACTTTGTGTTTTATCCTCTATACGGAGCAGCACAATCAAAGCCCATTTATGACTCATCCATTCCAATATGGGAGCGGCTTTGCAATAGTTATAGTCCAATTTCTTGCTCATATTTATTTGTAAATATGTTGCAAAGTTACGAAAAAAATTGCATACAGTTTCTTACATACCTCAAAGTAAGGGGATTATTCATTAATATTTTTTGCTTTTATCTCATTCTACTATATCTTTGCCCCGTTAATACATAAAAGTATAATAGAATGAAACCAAAATTACATTTTGATGGTCCGGTATGGCGACCGCCATACGAGGCCACGTCACAGTTATTACAAGTTACGGCGGGATGCACATGGCATCGGTGTAAGTTCTGCACGTTGTATGAAAATCAAAAGTTCAGAATGTCTCCATTGACGGAGATAGAAAGTGACCTGCGCATCATTAACAAGTTCCAGCCATATGCTCATAGAATATTCCTTACTGGAGCCAATCCTTTTGCTCTTACCGCTAATCGGCTTGCGGATATAGCTCTGCTCGTGCGCAAATATGTAAGTGAAGGGTGTCCTACCATAGGATGTTTCTCCCGTATAACGGATATACGTTCAAAAACGCTGGATGAGCTGAAACTGTTGCACCAACTTAGGTATGAATATATCACAATAGGAGTGGAAAGTGGAGACGATGATACGCTTACTCTGGCAGGTAAAGGATATGGCTCTGCTGACATTGTTGAACAGTGCATAAAATTGGAGAAAGCCGGCATACATTACAATTTCTTTTATCTTGCAGGACTGGCGGGTAATGGTCATGGAAATCGTAATGCCCTTCGCTCCGCAAATGTGTTCAACCAGTTGCATCCATCATGTATTATCGTCCTTTCGCTAACACTTTTCCCAAATAGTCAACTCTATCAAGATGTACTGCAAGGAAAGTATATTGTGGCTACGGAGCATGAACGCTTTGATGAAATAATATGTTTAGTGAAACATTTGCGATGCTCCACACATATACAAGGACGTACAGTAAGCAATCCAATACCTTTTACCGGTTTCTTGCCGAAAGATCGTGCGCAAATTCTGCATGAGTTAGAAGTAGCCAAGCAAAATATCAGCGAGAAACAGTTGAAAAAGTATCGTAACAGTATAGTGTCGCTCTAATGGGAGGATATAATATGCGCATCAGTCATTTGAACGTGAGTTCATCGAACTCACGTTATTTGTTTTTTTGCCCATAAAAATACCGCACCTAATCAAGATGCGGCATAAACAATTAATTTTCTAATTTAGATTACTCCGAATTTATAAATCGTTGTCTGTCGATAGGTATCACCAGGATTAAGTATCACAGGAGGAAAGTACGGACGGTTAGGTGAGTCAGGAAAATGTTGCGCCTCAAAACATACAGCTGAACGACGCGGGAATGTCGCACCATGCTGGCCACTGTAACCATTGGCCCAATTATCTGTGTACATCTGTACCCCCGGTTCTGTTGTCCAGCATTCCATGGTACGGCCGGTGTTGGGTTCTCTCAGGCGAACAGCCAATGACAACTCACCAACCTCACGTTTATTCAACACAAAGCAATGATCATAACCAGCACCGTTGCGTATCTGTTCGTCATCGGCGTCAATGTCCTGCCCTATCGGCTTGGATGTGCGGAAATCAAACGGTGTATCCTCTACCTTCAATATCTCACCGGTAGGGATGCATGTACTATCAATAGGAATATAAAAATCCGCGTTTATCTCACACTCCACATTATTCACGGTCGGTGTTGGGTTGGCAGTGCCAGAGAGTGAGAAGAAAGCGTGGTGCGTAAGGTTGATGATTGTTTTCTTGTTGGTTTCCGCAAGATAATCTATCTTCAACTCATTGTCATCCGTCCAGGTATATTCCACATTTATTTTCACCTCACCGGTAAATCCCTCGTCACCGTAAGGTGACACGAGTGACAGGGCGAGAGTCTGGTCGTTCATCTGTATGGCATCCCACACTTGCGCATGATAACCGGTAGGGCCACCGTGCAAGGCATTTGGTCCGTTATTGATGGCAAGCTGGTATTCCTTTCCAGCAAGAATAAAGCGTCCCTTGCAAATACGGTTGCCAAAGCGCCCGATAAGGGTGGAGAGATATGGTTCAGGGGAGTTAATCACGTCTTGGATATTATCATGTCCCTGTATGACATTAGCCAGTTGACCCTCTTTGTCTGGTACCATAAGTCCTACAATAGCACCACCGTAGTTAGTTACTGCAACCTCTGTTCCTTTTGCATTTCGAAGAATGTAAAGGTCAGTCTGCTTGCCGTTCACTGTTGTGCGGAAGTCCTTCCTTCGAAGTCCGCACACGTTTGCTCTTTCTGTCATAGTGTTTAGATTTTTGAGTTTTCTCACCTTGTTCATCACTTTGTTTGTTTGATGACCGACGAGATTTCTTTGGTTTATTATTATGTTCTTTCGTTTTTCGTGTTCTTGATTGTTTAGCACGGCTTTTATGCGCCGCATTGCCCTTGCCATTTTTCGTCTCCCCTGGCTGTGAGTTGTAATCAGGACCTTTGTCAAATCCAGTAGGTAACGGATTCTTCTTTATCTCTTTTTCAAGAAATTCCTCTATACGTTTGAAAAGGTAGAAATCTTCTGGTGACACAAGAGTCAAGGCTATACCGTCACGATCTGCACGTGCGGTGCGTCCGATGCGGTGTACATAATCTTCCACGTCATGTGGAACGTCGTAGTTAATCACCATGCGTATATCGTCAATATCTATACCTCGTGCCACAATGTCTGTTGCAACAAGTACATCAATCTCTCCGCTTTTGAACTTGAACATTATGGCATCACGCTCAGCCTGTGTTAGATCTGAGTGCATCTCACCACAATTAATCTTCATCTTTTTCAAAGAATGGGTAATATCTTTCACTCTCTGTTTCTTACCAGAGAATATTATCACACGCTGTAAGTTTGTAACACCATCCTCTTCCTGTGCATCAGGCAGACGATAATCTTTCTTAAATATAGTGCCAAGGATGCGTAGTTTCTGTGGTGGATAACAAAGAAAGGCAGACTGTTTTATTTTCTCCGCCGGTTTGCTGACTGCTATTTTAACGTTGAGTGGGTCTTTAAGCAGTGTCTTTGCCAGTGCCTCTATCTTCTCCGGCATAGTAGCGGAAAACATTATGGTCTGACATGTTGATGGTATCTTCTTTGCGATAGTCAATATGTCATCGGAAAAGCCCATGTCAAGCATACGGTCAGCCTCATCAAGAATAAAAAACGACAGACGTGAGAGGTCAAGATTGCCCATTTGCATATGGGAAATCAAACGACCGGGAGTAGCGATAACTACAGCTGCACCTTTACGCAATGCCGCTAATTCTTGATCATAACGTCCACCATCGTTTCCTCCATAAACAGCAAGACTGCTTATGTCTTTAAGATAATAGCCAAAACCTTGCATAGCTTGATCTATTTGTTGCGCTAATTCACGGGTAGGACTCATAATAAGGCAGTTAACTGCATCACCTGGATAGTCACCATCATCAAGACGAGATAACACCGGCAACAAATAGGCTGCGGTCTTGCCTGTTCCTGTCTGAGCGACTCCCATGATGTCCCTGCCTTCAATTATAGGGTCAATACATGCACTCTGTATTGGGGTACAGGCCTCAAAGCGCATATCGTAAAGAGCATCAAGGATATTGTCATTAAGGAGGGTTTCATCAAAATATATTACTTTTTCTTCCATGTTTCTGATATTTTTTTAATTGGGAGCTTTGCGATAACACAAATATGCAACCACACCAAATATTATGTTGGGAATCCACGCTGCAAGTAATGGTGGTGTGCCTGCATTAATAGCGAATGTCGCCGAAATTGTTTGCAGCATTATATATATAAAGCTAAGTGCAAGTCCTGCACCAAGGTACATACCCATCCCTCCTTTACGTTTCTTAGAAGAAAGTGAAGCACCAATAATTGTTAAGATAAACGAGGCCAGCGAGGATGCTATCCTTTTATGATATTCTACCTGGTACTGAACTACATTATTCGAGCCACGATTAATCTGTTTGGATATATAATCTCTGAGTTCCGGCAAGGTGAAAGTTTCCTGTTGCCCTTTTGAATATACCAAATCTATAGGTTCCATCTGTATAAGAGTGTCCAACTGCATTCCGCTGGTTATTTTCTCCCTCATGCCACGCATCTCACGGATTTTCCAGTTTGTTGCCTTCCAATGATATTTCATGTCAGAAATGGTATCATACTGTATTTCCGTTGCTGACATGTGAGAAACGAGTTTCTTGTTTTCGAATTTATCAAGACAGAATCCATACCCCCGCTTCACTTTATTATCATAATGCTGTATATAGGCTATCACGCCTTTATCTACTTGAAGTTGAACATTCTCTGCTGACGTATTCTTCTTGTTATTCTTATATAGGGACTCAAAGTTCTGCCGTATGACAGTACCATGCGGAATAACGTAAGCACTCAGTACAAAAGATAGCGCGGATATTAGTACGCAGGATATCATATAAGGCCTTAACATCCTACGGAAGCTTACACCGGCTGCCATAATAGAAATGATCTCACTACCTGCCGCCATCTTTGACGTAAAAAAGATCACGGCAATGAAAACAAATAGAGGTGAGAACAAGTTGGCGAAATATGGCACAAAGTTAAAGTAATAATCCATTACAATAGCCTTCCATGGAGCATGGTATTCTGTAAACTTCGCAAGATTTTCATTGAAGTCAAAAACAATGGATATGCTGATTATAAGGATTATCGCAAAAAAGTAAGTTCCTATAAACTTGCCGATAATGTACCTATCAAGACGAGTAATATAGTGAAAGGGATTCATATATGTGAACCACGAGAACCACTGCTGCATTTTCCTCGCCAATGCCGCAACGTTTCCCATAACATCCCCATGATGCATAAATCGTGTTTTTATGTTACTACAAAACTTCATATTCGCTTCTGCATATCTTCTACTACAATGTTCTTCCAATGTATAAAATCCCCTTGTATGATATGTTTTCTTGCATCCGAAACCAGCCTAAGATAAAAAGCGAGATTGTGGATGGAGGCAATCTGCAACGCAAGATATTCCTGAGACTTGAACAGATGATGCAAATAGGCTTTTGTTGTAACCTTATCTATGTCACACCCGTCAACATCCAATGGAGTGAAATCGTTTTCCCACTTTTTGTTCTTCATGTTCATGGTGCCATTGTACGTGAACAGCATGGCATTGCGTCCGTTTCTTGTAGGCATGACACAATCGAACATATCTACTCCACGCTCTATATTCTCAAGTATGTTCCACGGCGTACCTACTCCCATAAGGTAACGAGGTTTGTCTTTCGGCAATATATCATTAACAACCTCTACCATTTCGTACATTATCTCTGTCGGCTCACCAACAGCAAGACCTCCGATAGCATTACCATCGCAATCTTTATCTGCTACGAATTTAGCAGATTCTTGACGCAAATCTTTAAAAGTGCATCCCTGCACAATGGGGAACAGGCTCTGTGAATATCCATAAAGAGGTTGGGTTTCATCAAAGTGCTTTACACATCTGTCCAACCAGCGTTCAGTTAAAGTTAGGCTTTTACGAGCATAATGCCAATCACTGTCACCGGGAGGACATTCGTCAAAAGCCATCATTATATCCGCTCCAATGACACGCTCTATGTCCATCACTTTCTCTGGAGAGAAGAAATGTTTACTGCCGTCAATATGTGAGCGAAACTCACAACCATCCTCTGTTAATTTACGAATACCTGTAAGAGAAAAGACCTGAAAACCACCACTATCTGTCAGAATAGGGCTCTCCCACCCTATGAATTTGTGCAGTCCACCAGCAGCTCTTAGTATATCAAGTCCTGGCCGAAGATAAAGATGATATGTGTTACCAAGTATTATCTGCGCCATAACCTGCCGGTGCAATTCTTCAAAGTGTACAGCTTTAACACTGCCCACCGTTCCTACGGGCATAAAGATAGGAGTAAGAATTTCCCCGTGGTCAGTTGTAATACGTCCTACTCTGGCCGATGAATAAGCGTCTGTATATTGCAGTTCAAATGTCATTAGTTCTTTTCTTCTTTTTCATCTGGATTTGTAAAATCTACGGGATTGGCTACCAACTCATCCGTTAGCGCATAGTCCCATACGTCTTCCACATTTTCTACATAATGAAATGTAACACCTTTCAGGTAATTCTGCGGTATATCTTCAATATCTTTGCGATTAGCTGTGCAAAGCATTATATCCGTTATTCCAGCACGTTTCGCTGCAAGAATCTTCTCCTTTATTCCACCAACTGGCAGCACTTTCCCTCGCAATGTAATTTCTCCGGTCATGGCAACATTCTTACGTACCTTACGTTGAGTCAATGCAGAAGCAATACTTGTAGCGATAGTTATTCCGGCAGAAGGTCCGTCTTTCGGGGTAGCACCTTCCGGAACATGAATGTGTATATTCCAATTGTCAAACAGCCGATAATCTATACCAAGTTTGTCTGCATGAGCTTTCACATACTCAAGCGCTATTACAGCAGACTCTTTCATCACATCACCCAAATTTCCCGTCAAGGTAAGTTTGGCAGCTTTACTTTTTGAAAGACTTGTCTCAATAAACAGGATCTCACCGCCAACACTCGTCCATGCAAGGCCTGTCACAACACCAGCATAATCATTTCCCTGATAAATATCACGATTAAACGGCGGCTTACCAATAAGTTCCTCAAGATTTTCCGGCACAATCTTAGAATAAGGAAGTTCACCGTCACGCATTTTATAGAATGCGAGTTTACGCAGAACTTTATTTATTTGCTTTTCCAACTGACGCACACCACTTTCACGTGTATAACGTTCTATTATGCCCTCTATTGTAGCTTTGCGCATAGTCAAGCCCTTTTCTGTACTCAATCCGGTCTTGTCCTTTTCACGAGGAAGCAGGTGCTTGCGAGCAATCTCTATTTTCTCCTCGGTGGTATAACCGCTAACCTCTATCATCTCCATCCTGTCACGCAAAGGCCCGGGGATGGAACTGATGTCGTTTGCCGTTGCTATAAACAACACTTTTGACAAATCATAGTCAAGATCGAGATAATTGTCATGGAACGCTGCATTCTGTTCCGGATCAAGAACTTCAAGCAAAGCGGAAGCCGGATTACCATTAAAATTGTTTTGTGTAATCTTGTCTATCTCATCCAAAATGAACACAGGATTACTTGTTCCCGCCTTCTCCAAATTCTTGATTATTCTTCCGGGCATAGCACCAACATAAGTACGGCGATGTCCTCTTATCTCCGCTTCATCATGAAGTCCACCAAGACTTACACGAACATATTTTCTTTTCAGAGCGTCTGCAATGCTCTTGCCTAATGATGTTTTACCTACACCGGGAGGGCCATACAGGCACAAAATGGGAGACTTCAAATCTCCACGCAAAGCCAATACGGCAATGTACTCCAAGATACGTTCCTTTACCTTATCCATGCCATAATGATCACGATCAAGGATTTTTTTAGCCTTTTTCAAGTCAAGATCATCCTCGGTATATGTTCCCCACGGTAAATCTACTATCTGTTGTAGATAGTTCAACTGAACATTAAAATCCCCGCTCTGCGGATGTAACTGGTCAAGGCGACTTAATTCCTTTTCAAACGCCTCTTGTATTTCCTTATTCCAAATCTTTGTCTTAGCTTTTTCTCGTATCTTGGCTTTTTCCGGTGAACCGTCTTCTCCCCCTAATTCTTTGTTTATACTTTTTATCTGCTGGCGGAGAAAATAATTTTTCTGTTCTTCGTCTATCGTATGCTGTGTGCGACTCTGTATGTCAAGACGCAGATTAGCATATTGTATTTCCCTATTAAGAATTTGAAGAAGATTTAGAGCACGTATATTTATATCACTGTCTTCCAACAGTTTCATCTTTTCCGTTAAAGGTAATGGTATATGATACGCCACCATATTCACGAAGAATGTAGCCTCTTCTATCCCATGTAAAGACAGCTGCAACTCAAATGGAATTGTATCACTCTTGTCTATATATTCCTTCACCCTTTTGCGAAGATCTTTTATAATAGCGATAAACTCTAAATTATTTTCATCCGGCACACATTCCGGTGCAGGTACAACATGCGCCCACATAAAAGGTTCTTCTTTCACCACCTCACTTATCTCACATCGTGTAAGGGCTTGGGCAATAAAAGCATAGCGTTTCTCCTGACCAGGAATTTCAAAGACTTTCAAGAATTTCGCAATAACTCCATATTTACTTAAATCTTCCACAGAAGGTTCCTCTATATTCTGATCTTTCTGGCAGAACATGGCAAACTGTTGGTCAGGGTGTTTCTCTATATACTTAACCAACTGTTTTGTTGCACTCCTCGCTATGGTCACTGATGTCAAAACACCTGGAAAACTAACCATATTCCGGGTCGTAAGAATAGGCATATCCCCCTCCTTACCTTGCTCAAATATCTTATTAATGTCACCATCAAACTCTGCAAACATATGTAACGGAGAATCCTGCGCCATCATACTTTTGAAATTACTCATATTATTGTTATTCCTGCAAATAAATTTCGATTATAGTTTCTTTTTAACTGCTTTCTTTAATTGTAGTTTGGGAATTTTTATTTTGTCACCCTTGCTCACATTCTTTATATTATTATAAACCTCTACATAACATTCCATACCATCACCTAAATAAGCACGACTAATAGAAGCCAACGTCTGCCCTTCTTTAACTGTGACCTCTAACTCCGTACCTACAATATAATAAGCACCGGTTCTAACCCTTACATCCTTATCATAATCTGTCGTATGCACAGTTTCCGGTACATCGTTTTTTTTCTGACCCGAATCATCAACTTCTGTATTGCCAGTCTTCTTCCCATTAACAGTGTCATTATTTTCTGTATATGAAGCAGCAGTAACACTTTGCCTCCGCTGTGGCTTAGCCTTTGTTTCTATCGCCGTAACAGATTGTTTTTCGTCCACGGAAACAAACCATCGTTGATCACATGCTACATATCCCCCAATAAAAGCGCATACTGCAACAAAAATATTGATAATAACACCGTAATATATAAAAATATTACGACAACGAGGATTGGGTAACTCGCATTCTTCATATACATCCTCTGTTGACTCGGCAGTATTCTCATTATCACTACTAATGGTGCTTTCTATATTTGCTTCAACAGCACTCTTCTCTATCGCAACAGGAGTTTCTTTTTGCTCAAGTGGTATTTCTTCTGATGCAACCTGCTGCTTTAAGATTTCGTCTTCGGGTTCTTCTGTTAACTCTACCCTGTCATCTACAACAGAATCAACAAACATCTCCGATAAGGCTTCATTACGTTCTGCTGTATTATCTGCATATTCATCGTCCAACTCAAGATCCTGATCTGAAATATCTTTACCTTCAAGCAAAGGACTGTCATCGTCCACCGGCACAGTATCAAAGTGTGCAAAAGGTTTATTTATAAGATCTTTCATTACATTATCAGGAGTGAAAGACACTTTATCATGTTCACCTATAACTACCTTTTCTCCTGTATTAACATTGACGCTTGTCCTCTCTTTCACCATCTGTAACTTAAACGTACCAAACCCCTTTATCTTTACTTGACGATCCTGAAACAACCCTTCATTAATAACTTCCACAATCATCTGAACAAAGGTGTCCGCATCGGCATTAGAGATAGAATGTCTGGTGGCAAGTATTCTTGCTATATCTTTTATATTTATCATAACTCTGTGTTACAGATTACAAATTTCCTATATTACACGATTCTTATTTAGAAGCCTTAGCCTTTTCCTTTAACGTTGGGAAAGGCTTAAAATTAGCAACTAATTTGGGAGGAACAAGCATCTTCTGCTTTGTGCCCGGATTGGTTATTATACGCTCCATCCTCTTCTTTACATCAAAACTTCCAAGCCCGGCAATACTTACACTGTCTCCCTCCATTAAAGTATCAACAATAGTATGTATCGCTGTACGCACAAGATTTTGTGTATCATCTATCTTATACCCTGACTTTTGGGCTAACGCTGCAATAAATTCCTTATTATTCATAATACCGTGGCATAAATGTCAAATTCTTCCGCTCCTGTCACCCTCACATTATAAAAACATCCTCTTTGGAGTCTTTTCTCCGATACAGGTATTAACACCTCCGGATCAACTTCCGGCGAAGAGTATTCCGAGCGGCCTACATACCAATCACCTTCACGCCTGTCTATTATCACTTTCATCTCCCGCCCTATCTGTTTTTCCATTAACTCTGCGGATATTCGCTGTTGCACACGCATCAACTTATCAAGTCTCTGCTGTTTCATCTCCGGCGGAACATCATCCGTATAATTCATTGCACTATATGTCCCCTCCTCTTCTGAATAGGCAAAGGCTCCCATCCGTTCAAACTTAGCCCACCTCACGAAATCCAACAATTCCTGAAACTCCTCTTCCGTTTCTCCCGGATAGCCTACCATCAACGTTGTCCTCAAAGCTATTCCCGGCACACGATCACGAAGTTGAGTAATCAGTTCCATAGTTTCTTCCTTTGTCGTGTGCCTGCGCATTCTTTCCAAAACAGAAGTGGAAATATGTTGAAGAGCAATATCAAGATACTTACATACGTTGGATTTTTCACGCATTACATCAAGCAATTCCAAAGGAAAATGGTTAGGATAAGCATAATGCAATCGTATCCATTGCACACCTTTAATATCGGCCATCCTTGAAATTAGTTCCGCAATATGCTGTTTTCCATCTATGTCCACACCGTAATAAGTCAGTTCCTGCGCAATTATCTGAAATTCCTTCACCCCCTCTTTCACACGGTTTCTTACTTCGTTAAGAATTTCGTCCTCAGTCCTGCTTTTATGCCTGCCGGTTATTATGGGTATTGCACAATATGCGCAGTGTCGGTCACAGCCTTCTGAGATTTTGATATAACAGTAATGTGGCGTTTTACCCTTTGGTAACAATACCTCATTACTTGCCTTCATACCTTCACAGGATGACAATTCGTCTGCAAGTTCCTTATAGTCGAATTTTCCGTAATACCTATCCACCTGAGGTATCTCCTGCTCCAACTCCTTTTTATATCTTTGTGACAGACATCCCATTACATACAATCTCTTTATCTGCCCCTCCTCTTTTGCCTGAGCAAACTGCAATATAGTGTTTATGCTCTCCTCTTTGGCGTCCCCGATAAATCCACAAGTATTGATGACAACGGTGTCACCTGTCACTACATCCGCGTCAAGTGCGCAATAGTACCCTTTGCAAGCGAATAGGCGTTGCAAAGTCTCACTGTCAACAAGGTTTTTCGAGCACCCCATTGTTATTATGTCTATCCTGTCTTTCTTCACTGTTCTGTGTGATGCAAGATTATAGTTAATTATCAGCCCTAACGTCCCTTATTTGTTTCCAAAGAGAGAATCAACAAATTCTTTCCTATTGAACAACTGCAAATCTTTCATACCCTCTCCCAAACCAATATATTTCACAGGAACCTTAAGCTGATCACTGATGCCTATAACAACACCTCCCTTTGCCGTTCCGTCAAGCTTCGTTATTGCCAAACTGTTAATCTGGGTCACGGCTGCAAACTGACGGGCCTGCTCAAAAGCGTTCTGTCCGGTAGAACCGTCCAGCACGAGCATAACCTCATCCGGAGCGTCAGGCAACACCTTTTTCATAACATCTTTAACCTTTTTCAACTCGTTCATAAGATTCACCTTGTTGTGCAGACGTCCGGCTGTATCTATTATTACGACATCAGCGCCATTGGCTTTGGCAGATGACAAAGTATCAAAGGCCACGCTTGCAGGATCTGAACCCATCTGCTGTTTTATCACAGTCACTCCTACCCTTTCACCCCAAATGCACAACTGCTCTACTGCCGCAGCACGGAAAGTATCCGCAGCACCAAGATAAACTTTCTTGCCGGCTTCCTTAAACTGCCATGCAAGTTTGCCTATAGTGGTAGTTTTCCCTACGCCGTTGACACCAACGACAAGTATTACATAAGGTTTGTGACCGACGGGCAAATCCCAGGTATCATTGTCCTGCGCATTATTCTCCGCAAGAAGCGAGGCTATCTCCTCACGGAGAATACCGTTTAACTCAGACGTCGAAACATACTTGTCACGTGCTACCCTCGTCTCTATGCGTTCTATGATTTTCAATGTTGTATCTACGCCAACATCACTGGTAATGAGTACTTCTTCAATATTATCCAACACGTCATCATCCACCTTGTCCTTGCCGGCTATTGCACGTGCCAACTTGTCAAAAACGCTTTGCTTGGTCTTTTCCAAACCTTTGTCAAGCGTTTCTTTCTTCTCTTTGTTGAAAAATCCGAATATACCCATCTTTTTTATCTTTATTTGTTTACATACAACAATCTGCCAATTTAACTGCAAAGGTAGCAAAAAAAAATGTAAATTCTTCACATTGATTCATTAATTTAATGAGAAATCGGGAAATTGCACATTTTTATTTGCTAATGTGTAAGAAATAGCTTATCTTTGCATCCATAACTCTGCCATATCGTTACATTTATACAATATCAACAACAAAGTGGCAAGGAACAACATTACCATATAATAAAACAACAACTTCATATCTCCTATGAAAAAAATACCAAGTTTCAATGCTTGTATAGAAGAAAGCATCAAAAAACATTGGGAGTTGGACGCTCTCACTGATTATAAGGGTGCAACACTGCAATATCAAGACGTCGCCCGTAAAATAGAGAAACTGCATATACTGTTCGAGAACAGCGGAATAAGACAGGGAGACAGAGTAGCCCTTTGCGGACGCAACATGAGCAACTGGGCCGTAGCATTCCTCGCCACACTCACCTACGGAGCCGTCGCAGTACCTATCCTTCACGAGTTCAAGGCAGAACAAATCCACAATACCGTAAACCACTCCGAAGCACGCCTACTATTCGTCGGTGACGTAGTGGCGGGACAGATAGACCCCGACAAGATGCCGGCATTAGAGGGTATAATAAATATCCCGGACTATTCTCTTATGGTTTCACGCTCACAGCAACTGACCGATGCGCGCGAAAACCTCAACCGCCTGTTCGGAGAAAAGTTCCCCAAACATTTCAGAATAGAGAACGTCAATTATTACAAAGAGCAAAGTCCTGACGAACTTGCCTTAATTAACTATACGTCAGGCACGACAGGCTTTTCCAAAGGCGTGATGATACCATACAGCGCCATGTGGTCAAACTTAGACTTCGCCTCAAAAGTACTCGACGAGCACTTCCACCCCGGAGACCACACCATCTCCATCCTACCTATGGCACACATGTATGGAATGGCTTTCGAATTCATCAAGGAATTCATGTCTGGCTGCCACATATTCTATCTGACACGTATGCCCTCCCCTGCCGTAGTAGCGCAAGCGTTCACCGACATCAAGCCTATCATCATCGTAGCCGTACCTTTGGTAATAGAAAAGATAATCCGTAAAAAAGTTTTCCCAAAAGTACAGACACCAGCGATGAAAGTACTGATGCACACCCCAATTGTCGGCGCAAAGATAAAGGAAAAGATACGTCAGAAGGTTTACGAAGCTTTCGGCGGACGACTATACGAAATCATCGTAGGCGGAGCGGCCCTAAACCAAGAAGTTGAGAAATTCCTGAAAGATATACACTTCCCTATCACCGTAGGATACGGAGCAACCGAATGTGCTCCCATAATAACATACGCCGACTGGAAAACCCACAAAGCCGGCTCATGCGGACGGCAGGTAGTACACATGGAAGTAAAGATAGACAGCAAAAGCCCACGCAAAGAACCTGGAGAAATCCTTGCACGCGGACTGAACGTCATGCTCGGATATTACAAGAACAATGAAGCCACGGAACAAGCCATAGACCAAGACGGATGGTATCACACCGGAGACTTGGGGATCATAGACCGAAAGGGAAACATATTCATCAAGGGGCGCTCCAAAAACATGATTCTGGGACCAAGCGGACAAAACATTTTCCCAGAGGAAATAGAAGACGCACTGAACTCCCTCCCCCTTGTCATGGAAAGTCTCGTATTACAGCGTAACAACAAACTCGTGGCATTAGTACACCCCGACATCGACACATGCACAGCCAAAGGTATGTCCAGTGAAGACGTAGAGAACCTGATGAAACAAAATCTCGAACAACTCAACGCCTCACAACCCGCCTATTGCAAGGTAGCATACATAGAGGTTCGCGATGAAGAATTTGAGAAAACTCCGAAGAAAAGCATAAAGAGATACCTTTACACTTAAAATATGTCGTCAACTTCATGCAATCATAAATACATTGCAGCAGTACTATGTGTGTTACTGTCAATACAATCGGCATTTGCCGGTGAACCTTCTATCTTCACAAAGTCCCCTAATTGGAGCTATTCAGAATGGATTGCACTGGAACCTTCAGACACTATCATTGTCCCAGGAGTCCATTTCCCGGAAGCAAGAAAGAAATTCTCTTCACGCAAAATAGGGCTGTATGCCATGCCCCAATTTCGCTGTTGGTTAAAGGTTAAGCATTCTGTCAAGTCTGCTCATGCGTATGTCTGTGGACTGGGACATTTTGAAATGCAAATCGACGGAAAGAAAATAGGGAACAACTTTCTTGATGCCGGTTGGACACTCTATGACAAGGAAGCACTGTATGTGGATTTTAACATTACCGAAGCACTACACAAAGGCAAAAACAGGATAGATGTTCTACTCGGAAACGGTTTTTACAACATACCGTCACAACGTTATGCCAAACTAAACATTTCTTATGGCCAGCCAAAATTGCGAATGGTTATAGAAATAGAATATACAAACGGGCGACACCATGTTTTCGGAACAAACCCGAAAGAATGGACCGTGAGCCGCAGCCCCATTACTTACAGCAGCATATATGGTGGTGAAAATTATGATGCAAGACTGGAAGACTCCTTAACTTGGCAGAAACCTTTAACCATCAGTGAACAGTCTTTTGAACTCAAACTACAAAACGGCACCGAGGTTATACAGCGACGTACAATACAAGCAAAGAAGTATTGGAAAACAGAAGACGGTAAATTCCTGTATGACTTTGGGCAGAATTTTGCAGGAATAGTGACTATCAATGTCAAGGGCAAAGCCGGGCAACGTGTCACCATTTCCCCCAGCGAGACACTACGCAACGGTAAAATTAACCAAGGCCCGACCGGCTCGCCTTATTACTGGCAATACACATTGCGTGGTGAGGAGTCTGGCGAGACATGGCAACCACGATTCACATATTATGGGCAGCGCTATGTTCTTGTTGACGGAGCAGTCCCTCCCGATGCAGAAAACCCGGACGGGCTTCCCGTATTACAAAACATGGATGGCAGACTGATATGCACCGCCGCAACAGAAGTAGGGAAATTTGAATGCAGCGACACACTTTTCAACGACATTCACACACTTATAGACTGGGCAATACTCTCCAATTCGCAAAGTATATTTACAGACTGCCCCACCCGTGAGAAACTCGGATGGCTTGAACAGGATTACCTGATGCAAAACTCCATACTCCACCGCTATGACGTCTTGCCCATATACCGTAAAATGATGGACGACATGGAGGCTTCACAAAAGGATAATGGCTGCATACCGACTATAGCGCCATGCTACGTTGACTTCGAAGGCGGCTTTGCCGATACCCCGGAATGGGGAAGCAATTTTATAGTCAGCCCATGGTACATATATAAATGGTACGGAGACAAATCCTTGATAGAAAACCATTACAAAGCCATGAAACGCTACATCGACTACCTTTGCAGCCGTGCCGATAACCACATCCTCGCTTACGGACTTGGCGACTGGTTCGACATAGGTCCCAAAAGGCCGGGAGAAGCACAGTTAACAAGTAACGGTGTCACGGCAACAGCCATATTCTACTATGACGTAACACTCATGGCCAAAATGGCAGACCTGCTAAACATACATCACGACGCAAAAATCTACCGTGAACTCGCGGAAAAAATACGGAAAGCATACAACGCCAGTTTTTATAACCCGGAAGGCTATTATGAGCGCAACAGCCAAACGGCAAATGCCATAAGCCTGTATTGCGGCCTCGTTGAGGAAACCGACATAGAAAAAGTCACGCAACACCTCATTGACGACATCAGAAACCGCGGATATGCCATCACCGCAGGAGATATTGGTTTCCGTTTCGTAATACAGGCATTGAAGAATGCCGGGAGAAGTGATGTTCTGTATGCTATACTCAAACGTAATGATGTCCCAGGATACGCATGGCAGCTGACACATGGCGCTACCGCTCTTACGGAAAGCTGGCAAGCGTATGATAACGTATCTAATAACCATCTGATGTTAGGACACATAATGGAATGGTTTTATGCAGGTTTGGGCGGAATAAATCAAACAGCGGAAAGTGTCGGGTGGAGACATATCGTGATACACCCACAGATGACAGGAGACATTACCCACGCCAACGCATCGTTACTATCACCACGTGGTTTAATAAGTTGTAGTTGGCAGCGCGACACAAACAAAGCCGCATGGGAAATCAACGTCACCATTCCCCAAGGTGCAGATGCTGAGGTACATCTGCCAACAGGCGAGATACGTAAAGTTAGTTCCGGCAAACACAACTTCACTTCCGGACAATAGTGAGGGATAACAATACTTTCTGTTCGTACTATTTTTCAATGCGTGATACGAGAGTATGGAAACCCACCAAACAACATAAAAACAGTCGGTACATGAATCTATAACTTTGTGGAACACTTGCAGCCCTTTGATGAAATAAAACATCGCCATACACTCAACGAGGTTGTCGATGTCGCAGAAGGTTGGTACGATTGGAAGATTGAGAGAGGGCGAGGTGGAATCAGCCGATAAAAGCTAACTGAATTAATATCTTTAAGATATATAGTTCATGATAAGCAACCTGTTTCGCTCAAAATCCTTGCGTGAGCTTCCGTTAATACCTATTACCTTCGTCATTTCTTAATTTTTTGACCATCAGATAATCGTGTTCTCTTTCTTCGATTGTTGCGAAACCGGACTTACGGTACATTTTTACCGCATAATTGGTTTTGTCAACAGATAGCGAAACTTTGCCAAATCCCTTTTCACTCATGGTTTCCAGCAATAAAGCCAACAGACGACTTCCGATGCCCTTATTTCTATATTCAGGATATAAAGATACTGCCAATTCCGGTGTCGTATCATCCACTTTCCCGTATGAACAGCCATTTCTTGACCAAGCGGCTCCGACAATCACGCTATCTACCAATGCTACAAGGCAAAAATCTTCCGGTCGAGTTCCGAATCTATCGACATAGGCCCATATCATCGGATCCTGAAGGACTGTCCTCGGAATTTTGGGCTTGTTGTCCGGTTGAAATATTGCTTCATATAGGAAATCCGTAAGTAATGGTATTTCGTTGGATTTAATTTCTCGTATCACGATATCTGAAAATCGTTCCATCTCAATACAATTCCATGTTTCGCCAAGACATTGATATCTTTCAGCCTCTGGTCTTGAAACACGATGAAATCCGGCAGCTTCATAGCAATGGATGGCGGACGGATTATTTTCAAAAACACCAAGAGACACTTTTGTGGCGCCAAGCTTTTCAAAAGCATATTTGATAGCCATTGAAACAAGGGCCTTGCCCAAACCTCGACCACGTTTTGAATCATCGACAATGACAAATCCCAGACGTTGTTCTGTCAAATCATTTGCAGGAGTGCGCAGTGTAATATATCCTACAACTTCATTGTCATCCATCATTGTGAGGGCACGCGAGCGTTGTCCGTCAATATATCTCTCGTAATATGCGTTCATGTCTTCGGGCGTGATAGGATAATGCTCATACCTGTCGGCGCACCACTGACGCATAAGATACTCACTTTTAAGCCATGATGTAATAATCGAAGCATCCAAACACTTATATGGACGTAAAAATAGGTTCATCTGTTATAATCCTGTTTAATTTAATTGATGTTCTTGGCATCAAAAGATCCATTCGTTATTTTGTAAATTCATATATTTCCAAACGGTTATCCTCGGAAGGAAAAATCATAATTGCCTTGCGGTCTCCTATTTTATAAACAGTTCCAGCAATGGAATTTGTACTCCCATACGCAGTCTGCGGGTCATCATTGACACTCCAGCCACCAAGGAAGATGAGAGAGTTCGGTCTGTTCTGATATAGATATCCGGATTTGCGTTGACTGCCATTAGTTTTCTCAAAAAACACTTTTCCATCAATTTTTCTGAAGCGACAATTAAAATAGGGATATGAAAAAATTCCGTCACGAGCATCTATCTGTATTGAACGCACTCGCTTGAAGCCAATCATTTCTTTCGGTGTGACATGGTATGTTTTTGCGTTAAGCAATTTCTCCACATCTGTTTTCTCTGAATATCCATATGAACCAGAAGGTACATTAGACAATACTTCCTGCGCCTTTTCGCGGTCAAGAGAAAGCACTCCATAATCATTTGGGAGTATGGTACCCTCAAGTTCAGAATTTAGATTGTCGGGCATCTCAGGTTTCTGTCTTATGAGTTGAACGTTACCATCGTAATACCAAGAATCATCAGGATTCCCCATGGATAAAGTTCCTGAAAGCCTGTCGTCAGAATCTATCCTGAACCGTCCCTCAAATGGACTGCCTATATCTGTTGACTTCATTATCAATGAGTCGTTAGACACTATTGTTGAAAAATTTATCCATCCGTAGGTACGAAAAATACCACAATAGCAAACATATGGCTGTTTTTGGTTGTCAACACATAAATTAACCATAAGGTCTTTCGGACCTTTCCAAGCCCCTACCAAATTGACTTTCTCTGCATGGGAGAAAGATGCTGACAGGCTACAATATATGACAAAGAAAATAATCAATAAGCTATTTTTCATTACTTTAAGCGCATGTATTAGTTTGCCGTTTTTTGACTTTTGTAAGTTTTACTAACATTTTTAGACAGCATCAGATGAAAAAAATTATTCAACTACTTTCCATGACAGCATAAAATTATCAGTGGTAAAGTCAAGCACACCTCGGTCTTTCATCCAAGAGAGATAAGACCTGACCGTAGAACCTACCAGCACATATTGCTCAATAGTCATCGTAAGATTAAATCTTCGGAAAATCTCACTGATAATATCGTCGGTTGTTTTCGGCGTACCACATATTACTTTGATTACCTGTTCTATCTCATACACTTTCTGCCGGTTTATCTCCGCAAGTTCGCTGACATCATTGCATGGGGCCGCATGAGAAGGAACAAATATGTCCGCTTTCAACATTTCTATGTTTTTAAGCGTCTCCAGATAGGCAGCGACATCATATATAAACGTAACACCATATTTCTCCAATGTTGCCCGGCTGCTGACACAATCGGCAAGAAATACTGTATTGTCAGGAGTCCGGAAACCCACCATGTCAAAGAAGTGTCCGTGAAGAGGGATTATCTCTATTTCACTCGGAAATTCAGGAGAAGAGAAATCTGTGACAACGGATTCTTTCGCCATAAGGAATTTACTTCTCAAATTCTTGCATGGATAACCGCCATAGAGGAATGACGGTTCAAGAACCGGATGACGGGTAAAATCGGCTTCAATGCCGGAACAGAATACAGGACAACCGATTTTGCCCTGAATATAAGCATTACCGCCTATATGGTCGGCATTAGAATGTGTGTTGAGAATCCCTTTTATAGTCCAGCCTTTGGAATCCGCTATTTTCAACACTTTTTTTGCCGCCTCCTTATCGTTGCCGCTGTCTATCAGATACACTTCACGTTCCGTCTGTGCATAAATGCCAATCTTAGCCGGACAATTTATATAATAGCTCCGTGAGCCTACTTGTTCAAGTTCGTACATATTCCGTTTCCGTAAAAGATTAAGTTGCCATCTGTTGAAACTCAACAAATCAAATACAAAGTTAGTAAAATTCCCGTAAATAGCTCTTGCACACAGGCAAAATCAGTGTTTTAAGGCTTATTTTTCCCTTTTTGCATCTCTATTTGGTTATCCAAGCATTCAATATACTGTTTTTTATAATAAGTAAGTGAACAAAATTAAACGATAAAATATATTAATGAAGCAAGTGATGAAATCTTGTATATATAAACGTAGTTATTTTTGGCTGTTTCCGCCTTGTCGTTCGGTCACATAGCCCGCTATGCTCCCTCACTCCAAAACAAAAACAGCCAAAAATAACTACGTTTTATATTATACATTAATTTTATTCACTTACTTAAAAGACAAATCCTTGAAACATCATTAGAGGGGCTACACACTTACATTGGGAATGTCGGTAATAAAGAATATGTAATCAAATGAAATCTATATTCTTACAGAAACCTAACACTTCCGCTTGCAAAAGAGTGCTTATTACCTTGTAAAAGAGGCCTGTTCACAGTGCAATCAGCACCTGATTACAAGACAATCAGCACTCTTTTACTCCTCCCCTGCATCTGTGTTTTCTCTACGTGTATTTATATGCCCGCCTTATACCGTTGACTTAGGCGCATAATGCAAAAAAAGACGAATATGTTTTGCCCTTTAAGATTTTCTTGCTATCTTTGCCCTGTGTAAACATTTTTCGCAAACCGCATAGCAATAGAAAAGACATGCAAAAGACGCTGTCGCTGACAAATGACATCTCGCAAATACCTATGCTGGCCGCATGGGTAAAAGAATTGGGACAAGAACAGGCACTTCCTGTGCCTGCCATGTTCCGGTTGAATCTTGCATTGGAGGAGGCGGTGGTCAACGTGATGAACTATGCTTATCCGGGCGAGAGGGGGAGACCTGTCATAATCACTGCGGAAAGGGTCAGACAAAAAGACGGTACGGAACGGATAATATTCACGTTAACGGATGAGGGTGTTCCCTTTGACCCTACGCGGGCGCAAGAGCCAGACGTGACGCTGCCGGCAGAAAAGCGCAGCATTGGCGGGTTGGGGATCTTTCTCGTACAGCAGCTGATGGAGAGGGTGACATACGAGCGTTTAGGACAGCGGAATGTGCTGGCCATGGTTTACCGCATAGACAGGGCCATGACGGAGACAACAGAAGAAAGATAGAAAACACCGCCATTGGAGAAGAACTAACTGTACGGAACTCCACACAGCACAATGGATTTACCAACAACGGTCTTAAATACAAGGACATTATAAACAAAAGACAAAATACATAAATATCATGAAATTAGAAATAGTACAAAACGACAACACTGTAACCGGAATATTGGAAGGAAGACTCGATACTGCCGCTTCACAACAGTTTGCCGCAGACATGATGCCGCTGCTGGACAATGCGGACAAGCATATCATATTGGACTGTTCCAAGTTGGAATTCATATCGTCTTCCGGCCTAAGGTTGTTTCTTTCGTTGCGAAAGGCTACAATAGCGAAAGGTGGCGACGTGACTATAACTGGGGTTTCCACTGAAATAAAGCAGGTATTCACCATCACAGGCTTTTACTCTCTGTTCATATTCAAGTGAACAATGTCGGGAGAAATCCGTGTTGTATCTTTTCTTTGTGTTCCGGCAAGTCCTTACATTATATTATATAAGGACGGCAAAGTGCTTTACCAAACTATCCGAAAGACGCAGTATCATTATGTTTTCCAAAACGCATTATACGAAAGAGGAACTCTGCCAAGTTTCTGTCTTAAACAAAAAACTTGCCCTTTTGCGTTCTTATGCCGCACGATATGATATGGGACAACCCATTGACAAAGTGGAATTACAGGGTGTAGTGGACGATATATTGGAAAATGTCGCGCCTATGGCCGAACGGTTAGGTCTCTCACATGAGCAGTCGGAATTACAGGACACGTGTGTAAGGATTGGCTATCCGGAGGATTATGCGCATCTGAAACAATTATTACAAGAGGCGTCGGCTTCCTGTGAAATGGTATTCAAGACCTTTGCACTGCCTCTGAAAGCCATGATAGCCGATCTCGGTATTGACTTTGATTTCCAATACCGGATGAAATCCATATATAGTATATGGAGAAAGATGCGTGTTGACCACAAGGAATTTGACGATGTATATGACCTATTTGCCACACGCATAGTATATAAGGTGCCAGATGACGGGAAAATCCCATGGGACATACAGAAAGTCCCCGCTGTATCTGATATAAGAACGAATGGGACAGACAACGACTATATCGACGTTGAGAAGCTTTACTGTTGGCGTATATATAATGTTATAGCCATGTTGTACAGAATACATCCGGACAGGACTAAGAACTGGATAACCCATCCCAAACCGTCCGGTTATCAGGCTCTGCAAATGACAGTTATGGGACCGGACTGTAATTGGATAGAGATTCAAATAAGATCAGAAAGAATGGATTACGAAGCTGAACACGGAATAGCCGCCCATTGGATGTACAAAGAGGAGACGGCTGTAAAATAAAGCAACAAAAAACGAGAAGCAAAAGACAACAAAAGCGAGACCTAATTGTTATACTTGTGTCACTACATTCCGAGTACAAACATACCCAACACATACATAGCAATTATATTTCTCTTGAGACTTATCGTGTAAGACTTTGAATATTTAACCCTTACACAGTCATAATAGAATTTTTGCTAAGAAAACAGAGTTTTTTATATGGCAAAAGATTTGGCAAAACGAAAGATTTGTAGTATCTTTGCATTCACAAAACAGACAATAACCTAACCCTTTTTCCTTGCAAGAGTTTTACAAAACGGAAAACTTTTACAAAACGGAAAAACAAAAAGTTTCCCAAAATGGAATTAAAAAAATTCACCATCACCAAGCGTGACGGCTCAAGAGATGAATTCTCTCTTGACAAAATCATGAATGCTATCATGAAAGCGTTCAATGCAGTAGAAGAACCTGTAAACGTTTCCAGTATATCAAAGATTATCAGTCATTTGAACATTACGGAGAATGTGACTGTCGAGGATATTCAGAACCAAGTAGAGGTTGCTCTCATGAAAGAGGGATACTACAAGGTGGCGAAGTGTTTTATGCTGTATAGACAGAGCCATAGCGAAGACAGGGAGACGCTTGACAAATTGAATTTTTTGACAGCTTATATGGAGGCCGCCAATGCGGCAACGGGATCAAAGTTTGACGCTAACGCTAACGTGGAACACAAAAATATTGCGACACTAATCGGAGAACTGCCAAAGTCAAACTTCATACGCCTGAACCGCCGTTTGCTGACAGACCGCATCAAGAAGATGTACGGAAAAGAGCTTGCCGACAAATATATCGATTTACTCGTACACCACTTTATATATAAGAATGACGAGACATCGATTGCCCCGTATTGCGCTTCCATAACCATGTACCCGTGGCTTATAAACGGCACTACAAGCATAGGAGGAAACTCCAGTGCACCGACAAACCTCAAATCTTTCTGCGGAGGTTTCGTAAACATGGTGTTTATCGTAAGCTCAATGCTTTCCGGTGCTTGTGCAACGCCAGAGTTCCTGATGTATCTGAATTACTTCATTGGGAAGGAATACGGGAAGGATTACTGGAAGGAGGCGGACAAAGTTGTTGACCTTTCTTTACGCCAACGCACGATAGACAAGATCATAACAGACTGTTTTGAGCAGATCGTGTATTCCATAAACCAGCCAACGGGGGCTCGTAACTTTCAGGCTGTATTCTGGAACATCGCATATTATGACAAGTTCTATTTCGAGTCTCTCTTTGGAAATTTCTACTTTCCTGACGGCTCACAACCGGACTGGGCGGGATTGTCATGGTTGCAGAAGCGTTTTATGAAGTGGTTTAACAAGGAGCGCACAAAGACAGTGCTGACGTTCCCGGTGGAGACGATGGCTCTGTTGGCAGACAACGGAGAGTGCCGTGACCCGGAATGGGGAGACTTTACAGCGGAGATGTATTCCGAAGGTCACTCGTTCTTTACATATATGAGCGACAACGCAGACTCGCTTTCTTCATGCTGTCGTCTGCGTAATGAAATACAGGACAATGGATTCTCTTACACTCTTGGCGCCGGCGGTGTCAGCACTGGCTCAAAGTCCGTACTGACTGTAAATCTGAACCGTTGCGTGCAATATGCGGTGAATAACGGCCGTGACTATAAAGAGTTTCTTGAAGAGGTCATAGACCTTTGCCATAAAGTACAGTTGGCTTACAACGAGAACTTGAAGGCCCTGCAGGAGCATGGAATGTTGCCTTTGTTTGATGCCGGTTACATTAATATGAGCCGTCAATATCTGACAATAGGAGTAAACGGACTTGTAGAGGCGGCAGAGTTTATGGGATTGAAGATTACGCCGAACGACAAATACAAGGAGTTTGTACAGGGTATTCTTTCCATCGTGGAAAAGCTGAACAAGGCTTACAGAACCAAAGACGTACTCTTTAACTGCGAGATGATTCCTGCGGAGAATGTAGGTGTAAAACATGCGAAATGGGACAGGGAAGACGGATATTTCGTACCACGAGACTGTTACAACTCATATTTCTACATTGTAGAAGATCAATCTATGAATATCATGGATAAGTTCAAACTGCACGGTGCACCATACATAGAACACCTGACAGGAGGTTCCGCACTGCACATGAACCTTGAGGAGCATCTGTCAAAAGAGCAATATAAGCAATTGCTTAAAGTGGCGGCGCAGGAAGGATGCAACTATTTCACGTTCAACATCCCTAATACTATATGTAACAACTGCGGTCATATTGACAAACGTTACTTGCATGAATGTCCGGCTTGCCACTCTACAAACATTGACTATATGACCCGCATCATTGGTTACCTCAAACGTGTTAGCAACTTTTCACAAGCACGTCAGAAAGAAGCTGGCAGACGTTTCTATGCGGGATCAGACAAACTTGTAGGATAATAACTATGAAATATGTAAATACGGGCGTGGTCTTTCAGGAAATCCCTGATGAGGTCACGCTCTCTATAAATATATCAAACTGTCCCTGCCACTGCAAAGGGTGTCACAGCAAATACCTCTGGGAAGATATAGGAGAGCCTCTCACCGCAACGACTCTAAACCACATGATAGAAGAATATGGTACAGACATTACCTGTATCTGCTTCATGGGTGGGGATGGAGACGTGGCAATCGTAAACAGTCTGGCACAATGGATGCGAATGGCGCATCCAGAAATACGCATAGGCTGGTATTCCGGAAGAACCTTATTGGCAAAAGAAATAAACATAAATAACTTTGACTATATAAAGCTTGGGCCTTACATTGAGGCGAAAGGCGGACTAAACAAAGAAACAACTAACCAGAGATTGTTCAAAGTAATGGATGGCGACATGACTGACATAACAAACAAGTTCTGGAAGAAAAACAATTAGTTATGGATAAACCAATATTCATTGCCGGGCCATGCGTTATAGAATCTGCGGCACTACTCGATGAAATAGCGGGAAAAATAGCAGAGATTAACGCACAGTTAGGCACAGACATCATATTCAAGGCTTCATTTGACAAGGCCAACCGCACAAGTATAACCTCTTTTCGAGGCCCCGGTCTATCCAAAGGATTGCAGATGCTCGCTGACATCAAAGACAAATACGGGCTCAAATTGCTTACAGACATACATGAAGCGTACCAAGCCAAGCCTGCAAGCGAAGTGGTTGATGTATTGCAAATACCTGCTTTTCTGTGCCGACAGACAGACCTTCTCGTTGCCGCTGCAAGAACCGGCAAAGTCATAAACATAAAGAAAGCGCAGTTTCTTTCTGGCATTGACATGAGATATCCTGTACAAAAGGTGCTTGACACCATCGCCAAAGAAGGCATTGTACAGGCCAATGGGGACAGGAAGGAAAACAATGTATGGTTGACAGAACGCGGAAACACTTTCGGATACAACAACCTTGTGGTTGACTTCCGTAACATCCCTGACATGAAAGAGATAACTCCACATGTCATTATGGACTGCACCCACAGTGTACAACGTCCGGGTGGAGGGAACGGTTGCACTACCGGTGACCGCCGTTTCGTACCGGCTATGGCAATGGCGGCAAAGGCATTCGGTGCAAACGGGTATTTCTTCGAGATACACCCCGACCCTGACAATGCTAAATCTGACGGTCCTAACATGTTGCGTCTGAATGATTTTGCACCGCTTGTTAAATCACTTCTGGCCTAACTACACAACAATATTAAATCATGTTGAAGAACATTCACGATATAGCCACACAGGCATTAAACGATGAAGCACAGGCGGTGATGTCATTAATACCGCAGATTGACGAACAGTTTGAAAAGGCTGTACAGCTAATGCTTCATTGCAAAGGCAAGGTTATCGTTACCGGCGTAGGCAAAAGCGGCAACATCGGCGCGAAGATTGCAGCCACATTGTCAAGCACCGGCACACCCGCGGTATTTGTTAACCCTTTGGATGTGTACCATGGTGACCTTGGAGTTATAACGGAGGACGATGTGGTTCTTGCCATATCCAACAGCGGACAAACCGATGAGCTACTACGTTTTGTACCAATGATACTGCACATGAACGCAGCTATCATCGGCATGAGCGGAAATCCAAAATCCCTTCTCGCCAAATACTCCACCTGCCACATAAACGTAAAGGTAGAAAAGGAAGCCTGCCCGCTAAACCTTGCACCAACCAGCAGCACCACTGCAGAATTGGCAATGGGTGACGCTTTAGCTATTGCGTTAATGGAATTGCGTAATTTCCAACCGCGTGATTTCGCCCAGTTCCATCCCGGCGGAGAACTCGGCAAAAGGCTTCTCACCACCGCAGCAGACGTGATGCGTACAGATGACCTGCCCATAATACCATCCACCATGCACCTCGGCGATGCCATTATACGTGTCAGTGCGGGCAAGTTAGGGCTGGGCATATCATTAAACGAAGACAACACTGTGGCCGGCCTGATAACAGACGGCGACATACGCCGCGCCATGGAGCGCTGGCAGGCGGCATTCTTTGACCACACCGTGTCTGACATCATGACCCAAAATCCGAAATGCGTGTCTGCCACAACAAAGATAACGGAGATACAATCCATCATGAACAAGAACAAAGTCCACACTGTTCTCGTACTTGACAAAGACAAACACCTGCTTGGAGTTGTCGATCATTATTCTTGTATGATATAATAAAACATAATTTTTACACACAAATAAAGCGGTGAGAACGATTATTCTCACCGCTTTATTTGTTACTGCATATCAGTCTTCCAACTGATAAATACGCACAGAAGAGTTTAATCCGGAAGGCATCGGTGCCCAACCATCATACTTGTTCTTCTTGTATTTTATGTCAACGACGTTGATTTCCTCAAACTTTCGCCACTCTACTCCCCTGCGATCAAGATCCGCGATGCGGTTTGCTGGCAGATTAGTAACCTCAATACGAATGGTGTTAGAGCCTTCATTAAGTATTTTCCCGTCAATGCTCAAAATATAAGGAACACTCCATGCGCAACCCACATACTCATTATTAATATACACACGAGCACTCTCACGCACATCGCCAAGGTCTATCGCCCATTCTCCATCCAATTTCTTAGCCACTGGTTTCTTACCTTTTTTCGTTGGCTTAGGCGTTTCACCAATATTGAACACGGTCTCATACACACCTGTACCCATTGTAACCTTTGCTGAGTCATTATCCAGTTTTTCCCAAGTCTGCAACTTATCGATGTTGAATGTGCCCTCAACTTTTGGAGCCTCCTCTATGAAAGACAACTTCCAACCGCTGTTTATATCAACCGCCGTTCCTTCTTTCTCACGAGTAAGACGTTTGACAGGTAAATCCAACTGCTTTGATAACAATTTACCGGTACCCAAAAACATCGATTCGCCGGAACGCAATGTTACGCGAACACCATTTTCGTTGCATTCTCCTTTATACACTTTTCCGTTCAAAGGATTGCTCCAAAGCAGTTCTTTTGCATCCACAGCCAGTTTAACATAGCTATCAACATCATTTGGAGTGAGGTTGGCAATAAAGTAACCATATTCCCCATCCTTCTTACGCCGTATCATTTTCAGCCCCAACTTGGTCTTCATCTCCTCCGGTTTGGCAACCTTCGCCAACGCTGTCACATCGTTACCGTAAATGACACTTACGCCTTTCGCCTTCAAGTTCTCTATATGCGCTTTCAATTCATCTGTCAATGTACTGCCTTCCGGTATCAACAAAGCCTTGTATGATGTACCGGCAGCTGTTACAATATTACCTTTTGCGCCGGCATTTGAAGTCAACAAATATTTGTCAGAGATATAATCGCAATCATATCCAAGCGCATCAAGTTCCAATATAGACTTCTTGAACTCAGGGGCAAGATGCCCAAGGTTATGGATAGCGAACTGCATCAACAGATTCTTCGGATTCTTCTGCCAAAGGTCACGCACCGGGAAATAAACAAGAATGTCATTGTCCGGTTCGCCGCTTTGCAGAAATTCCTGACAACGCTGTATGTACTTCATAAGCTCCGGTGCATCACGCCAAATACTATTCGTAGGCGACATATCAACAGAGGCATAGAAACGCCATCCCGGCCATGGGTCATTTTTCGGAGAATAACAGATTCCATGGAAAAACATGTGGTTGACACCGGCACAGAACATCAAATCAAGGTCTGGTTTCATCTGTGCCAATGACGTGCGGAAATGCTCTGTCAACCATGTGAATGTCTCGCTGCTGACAAGTTTTTTACCTGTAATATGTGCTGCCGAGGGGGCATATTTTAACATCGAATAGTCCGAATCATTAAGTTTTGTCATACCGGGATCAACGCGCAAGCCCTTTATTCCAAATTCAGAAAGACCGAACCCTTCTATCTCCGGAATATCAACAGCAGCATAAACATCTATCAAGTTAGCAGGAGAACCGTGTGCCTGATTGCGCACCATCATGCCATGGGAATGCGCCCATGCCGTCCATTGGTCGGTAAAGTTCTCTAACAGCATATCCGACAGGGTCTCTCTGTAATCAACCACCATCTTCTTGTCTCTGTCAACCAACTTGTCTATATTTTCTTTCAGCGAATATCCTCTGCGCTTTTCAAACTCCTCCGGCAATGTAGGTGTCCAGTTTGCGCCATACACCTCGTATGAATCGTTGAACATAGTATGCGGCCATGGAGTTCCGCTCTCAGCAAACGCCTTGTCAAAGCGGTCAAGATAATGTTTCACTGCCGTCTTGTCAAAATGGTCAATAACATATCCTTGTCCTCCGGGAGCGGCACGCTTCACCTGTTGGCGGGTTCTTCCCACATATACGGCGATGATACGCCAATCGCCTTTCTTAGGTGATTTCCATTGCAACGTGCCATCGGCAGCCACAAAAGAGGTGACATCAACCACCCCACCCTTATAACCTTTTACGGCCTTCGGATATGCCATTACAAAGTCCAATTTGGAAGTTTTCGCCTCTTTCTGCGGAAGAACGAGTTTATAACCTCCTTTCAACACCGCTGTGCCGACAACAGAATCCACCACAACCACCTTGCAGGCTGCCTCCTCTATCGGAGTGGTAGGACCGCCAAAAGGCCATCCTGTACCGTTGTTCATGTCTATCTGTATGCCAAGGCGCTTGCCCTCCGACTGCACGAACTTCAACATATCCATCCATTTAGGAGACAGATATTCTATATTATTCTTTTCATTACCCTTGACACCATACAGAGGTGTTATTTCAAGGGCACCGATGCCATGAGAAGCATACTGCTCCATGTTCCAACGCACATTGGCTGTATCAAGGGCGGAACCAAGCCACCACCACCTTGCTCCCGGCGCTGTCTCGTCAGCATAGGCCATACTTGCCATTGCAAGTGAAGCAAATAAAACAAATGTTTTTTTCATAAAAAAGAGATTACACAACTTCTTTTCCTCATCGAATGAATTGGAAAGAAAACGTTTTTAGTTAGTATTATTTTCGTTATCAGTTAATTTCACGACACGCAAGCAGCAGGAAAACTACTCATGATGGTAAGGCTCACCTTTCATTATGGTGCAGGCACGATACACGGCTTCCGTGAATATCAACCTAACCATTTGGTGAGAAAATGTCATCTTGGAAAGACTTATCATTTCATCAGCCCTGTCATAGACCGCCTGCGAGAACCCATACGGCCCTCCTATGCAGAAGACAAGCCGCCGCACAGCCTGCTGTTTTTTCTCAAGCCATGCAGCAAATTCCACCGAACGAAACTCTTTGCCGTGCTCATCCAGCAGAACCAGCGTGTCAGAAGGCTGTAACAGTTTCATAATCAGCCCACCCTCACGTTCTTTCTGCTGTTCAGGCGACAAGGCCTTAGTATTCTTCAATTCCGGAATGACAGTGACAGAGAATGGCATATAATGCGCAATCCTGCTCACATAATCATCTATTCCGGCCTGAAAATGCCTGTCATTAGTCTTGCCTACAAGTAAAAGTTCCGTTTTCATTGCCACAAAATTAAGCATTTTTCGATTCATAAGCAAGCAAAACAATACTTTTTTGAGAAAAAAGCCATTAAAGTTTGTCCGACAACGTTTTTTTTCTTAACTTTGTGGCAAGATAAAACCTTTTGACGAATAAAAACTAATTGTTAATCAAAATACTCAAAAAACAACGAAAATGGAAAACAACGCACAGTTAATTGCACAGTGTGAAGCCGCAGCCAAGCAATGGCTTTCACCTTCTTTCGATGAAGAGACACGCAGGGAAGTACAAGCTATGCTTGACGCGGAAGACAAAACCGCTCTCATAGATGCTTTCTATCAGAGTCTGGAATTTGGCACTGGCGGACTTCGAGGCATCATGGGTGCAGGAACAAACCGCATCAACAAATATGTAGTGGGTATGGCGACACAGGGATTTGCAAATTACATTCTCAAAGCGTTCCCCGGCAAACAGTGCGCTGTTGTAGTGGGACACGATTGCCGCAACAACGGACGGATGTATGCAGAAACAGTTGCTGCCATATTCTCCGCCAACGGTATCAAGGCTTATCTGTTTGAGAGTCTCCGCCCTACCCCCGAGATTTCATTTGCCATACGCCAGCTCGGCGCACAGGCAGGCGTAAATGTCACAGCCTCACACAATCCAAAGGAGTACAATGGCTACAAGGCTTATTGGGATGACGGCGCACAGGTGCTCGCACCACACGACACAGGCATCATCGAAGAAGTGAACAAGGTTACCATCGATGACGTTAAATTTGACGCTAACCCTGACCTTATACAGATTATCGGCGGTGAAATGGACTATGACTATATGGTTGCCGTAAAAGAGGGAATGGTTGACCAAAACGTTATTCTTCGCCAGAAAGACCTCAACATTGTATATTCGGCTATGCACGGCACAGGCCGTCATATCGTACCGATGTGCCTGCGTTCATGGGGATTCCAGAACATAAACGTAGTGCCGGAGCAAATGGTTGTAGATGGAAACTTCCCTACTGTCGTTTCTCCTAACCCGGAAAATGCCGAAGCGATGACCCTCGGTATGAAACTCGGAACCAAGCTGAATGCAGACCTTGTAGTGGCAACGGATCCTGACGCTGACCGTCTCGCTATTGTATGCCGCAACGGCAAAGGAGAGTGGCAGATACTTAACGGCAACCAGACCGCCTGTATGTTCTATTGGTACACCATCAAGAACAAGAAGGCTCTTGGCCAGCTGAAAGACTCAGACTTCATGGTGAAGACCATCGTTACGTCTGAACTCATAGCCAAAATAGCACGCGCAAACGGCGTGGAGTGCTTCGACGAATATACCGGTTTCAAATGGATAGCATACCGGATACGCGTTAACGAAGGCAAGCGTAAGTACATCGGTGGCGGTGAAGAGTCATTCGGTTACCTGCCATACGACAAGGTACGCGACAAAGACGCACCAGCTTCCATCTGCCTTATCTGCGAGATTGCCGCATGGGCAAAAGACCAAGGCAAGACGCTCTTTGACCTTCTCCTTGATATATATAAGGAGTATGGCTTCCAGAAGGAAACAACCATCAACGTTGTCAAGCCGGGTAAGAGTGGCGCAGATGAGATTAAGAAGATGATGGAAGACTTCCGCGCCACACCGCCGACAGAGATTGCAGGCTCCAAGGTCGTTACGATAAAGGACTACAAAACACTAAAACAGATTGAGAACGGTGTGGAGTCAGACCTTGAAATGCCGACAACAAGCAACGTATTGCAGTGGTTCACAGAGGACGGACTCAAGATAAGCGTTCGCCCGTCAGGCACGGAACCAAAGATTAAGTTCTATTGTGAGGTTCCTGTACCCGGACAGTTTGACGGTGACTACAATGCAGCGACAGCCAAAGCCGACGCCCGTGTTGAAGCTATCAAGAAAAGTCTCGGCCTGTAATTTGGTAAAATTGTAACAAGAGCGTTCAATAGTTATGACCGTATGTGTGGGTGTTCGACACCTGTTTTGCATACGGTCATAACTTTTTTTGTTATACTTCAAAATAGCATAATGCTGCAAAAGCCCCGCTATCTGTGACATCCTGACTACTAAAAATATCCACGAAAAAACTCATTCCAGAAAGAACAAGACGCCATACCCTCTGTTCATATATGGCAAAAACTGTATTTTACACATCAACAACTGAGACATAACACCGAAGGCAAGACCGTTTTTCGCTATAAAAGAGGGCTGGTAATTTGGCAAAAAGGCCACTTTCACACGGTAAAATGGTGCTGATTACAATATGAAAGAGCCTCTTTTGCAATTTCAAAAACGGCTTTTCATCCTTTATTTCATATAAGCTACTGATACTAAATACGATATAAAAACTTGTAAATCCTTGGCTTATACGCAACGAAAAAACTCTTTTTGCATTTTATCCCCGTAATTTCGAGGTAGGAAAAAGCAGAATGTCAAGCGAAGAAAGGGAAAAGTTACAATTAGACAAAATGCGAAAATCCCAACATTCGGATTACACAAGACGGATTATATACGTCCTACAAAAGAAAAAGGCTTGACTAATCTCAAGAAATTTACACAAAACTTACCCTGCAACAACAAAAATATAGCAGAAGAAGAATTATCTGAAATATTTTTCGTACCTTTGCACCGCTTTTTGTAAGCACTATCAAAATAATACACATTTTATAAACACAATGAAAAATCATTACGAAACCGTTTTCATTCTGACTCCCGTTTTGTCTGATGATCAGGCAAAGGAAACGGTCGCTAAGTTTACGAAGGTTCTCACCGACAATGGTGCGGAGATTCTGAACGAAGAGGCTTGGGGACTCAAGAAGATGGCTTATGCTATTGACCACAAGTCAACAGGCTTCTACAACCTCGTTGAATTCAAGGCAGAGCCGGAAGTTATTGCAACTCTCGAAACAGCTTACCGCCGTGAAGAGAAAGTAATCCGTTTTATGACTGTCAAGCTTGACAAGTACGCTTCACTTTATGCAGAGAAGCGCCGTAACAAACTTGCTAAAAAAGAGGAGGCTTAAAACATGGCAGAAAATTCAGAAATCCGCTACCTGACCGCACCGACGATCGACACAAAAAAGAAAAAGTATTGCCGTTTCAAGAAGAGTGGCATTAAGTACATCGACTATAAGGATCCTGAGTTCTTAAAGAAGTTCCTTAACGAACAGGGCAAGATTCTTCCGCGTCGTATCACAGGAACATCTCTGAAGTATCAGCGTCGTGTGGCGCAGGCTGTTAAGCGTGCCCGCCAGATTGCACTGCTTCCATACGTGACCGATTTGATGAAATAATAAAAAGGAGGATTACACACATGGAAATCATACTGAAAGAAGATATAATCGGCCTTGGATACAAGAACGATATAGTAAACGTAAAACCGGGTTACGGACGTAACTATCTCATACCCACAGGTAAGGCAATCATAGCATCTGCGTCTGCGAAGAAAGTTCTCGCTGAGAACCTGAAGCAGCAGCAGCACAAACTTGCAGCTATTCTTGCCGCAGCAGAGAAAGACGCAGAGGCTCTTAACGGTGTAGAACTGACCATAGAAAGCAAGGTTAGTGCCACCGGCGTACTTTACGGCTCTGTCAACGCTGCTACTGTTGCAGCAGAACTTGCAAAGAAAGGCATAGAGATAGACCGCAAGCGCATCATAATGAAGGACATCAAGACCGTTGGCGAATATGCCGCCACAGTTATTTTCCACAAGGAAGTTAAGGTTGAGATTCCTGTAACGGTTATTGCAGAAGGAGGAGAAGCACCTGCTGTTGAGGCTGCACCAGCTACCGAGACCGTTGCAACAGAGGAGGTTTCCGCAACTGAAACAGCGGAATAATCGTCTGAAAAGAAATACACATCTAAACGATATGGTCCCGATTGCCTCACTAAAAGTGACGGTGACCGGGGCCTTTTCCATTAAAAACACTTTTATATATTCTTCACTATTTTCAAATACCATACAATAATGAAAGCATTTGTTTTCCCCGGTCAGGGCGCTCAGTTTAGCGGAATGGGCAAAGACCTGTATGACAATGATATCAAGGCAAAGGAACTTTTCAATAAGGCCAATGACATTTTGGGCTTTGAGATAACCAAAATAATGTTTGAAGGCACAGCGGAAGAACTGAAGCAGACAAAGGTAACACAGCCTGCGGTATTCCTTCATTCTGTTATAAAGGCCATCTGTCTTGGCAATGAATTTGATGCCGACATGACAGCAGGACACTCTCTCGGAGAATTTTCCGCACTTGTCGCAGCCGGTGCGTTGTCCTTTGAGGATGGACTGAAGCTTGTCTCACAGCGTGCGCAGGCCATGCAAAAAGCATGTGAGGCCGCACCATCTACTATGGCAGCCATCATTGGTCTCCCTGACAGCCAAATAGAAGAGATATGCGCAGGCATAACAAAAGAAGGAAACATTGTTGTTCCTGCTAACTATAACAATCCCGGACAGTTGGTTATATCCGGTAATAATGAGGCAATAGCAGAAGCGTGCGAGGCAATGAAGGCCGCAGGAGCAAAGCGTGCACTGCCACTGCCTGTTGGAGGAGCATTCCACTCTCCGCTGATGCAGCCGGCAAAAGACGAATTGCAGGCTGCTATCGAAGCCACAGTATTCAGCACTCCACGTATTCCTGTATATCAGAATGTAGATGCAAAGGCACACACAGATGCTGCAGAGATAAAGCAGAACCTCATTGCACAGCTTACCGCTCCTGTAAAATGGACTTATGAAGTGCAGCAAATGATGGCTGACGGTGCCACAGACTTTGTGGAATGCGGACCGGGAAAGGCTTTGCAGGGAATGATTACTAAAATAGCAAAAGGCATAGAAGGTATCACTATCACCGGAATATCTTAATTCGTATGAATAATAAGGTATTAATTTATCAGATATTCACACGCATTTACGGCAACCGTAACACCACTCGCAAGAAGTGGGGAACGGTTGCTGAAAACGGTTCTGGCAAATTCAATGACTTAGACCAAAAGACTCTTAAGCATCTGAAAAAGATGAATTTCTCGCATGTGTGGTACACCGGCGTTATACGCCACGCCACACAGACGGATTATTCTGAGCACGGAATACCCCGCCAACATCCTGCTGTTATAAAAGGAAAGGCAGGTTCACCATACGCCATAGCCGATTATTATGATGTAGATCCAGACCTCGCGGTAGATGTGGATAACAGAATGAAGGAGTTTGAGGCATTGGTTACAAGAACCCACAAGGCCGGATTGAAAGTCATTATTGACTTTGTTCCTAACCATGTGGCACGGGAATACCAGTCAATAAAGAAGCCAACGGATGTAGAAGACCTCGGAGAAGGAGACAATCCGGATAATGGTTTTGACCCTCAAAACAACTTCTACTACTGCCCGGGATGCAGCTTTGACCCGATGTTTGACCTTAGAATGGGTGTGAATACAGGACGGCCTGACGAAGAAGTGCCAGAAGATGAATACACCGAATATCCAGCCAAGGCGACGGGAAACGATCATTTTGACAATCATCCGGGGCAAAATGACTGGTATGAAACGGTGAAACTGAATTATGGTATTGACTATTGGACCAACTACGGGCATTTTGAACCTGTGCCAAACACATGGGGAAAGATGACCGACATACTGCTGTTCTGGGCATCAAAAGGCGTAGATGGATTCAGATGTGACATGGCCGAGATGGTGCCGACAGCATTCTGGACATGGGCAACAGAGAAGGTTAAGTACCGTTATCCGGAGACAATATTCATCGGAGAGGTATATGATCCCAACCAATACCGCCACTATATCAACGCAGGATTTGATTACCTGTACGACAAAGTGGGAATGTATGACACCATGAGAGCTGCCATTTGTGGCTACGGTTCCGCAAGAAACATCACCTACGCATGGCAAAACACCAACGACATCAAGGATAATATGCTCTATTTCCTTGAAAATCACGATGAGCAACGTGTGGCAAGCGATTTTTTTGCAGGCTCGGCACGTAAGGCTATCCCCGGTCTTGTAACGTCAGTACTTATGCAAACCAATCCATTCATGCTGTACGCCGGTGAGGAATACGGCGAAAAAGGCATGGACGAAGAAGGCTTCTCCGGCAAGGATGGCAGGACTACAATCTTTGACTATTGGAGTCTTGACACGCTTTGCAGAGTGGAAACAGGCGAATTGTCAGCAAAGGAATTGGAGATTTATCAGATTCATAAGAAGATTCTCGGCATAGCCCGCAAAGAAAAGGCTATTGATGGAGATTTCTATGACCTCATGTATGTGAACCCGTCATCACCTCGTTTTAACGAGTATGGCCAATTCGCTTTCCTGCGCAAGAATGATAACGAGATTCTGCTGATAGTAAGTAACTTCATAGGCAATGCCGTTGACATAGACGTGAACATACCGACACACGCCATTGACTTCCTCTCCATACCGCAGAAGACGTATGTAGCAAAGGATCTTCTTACCGATGATACGATGCACATCACCATCAAAGGCGACAGTGTGGTGAAGATGGTAGTTCCTGCATACAGTGCAAGAATATGGAAGTTCTCTTATAGACAAACGAAAAAGTAACATGGAAAAAGTAATACTTACGGGCGACCGCCCTACCGGAAAACTGCATATCGGACACTATGTAGGTTCTTTACGACGTCGTGTGGAGTTGCAAAACTCAGGAGAATACGACAAGATATTCATCATGATTGCCGATGCACAAGCCTTGACAGACAATGCCGACAATCCGGAAAAGATACGTCAGAATGTCATAGAGGTGGCTCTTGACTATCTCTCCGCAGGAATAGATCCGGAGAAATCAAACATATTCATACAGAGTGCGGTACCGGAACTTACGGAACTGACATTCTATTACATGAACCTTGTCTCCGTACAGCGTCTTCAACGCAACCCAACCGTTAAGACAGAGTTGGAAATGCGCAAGTTTGAAGGCGGCACACCCACCGGTTTCTTCTGCTATCCCATATCACAGGCTGCGGACATAACATTGTTCAAAGCAACAACAGTTCCTGTTGGCGAAGACCAAAAGCCGATGCTTGAGCAGACAAACGAGATAGTACGCCGCTTCAACCACATCTATGGCGAGACGCTCATTGAACCGAAAATATTGCTTCCTGACAATGCAGCTTGCCTAAGATTGCCCGGAACAGACGGCAAGGCGAAGATGTCAAAATCACTTGGCAACTGCATATACTTGTCTGACACGGCCAAGGAATTGAAGAAAAAGGTAAACTCCATGTTCACAGACCCGGAACATATACACATCGAACAACCGGGACACATAGAGGGAAACACGGTGTTCACCTACCTTGACGCTTTCTGCAAAGACGATGATTTCGCACAGTTCCTGCCCGAGTACAAGAACTTGGACGAATTGAAAGACCACTACACCCGCGGCGGACTTGGTGACGGAACATGTAAGAAGTTCCTATACAATGTGCTTAATGACCGTTTGGCACCAATACGCGAACGGCGTCACCAGTGGGAACAGCGCATCCCGGAAGTATATGAAATACTCAAGCGCGGCACTGAAGCTGCACGTGAGCGTGGCATAAAAACATTGAACGAAGTGCGCCATGCCATGCGCATTGACTATTTCGATGACAAGGAACTCATTGAGCAGCAAACAAAAATGTACGCAAAACTAAACAAGTAAAGAACACTTCAACAGAATAACGAAAACGGGAGTTTGCAGAAATTTACATATCTGCTGACTCCCGTTTGTCACAGAATAGAAAAAACATGTGGGTTATATTAGCTTTTCTCTCCGCCACTTTACTGGGATTTTATGATGTATTCAAGAAGCAGGCACTAAAAGAAAATGCCGTAATACCGGTATTACTCTTCAACACCCTATTCTCTTCATTGATTTTCATGCCGTTCATATTGATGTCATATAACGGCAATATCAATGCTGACTCTATTTTCTTCTGTTCAGAATACAACTGGGCTGAACAGAAATACATCATTATAAAGTCCTGCATCGTACTCTCCTCATGGCTGTTGGCATACTTCGGCCTGAAGCATTTGCCACTGACCATTGTTGGTCCCATCAATGCCACACGCCCTGTAATGGTACTTATCGGCGCAATGGTTTTCTTTGCCGAAAGACTGAACTTATGGCAGTGGCTCGGTGTTGCCGTGGCACTCATCGGCATAGAAATGCTGAAAAACACGAGCAAGAAAGAAGGAATAAATTGGCTGCACAACAAGTGGATATACTTTGTGATACTTGCCAACGTCCTCGGTGCCATATCCGGACTGTATGACAAGTACCTCATGGCATCGCCGGAAAACGGCGGTGTGGGTCTGAACAAAATGGCCGTGCAGGCATGGTACAACATATATCAGTTCTTCATGATGACGGCCATGCTGCTATTGCTTTGGTGGCCAAACCACAAGAAAACCACTCCGTTTCAATGGCATTGGAGTATTCCTCTGATAAGCATATTCCTTTCTGCCGCCGATTTCGTATATTTCTATGCCTTGGGAATTGACGGTGCAATGATAAGCGTTGTGTCAATGATTCGCCGTGGCAGCGTTATTGTAAGTTTCTTATGCGGCGCACTGCTGTTCAAGGAAAAGAACCTGAAAGCGAAAGTCATAGACCTTGCGCTTGTACTTTTGTCCATGTTGCTGCTGTATATCGGCTCGATATAAACCGGTACATATCACCTCCCTTTGCAAAAGGGTGCTGATTATACAATAAAAGGGTGCAGATTGCACTGTGAAAAAGCCTCTTTCACAATGCAATCTGCACCCTTTTATTTTTCGTCCGATATTATATTATTGTACAGCGACAATCTTGCCGTCACGTATGTACATTCCCTTCATCGGCTTAGAAACACGTCTCCCGGTAAGGTCATGCCATTCATTGTAGGTGTTCGAGCGTAAAGTCTCAGACACGCTTTCGCATATTCTTACGTCAGTAGGCGTATAACCCGGCAACGACATAGTAAAACCTTTGCTTGCAACCTCATCTTCAAGACACAAGTAAGCCTTGTGGGCAGTGTTTATAAAAGCTGCACCATTGTCGTTAGCGAAATAAAAGCCAAGTCCTTTATCACCATTGCAAAACGCATAGTACTTGCTATTGTCCGCATCACCATCTGACTTTGTGGAAACATTATCATCAGTTCCCCTTAACACATTCGTATAAGAATTGGCCGTTTGAGTGTTTTTCACATCCATTGTGTATGTGGTGTTAGGAGAACCTTTCAGTATTACGCCTGTAGAATGCGGCACCACATCTCCTTTATCACCATCAAACTCATGAGAATAAGTAAGTTTTTCACCATCCAACTGATATGTATAAGCTTTCATTCCGGCTGGAAGAACCACATCATTGCTACCATAGTAGAATGTAGCGAATCCATCTTCACTTAATGATACTTCGTGAACTTTACGGTAAATATCTACATCGTTAGTATAATTCGCCCTTGTTCCATAGTTACAGAAATAACCATTATTAGCATTTGTATTATCCTCACAGCGTAGCATCCGACCACACACATACAATACAACATAATCAATATTCGTATTGGCAAAGTTAGATACATAACATTCTGCTTCGACATCAGAAAGAGCCATTGTCCCATTCTTATTTTCGTCAGCAGCTATAAACATCTTATTAATATCTTGAACATACACGTCTTGTGTAGTTGAGGTCTTCTTACCTAAACTAACTGCATATTCATAAGGTGCTCCTTCTTTGTTAACCTCCGACAAGATGATTGTTTCAGGCATTGCATCAACATAATCACCATAGGCATAAAAGCCAAACCGTCCAGTCTTATCCTTGGCAACCGTGGTCATTATCCGCACCTCATCCTTTTCGTTCTGCGTTGAATGCGATGCAAAGATGACGATGTCTTGATCCTTCACCTGCGTATAATCCGTAACTTTCACATAGGTGCCGCCCATGTTTGTCAAATAAGGTTGAGCCTCGCTATATTGGAAGAAAGCCAAAGACAACGCTGCAAGCAATATTTTTTTCATTTTATTTTAATAGAAGTGTCGGTAATTATTGTGCCATAAGGAAAGCCTTAAAGTCTTCAAATTGCTTGGTCATGGCAACAGACTGCTTGGTTCCTTTCATAAATTCCTGCAAACGTTGCGGTATCTCTATATCGGCAGAGAGTATGGAATCCACTTTTTCCTTGAACTTGGCAGGATGGGCAGTCTCACAGAATACGCCAACTTCCCCAGGCAAAAGGAGTTCTTTCAATGCCTGATAGCCACATGCTCCATGTGGGTCAAGCACATATTTCGTGTCCTTATAGCACTCACGCATAGTGGCAGCAATCTGCTCATCGCTGAATGTCGCGCCACTGATAAGCGCAGTTATGACACTGTGGTTGCCTTTATACAATTCATAAATGCGTGCGAAGTTGGAAGGATCACCCACATCCATAGCGTTGGCAAGGGTCGCTTTCGATGGCTTTGGGTCATATTTGCCAGTTTGAAGGTACTTATAGAAAATGTCGTTTGCATTATTTGCTGCAACGAAACGCTTGATTGGCAGTCCCATCTTATGCCCAAACAAAGCTGCGCAGATGTTTCCGAAGTTACCGGACGGCACACACATCACCATATTGTCGGCCTTACCCGCCTTCTTTAACTGTGCGTAAGCGTAGAAATAATAGAACGCCTGAGGGAGGAACCGTGCCACGTTGATAGAGTTGGCGGATGTCAGTCTCATGTGATTGTTCAGTTCCTCATCCATGAATGCGGTCTTTACCAAAGCCTGACAATCATCAAACACCCCGTCAACCTCAATGGCAGTGATGTTCTTCCCAAGCGTTGTGAACTGACATTCCTGTATCGGACTGACCTTACCCTTGGGATAAAGGACGTAAACATGTATGCCATCAACACCAAGGAAACCGTTGGCCACAGCGGAACCGGTATCGCCGGAAGTGGCGACAAGAACATTAACAAGACCGTTTTTGTTCTCTTTCTTTATGAAATATTGAAGGAGACGCGCCATGAAACGTGCACCCACATCCTTGAAAGCAAGCGTCGGCCCATGGAAAAGTTCAAGAGTGTAGATATTGTCTGTCACCGGAACGACAGGACAGTCAAACGCAAGGGTTTCATAAACAATCCTCTTCAAGGAATCGGCATCAACATCTTCCCCGAAGAATGCGTCTGCAACAGCGTATGCAATCTCTTGAAAAGACATCTTGTCAATATTATCAAAAAACTCTTTCGGCAACGCCTTTATGTTCTCAGGCATATAAAGACCGCGGTCGCCTGCAAGCCCTTTTACCACGGCTTCCTCCAAAGATGCCAATGGGGCGGTATGATTCGTGCTATAATATTTCATTGTTATATTTGTTATTTTATTTTCATTAATGTGTCCATGAACTCATGTAGCTTCAGAATGCCATAGATTCCTTCCACGCAAGAGAACTCATCGTATGTCTGTACGCTGTCCGGCGTAAGGCCGGGAGCATTTATTACAAACGGCACCGGTTCTCCTACGTGTATTCGCAGTTCCACCGGAGTATAATGGTCCGGCAGTATGGCTATGCAAACCGGCTCGTCCCAAGTCCTCGTCGCCTCGTAGATTGGGCCTACCATACGTGCGTCAAGATTCTCGATAGTCTTGACTTTAAGGTCTATATCCCCATCATGTCCGGCCTCATCACTGGCTTCCACATGGAGAAAAACGAAGTCCTTGGTACGTAAATTCTCGATAGCGGCAGCCGTTTTGCCCTCATAGTTAGTGTCCCACAAACCTGTTACGCCTTCAACTTCTATGACATCAAGCCCTGCATAACGCCCAATGCCACGGATAAGGTCAACAGCCGAAATCACAGCACCGGACTTTATATTGGGATAAATATCGCTCAATGGCTTCATAGCCGGACGATAGCCCCCACTCCATGGCCATATAATGTTGGCCAAGTCGCTCCCATCCGCCTTACGTTTGACATTTATTGGATGCTTTTCCAATAGTTCTTTGGAACGCAGAATGAGGTCATTAAGCAGGTCCGCCGTCTCTTGTGGCGTCATACGTCCGGCTTCCTTATAGTCCGCCATACCCTCCTCAGGCTTCACGAGAAGAGGCTTCCACGCTTGATTCGGGTGGTCATGCGGCGGCGCACAGACTATGTGTTTGCTGCCACCGTTTATTATCAGGAGATGCTTATACTGTATGCCACGAACCCATTTGACCTTGTCCGTACCGAGATTTTCATTAAGAAAGTCTATCAATGGCCCGGCATCTTCTGTCGTAAGGTTTCCACCGTTGTGCGTCTTTATCGTGCCATCTTCCCTAACACTGATGATATTGCAGCGCAAAGCCAAATCATTCGCATCCATATCATAGCCGATAGATGCCGCTTCAAGAGGTCCACGCCCCTCATATACACGGTCGAGGTCGTACCCAAGTATGGCAGTGTTAGCAACTTCCGAGCCAGGCATATACCCTTCCGGAACGGTAACAAGTCTGCCCGTACATCCTGTTCGCGCCAGCATATCCATATATGGAGTCTTCGCATACTGCAATGGCGTCTTGCCACCCAATGCCTCTATCGGGTTATCCGCCATGCCATCGCCAAGAATTACTATTGTCTTCATATCGGTAAAAATTATATATTAGCAATAGACAGCACATTGGCAAACACACCGGCTGCCGTTACACTTGCGCCGGCACCGAACCCTTGTATCAACATCGGGTACTCCTTGTATCGCTCAGTGGTGAGTGTTACAATATTATTGGAACCTTCCAGTTTATAGAAAGAATGGCTCTGCGGTATCTCCTGCAAACCAACGCTGGCATTGACGGTATCGTTTTCTCCCACTTCCATCTTGGCAACAAAGCGCCACTTGCACCCTTTCGCGGCAAGCACCTTACGCTTTGCCTCAAACTCCGCATCCAGTTTAGGAAGCTCTTTCCAAAACGTCTCCACGCTACCAGCGAAATATTCATCAGGAACAAACAGGTTCTTTACTACATCCTCCAACTCAACTTTATAACCCGCCTCACGTGTCAGTATGACAAGTTTGCGCACAACATCCATTCCAGAGAGGTCTATACGCGGGTCAGGCTCGGCAAATCCAAGTTCTTTCGCTTGTTTTACAGTCTCAGAGAAGGGTACATCCTCGCTTAAAGCATTGAAGATATAGTTCAGAGTGCCGCTCAATACGGCTTCTATTTTTAATATCCTATCACCAGAATTACGTAAATCATTGATTGTTCCAATGATGGGAAGTCCCGCTCCAACGTTTGTTTCAAAACGGAATTTCACTCCTTTACGCAATGCAGTTTCTTTCAGTTTGCGGTACTTTTCATAGTCACTTGACGCCGCTATCTTGTTTGCAGCTATGACACTTACATTGTGTTCCAACAGTTCCTGATACAGTTCCGCAACATCCTTTGAGGCAGTACAATCCACAAATACGGCGTTAAAGATATTCATACCGATGATACTCTCCAACAATTTGCGTGAATCAGAAGGTTCAGAAGCCTCCAAATCCGCCATATAAGTATCAAGGTTCAATCCCTCTCTGTTAAACACCGCCTTCTTGGATGAAGCGATACCTACAACGTTAAGGAGCAATTGTGACTCTTTCTTTAAGCTCTCATACTGAGAACGTATCTGCTCTATCAGCTTGGAACCAACCGTTCCCACGCCACACAAGAACAAATTGAGCACCTTGTATTCGGACAAGAAGAATGAATCGTGTATGACATTCAAAGACTTACGCAAATACTTCTCTTTCACAACAAAGGATATGTTCGTTTCGGAAGCACCCTGTGCGCAAGCTATAATGCTAATGCCGGAACGTCCCAATGTACCGAACAATTTGCCGGCAATGCCCGGTGTACGCTTCATATTCTCACCAACAATAGCGATGGTAGCGAGTCCTGTCTCCACCAACATAGGGTACATAGCCCCCGTGGAGATTTCCTTTTCAAACTCTTCATTCAGCACTCTTGCCGCAACCTCAGCGTCACTTTCTTTTACACCTATTGACGTAGAGTTCTCAGATGAAGCCTGCGAAACCATAAACACAGATATACCCTCATTGGCAAGTTTGGTAAATATACGGCGATTCACACCTATCACACCAACCATAGACAAGCCTGTCACCGTAATAAGAGCCGTACCGCCAATAGACGAAATACCCTTTATGGGCTTATGGTCACCCACTATCCTATCCTTAATGATAGTTCCCTCTGCGTTAGGGTTAAAAGTATTCTTCACCTTTATCGGTATATTCTTCATGCAGACGGGATATATCGTCGGCGGATAAACGACCTTTGCACCGAAATTGCAAAGTTCCATAGCCTCCACGTATGACAATTCCTTTATAGGGTAGGCACTGCTTATGACACGCGGGTCAGCTGTCATAAATCCGTCAACATCGGTCCATATCTCCAACACTTCCGCATTAAGCGCAGCGGCAATTATAGCGGCAGTATAATCCGAACCGCCTCTTCCCAAGTTTGTTGTCTCCCCACTGTCACGGTCTTTTGAAATAAAGCCCGGCACAAGGGATATGCGCGGCAAGTCCGCAAACGTTTGACGCACCAGTTTGTTTGTTGTATCCGCGTCAAGCAAATGCTTTCCCTGTTTGTTCTCCGTCTTTATGAATGTTCGCGAATCAAACCATTTGGCACCTTTAATCAGCGTAGCAACTATATTCGAGCTAAGCCTCTCACCATAAGCCACTATTGCATCTTCGGTCTTCTTGGACAGATCATGTATCAGGAACACGCCAAAATAAATGCTACGCAACTGTTCAAGGAGCGAATCAACAGTAGAAAACAGTTGCTCACGGTCCTTGGTATCGGTTATAATAGTATCTATCATCTTATGATGACGATCCACAATCGCTTCAAATTCTTCTCGATAACGCTCATCACCGGCAAGTGCAAGGCGTGACGTCTCTATCAATTTGTCAGTAATACCACCAAGCGCACTTACCACAACGATTACTGACTGTTCCCTGGCCTCGTTCATCACAATGTTCTTGAGGCTAAGAATACTCTCCACGGAGCCTACGCTGGTTCCGCCAAATTTAAGTACTTTCATACTTTCCTGCTATGTTTTTGTTGATAAAATTCCCCATAACAAATGGGGGCGACTTTCTCTTTCTTCCGTCATACAGTCATTGCGTGACAACTTACCTGTTCCTTATGCTCTCCATACAACAGAGTTCATTCAGCACCTGTGGAGGCTGTTGCGCCATGGCTGCAAGACAAAATCAACTGCAAAAGTACAAAAACTTATCCACAATACAAAATAATTCATAAAGAAATTACCGTTTTCTCCTTCAACGCGGCAAATAAGATTTGAATCAGACAATAAAAAAAGCCGTCTTACGTTAAGTGGACAATATGTATAAAAACAACCCATATACCTCCATATCAGCCTTAAAGACAGCACTCTTGCTGCTCTTTATCGCTGTAACGTCCACCATTTCCGCCCAAACTTTTTTGCTGACGGGCAGAGTGCTTGATGACGAAGAGAACCCCGTAGAGCTTGCTACGGTGTCATGTATCAAGCAGGGTAAGGCGACAATGACAAACCTCCGTGGCGAATTTTCCCTTAAATTATCATCCGCCGATTCCGTTGTCGTCCGCTTTTCCATGATAGGTTACAAGGCAAAAGAGCGCGTATTACGCCGTCCGCGAGGCAGGCAAAACTTACAAATAACCCTTTATGAAGGCGGAACAACGCTTGACGATGTGACAATAACGGAAAAGAAACGCCAAACAACCGGTTCACAGGAACTTGACATCTCCGACACAAAGATGGGGCCATCAGCATCGGGCAACGCCGTGGAAGACCTTATACAACAACAGGCAGGTGTCAGTACGCACAGCGAACTGTCATCACAATACAATGTCCGTGGCGGTAGCTTTGACGAAAATTCCGTATATATAAATAATGTGGAGGTTTATCGTCCATTCCTTGTCCGCAGCGGCCAACAAGAAGGACTGTCCATCATTAACGGTGACATGGTGGACAACATCAGCTTCTCTACTGGCGGATATGAGGCGAAATACGGTGACAAGATGTCCTCGGCACTAAGCATCAAGTATCGTCGTCCCACAAGAACGGAAGGCACACTGTCTGCAAGCCTGCTCGGAGGATCGGCATACTTCGGTATAGGGACAAAGAAATTTTCATGGGCTAACGGCGTGCGCTACAAGACCACCAAGGCTTTGTTGAAGACGTTTGACACCAATGGTGAGTATGATCCACAATTCATAGATTACCAAACGTTTATGTCATACACGCCAAACAAGCGCTGGCAAATAGATTTCATAGGCAACATTTCACAGTCAAAATATAATTTTTATCCGACAGACAGGGAGACTACATTCGGCACCCAACAAGACATCAAGGCGTTCACCGTATATTTTGACGGACGGGAAAAAGACATTTTCCGCACTTATTTCGGCACATTGGCCATCAAACGCAACTTTGGCAACAACACGGCCATATCTCTCATAGGTTCCGCTTTTCACACAAAAGAGCAGGAAACGTATGACATAGAAGGACAATATTGGCTCACACAGACCGGCACTCAGGAAAATCTTGGCGTGGGAACATACATGGAATATGCCAGAAATTACCTCACTGCCGACGTGGCAAGTGCGCAACTGTTGTTAGAGCACCGCACAAGAAAGCATAACATCGAGTCAGGACTGACACTGAAATGGGAGAACATAAAAGAACAGTCACGCGAATATGAAATGCGTGACTCGTCCGGATATGTAGTTCCTCACACAGGAAGCGATCTTTACATGATTTACTCCTTGGCTGCAAAGAACACGTTAAAAGCCAACAGAACAGAGTTTTATATACAAGACACATGGCGGTTCAACAATGCGCAGGAGACTACTTTCTATACACTCAACTATGGAATAAGATTCTCACACTGGTCTTTCAACAAGGAAAGCATAGTGTCTCCCCGTGCTTCACTCGCCATTATCCCGGCGTTCAACAACAATGTTACTTTCCGTATAGCGGCTGGCCTGTACTACCAAGCCCCGTTTTTCAAGGAGCTGCGTGACACAACCACAGTGGAAGGAGTGACTTACGCCACCCTGAACAACAAGATAAAATCACAACAGAGCATACACTTTGTCGGAGCGTTCGACTACCGCTTCAAGTTACTTGACAGACCTTTCAAATTCACCGCAGAGGCTTATTACAAGGCCCTGTCCGACATTGTGCCTTACAGTGTCAACAATCTGAAAATAACCTACAACGGCATAAACGAGTGTAGCGGGCACACTATGGGCATAGACTTCAAACTATACGGAGAATTTGTACCCGGTACAGACTCTTGGATTACTCTCTCTCTCATGAAGACAAACATGAATTACCGCGGGCAGGACATCCCTCTGCCGACAGACCAAAGATACGCCGTAAACCTGTTCTTTACGGATTACTTCCCCGGAACAGACAGATGGAAAATGGCCTTGAAGCTGTCGTACGCCGACGGATTGCCTTTCGGGCCGCCGCACTCAGACAACAACCGCCAGAACTTCCGCGCGCCGGCGTATCAGCGTGTTGACATCGGCATGAGTTACAGAGCCTACAAACGCGAGAACCAAAACGCGAAAAAACCGGGATTAAGGAACATTTGGATAGGAGTGGATTGCCTGAACCTCATCGATCACAGTAACGTCAACTCCTACTATTGGATTACGGATGTCAACAACCAGCAATACGCCGTGCCGAATTACCTCACCGGGCGGCAACTGAACGCAAAGGTCAGCATTGAGTTCTAACGCACTGTTTTTCAGATCATAACAAAGTCGTGTCACAAACAGGTACTGATTACATGGTAAAAGGGTGCCAATTACAGTATAAACAGGTGCTGATTACACGGTAAACAGATACTGATTGCCACGCCCTATGCCATCACAGCAAAAGCGTTTCGCTATTTTTGCATTTCAATACACAGCAGTAATACAAGCAATGGACGAGAAAAACATACTGACAACCAAGGATATTGTAAAGGAAATAAAGCGGTCATTCCGCCTTCTGATGAACGGTGTAACGGCGCAATCCATGCGCGACAAAGGCATGAACTACCACATAAACTGGGGGGCATCCCTACCCCATTTGCGTGAAATGGCCGCTGAATACAAGCCGGATTACCTACTGGCATTGGAACTATGGAAAGAGAATGTGCGCGAATGTAAAATCCTTGCCACCATGCTGATGCCCAAAGAGGAATTTCCAATAGACCTCGCGATACTGTGGACGGAACAGACCACCACTCAGGAAATTGCGGAAATTGCAGTGATGAACCTGTACCAATATATGCCATACGCGGAGGATTTGGCACTGTTGCTACTGTCAAAAGAAGACTATATGTCCCAAATATACGGTTTTTCCATACTGTCACGCCTGTTTGCCAAAGGCAAATTGCCAGAAAGTCCAAGGGACATAAATGAGTTTTTGGATCAGGCTATTGTGGCACTTCACGGCAAAAGCCTCCCGGTAAGGCACAGCGCATGGAACGCTGTCGCGCATTTTGCCAATATAGACGATTTCTGTCACATCGCCGCAAAAAACGCATTAAAGTCAGCAAATATGGACGATTGGCTGTAATTTATTTGCGCATTTAATTTTTTTTTAGTAATTTTGCCACGTTCTAACAAGCCTTGCAAATTATAGAAGCAAGATATGTATAAATAAGAACAAGACAAAAACGTCAAATGACGACAAACAAAAGAAACGATATATAACAATGCTTACACTTAAACTCATTACAGAAGAGAAGGAAAGAGTAATCGAAGGCCTTAAGAAGAAGTGTTTTCCTAATGCGGAAGAAGCAATCGAAAAGGTACTGGAAGTAGATAAGAAACGTCGCGCAGCACAACAGGAATTGGACGCTAATCTTGCAGAACAGAAAAAGGCTGCGGCAGAAATAGGCAAGCTCATGAAGTCCGGCGACAAGAAAGCAGCAGAGAACGCTAAGGCAGCCGTGGCGGAATTGAAAGAAAAGAGCAAGGAAATGGAGGAAGCAAAAGCTACCGCAGAAAAGGAACTCGCTGCTTTGCTTTGTCAAATACCAAACATTCCATACGAGGAAGTACCGCAAGGCTCATGTGCCGAGGACAATCATGTCGTGAAAAGTAACTTGAAAGAATGCGACGGTACAGACACCGTAGGAAACTGGACGGTCAACCCGGAAAACGCCAAGGCAAAACTACCACATTGGGAATTGGCAAAGAAATACAATCTCATTGACTTTGACCTCGGCGTGAAGATTACGGGAGCGGGATTCCCTGTATATATAGGTAAGGGCGCAAGACTGCAACGTGCCCTCATAAACTTCTTCCTCGATGAAGCAAGAGCATCCGGGTACACAGAGATTATGCCTCCTACCGTGGTAAACCAAGCGTCCGGATATGGCACAGGGCAGTTGCCGGACAAGGAGGGACAGATGTACCACTGCGAGATAGATGACCTATACCTCATACCGACAGCGGAAGTTCCTGTAACCAATATCTACCGCGACGTGATTTTGGACGAGAAGGATTTGCCGATAAAGAACTGTGCATACACACAGTGTTTCCGCAGGGAAGCCGGAAGCTACGGCAAGGACGTGCGTGGCCTTAACCGCCTGCATGAGTTTTCCAAGATAGAGATTGTACGTATAGACAAGCCGGAACACTCAAAAGAGTCACACAAGGAAATGCTGAATCATGTGGAAGGACTGTTGAAAAAGCTGGAACTGCCTTACCGCATACTTCTGTTATGTGGCGGTGACCAGTCTTTCACTTCTTCCATCTGCTATGACTTTGAGGTATATTCAGAAGCACAGAACCGCTGGCTTGAAGTGTCTTCCGTTTCTAACTTCGACACTTATCAGGCAAACAGACTAAAATGTCGTTACCGCAATGCGGAGACGAAGAAGACGGAACTGTGCCATACTCTCAACGGTTCTGCACTCGCTTTGCCTCGTATAGTGGCTGCAATACTTGAAGATAATCAGACACCGGATGGTATAGTCGTACCAAAGGTTCTTGTTCCTTACATGGGATGCGAGATTATCGACTAACTTTAATCTACCGAAATAAGTCTCTGATTATAAGCCAATAGATGCAATAGGCAAACCAAAGCCTTAAACTAAACATACAACTGACAACCAATTAGAAAGAATCATGTATAGAATTGTTACCAAAAAACAATTTTCCGAGAAAGTGTTTCTGTTTGAGATAGAGGCACCACTGATTGCAAAGAGTCGCAAACCGGGCAACTTTATCATTGTCCGCGTTGACAAACACGGCGAGAGAATGCCTCTCACCATTGCAGATGCGGATGTGAAGCGCGGAACCATCACACTTGTAATACAGGAGGTGGGACTGTCATCCACTAAGTTGTGCAAGATGAACGAGGGAGACGAGGTTGCTGATATAGTAGGCCCTCTCGGCAACCCGACACACATAGAGAAGTTCGGAACTGTGGTATGCGCCTGTGGTGGCGTGGGAGCCGCACCGATGCTTCCGATTGTACGCGGCCTGAAAGCGGCAGGAAACCGTGTGCTCACAGTGGTGGCCGGACGTACAGCGGAGCTGGTTATACTTGAAGACGAACTGCGTGCGTCATCAGACGAACTGATAGTAATGACAGATGACGGTTCAAAGGGTGAAAAGGGCGTGGTAACCGTGGGCATAGAAAAGTTCTGCCAGCAGGAACACGTGGACAAAGCATTTGCGATTGGCCCTCCGATAATGATGAAGTTCTCTTGTCTTACGACACAGAAATACGGAATACCGACAGACGTTTCCCTCAATACCATCATGGTTGACGGTACAGGTATGTGCGGTGCATGCCGTCTGAGCATAGGAGGAAAGACAAAGTTCGTCTGCATCGACGGACCGGAATTTGACGGTGCACTCGTTGATTGGGACGAGATGTTCAAGCGTATGGGCACATTCAAAAATGTGGAGCGCGAGGAAATGGAGCACTACGAAGAGCATTGCTATGCAGATGATAATGCAGGATGCAAGGAGGTCACGGACGTAACAATGGATGCTGCACCCGTAGATGATTCTATCGAAGTGTTGACTGACCGTAAGGCTGCATGGCGCGAAGAGTTGCGTAAATCAATGAAACCGAAAGAGCGGACAGCCATCAAGCGTGTTGTAATGCCGGAACTTGATCCCGTATATCGTGCTACCACACGTCTGGAAGAGGTTAACAAAGGTCTGACAAAGGAAATGGCCATGACAGAGGCTAAGCGTTGTCTGGACTGCGCCAACCCTTCTTGCGTGGAAGGATGCCCGGTAAACATCAATATTCCGTCATTCATCAAGAACATAGAACGTGGTCAATTCCTTGCCGCAGCCAAGGTATTGAAAAACACTTCGGCTCTTCCTGCCGTATGCGGTCGTGTATGCCCACAAGAAAAGCAGTGTGAAAGCAAGTGTATCCATCTGAAGATGAATGAGCCGGCAGTAGCCATTGGCTATTTGGAACGTTTTGCGGCAGACTACGAACGCCAGTCCGGCAATATCTCGCTGCCGGAGATTGCTCCGTCAAACAACATTAAGATTGCCGTAGTCGGCTCCGGACCTGCCGGTCTTTCTTTTGCCGGTGATATGGTAAAGAAAGGATATGACGTATATGTATTCGAGGCATTACATGAGATTGGTGGTGTATTGAAGTACGGCATACCGGAGTTCCGCCTGCCAAACGCTATCGTTGACGTGGAAATAGAGAATCTGAGGAAGATGGGTGTACACTTCCAGACAGACGTAATCGTTGGCAAGTCCATTTCCGTTGACGATTTGGAGGCACAGGGATTCAAAGGCATATTCATTGGTTCTGGTGCAGGATTGCCAAACTTCATGAATATCCCTGGTGAGAATTTGATAAACATAATGTCATCAAACGAATACCTCACCCGCGTAAACCTGATGGATGCAGCCAATCCGAAGACTGACACGCCATTGAACTTGGGCAAAAACGTGTTGGTAGTCGGTGGTGGTAACACTGCCATGGACTCATGCCGCACGGCGAAACGCCTTGGCGCCAACGTAACACTTGTATATCGCCGTTCAGAGGCAGAGATGCCTGCACGCCTTGAAGAAGTCAAGCACGCGAAAGAAGAGGGCATAAACTTCCTCACACTTCATAATCCTGCCGAGTATATCGGCGATGAAAACGGTGCCGTAGCAAAGGCTATTCTTGAAGTAATGGAACTTGGAGAGCCTGACGCATCCGGCAGACGTTCCCCTAAACCGACCGGCGAGAAGGTGGAATTGGACGTTGATCAAGTAATCGTAGCAGTAGGTGTATCTCCCAACCCGCTTGTGCCCAAATCCATAAAAGGGCTCGAGCTGGGACGCAAGAATACCATTGCCGTTGGCGATGATATGCAGTCAAGCCGCAAACTGCTTTATGCAGGCGGTGACATCGTGCGTGGTGGTGCAACTGTTATTCTTGCTATGGGTGACGGACGCCGTGCTGCCGCAAATATGCACGAGCAACTGTCTAAATAACTATCAGTCAGTGTTGCTGTGGTATGTCGTTGTTTGACACTGCTCATCACAAGCAAACAACACAAAGCACCGAACGACTAATATGATTGGAATATATACAGTTTTGCTGCTCATACTAAGCAATGTCTTCATGACATTTGCTTGGTATGGGCATCTTAAATTACAACAAAGCGGCATATCTTCAAATTGGCCGCTTGTTGGCGTGATAGCATTCTCTTGGCTAATAGCTTTCTTCGAATACTGTTGTCAAGTGCCTGCTAACCGTATTGGATTTATTGGAAACAACGGACCGTTCACTCTTGTGCAACTAAAAGTCATACAGGAATGTATCAGTCTCGTTGTATTTGTTATCATTGCAAATATGATGTTTCAGGGACAAAGTCTGCATTGGAATCATGCTGCCGCTTTCCTGTTACTCATTGCCGCTGTATATTTGGTATTTATGGAATAAAGACTATGAAACATTTTGCAGAATCAGAGTTAATCATCAATGCTGACGGCAGTATTTTTCATCTGCATTTGAAACCCGAGCAACTTGCAGACAGAGTGATATTGGTAGGTGATCCCGGAAGAGTCAGCACCGTTGCATCTTATTTTGACACGGTGGAATATGAGCTTCAATCACGGGAGTTTCACACGATTACAGGTTTATACAGAGGTAAGCGCATAACCGTGCTGAGTACAGGCATAGGCTGTGACAACATAGACATTGTCATGACAGAGCTTGATGCACTTGCAAACATCGACTTCTCCACCAGAATGGAAAAAGAGCAGCATAGGCAACTGACAATTGTGCGCATAGGAACTTGTGGCGGTATGCAACCGGACACACCAATAGGCACATTTGTAGCTTCTGTAAAATCGATAGGATTTGACGGACTCCTGAATTATTATGCCGGACGAAACAACGTTTGTGACCTCGCTTTAGAAGAGGCTTTTACAAAGCACATGAAATGGTCTCCAATAAAAGGCGCACCGTATGTAGTTACGGCTTCTCACGACCTTATTGAGCAAATAGCAGCCGATGATATGGTGAGGGGCATTACCATTGCCTGCGGAGGCTTTTATGGCCCACAGGGAAGGCAGATACGCATACCGATACAAGATCCTGATCAAAATGCAAAAGTGGAGACATTCAGATACACAGTACCATCGTCAACACCGGCAACACCTCAAGGAACGGAATTAAAAGTATGCAACTTTGAGATGGAATCGTCTGCACTTGCCGGCCTATCCGCTTTGCTGGGACATCGCGCCATGACCTGCTGTATGGTGATAGCCAATAGATATGCGCAGGAAATGGACACTGAATATAAAAACAAAATAGAAGATTTGATACAATTAGTTCTTGACAGAATCTGAAAAATATATACATGAGCACTATCTGCGCACCTGCAACCTCCACCGGAGGTGCCATAGCCATAATAAGAATAAGCGGCAAAGACACACAAAATATACTTAATAAGGTATTCTGCAAGGATCTCACTTCGTCACCAAGCCACACAGCACATTTCGGGCAAGTGATGGATAAAACGACAGAAGAGGTAATAGATGATGTGCTTGTAACAATCTTCCGTGCACCACATTCTTACACGGGTGAGGACTGCGCGGAAATCTCTTGTCATGCCTCACGGTACATAGTGCAACAGATATGTTCATTACTTATAAAGGAAGGATGCGCACCTGCCGCACCGGGCGAGTTCACAAAACGAGCTTTTCTCAATGGGAAAATGGATCTCTCACAAGCAGAAGCCGTTGCCGACCTTATTGCATCAGAAAACCGTGCCTCGCATGATATTGCCCTAAACCAACTGAAAGGACATTTCTCCAATGAATTGGCAGAACTCAGAAAACAACTACTTAAACTGACATCACTGCTTGAATTAGAGTTGGACTTTTCCGATCATGAAGAATTGGAGCTTGCCGACAGAACAGAATTAAAAGCCCTTGCAAATACAATAGACAAACGTATTCAACAGCTTGCACACTCTTTTGAGACTGGACAGGCAATAAAGAATGGTATTCCAGTAGCTATTGTCGGAAAGACTAATGTCGGAAAGAGTACTTTGCTAAACCGGCTTATACACGAAGACAAAGCGATAGTAAGCAACATACATGGCACAACACGCGATGTAATAGAAGATACAACCGTCATTAACGGCATCACTTTCCGTTTCATCGACACTGCCGGAATACGTAATACGACTGACGAGGTGGAACGTCTCGGCATTGAGCGTACATACAAAAAATTGCAAGAAGCCCGCATCATACTATGGGTAATTGACAATACACCGTCAGAATCTGACTTGAAAAGTATAAAAAACGTTTCTGCCGGCAAACGTATAATCATCGTATGCAACAAGATTGACAAGACGAATATCACGCTCTCTCCCTCCATCTTTACACCTAATCAGGTTCAAAAAGCAGAACAATACAATACTACTATTATCCCTATTATAAGGATTTCAGCCAAACAAGGAACAAACATTTCTAATTTGGAAACCGCTATATATACAGCTGCTGATATACCGAACATACAAGGAGGAGATGTCATTATCACCAATTCCCGTCATTATAATGCTCTCTGCCAAGCCCATTCCAACCTGCAACGAGTAAAGGAAGCATTCGCTACCGATCTCAGCGGTGACCTCATTGCGGAGGATTTACGTTCTGTCCTCTCTGACCTTGCAGAAATTACTGGCGGAAGAATATCAAGTCAGGAAACCTTAAATTCGATATTCTCCGAATTCTGCATCGGTAAGTAAGCCCACCGAAACAACCACCACTTATTATAAGCAACTACTTTAAAAAGCCGCTGATGTCCAGCGGCTTTTATTTTTATATACATATATCACTTCAATATAATCACGAAATCAAATTGCGACACCAAAGTCATTTTTGATTTCCTCCATGACAAAAGTCGATTCTAACGAACTTAGCATGGATAATTGTCCCAATACATTGAGAACAAACTCCTGATAATACTTCATATCAGGAGCATGTACCTTCAACAAGTAATCGTAACGACCAGAGATGTTATAACACTCCGTCACTTCGCTAATCCCACGTATCGTTTCACAAAACTCCTGAGCGACCTGCTTGTTCAGCGGCTTAAGTTTCACGCTACAAAACACAATAAACCCTTTGTGAAGTTTCTCCGCATCAAGTATTGTCGCATAACGCTTGATATACCCCTCCCGCTCCATTCGCTTTATACGCTCAAAGACCGGTGTTGTACTCAGCATCACTTCCGATGCTATTTCCTTTATGGTCAGACGTGCGTTCTGTTGCAGGCAACGTAAAATTCTAATGTCCGTCTCATCCAAAGACTCTATTATTGGCTTATTAGACATAATGTTCTATTTTTATTCTAATTCAAATACAAAATTAGAATATTTTTCTATATTATACAAATTTATTTGGAACAAACCACTATAAATATATAATTTTGCACCAAAATCATAAAACAATTAAAACATAAAAACAATGAACACACAGAATCTTCACATCGAAACCCTCGCCATTCATGTAGGCCAGGAAGTAGCAGATCCCGCAACCGATGCACGCGCCGTACCTATTTATCAGACCACTTCGTATGTATTTCATAATTCCCAGCATGCCGCCGACCGTTTCGGGCTGCGTGATGCCGGCAACATTTATGGACGCTTGACCAATTCCACCCAAGGAGTATTCGAAGATCGGGTGGCAGCCCTTGAAGGAGGCACTGCCGGGCTTGCAGTCGCCAGCGGTGCAGCCGCAATTACTTACGCCCTTCAAAACATAGTGCAGAACGGAGACCACATTGTTGCAGCCGACAATCTCTATGGTGGCACCTTTAACCTTATCACCCATACACTCGTCACACAAGGCGTAGAAAATACCATTGTGAATGTCAACGACCTTCAAGCACTCGAGGCTGCCATCCGTCCCAACACTAAAGTTATCTATGCCGAAACATTCGGTAATCCAAATTCCGATGTCACCAACCTCGATGCAATAGCAGACATTGCCCACAAACACAACATCGTATTTATCGTTGACAACACTTTTGCGCCTATTCTCATCCGTCCCATTGAACATGGAGCAGACATTGTAGTACACAGTGCCACGAAGTTTATCGGCGGACATGGCAGTTCACTGGGTGGCGTCATTGTCGAGTCCGGCAACTTCGATTGGAAAGCCAATGCAGACAAGTACCCCACTCTGGCCAAACCTGATCCATCATACCACGGAGCCGTGTTTGCCGATGTGGCAGGCAAAGCAGCCTTCGTCACACGTATCCGCGCCGTAATACTACGTGACACAGGTGCCGCTATCTCACCTTTCAACGCATGGATATTGTTACAGGGCGTAGAGACACTTCCGCTCCGCATCGAACGTCATGTGGAAAATGCGCTGCGTGTGGTCAATTTTCTTGCCAAGAATCCCAAAGTAAAAAGTGTCAGCCATCCGTCGCTACCTTCACACAAAGACCACATACTCTACAATAAATATTTCCCGAAAGGTGCCGGCAGTATTTTCACATTTGAAATAAAAGGCACACAAGAAGACACATGGCGTTTCATAGATTCACTGAAAATCTTTTCGCTTCTTGCTAATGTCGCCGATGTAAAATCATTGGTTATCCACCCATACACCACCACCCACTCACAACTCTCGGCAGAAGAACTTGCAGCCCAGCATATCACGCCTACCACTGTACGACTCTCCATCGGGGTAGAGCATATCGATGACATCCTCGCCGACCTTCAACAGGCATTTGACAAAATATAAACAAACATAAAACACAATCAGCTATGTCACAAATTGCAAAATCACTAACAGAATTAATAGGCAACACTCCGTTGCTCGAGCTTGGCAAGTTTTCCCAAGAACAGGGACTTGAAACTCCCATTACAGTAAAGGTTGAGTTCTTTAACCCGGGAGGCTCCGTAAAAGACCGTATCGCCCTTGCCATGATTGAAGACGCCGAAAAGAAAGGCATACTAAAACCGGGGGCAACCATCATTGAGCCTACATCCGGAAACACAGGCGTAGGACTGGCTCTTGTCAGTGCCGTCAAGGGATACCATCTCATCCTGACAATGCCTGAAACTATGAGCGTAGAGCGCCGCAACCTCGTCAAGGCCTACGGTGCTGAGGTGCGTCTGACAAGCGGTAAAGACGGCATGAAGGGAGCTATTAAAGCGGCAGAGGAGCTACGCGACAGCATCGCCGGTGCCATCATCCTGCAACAGTTTGAGAATCCAGCCAATCCAGCCAAACATTATGCGACAACAGGTCCGGAGGTATGGCAACAGACAGACGGCAAAGTAGATATATTCGTAGCCGGTGTAGGCACGGGCGGTACGGTATCAGGCACTGGTAAATATCTCAAGGAACAGAACCCAAATATAAAGATCTATGCAGTAGAGCCGTCCACATCAGCCGTTTTGAACGGCAAACCCAGCGGGGTTCACAAGATACAAGGTATAGGCGCAGGATTTATTCCAAAGACATACGACAGTTCAGTCGTGGACGCCGTCCTCGATATTGACAGTGATGATGCCATTCGCACTGCCCGCCAACTTGCCAAGACAGAAGGCTTGCTTGTCGGCATATCAGCAGGAGCAGCCGTAGCAGGTGCTTTGTCACTTGCCAAACAGCCCGCAAACAAGGGCAAGAAAATCGTAGCCCTATTGCCCGACACCGGTGAACGTTACCTGTCAACAGTTCTTTATGACTTTGAAAACTATCCCCTATAACACCTAAACAAGAGTGGTTATTCTAATAATTTAGAACAGCCACTCTTCTTGTATCAGATAATAGAACATAGCCAAACAAAACCAACAATATTGCATATTTCAAGTAAAAGGATGCAAATTACATTGCAATCAGGTACAACTTACATTGTAATCAGCACCAAATCACACAGTAATCAGGTACATATTACAACCATACCACTTTCTTCCCTTACAAAAAGCCTTAATTATCCTTTATTAATCACCATATTATCAAGCACATAAAGTTCAAATAGCAATAAAGCCGACGCTAATAGATTTTCCGTCACTTTGGTATTTCATAAAACGCAAAGAGAAAATGAAAGCGTAAAAACCATTATAGGTTTATTTCACAGAAAAACAAAATACTGTTTGTGAACAACAGATTAAACGGCATTTTTTTGTAACTTTGCAAACGAGACACATAAACAACCAAAATCTCATGAAACATACCATTGTAAAAACAAAATGGTTGCGATCGCGAGAACATGGTGTTCTGCGTAGAAAATACAAATCACCAAATATCAACTCTATGAAAAAGATATTGTTTATCATCGGTTCACTGCGCAAGGAATCATTTAACAGAAAGCTCGCAGAAGTTGCAGAACAATTAATTGCAAACCGCGCGGAAATAGAATATCTTGACTATTCGGCTTTACCGCCGATGAACCAGGATATAGAGTTTCCTGCACCAGAGTCAGTCACCCAAGTAAGGGGGAAAGTGGCAACGGCGGATGCTCTTTGGATTTTCTCTCCCGAATATAATTACAGTTATCCCGGTCACCTGAAAAATCTCATCGACTGGCTTTCACGTCCTTTGGTACAGGGAGAAAACCCTGCCCCACTTGCCATAAACGGCAAGAAGATAGCTTTAAGCGGCGCGGGAGGTGCGACGGCTACCGCCAAATGCAGAGAAAAACTCACGGAGCTACTCACTTTGCCGTTCATCAATGCAGACGTCATGACAGAGCCTCAGACCGGAATACGACTGAACATAGAGGCATGGACAGAAGGGCGAATGGTGCTGACAGAGGTACAGATGGAGACATTGAAATCACAAGTGGATACTTTCCTTGCCTATATCGAAGAAGAAATAAGAGCAAAATAAATTGTTGCGATGAAGTTAGTTTTACTTAGATTGGAAAATCGTGAAGCCTTCAAAGTTGAGATGCAACAGGCTTTTCAAAAAGGATATACAGATTATTTTGGGCCTACAAAAGATATTGTGCTACCATTTGCCGACATAGAAAACTCACTCTGTGCCGATGGCGCAGTGGCGTTTGAGGTAACAGATGCTGAAAGTGAGGAAAGACTTGGAGGATGTATTGTTGTAATCTCACAAGACGGGAAGTGCGGTTCTTTACACTTACTTTATACAAAAGTGGGATATCAGAACAGGGGAGCTGCCTCGTTTTTGTGGAGAGAAATAGAGAAAAGGTTCTCTACGGTAAAGGAATGGGAGACACATACGCCTTATTTTGACATACGCAATATACACTTTTATGTAAACCGCTGTGCCTTTCATATAGTGGAGTTTTACAACGACCATCATCCCGAACCACAAGAACACTTTTCTAATGAAGGAATAGATCCGACAGGGGGATTGGGTATGTTCAGATTCAAGAAGATAATGCAATACAAAGAATAAAAAGAATTTCATTGTCTCTCATGTTAGAATTTGGCAAAGCTATAATTGGCCGCGGCAAAAATATGCGTCTTTTATTTGTCCGTGTCGCAAAAATATTGTAATTTTGTAGCCAAAAATCAAACAAACAAGAATATATCAACAGAAATGAGTAAGAAATTTGCCGAACATAAAGGTCTTGATCTCGTGAAGACCAACGAGCAGGTGCTTGCATATTGGGAAAAGAATGATGTCTTTCATAAAAGTATAGAAGAACGTGAAGGACAGCCTAAGTTCGTATTTTTTGAGGGGCCTCCTTCTGCTAACGGACATCCCGGCATACACCATGTGATGGGACGCACGATAAAAGATACATTCCTGCGTTACAGAACGATGAAGGGCTACCAAGTTCACCGCAAGGCCGGATGGGACACGCACGGGCTTCCGGTGGAGTTGTCAGTAGAAAAGTCTCTCGGCATAACAAAGGAGGACATAGGCAAGAAGATTTCTGTGGATGAATACAATGACGCCTGCCGTAAGAATGTGATGATGTACACTGATGAGTGGACTCAACTTACCAATAAGATGGGCTATTGGGTTGATTTGGAAAATCCGTATATCACATACGACAACAAATACATAGAGACCCTTTGGTATCTGCTCAAACAACTCTACAACAAGAAACTGCTTTACAAGGGATATACCATACAGCCGTATTCTCCCGCAGCAGGAACAGGCTTGTCATCACACGAGTTGAACCAACCCGGATGCTATCGTGACGTGAAAGATACGACAGTGACGGCACAGTTCCTGATGAAAGATGCCGACAAGGTCGTGGGTGCGGTGACCGGCATGAAAACTTATATGCTGGCATGGACGACCACACCATGGACTTTGCCATCAAACACAGCACTGTGTGTCGGGCCTAAGATAGACTATGTGGCAGTAAAAGGCTGTAACCCTTATACCGACGAGAAGGCTGTTTATGTATTGGCGGAATTATGCCTCAACACTTATTTCCAGCCGGAGAAAGATGAAGATGGCAATGAAAAGCCATTGGAAATAATATGGCGTGGTAAGGGAACGGAACTGGTAGGCTTGCATTATCAGCAGCTTATGCCGTGGGTTAAGCCATCAGCCTTGGAGAACGATACCGTTGTATCAAAAGAAGATGAGGCTTTCCGTGTAATTCCCGGTGATTATGTTACAACAGAAGACGGTACTGGCATAGTCCACATAGCTCCGACGTTCGGTGCCGATGACGCAAAGGTAGCAAAAGATGCAGGCATACCTTCACTGTTCATTATCGACAAAGCCGGTGACACGCGTCCGATGGTTGACTTCCAAGGCAAATACTTTGTGAAGGAAGATATGGATGAGACTTTCATGCACCAGTGCGTAAATGAGGGCTATTGGAAACACAGCGGAGATTATGTAAAGAACGCATACGATCCTAAATATAACGTAGGCGGGAAGTATGACGAGAAGGCTGCTGCCAAGGATATGGATTTGAACGTCACCATCTGCATTGAAATGAAGGAAGAGGGTACGGCCTTTAAGATAGAAAAGCACGTACACAACTATCCTCACTGCTGGCGTACGGACAAACCGGTGCTTTATTATCCGCTTGACTCATGGTTCATCCGCTCCACAGCTTGTAAGGAGCGTATGGCAGAACTTAACAAGACTATAAATTGGAAACCGGAATCTACCGGCACAGGACGCTTCGGCAAATGGTTGGAAAACCTTAACGACTGGAATCTGTCCCGCTCACGATATTGGGGGACTCCGCTTCCCATTTGGCGTAACCGCGAGACAAAGGAAGAAATATGTATAGGTAGTCTGGAGGAACTATACAACGAAATAGAGAAGGCTGTCGCAGCGGGTGTAATGCAAACTAATCCATTGAAGGAAAAAGGATTCGTACCCGGCGACATGAGCAAGGAGAACTATGACCGCATAGACATTCACCGTCCTTATGTAGATGACATAAAGCTGGTTGGCAAAGACGGTTCTGTACTGACACGCGAGCTTGACCTTATAGACGTTTGGTTCGACTCCGGTGCCATGCCATACGCACAGGTTCACTATCCTTTTGAAAACAAGGAAGTAATAGATAACCGCACGTCTTACCCGGCGGACTTTATTGCAGAGGGAGTGGATCAGACACGAGGATGGTTCTTCACACTCCATGCCATAGCGACCATGGTCTTTGACTCTGTCGCTTACAAGAACGTTGTCTCCAACGGTTTGGTGCTGGACAAGAATGGAGTAAAGATGTCCAAGCGCATAGGTAACGTTATAAATCCATTTGACTGCATTGCTACTTACGGCACAGATGCGGTAAGATGGTACATGATAACCAACTCCGCGCCTTGGGATAATCTGTCTTTTGACCCGGATGGTGTAAGGGAAGTCACCTCTTCTTTCTTCATAAAGCTTTATCAAGCTTATTCTTTCTTCACTCTTTATGCTAATGTTGACGGATTCGACTATTCACAAAAGGATATACCTTTTGCTGAACGTCCAGACTTTGACCGCTGGCTGTTATCCGAACTAAACACGCTTGTGAAAGAGGTGGATGCAACGCTTGACAATTATGAGCCTACGCCCGCTTGCCGACTTATACAAAGTTTCGTAATTGACAAATTGTCAAATTGGTATATCCGTTTGAACAAGAAACGCTTTTGGGGCGGTGGAATGACACAGGACAAGTTGTCTGCATATCAAACTCTTTACACTTGTCTCGACACATTAAGCCGCCTAACAGCTCCGGTGTCACCTTTCTATGCTGACCAATTGTTCAGAGACTTGAATGGTGTAACGGAAAAGGACACAGCTATAAGCGTACATTTGGCTAATTACCCGAAAGTGCACGAAGAGTGTATAGACAAGGAATTGGAGCAGGCTATGCAGTTGGCTATGCAGGTTACATCTATGGTTCTGTCACTTCGTAAGAAAGTGAAGATACCGGTAATACAGGCTTTACAGACTATATCCATCCCTGTCAATGACGCTTGCTTACGCGACAACATAAAGCGTATGGCAAGTGTGATACTTGCAGAAACCAATGTCAAAGAACTGCAATTCATCGAAGACGGGCACGGTATGCAACTTGTGAAGAAGGTTAAATGTAACTTCCGCACTATGGGCAAGAAATTCGGGAAACTGATGAAGAGCGTTAATGCAACTGTAACGGCGATGTCGCAAAACCAGATAAACGAGCTGGAGCAAGCCGGACAGATAACGCTTGATGTAGAAGGACAACCGACAATTATCGAAGCGGCAGATGTAGAGATTATCTCCGAGGACATACCGGGCTGGACAATAGCACAGGAAGGACGCATAACCGTTGCACTTGACATCGAGATTACTCCAGAACTGAAAAACGAAGGGATGGCACGCCTTATAATAAAGCGCATACAGGCCATGCGTAAGGATTTAGGACTGGAAATAACAGACCGCATAAAAGTTACCCTTGAAAATAACAATGAGCTTGAAAATGCCGTAAATGTATTTAGAGAACATATATGCTCACAAGTTCTTGCTAACGAAATCGCTTTCGGAGAACCCTCTGAAGGCAGAGATGTCGAGTTCGGGGAGTTCACAGCAAAAGTAAAAATAGAAAAATCTGTTTCTTAAAAAATAACCAAGTCTTGTTCTGCATCCCATACAAAGAGATGCAGAATAAGGCTATTAACCTAATAACTTAATCTATTATGGCAGAAATCAAAAAACGTTACAGCGATGAAGATCTTGCAGAATTCAAACAGATTATTGATGACAAGCTTGAACGGGCACGTCTCGATTACAATGACATGATGCGTGCATTACGTAACGATGAAGGTAATGATGTGGCAGATACATCCCCTACATACAAGATATTAGAGGAAGGCTCTACCACACAAAATAAGGCAGAACTTATAATATTGGCGCAAAGACAGCAGAAATTTATCCAAGGATTGGAAGCTGCTCTCATAAGAATAGCAAACAAGACTTATGGGATTGATCGCATGACAGGCGAGCTGATACCAAAAGAGCGTCTCCGTGCAGTCCCCCACGCAACGTTGTCTGTGGAGTCAAAGATGAAGAAGAACCATTAATGAAAAGTACAGTCAAACGAGGTATTGTCTATTGCCTGTCCGTATTATTGTTATTGGGAATTGACCAAATCATAAAGATATGGGTCAAGACCAATATGTGCCTGCACGAAAGCATACGAATAGCAGACTGGTTTTATATCTCTTTTATAGAGAATAACGGCATGGCTTATGGCATGACATTCATACCAAAGTACGCATTGAGCGTGTTTCGTTTCGTGGCGTGCTGCGTGTTGGTATGGTTTATTTGGAAACAAATCAAGGCCAACGCACGTAAGATATGGATAATATTGCTTTCGCTTATACTTGCCGGTGCGGCAGGCAATCTTGTGGACTGTATGTTCTATGGACTGGTATTTACCGAGTCTTCACCTTATTTCACCGCATTTCCCGTTGACTTCGGTACAGGATATGCACCATTTTTGCAAGGCAAAGTGGTTGATATGTTTTACTTCCCTATCATCGTGACTACTTATCCCGATTGGTTTCCTTTGTGGGGAGGACAACCTTTTATATTTTTCTCTCCTGTTTTCAACTTTGCCGACGCCTGCATTTCCGTTGGAGTAGTTGCAATGTTGCTGTTCTGCCGTAGAGAACTAACCATGCTCAACCACCATGATGAGAAGAACTATTAGTTATATCATACTATCCACGTTGATTGTGGCGTGTGCACCTTCCACCCCATCCGGAATTTTATCGGAAGACGAAATGGAAGATGTGCTGTATGATATGCATATAGCACAAAGCATATATGAAGCGCGCGATGGAGGAGTACTCACTGGTTCAGACCTTATAGCATTGAGGGCATCTGTATTAAAAAGGCATGACATAGACCAGGCATCATGGGATTCTTCGTTTAACTACTATTGTCGTAATTCCCGCGAACTGTATGGAATATATCAATCACTTTCTGAACGTATAGAAAGAAATGTTGTAGCCCTTGGTGGAAAAGTGGACGGTATGCAAAGCGAAGAAGCTGACACCGCTAATGTATGGAATGCAGAATCTTCGTTTGTACTTATGCATCAATCGCCATATAATATTTATACTTTTGACATACAACCGGACTCTACATTTGAAGATGGTGACAGAATTACATTACAGTATGATGCACAGTTTCTTTTCCAAGACGGTATGCGTGACATTACGTCTTTTCTTGCTGTGTATTATGACAACGATAGTATATCGTCGATTACCACGCATACAAACTTTGATGGTCATGGTATCGCTACTATAAATAATGATGTTGACCGCCTGCATATAAAACAAATAAAAGGATATTTCATATTGGTGCAGAACTTGACACAAAATACATCCAATCCCAATACGAGTATGATGCGCCTTGCTTCCATACGTAATGTCAAGCTGTTGCATCTGCGGACAATGCCACCGGCACCGATAAAAGAAGAACATAAAGAGAATACAGACTCTTTGGCTATTGACTCTTTACGGAAAGACAGCATCAAGAAATCACACCCTGTGGTTGTGAACGAACACTAAATTGAATATACCCTAAAACTTATAACACATGAAAAAGTACTTCTTTTCCCTCGCCATTACTTTTGCCACAATGGTTATGGCTCAACCAATAGACCGCAGGGAGGTCGTGACACGTAATAATCCCCAAGTGACATCAGTGGACAGCCTTGGTTCTCTTTCTGTTGGAAACGGACATTTTGCAACTACCGTTGACGTTACAGGCTTACAATCTTATCCGGTATATTACAAGAAAGGAGTAAGCCTGTGCGCCCAAAGCGATTGGGGATGGCATTCTTACCCAAATGAAAAGGAATATAAGGTTGAAGAGACTTGGGGTGCAAAGAATCTTGGACACGGTCATGAGGAACTTTATGCAGTACAACATAAAGACAAAAGTACGCGTGGTCCAGGTGCTTCAGACTACTACCGCATAAATCCACACCGTCTTAATCTCGGCGCAGCCGGCATTATGATAACGGACAAAAAAGGCCAACAAGTGCCCATTACATCGCTCACAGACATTAACCAAACACTTGACATGTGGGCCGGAGTGATAACCTCCAATTTCAAGGCTCTTGGTCAACCGGTGGAAGTGCAGACAGTCGCACACCCCTATGCGTCAGCTATATCGGCAAAGGTTGTAACCCCGTTATTCATTAAAAACAATGCCTGCATTACCTTTTCTTTCCCCTACCCCAGCGGAGGCCATGTTGACGATGCCTCAAACTGGAATGCAGATGACAAACATTCTACCGACATTGTCTCACAAACAGCCAACTCGGTACTTTTGAAACGCACTGTAGATGCAACAGTTTATTATGCCCGCATTACATGGGAAGGCACATTTGACTTTGTAAAAAAGTCTGCAAACCAATTCGCCTTGCAGTTTGGCGCGCCCAAAGGCAAAGCAACGAAAATCATAGATCCGACCATTGCCTTCACAATAGAATACACACAGAATAATAATGAAGCTGCTGCCGGTTCCTTCGCCAAGACTTTAGAAGCCGCAGATGAATATTGGAAAGACTATTGGAACACCGGTGCCATTGTAGATTTCTCACAATGCACGGATGAGCGCGCAAAAGAAATAGAACGTCGTGTGGTACTGTCACAATATCTTACAGCTGTAAACTGTCAAGGAAATACTCCCCCGCAGGAGTCCGGTTTGACATTAAACACTTGGTTTGGGCGTCCTCACCTCGAAATGACATGGTGGCATACCATTGATTTTTCACTGTTCGGACATGAGGAAGTTCTTGCAAGAGCACTTGATTGGTATAACTCTCCGCTCATATATAATAAAGCACGTGAAATCGCATCACGACAAGGATTCAACGGCGTACGCTGGATGAAGATGACAGACCCATGGGGAGGCGAATCACCATCTAATGTCGGTTCGTTCCTGCTTTGGCAACAACCTCATTACATTTATTTTGCAGAAGAGATGTACCGTCATGCCGTTCAACCATGTTCTGTTGACGCAAAATGCCACAAAACAAATTCCTGTAAAAGCAAAGAAGTTGCAGCTGTGCTTGACAAATATGGCCAGTATGTAGATGAGACTGCACAGTTTATGGCAGATTTCTGCACTTACGACTCTATTACAAAGAAGTACAACCTGATAGGTTGCACGGCTCTTCAAGAAACAATGAGCTGGCAATACGCTTACAATCAGCCTTTTGAACTTGCATATTGGCGTTACGGGCTCATCGTTGCGCAACAGTGGCGTGAGCGCCGAGGGCTGGAACGTGTCGCAAAATGGGATGACATCATAGAGAATATAGCTCCATTACCGGAACGTGACGGTATATATCTTGCAGGTATTGCCCGTGTAGAAGAAGACGAGAAATACCGCAAGCTTACAACAACAGATCACCCTGCCGTACTTGCCGCATGCGGAATGTTGCCGCAGACAGAAGTACAGAATAGTCTATACCATAGTGGCAGCACAACTAATGAACTCACGCCACTGTTCTCTTATGACAAGATGCGTGAAACTTATAAATGGGTGATGAAAAACTTTGACTTCAATGACATGTGGGGATGGGACTTTGGTGTGCTTGCCATGTCCGCCGCCCGTCTTGGCATGCAGGAAGAAGCTGTGCAGGCCCTTGTGTTACCTGTTCAGAAAAACACCTATTTGAACAACGGCCACAATTTCCAGAATGAACGCCTTAAAATATACCTGCCGGGCAACGGCGCTATATTGGAGAGTGTAGCAATGATGTGCGCAGGCTGGGAAGGATGCCCTAATATAAAAAATCCGGGATTCCCGCAAAATGGAAAATGGAACGTTCGCTGGGAAGGCCTGCACAAGATGCAGTAAACCTAAATACCCATAGAGACCACTGATATATGTCTTCAATACTTCTCGACAATGCCGTCTCACAATTCTCCCGGCTACCGGGAATAGGCAATAAGACCGCTCTACGTCTTGTCCTGCATCTGTTACGACAAGATGCGGAAGACGTGGCGGCCTTTGCCGATGCCTTAACAAGGCTTAAACGCGAGATAAAGTACTGCAACAAATGTCACAACATTTCTGATACGGACTTATGTCCTATCTGTGCAGACACCTCCAGAGACACGTCTTTAATATGTGTGGTAGAGAACGTACAAGACGTCATAGCAATAGAGCATACACAACAATATCGTGGAACATATCATGTATTGGGCGGTATTATATCACCGATGGACGGAATAGGTCCCGGCGATATAGAAATAGACTCACTGATACAACGTATAGCGGACAACAGAGAGTGCATAGATAAAGGTATGGAAGATGTAGTGCCTATCAAAGAAATAATATTCGCTTTGGCATCCACAATGGAAGGAGACACCACCAACTTTTATATATCCAGACGCTTACAAGTGTACTCCGATCTTAAACTAAGTGTTATAGCAAGAGGAATCAATGTGGGAGATGAACTTCAATATGCGGATGAAGTGACGCTTGGAAGAAGCATTCTCAATAGAACACCATTGTAAAATGATTTTTATTACATAGCAACTACAATAGTCTTTCTGTATTTCGGCTTAATAAAAACTCCGCAATATACATAAATAGAACAACAAATAGTATCAATACAATACACAACAGACGTTTATGGACTTTCTTATTAATTGTTTTGCACTGATTGGTTCTTTGGGATTGTTCCTGTTTGGAATGAAAACCATGTCAGAAGGTTTGGAAAAATTTGCAGGAGCCAGACTGAGAAACATTCTTGCAGCCATGACAAAAAACCGTGTTATGGGAGTGTTGACGGGCATATTGATTACAGCGCTGATACAGTCCTCTTCCGCTACCACGGTAATGGTGGTGTCATTTGTAAATGCCGGACTGATGACACTTGCCCAGTCAATAGGCGTTATTATGGGTGCGAATATCGGCACAACCGTTACAGCCTGGATTATTTCCGCTGTAGGTTTCAAGGTCAATATCGCAGCATTCGCTATTCCCCTGCTTGCCTGTGGACTGCCATTAATATTCTCAAGTAAGTCCAACAGGAAAAGTTTAGGAGAATTCATCTTCGGATTTTCTTTCCTTTTCATGGGACTAAGTTATCTGCAACAGGCTGCTACCGACATGAACATCGGGCATTATGTTGCTGTAATGCTTTCCCATATACCTTGCGACAGTTTCTTCACCATAATACTATTTGTCATTGTCGGTGCCCTGGTCACAATGATTGTCCAAGCCAGTGCGGCAACCATGGCTATCACCTTGATGCTGTTTGACATGAACATTCCCGGTTTTGGCTTTGAGCAGGCTGCCGCCTTGGCCATGGGACAAAACATCGGTACAACCATAACAGCATTTATGGCATCTCTCACAGCTAACACACAGGCACGTCGTGCCGCCTTAGCTCACATGTTCTTTAACGTTTTCGGTGTCATATTCGTATTGTTATTCTTCTATCCCGCATGCGATGCTGTCAGTTGGTTCGTCACAGACGTAATGGGAACACAGGCGAATGACCTTTTCAAACTATCAGCATTCCATACAGCGTTTAACATACTCAACACGTTGTTACTCATCGGATTCGTTCATCAGATAGAACAGTTTGTTTGTAAAGTGTTGCCAATGAAAGACAACCAAGAGGAAGAATACCGCTTGATGTTCATTTCCTCAGGTATGCTTTCAACGGCCGAACTTTCCATACTTGAAGCGAAAAAAGAAATAAACAGTTTTGCCGAACGCTGCCACAGGATGTTTGGCATTGTCGTTGACCTATTACATATAGAAAAGGATGAGGAATTCAACAAACAGTTCTCACGTGTAGAAAAATACGAAAACATTACCGACTCTATGGAAGTAGAAATCGCCAATTATCTGCACAAGGTAAGTGAAGGACGCTTGTCTGACGACTCAAAAGGTCGCATACAGCGTATGATGCGCCAGATTGACGAGCTGGAATCAATAGGAGACTCATGTTATCACCTTGGCCGCACGATAAACCGTCAGCGCAAACATAGCAAAGAAGGTTTTACCCAAGAACAAATGGAACGTATGCACACCATGATGGTTCTTGTGAACAGTGCCCTTGAAGAGATGGTGAAAATGGTAGCTCATCCGGAATTTGCCGACATAAACTATATCAAATCCCGCAATATAGAAACAGAGATCAACAACTACCGCTCTCATCTGAAAAGTTTGAACATACAGGACATAAACGAAGGAAAATACTCTTATCAATTAGGAGTATATTACACTGATTTTATCAGTGAATGCGAGAAACTTGGCGACTATGTAATAAATGTAGTACAGGCTGCGGCGGAATGCGCCGGTCACAACTAAATATTTTATATATCAATTACAAAGAACGGAGGATTGAAAGTCCTCCGTTCTTTATTTTATGTCATATAAAAAGTTCGTTATGCTTTTCTGCACTGCATAACGGTTTTAATTTTTCTGTCAATACAGCTTCCAACTGTCCTATACTTCTGGCTTTTGACGGGCAAACAGATACGCAACGCATACAGGAAATACACAGATTCTTGTTTACACTTCTGGGGTTACCAGCCGGAATAGCATTTACGGGACATCTATCACTACATAATCCACAACCGTTACATTGCTCATTCGCTTCCGGAAAAGGCCCGACATTATGTGGTTTATAAGGCCGACTACCGGGTAATAATAAAGCGTTCCCAAAGTTTGTTCCTTCCGCTTTCTTCATTATGTCAGCTCCGAAAGACACAAGTTGTTTACGGTCTTCCTCATCAGGCCTGCCATAACCATATACTCTGGCAATGCTATGTTCGGCAATAGCCCCAACGGCAGCAATGACAATAAATCCCATATCCGCCGCCACATCCTGCATTTCCAGCAATGCGTCATCGTAAGCCCTGTTTCCATATACCGCTACAACCACGCACTTGGCCCGGTTACTTCTTATGCGTCTAAGCCTTTCTACCGCCAAAGCAGGCACACGACCAGCAAATACAGGCATGGCAATAACTACCAAATCGTCCTCTGAAATTTCCGGCACAACCATTTCACCGTCTTTCAAGCAAAGATCAGTCACAACATTTTCCCTGCCTATTCCCTCGCAGATGTACCTGCAAACTCTTTCTGTTCCACCGGTAGGACTGAATATAATCTGATGTGTCTTCATTATCAGTTTGATATTAATTATACTTTATCCATAAATATCATTACACTGCAAAGTTACTTATAATATTTGGAAAAATCACCTTTCAACATACAAAAGTATAATATACACGATGAAATTATAGTCACCTCTCAAGCGAAATGGTGCAAATCACCTTGTAATCAGGTGCAAATCATACTATAAACAGGTGCTGTTTACAAGGCAATCAGGCACAAATCACAGCCCTACCTTTTATTTTCTGATTACCAAGCGGTTAGAAAAACAACAGAGGAGAGTTCTTTATATAAAAAAGAACTCTCCTCTGTTGTACCTTAATCTACTAATACCATTATGATATAAAGGTAGAGCGACAGACGGGGTTCGAACCCGCGACCCCAAGCTTGGGAAGCTTGTGCTCTACCAACTGAGCTACTATCGCATCAGGCTGACGCCCTAATAAAAAGAAAGCGAACAAGATGTTGACTGACAACAGCAACACGATGTTGCGCTTTCTCTGTGCCATCATGGAGCCGATAACGAGACTCGAACTCGTGACCCACGCATTACGAATGCGTTGCTCTACCAACTGAGCCATATCGGCGTTTCATTCTTAGCGAGTGCAAAATTAATATTTTTTTCTCAACTGTGCAAATATTATGACAAAAAAAAATCACTGCACACGTTTTTTTAGTACACTTTTATGATAAGGAAACACGATAACGTTAAAAAAAATTAATAGAAAGACTAACAAATAAATGTTTCTTGTCTAATTCAGAAAAAAATCGTAACTTTGCACACTGTTTGGAATAAGTATCAATTAACGATCTTAAAAAAAGAAAGATAGCAATGTCTAAAGTTTGTCAAATCACCGGCAAGAAGGCAATGATCGGTAACAACGTTTCACACTCAAAGCACCGCACAAAGCGCAGTTTTGACGTGAATCTCTTTAACAAGAAATTCTTTTATGTTGAAGAGAACTGCTGGATTAGTCTCAAAATATCAGCCGCCGGTCTTCGAATGATCAACAAGGTTGGCCTTGACGCCGCCTTAAAACAGGCCACAAAGAAAGGCTACGTAGATTGGAAAGATATTAAAGTAATAGGAGAATAAGCAACTATGGCAAAGAAAGCAAAAGGCAATCGTGTGCAGGTAATACTTGAATGCACAGAGATTAAGAACAGCGGTTTGCCAGGTACAAGCCGTTATATCACTACGAAGAATCGTAAGAACACTCCCGAGCGTCTTGAGTTGATGAAGTACAACCCCATCCTTAAGAAAATGACTCTGCACAAGGAGATTAAGTAATACATAAAGAAACAGAACTATGGCAAAGAAAACCGTCGCCACCCTCCATGAAGGTTCAAAGGATGGTCGCGCATACAGCAAGGTTATCAAGATGGTGAAGAGCCCTAAGACGGGTGCTTACATCTTTGATGAAAAAATGGTTCCTAACGAGGACGTACAGGCTTTCTTCAAGTAATATTGCTTGATTGACAAGCGTTAAATAAAGAACAACAAAGAGGTTGCATGCGTTTTACGAAACTCATGTGACCTCTTTCTGATTTTTACGCCATGCAGAACTTCAAGGTTATCATAGTAGAAGATGTGCCATTAGAACTGAAAGGCACAGAAGGCTTGCTCAAAGCCGAGGTGCCGGAAGCCGAGATTATAGGCACGGCACAGACAGAGGGCGAATTTCTAAAACTGATGCGGACAGCCGATCCCGACTTGATATTACTCGACCTCGGCCTGCAAGGAAGCACAACTGTTGGCGTGGAGTTATGCAGACAAACCAAGGCAGAGCACAACAACATCAAGATACTGGTATTCACGGGAGAGATTCTAAACGAAAAGCTATGGATTGACGTGCTCGATGCCGGTGCGGACGGTATTATCCTAAAAACAGGCGAGATGCTGACACGTACCGATGTCATGAACGTCATGCAGGGAAAACGATATGTGTTCAACCAACCTATAATGGAAGTTATCGTTGACAACTTCCGCCGTAGCATAACAGGAGAAATCATAAGACAAGAGGCTTCCATCGGATACGACATTGACGAATACGACGAACGTTTCCTGCGGCATCTGGCTTTGGGATACACAAAAGAACAAATAACAGGATTGCGTGGTATGCCATTCGGTGTAAAAAGCCTGGAAAAACGACAGGCAGAATTGGTACAAAAACTATTCCCCGGCGGACACGGCAAGCAAAACGTGAACGCAGTAAGATTGGTTACACGGGCATTCCAACTACATATCCTCAACCCTGAGAATTTAGAAGCAGACGAGGAATAATTCTTACAAATCAACAGAAAACACGCTCAAACGGTAACAATTTCAAAGAAAAACAGCTTTTTTCTTTGAAATTAGAAAAAGAAAGTGTAACTTTGCATGACTTTTACGGAAAGAAGAGAAAATACATTCAACAAATACAAGAATAAAAACATATACAGATTATGAAACATCAGCTTCGCAGTGCTGTCTGCACAGAAGGTCGCCGCATGGCCGGAGCACGCGCTCTGTGGGTTGCCAACGGCATGAAAAGAGAGCAATTCGGGAAACCTATCATCGCAATAGTAAACTCTTTCACACAATTTGTACCGGGACATACCCATCTGCATGAGGCGGGACAAATCGTCAAAGCCGAGATAGAGAAGATGGGATGCTATGCGGCGGAGTTCAACACTATTGCCATTGATGACGGTATCGCAATGGGACATGACGGTATGTTGTACTCTCTTCCTTCACGCGACATCATAGCTGACTCTGTGGAATATATGTGTAACGCACATAAGGCCGACGCAATGATCTGCATATCCAACTGCGACAAGATCACGCCGGGTATGCTTATGGCAGCCATGCGTCTCAATATCCCAGCCGTATTCGTCAGTGGCGGGCCTATGGAAGCCGGTGTATATAAAGGTGAGAACCTCGATCTCATCGCCGCCATGATTAAGGGTGCGGACAAGACTGTAAGCGACGAGGAACTTGCAGAGGTAGAGAACCGTGCTTGTCCGGGATGCGGATGCTGCTCAGGAATGTTCACCGCCAACTCAATGAACAACCTTACAGAAGCTATCGGCCTGTCATTGCCGGGTAATGGCACTATACTTGCAACACACGTGAACCGCCGGCAGCTAATGAAAGATGCCGCACAGCAGATTGTAAAGAACGCTTTTGCATACTACGAAGACGGTGACGAGTCCGTACTTCCACGCAGTATAGCCACACGCACAGCTTTCCTTAACGCCATGACACTCGACATTGCGATGGGAGCTTCCACCAATACAGTATTGCATCTCCTCGCTGTCGCCCAGGAAGCGGGTGTGGATTTCAGCATGAAAGACATTGACGCACTCTCACGCAAAACCCCATTCCTCTGTAAACTGGCACCTAACTCACAAAAATACTCTGTGCAGGAATGCGGCCGTGCAGGCGGAATGATGGGACTTCTCGGCGAACTTGCAAAGGGCGGGCTGATAGACACTGATGTGAAACGTGTCAACGGTCACACTCTTGCGGAGGATATTGAGAAATATTCCATACTCAAAGACAATGTAAATCCGGAAGCTAAACGCATCTATTCCAGCGCACCGGCGGGTAAATTCTGCAACGAATTAGGCGTACAGGACACTACTTACGCCACCCTTGACACCGATCGCGCCAACGGTTGCATACGAGACATAGAGCACGCATATACCAAAGACGGCGGTATGGCAATCCTTTTCGGCAACATAGCACAAGACGGTTGTGTAGTAAAGACAGCTGGTGTGGACGAGTCTATATGGAAATTCTCCGGCCCGGCAGTAGTGTTCGACTCACAAGAAGACGCTTGCGAGGGTATTCTCGGCGGCAAAGTGAAGAAAGGAGACGTGGTTGTCATAACCAACGAAGGCCCCAAAGGCGGTCCGGGTATGCAGGAAATGCTCTACCCTACTTCATACATCAAGTCCATGCACATGGGTAAAGAATGCGCCCTCATCACTGACGGACGTTTCTCAGGAGGTACATCCGGACTGTCCATAGGACACGTTTCCCCCGAAGCCGCCAGCGGAGGCAACATCGGCAAGATTGTGGATGGCGACATAATAGAGATTGATATCCCCAACCGTTCCATCAATGTCAAGCTGTCAGACGAGGAGCTTGCGGCAAGACCAATGCAGCCTTTGAAGCGCAACCGCACCGTATCAAAGGCTCTCAGAGCCTATGCGCAATCAGTATCATCGGCTGATAAGGGCGGAGTTAGAATCATAGAATAACAAGAAAGACACGACAAAAAGAGTAAGAATGGAAAAAATAACCGGTGCAGAAGCTTTGATGCTCTCGCTTAAAGCAGAAGGCGTAAAGACAATATTCGGATACCCGGGAGGCAGCATAATGCCGACTTATGATGCCTTGTACGACTACACAAGAGGTGAGAAAAAGGCTTTTGAGCATATTCTCGTCAGGCATGAACAGGCTGCAACACACGCAGCGGAAGGCTATGCACGTGTAAGCGGAGAAGTAGGCGTGACTCTCGTCACGTCAGGTCCGGGCGTGACAAACACTTTGACCGGCGTTGCCGATGCCATGATGGACTCCACTCCTATCATCGTCATTGCCGGTCAGGTGGCTACTTCGGTGCTTGGTTCAGACGCGTTTCAAGAAGTTGACCTTGTATCCGTAAGCCAACCCATAACAAAATGGGCCTACCAAATACGCAAAGCGGAAGACATTGCATGGGCTGTAAGCCGTGCATTCTATATAGCAAAAAGCGGAAGACCCGGCCCGGTAGTCCTTGACTTCACAAAGAATGCGCAGACTCAATTATTTGAATACAAGCCGACAAAGGTTGATTTCATAAGGAGTTACGTTCCATCACCGGAGCCTTCAGCCGATGCTATCAAGGCAGCCGCAGAGCTTATCAATGCAGCCAAGAAGCCAATGGCACTCGTAGGTCAGGGTGTGGAACTTGGAAATGCACAGGAAGAACTTAAAACATTCCTTGAAAAGGCGGACATTCCCGCAGGCAGAACGCTCATGGGACTGTCAGCACTGCCAAGCAATCACAAACTGAATATGGGTATGCTGGGTATGCACGGTTCCTATTCCGTAAACATGAAGGAACAGGAAGCAGATGTACTCATTGCTATCGGTATGCGTTTTTCCGACCGTGTAACCGGCGATTTGAGCCGTTACGCCAAGCAGGCAAAGATTATACATCTTGACATAGACCCCTCAGAGATAGACAAGAACGTAAAGACCACCGTTGCAGTGATAGGCGACTGTAAAATATCCCTGCCCGCCATAACGGCGCTGATAAACAAAGCCGACCACTCCGAGTGGAAAGAATCGTTCCAACCTCTGCGAAAAAAAGAGATAGAACAGGTGATAACACCTGCAACCAAACCCACCTCCGGCCCGCTATTGATGGGTGAGGTGGCTCACGATGTAGCAAAAGCGGCAAACAGTGAGGCCATCCTCGTTACGGATGTAGGCCAAAATCAGTTAATGTCAGCACGCTATTTCAAATACCACAAGAGCCGTTCCATCGCCACATCCGGCGGACTTGGCACCATGGGTTACGGTCTTCCGGCGGCAATGGGAGCGACATACGGAGCACCGGACCGCACCGTCTGCTGCTTCATGGGAGACGGAGGACTGCAAATGGTGATACAGGAATTAGGCACCATCATGGAATATCACATCCCGGTGAAGATGGTATTGCTGAACAATAACTTCCTCGGCAATGTGCGCCAGTGGCAGGATATGTTCTTCCACCATAAGCGTTCGTTCACGCCAATGACCAACCCTGACTTCGGGAAGGTGGCCGATGCGTATGGAATACCGTTCCGCCGTGTATCAAAACGCGAAGAACTGGCTGACGCTATCAACGAGATGTTGAATACAGACGGTCCTTTCCTGTTGGAAACCATCATCAAACCGGATGCCAACGTGGAGCCTATGACCGCTCCCGGCAAGGCTGTTGACGAAATGATGCTCAACGTGGAATGCTAAGCAAAAGACTATTCAGGAAGTAAAAATACAACAGATTATAAGTAGAGAAACAAAGAATGGATAAAGAGAATAACAGTTGTTGCACGCAAAACAACAATCCTGTTCAAGAAGAGCACAACGGCTCCCTGTTATACACTCTGCAAGTTTACACGGAAAACATAGCCGGTCTGCTCAACCAAATTACGGCAGTATTCACCCGCAGACAGATAAACATCGAGTCACTCAATGTGTCGCCATCAAGCATTAAGGGCGTACACAAATATACCATCACAGCATACAGTGACGAAGAAACAATAAAGAAGGTCGTTAAACAAATAGAGAAAAAGATAGACGTAGTGAAGGCTCACTACTATCTCAACAGCGATCTCTTCCTTGTGGAAGTAGCTTTATTTAAGATTGCCACGCCAGTCATGATGGCCGATGCAGAGATGTCACGCGCCATACGCCATGCCAACGCACGCATAACGGAAGTGAACGACACGTTCTGTATCGTTGTTTGTGAAGGTACCACAGACCACATCCTAAATCTCTTCCACGAACTCAACAAGACACCTGACGGAATATTGCAATTCACACGTTCCGGACGCATTGCCGTAACGCGCCATTGCCAAGAGGAAGTCAGCCGTTTCTTGCACGAACGTGGAGAATCAATGTAGTCAGTAATAATAAATTATGACAGACAAGACAACTATATATCGCTGTACGGCAGACGCTTTCCACTGCGATTTCCAGCACCAACTCTGTGTCGGACATCTTGGCAACAGCCTGCTCAACGCGTCAGATATGCACTCCACACAGCGCAAATTTGGCATGACATACCTCAACACTATCAACAAGACATGGGTACTGTCACGCCTTGCGATAGAATTGTCCGACATTCCGAAAGAACATGAGGAGTTTGCCATAGAGACATGGGTGGAAAGCGCGATGAAATACTTTACAAGGCGAAATTGGGCATTAACATCGCCCGATGGCGGTAAAGTGTTCGGATATGCCAAGAGTATCTGGGCAATGATAGACACCGTAACCCGCGAACCACAGGACATTCTTGCTGTCAACGATGGAAAAATCAACGACTACTTATACCCGGAAAAGCCATGCGACATGAAAGATGTCTCACGAGTCACGGTGCCTAAGATGGATGAGTTCACAGAGTTCACTGTAAGATACAGCGACATTGACGTGAACGGCCACTGTAATTCAATGAAGTACATCGACCATGTGATGGATACTTTCAGTATGGAGCACCTTATGAATTACCAGTTGCAACGTCTTGAAATAGCATACGTGGCAGAGGGACATTGGGGGGAGACCATACGCATATACCACCTCTCTCAGGATGACACACAGCACTTCTTCCGGCTTACCAAGCACAACGAGGAAAAAGACGAGGTGGAACTGTGCCGACTAAAAGTCTATTTTAAGGCCAAAGGAGGGATAAATAATGCGTAAAATCTTGCATTATTCAGAAATAATCACTACCTTTGCAATTCAAAAAAAGAAGACAGTTATATAACAACAAATTTATAAAATTTTACAGAAATGGCAAAAATGAATTTTGGTGGAGTTATCGAAGAGGTAATGACACGTGAGGAATTCCCATTGGAGAAGGCTCGTGAGATACTCAAAGACGAGACCATCGCAGTAATCGGTTATGGTGTTCAGGGTCCCGGTCAGGCTTGCAACCTGCGCGACAACGGCTTCAACGTTATCGTAGGCCAGCGTCAGGGCAAGACTTTCGAGAAGGCTATCAACGACGGATGGGTACCGGGTGAGACCCTCTTCTCTATCGAAGAGGCAGCTGACAAGGCTACTATCGTAATGTGTCTGCTTTCCGATGCAGCAGTAATGTCCGTATGGCCAACATTGCAGAAGTACCTCACACCGGGCAAGGCGCTCTACTTCTCTCACGGTTTCGCCATCACATGGTCTGACCGCACAGGTTGCGTTCCATCAAAAGATATTGACGTTATCATGGTTGCGCCTAAGGGTTCAGGCACATCACTCCGCACAATGTTCCTTGAGGGACGCGGCCTCAACTCTTCATACGCAGTATATAACGACGCTACCGGCAAGGCCCTCGACCGCACTCTCGCCCTCGGCATAGGCATAGGCTCAGGTTATCTCTTTGAGACAACATTCCAGCGTGAGGCTACATCTGACCTCACCGGCGAGCGTGGCTCACTGATGGGTGCAATACAGGGTCTGCTCAGCGCACAGTATGAGGTGCTCCGCGAGAACGGCCACACTCCTTCTGAGGCGTTCAACGAGACCGTTGAGGAACTCACGCAGTCACTCATGCCTCTCTTCGCAGCAAAGGGCATGGACTGGATGTACGCTAACTGCTCTACAACAGCACAGCGCGGCGCACTTGACTGGATGGGTCCTTTCCACGATGCCTGCAAGCCTGTCGTTGAGAAACTCTACCAGTCTGTAAAGAGCGGAAACGAGGCTCAGATTTCTATCGACGCCAACTCAAAGCCTGACTACCGCGATGGTTTGGAGAAAGAACTCGCCGCTCTCCGCGAATCTGAGATGTGGCGCACTGCCGAAACTGTGCGTCAGCTTCGTCCGGAGAACAACTAAACAGAGATAAGACAATACTATAGCACAGCGCATCGGCTTACAACGATGCGCTGTTTTTGTTTTTAGCAATACAGAAGCAAAACGCATTCTGATTATTGTAAGCATCTAATGTGCAATTATTTACGACAACAAAAACAACATCCATTATCTACTACTCAACGAACAGGTGCTGATTACAATGTAATCAGCACCTGTTCGTTGAGTGATTAGCACCTCTTTACAATGCAATCTGCCCCCTTTCACAATATAAGCCGGTCGGACAACCATTACATAAACACGATTTGTCACATATTATTATCATTTTGCAACCAAGTTGCAAGAATAATGTTGTACCTTTGCACCAGAAATAAGAACATTAAATAAAATATAAAAACACTATGGAAGAAGTATTCAATCTGGTGAACGCCATGTCCCCCTACCTCCTGCTTGGTTTCCTCTTCGCAGGCATTCTGCATTCTTTCGTGCCCGGCGCGGTTTACAGCCGCTACCTGTCCGGCCACGGATTCCGTTCCGTCCTTTACGCCACACTGCTCGGAATACCGTTGCCACTGTGCTCATGCGGTGTCATCCCCACCGCCATGTCACTCCGAAGGGAGGGTGCAAGCAAAGGCGCAACGGTGTCATTCCTCATCGCCACACCGGAAACAGGTGTCGATTCCATCGCCGCCACATACTCACTGATGGGACTTCCCTTCGCCATCGTACGCCCCATCGCCGCATTTTTCACGTCACTCCTTGCCGGTCACGTAGTAAACACTTTCGACAATGACGGAACAACCGCCACGGCAACAGAGCAAAAGACTGAAAACACAGCGGAAACAAGCCACAACCACTGTTGCGGAGACAGTCACAATCACCGCCATGGATTCTTCGGTAAAATGCGTGAAGCATTGGAATACGGCTTTGTGGATATGCTTGGCGACATCGGCAAATGGCTTCTCATAGGCCTGTTAGTTGCAGGACTTATAACAGTCTTTGTGCCAGACAGTTTCTTTCAGATATTCAAGGGCAACACATTCTTTAGTATGTTGCTTGTACTATGTATCGCCATCCCCATGTATGTGTGCGCCACCGGCAGCATTCCGATAGCCGTGGCTCTCATAATGAAGGGGCTAACACCGGGTGCTGCACTTGTATTGCTAATGGCGGGACCGGCTTGCAACATGGCATCCATACTCGTTATAAACAAGGTTCTCGGCAAAAAGACGCTCTGTCTCTATCTTGCATCCATCATAACTGGTGCCATTATATCCGGGACTATTATCGACCAACTGCCACAAGAATGGTTCATGCCGACACTGATGGCAGCGGCACACAACGGAGAGGGAGGCGCTTCATGGATAAACTACACATGCACCGCGATATTATGCCTGCTTTATCTCAACATTCTGTGGAAGCATTTCAGGCATCCGCACTCACACTGCCATTGCGAAGAACATTCACATAATAACTCACTTAACACCACAAACAACATGATTGAATTTCACATCAAAGGCATGAACTGCTCACATTGCAGCGCAAATGCCACCAAAGCACTGCGTTCACTCGCCGGCGTAACTGACGCAACGGTAGAACTCGCCACCGGCAAGGCGCAAGTATTTGGCGAGACTTCATTTGAAGCCATACAGGAAGTGCTTGGCTCTCTCGGCTTTACAGCGGAGAAATAAAGCCTTTCTTAGGTATTAATTATGAGTTATGAGTTGTAAGCAGCAGGCACTCAAGGCGCATATCCCGCTACTTACAACTCATAACTCATAATTGATACCAAATCTCTTCCCCCTCAATAATCGTATGCCATGCTCATCACCACAAAGCCTTTCGGGAACGTTTCCTTGTCAAGGTGCATCTCAGCGTAACCAGACACCGGCAGGAAGACGTCGCGCCTTATCTCGCGAAACTCATAATACATCATGTTCCTGCCCTCCTTATAACGCATACGCAGAATCTGCCAACATCCGTCCACCACGTGTATCTCGGCCTTATCATACTTTATTATATATACCGTGCGGCCGTTAAGGGTGTAACTTCCGGCGTACTTTATATCCATACGGCCATGCTTTTGCTTGGCTTTCAGCATATCACGTGTCTTCTTCTTCACCTTTTCATAAAAGCCGTCATACACATTCGCCTTCAAAATACCGTCATGTTTCAGAAATGACTGCACCTGCTTGTCGGTCAGTCGGGGTATCATTTCCACCATCCGCGGCTGTGTCCCCCTTATTTTTCCGTTGTCAAATGTCAGGTTTTCCGCCATCACCAGTTTCAGATATTTATTCTCTACCAGCGCGGAAAGTATCTTGGAATATCCCAATACCCATGCAGCCGCCTTCACTGTACGCCGTTTCGGCATATTGGTTAAGTCCATATCCTTTTCCATCCTGCACGTAACCTTAACCTGATAACGCGGCACACGCTTCTTTAACGGCACGATATTCTTGTTCACCTGATGCAGGATATACTCTTCCATGGTCATTCCTTTTGGCAGGACAAGCATCTCACTAAGCTGCACAGCCTCCTCTTTCATTCCCACAGGCGGGACTTCCGTGTCACTTTGTACCGTCACATCCATCTGCACTGTCTTATAACCGATGAATGAAACAGAAAGTTTATGATTTCCGGAAGGTATGGCTTTGAAAGAATAACGCCCCGAAAGATCAGTCGTAACACTGCGCTGCAAGTCATGCAGATGCACCGTGGCGTATGGCATCGGACTGCCGTTCTCATCCTTGACCACACCACTTACTTCATGCGCCACAGCCTGCGTTGAAACAAGGAAGAACGCAGAAACAAGCATAAAAACAATGTAATGACAAGCGTTTCTCATTTTTTCTTATTAACTTTGCAAACGTTTTGGAGCAGAGCTGACGGCTCTTGCCTCACTGTTTCATTTTTGATTTCACTATGCCGAGCAGGCGTTGCTGGTTCTGCGGCGTATTGGCGGCAACTACTCCCCTACTCTCCGTACAGGTGAGAGGATTGCCCATGGAGTCGGAAATGACGCCTCCCGCTTCCGTTACGATAAGCGACGCCGCGGCAAAGTCCCACGGGCAAAGCAGATACTCGAAGTACATCTCGCACCTGCCCATGGCCATATAGCACAGTTCCGGAGCGCAAGCGCCGAAACGACGGAAGTCATTGCACTGCTTGAATACATCAAGTATGATTTCCGAACACACATCGGCAAGTTCCTTGTGATAGACTGTCAGCGCGGTACATATCACTCCATCCTCAAACGGCCGATCTGAAACATGTATGCGTTTGCCGTTAAGGAAGGCACCCTTGCCCCTCTCTGCGGAGAACAACTCGTTTGTACGAGGCAGGAAAACCACGCCCATAAGCATGGAGTCATTATGTTTCAATCCCACACAAATGGCGCATTGGTCAATTCCGCGACTGTAATTGGCGGTGCCGTCTATCGGGTCTATGATCCAAGTATAGTCGTGTGAGGTGTCCTGCATATCCTCCTCCTCACAAAGAAAGCCACTGCCCGGCAGCAGTACCGCAAGCCGCTCACACAGGAAATCCTGCACCGCGACATCCGATGAGGTCACGATATTGGAGTAACCATCTTTCTGCGAGACGTCAAAATGGTCCGTATTCATCAAGGCCGCAGCCTCCTTTACCGTAGAAATAAGTTCTTCAAGTGTTATCATTGCTACCAATCTTTATTGTTGTCGTCTGCAAAAATACACCTTTTCCATATAACACCGGCATATTTTGAACATTATTAGCAAACTTAAATACTTATGAATACAACGAAAGACAACGCTTATCTGCGCCTGCATATAGGCATCCTCATAGCCGGAGGCACCGGCATCTTCGGCAGAATGATTACCCTCACGGAGATACCTTTGGTATGGTACCGTATGCTTACAGCCGCCATTTTCATGGCAGGCATAATGTTCTACAACCACCGTCTGCACCGCCTTCCGATGCCACACATCATGAAAATCAGCGGTTGCGGCGCACTTCTCGCCATACACTGGGTTCTGTTCTACGCCAGCATCAAGGCCTCCAACGTTTCGATAGCCGTGGTTTGCATAGCACTCGACGGTTTCTTCACCGCCCTACTCGACCCGTTAATATCCCGCCGGCGCTTCTCCATACGCGAAATCATGCTCAGCCTCATCACCCTTGGCGGCATATTGCTCATCTTCGGCTTCGACTCCCGTTACCGTCTCGGCATTGTTTTCGGCATCCTCACCTCCTTTTTCTACGCTCTCTTCTCCATTTACAGCAAGAGAACGCAACAGGTTACAAGCCACAAGAGCAGCACCATGCTGCTCTATGAGCTCGTCAGCGGATGGCTGTTGCTTACCCTTTTACTGCCTTTCTACACCCTACTCTTCCCCAATGCCAGCCTCATCCCCTCCACGGCAGACTGGATTATGCTGCCAATCTTCGGCACTATATTCACCATAGGCCCTTTCCTGCTCCAATTACAGGCGTTGCGGGTAATACCGGCATTCACCGTCAACCTCAGCTATAACCTCGAACCGATATACAGCATAGTCTTCGCCCTCATCATATTCGATGAAGGCAACGAGCTGAACAGATACTTCTGGCTCGGTGTCCTGATGATTATCCTTTCCGTAGTACTGCAAACCATCTACTCAAGAAGGAGGGACTAAGCAGTCAGAACAAACAACATTACACCTATCTCCAACATATATCTGCCACAAAAGAAGCCCGAAGTGTATTGCTCCGGGCTTTTATTTGTCATTCCGGCAGGACTATCCTGCAAGAAAATCATGACCAGGAGAGTTGGTTACATCAGTTCCAACGTCACGATAGAGTTCTTCGGCAGCTTCACCTCCATCACTCCATTCTTCACCTTTACCTCCTTGAACGGAGCCTCCTTCACCTTATCCGGGTTCTCAAACGTGTTCAAGTCGTCAATGTTAGGAGTGGTAAGTATCACGCCGGCAGCCTTCTTTGCGCTGATGCCTTCTATGTTAACCTTCACCGTCTGCACCTTGTCAACAGACACGTTGGTAAGTGATACGTGTACCTTCCCCTGCTTGTCCTTTGATGCTGTCGCGCTGACCAGCGGCAGTTTTGCGTCAAAATGACGGTTCTTGCCTTTCATTTCCATCTCCTCACACTCTATGTCCACAGGCAGATATGTGGCATCCTGATGCACGTTGTACTGCTTGAACACATAGTATGTGGGCGTAAGCACCATCTTGTCATCTTTCGTCAGTATCATGGACTGCAACACATTCACAATCTGCGCGATGTTCGCCATCTTCAGACGCTTTGTATATTTGTGGAATATGTCAAGCGAGGTGGAGGCCACAATGGCGTCACGCATGGAGTTCTGCTGGAACAGATGCCCCTTGACGGTACCCGGTTCCTCATCCCACCATGTGCCCCACTCGTCGAGAAGCAGCGCCACACGTCCGCGTGGGTCTTTCTCATCCATTATAGCAATGTGCTTTTCCAGCACGTCCTCTATCTCGCGGCACTTTCCGATAGTCCAGTAATACTGGTCTTTGGTGAACTTTGTGGCAGAACCCTTTGAGCCACTCCATCCCGGCACTGTATAATAGTGCAATGACAATCCGGCCATATTTCCCGAGCCACGGTCCATCAACACCTTCGTCCAATTATAGTCATAGTCACTCGCACCGCTCGCTATCTTGAACAGGTTATGCCCGTCATAGTTACGGCAGTAGGTACTGTAACGGCGGAAAAGGTCGGCGTAATACTCCGGGCGCATGGTGCCGCCACATCCCCATGACTCGTTACCCACGCCGAGATATTTAAGATTCCAAGATTTCTCGCGGCCGTTTTTGCGACGCATATTGGCCATAGGCGAATCGCCGTCGCTGGTGATATACTCCACCCACTTGGCCAGTTCCTCCACCGTTCCGCTGCCCACGTTGCCGCTAAGGTAAGGCTCACAGCCCAGCAGTTCGCAGAGATTGAAGAACTCATGGGTGCCGAAAGAGTTGTCCTCCACGGTTCCGCCCCAGTTGTTGTTAACCATCTTCGGACGCTGTTCCTTCGGACCGATGCCGTCCATCCAGTGATATTCATCGGCAAAGCATCCGCCCGGCCAGCGCAGCACAGGCACTTTCAGAGCCTTCAAGGCATTCAGCACATCCGTGCGGTAACCGTCCTGATTAGGGATTTTAGAGTCTTTGCCTACCCACAAACCGCCATAAATGCAGGTGCCGAGGTGCTCCGCAAACTGCCCGTAAATCTCTTTCGGAATCACTTCACCCGGTTTGTCGCCGTGCAACGTCACGGTCTGCGCCGTCATAGGCAACGAGGCGGCCACCAACATGGCCGTACCCATAATCTGTTTTAGTCTCATAAGATTTTAATCTCGTTTGTTTAAGTTTATGTTCTGTTATCGGTTTCGTTGTTGCAAAAGTACAAAATAAATCCAACACCACCAAACAAAAGGCGCATAAAATGGCTGTAACGAAATCGAAACACCAACGTTTTCACAGGCAAAGGCATGGCGTCAGAACCTCCTCCACCTTTATGCGTGCATATATGGCATATTTTCCTTGCCGGCAAACACTATAAACTGAAAACTCATTCTGCCGTGTTAAAATGACTTGTCCGAAGAAATAAGCCGCTTCAAAGGCCATACGCCCAGAACGAACGTAATGCCCCAAAAACGGAATATGCCGTTTCTGTATTTCCGACTTATACCTACCGATAACATAAAAGGGTGCTGATTACATAGCAATCAGCACCCTTTTATATTGTTAACAGCGGCAAATCGTCCGCTCAATACATATTGATTATGGTCCAAAAACAGCATTTTCTCCGGATTTGCGGCACGATATTACCGTAAAAGCAGGCATTCCGCATCATGCTAAGGAAACTTTAACATTTCAGGAACTTTATCCTATGGCTCTGTCAAACGTATTAGAACCCCGAAGGGGTGACAGAGTTTAGCCCAGGGTGTCAACCCTGGGAGGCTGATGTTTACACGCAAAACGTATTGGAACCCCGAAGCCGGCAGGCGAGGAACACGCTGTGTGACAAGGGGTAAAAAGTTTCATCCTTATTGGAAATATATGTTCTTTAACGCCTTAACCATTATAAACGGCAGGCATGGTATTCACCCCTCGTCACACAGCGTGTTCCTCGCCTGCCGGCTTCGGGGTGCCAATACGCTTTATCATCTAATGCTATAATTCCCGGGGTTAGCACCCCGGGCTAAACTCTGTCACCCCTTCGGGATTATTAAAGCCAAATAGAACTGCCACATTATCGCCCTATGCCCATGTCATTCCGTCATAGCCGCCTGCATGGTCTGCAACATTGTGTTGAGGTTTTGCTCGTTGCGGCAGACTTTCATAAATGCCTCCGTGAGGTCTATGTCATCGTCCATGGGCACAGGTGCGGCATGAAGCAGGCATTGCATATTGTCAATCAGCAGACGGAAGAGATAGACCTGATTTACTCCTCCCGTCCCTTCGACACCGGCGGCACGCCTGCCTGCGAAGAAAGCCTTTACCACTACCTGCGTCAAGGCACGCACCTCACGCTCGCAATGCCCCTCTCCGTTTTCGAGATACCCTTCCGGAAAGCCGTCGAAAAAGTCGTCAAGGGACATCACCTTGCCGGAAAGCAGCGAGGCGAAGTTACGGCGATACTCCGTCACCATGTCTTCATGCGCCTCTTCCGTACGGCACACATGGCGGAAGAGGTCCATCGGGCTTTTCAATGTGGGAGCCACTTCCGGCGAACGGAGTATGGCTATCAGTTCCTCCGCCGTGTCATAATGTATTATCGCCAGCGGATTGAAGAGTATGTCGAAGTAATGTTTCGATATTTCTTCGTAGTGTTCCAGCATTATCTGCTTCACCCTTTGCGGTGTCAGTTCTACGGTTTCCGTGCTGTGTTCTGCATTCTCTGACAATACGCCTTCGGCGAAAGAGGCAAAGAACGCGCGTATAAGTGCAGGTTGCGTATTAGTCATTTCTTTTTGTGTAGGTTTATGTTGCGCATCAATCCTTCGTATTTAGCCCGCTTTACGGCTGAGCCTTTGAAGATTGCGCGGTATTGTTCGAGTGTAAGATTGTGCCAGTCATCACGGGTCATGGCACACATGACGGGCGAAGGACGGAACTCTTCTATCGGTGTAGGCTGTGTATGCCTGTTGTATGGGCACGCCTTCTGACAACGGTCGCAACCGTATATGCCGGCACCTAATTTGCAGGCAAGTTCCGGCGGAATGTCGCCACGGTTCTCTATGGTCTGGTATGACAGGCAAAGACGTGCGTCAAAGTCCTCGCCAAGCGCCTTCGTGGGACAGGCTTCGATGCATTTTCCGCACGCTCCGCAATGTGACTTCATCGGTTTATCGTACCTGTCCGCCTCAGCATCGGTAAGTATCTCGCCAAGGAAAAACATACTTCCCGCTCCGGGTATGATGAGCTGGCGGTTACGCCCAATCCATCCTATGCCGGCCTGCTGCGCCCAATAGCGTTCAAGGATAGGCGCGGTATCACAGAAAGTGCGGTAAACCGTCAGCCCGAGACGTACCGCCAAGGCGTCCAACCGCCGTTTTACAACATCGTGGTAGTCCTTGCCAAGGGCGTATGCGGCAAATTCATATCCGTCGGGTGACAACGCATGAGAGGAATCTGGGGCGTATGACATGGCAAGACACAGCATTGTCCGCGCCTCCGGCATGAGCAGACGGGGATCGAGACGCTTGTCCTCATAGTTGGCCATGTACGTCATTCCCGCATTGCGCCCTTCACGAAGCCAGCGGCGGTAGTGGTCGGCGGTAGTGGCATCCACGGCACGCAACGGCACTATGCCACAAGCATAAAAACCGAAATCCCGTGAGATTTCGGTCACTTCCTCCCTGTTCAGTACTGTAAGGTGAGCTGTGGCGTTATTCAAAGGTCTTGAATTCATATCCCTGTTCCTTCAAATATCTAAGAGAAGCAGGCAGAGCATAGTGTAGTTTGTCGATACTTTTCAGCGAGTCATGAAACGTTATGATGGAACCGTTGCGGGCATATAGCACCACATTGCGGAACACATCGTAAGCGTTAAGCAAATGGGAATAGTCTCGGGTGACGAGATCCCACATCACAATGGTGTATTTACGGCGCAGCAGGTGATAAGCCCCCTGCCACATCCAACCATGTGGCGGGCGGAAAAGATGCGAGTGTATCAACTCGTTTGCCTTCTCGGTGTTGTGGAAATAGCTGTGTATGCTGTGTCTCAGGCTTCCCCAATGGTTGTAAGTGTGGTTGCCTACCTGATGTCCTTCGGCCACAATACGCTCAAGAAGTTCAGGATGTCGTTTCACATTCTCGCCCACCATGAAGAACGTAGCCTTAACGTTGAACTCTTTGAGTGTGTCAAGTATGAACGGTGTGGCTTCGGGTATTGGGCCGTCATCAAACGTGATATAGACGGAATGGTCTGCCGGATCCATGCGCCACAGCGCCTTGGGATATATCCAGCGCAGCCATTTCGAGGGTTGTTCTATAAGCATTGTTAACTTGCATAGGTGAAAGACAAAAAGCAAAGGATTAGAAGTTGTGACTGCATGAACGGTGTCTTGGAGACATATCCGTACAATCACAACCTCTAATCCTTATCGCTTTTCTGTCTGTTTGTGTTTCATTATTCCAAAGAACCGCCGCGTCCGGTGTATCTTCCTATCATGACAGAAAACTCATTTTGTTTCTTCGCGGCGGAAGGACTGCCGTATTGGGCGGCAGTATCAGAAAGGGCTTTCATAACGTAGAGATGGAGCCTACACTCTTTCTGGGACGCCATGAAGCGTGAAGGAGAAAGGGACAGATACCAGTTGAGGTACTGCGTGGAGTTCTTCCATATCTTGTTGAGCAGCCTCTCGGCCTTGTCTTTCTGGCCAAGAGCGTAGTATGCCGACACGAAGTCAAGGCCGCCGCTCATGTAATCGTTCATCGGAACGTTATACTCCGGTATCACCTTCTCCGCGTATGCCACCGCCTTCTTCGCCTTGTCGGTCTTGCCTTCGGCTATAAGGTGGGTGATAAGCATTCCGAAGATGCGGCGGTGCGTGTAGCACATACGCATTACCGTCTCGTCGAGATAGAGCCCCTTGGTGTCGAGACCGCCGTACTTGTAGCGGGTCATCATGTTCTTATACACCTTCTCCGTGTCGAAATTGTTACTCATATCGGTGTGGAACGGAGTGATGCGGTTTACAAGTCCCTCCTGAATGAAGTTCTCGCCAAGGTTCATGTAGTTATCCTCTCCAACGGTAAGGGCAACATACAGCGGACGTGTCCAGTTGCTGTTGGCGAGCATTTCAAGCAACATGAGGTCGCCCTTGTACAGTGCCCGCTTGCCGACAAGGCTTATTGCCATGCGATCCGGTATGACAACGTTGCCCAAAGAGTCCTTCGGCAACATCATACCGCTTCTCATTACCGCTTCCTTGTCTATGTTGAGATAAAGCGTGTCGGTAGGTATCACATGGTAATCGGCATCATATTTATTGCCGCGTACCCAGCGATTGAGCACGTTTTTGATTTCAAACGGGTCCTCACCGAACTGCTGTGCTGCCGCTACGGGGTCTTGTTTGAAGTACTCCATAATCTGGTTCTTCCAGTCAGCCTTTATTTCTACATACTCATTCGTGCCTGAACAATAGTCCAATCGCGGCCATGTAATAGGCAGAGAAGGTGAGTTCCAAGCCGGACGAACCATCTGATCGATGTACCAGTCGGTCTGTAAATAAGACAGGTTGCACACTCTTGCGTCGGTACGAACCTGCTCTACGTCCTGATTATACCACAACGGGAAGGTGTCATTGTCGCCGTTCGTGAAGATAATAGGATTTCCTTCGTCCTGAAGTGTCATGAGATAGTTCTGTCCGAAGTCCCGACAGGTGTAGCGTCCGGAGCGATCATGGTCGTCCCAAGTCTGTGACGCCATCTGAATCGGCACCAGAAGAGCGGCCAATGACACCGCAACGGCTACTCCAAGATTTTCCTTTTTCATCTTGCGGGCTATCAAGTCGATGATTGCCGCAACGCCCATGCCGCACCAAATGGCAAAGGCATAGAACGAGCCTGCATAGGCATAGTCACGCTCGCGAGGCTGGCATCGGCGTCTGGTTGAGGTAAAGCACGATGGCAAGACCGGTCATGAAGAAGAGGAAGAAGACCACCCAGAACTGCTGTATGCCCTTACGTCCCTTGTAAGCCTGCCAGAACAGTCCGACAAGACCAAGGATAAGAGGCAGGCAGTAGAACACATTATGTCCCTTGTTTGCCTTCAATTCGTCAGGAAGCCGGCTCTGATCGCCCAGCATCATGTTGTCAATGAACGGTATTCCGGTAATCCAGTTGCCGTGTTCCAGTTCTCCATTGCCCTGTATGTCATTCTGGCGACCGGCGAAATTCCACATGAAATAACGCCAATACATAAAGTTACACTGGTAAGAGAGGAAGAACCTGATGTTCTCAAGCATCGTGGGAACCTTGACATCTATTATCTGTCCGCAACGGTCATATTGCTTTACAGAGCCTTCCACGCCGCCCATCCAAGCCTCGTAAGCACCTGCATGATCTGAACTGTGCATACGCGGGAAGAGTACATTCTGCGCATATTCGTAGGAATCCTTTGTCCTTACCACGAAATAACGGTCTTGTTCATCTTCGGTTTTCTTCTCAACGCGCTGGTACATGGGCGCACCCTTCTTCATTCTCGGTATGCACATATTGCCCTGTACATCCAAAGCGACCTGCGATGTGTACTGGGGACCATAGAAGAGCGGCCTGTCGCCATACTGGTCACGGCTCAAGTAGTTGCCGAGAGTGAAGATGTCCTCAGGTGAGTTCTGGTCCATCGGCGGGTTAGCGGATGAGCGTATCACGATGAGTGAGTAGGTGGAATAGCCTATCATCAGCATGAGCATACAGCAGAGAGCCGTGTTTTTGATGCGGTTTGTTATGAGAACCGCACCGTTACGCTTGATGATCAGGCATCCATACAGTACCGCAAGGACTATCACTCCTATGACAGCGGCACTGACTCCGTAGCCGTAGAAAGGTATGCCGAGCATTGCTACCGCAAGAAGGAATGATACATTGCCGCGCTTTATGCTCTTGTTGGCGTATGTCTCGTATATAGCCCACAGCACTGCCGCTACCAACAGCACAAGGTAAATGATTGTGCCCGTATTGAAAGGCATACCGAGAACGTTGACAAAGAACAGTTCAAACGCTCCGCCTACGGTTATGATTCCCGGCACAACACCGTACAATACCGCGGCAACTATTACCATACTGACCGCAAGGGCAATCAGCGAACCCTTCAAGTCGGCTTCGGGGAACTTCTTATAGTAATACACAAGCACTATCGCCGGTATGCAAAGCAGATTCAGAAGGTGCACACCTATCGAGAGACCCGTCATGTATGTAATCAGAATCAGCCAGCGGTCAGCGTGCGGTTCGTCCGCATGATCTTCCCATTTCAGTATCATCCAGAACACGACAGCCGTGAAGAAAGAGGAGTAGGCATACACCTCACCCTCAACAGCGGAGAACCAGAAGGTGTCGCTGAATGTGTAAATGAGCGCTCCAACCATACCGGACGCCTCTATCGCAACCATCTTTGCCGTGGTAAGCTCATCCCAACTGTCTATCAGCAGCTTGCGGACAAGATGCGTGATAGACCAAAAGAGAAAGAGGATACAGCCTGCCGACAGCAGCGCCGACATGGTATTGACCATCTTTGCCACCTGAGTGGGGTCGCCGGCAAACTGAGAAAATAGGTTGGCCGTGAGCATAAAGAACGGTGCGCCGGGCGGGTGTCCCACTTCAAGCAGGTAACCTGTCGTGATAAACTCCGGACAATCCCAGAAGGATGCCGTTGGTTCAATCGTAGAACAATAGACGAACGCGGCGACAAAGAATGCCACCCAGCCCGCGATATTGTCCACAAGCACAAGTCTGAATTGTTTCATTAGCTTTTAGTTTATTTTGTTATTACTATTTTGTTCTTATTCCACCACGATGGCAAGACCATCAATAGGTGTTTAGTTTACAAGCAGTTACAAGTCCTGATGTAAAAGGGTGCTGATTATGGTGTAATCTGCACCTGTTTACCGCGCAATCAGCACCTGTTTACACTGTAATCGGCACCCTTTTGCAACGTCACACAGCATGACAGACATTCCGATGCCGTAAAGACACGCTTCCCGTCACCATCCGGCAACCAGTCCGACAAGCCAGTTCACCATATAAGCACCATACACAAGGAGGATATATCTGACGACCTTTCCGACGGTTATGCTTATGAACGTCACCGCAAAGTTGGCTCGCATCAGCCCCAACAATATCGTTATGGCCGAGCCCAGTATCGGTATGAAAGCGAAGAACCCCATGTAAGCGCCACGTCCCCGCATGAATTTCCGCGCCTTGTCCATCTGTTCCGGCTTCACATGCAGATACTTCTCAAACCACTCTTCCTTGCCCATCCTGCCGATGCAGTAGTTGAACAGAGAGCCGAGTACATTGCCGGCTGTGCCATATATTATCAGTTCCCATGGGTTAACTCCCATTGCCATCAGCGCAAGCATTACCGCCTCGCTGGAGAAAGGGAAGAAACTGCCGGCCAGGAAGGCGGCGACAAACATCCCGAAAGGCCCGAACTGAATCAGCGTATCTATCATTTGTTCTTGCGTATTGGTTCTACACTTCTTCTTTTACCTGTCATCTCCTATCGCCACCTGAGCGGCAACAGGGCCTATAAAAGCCGCCATCAGCGGGAGGAAACAGTCTGCGAACGACGGGAACACGAGCAGAAACGCCGCTGAACCCCATGTCAGAGTTATATAAATCGCACGCTGTGACCTCACGAACAGTTTACCTTTATAACAGTATGGGGTTCTACGTACCGTGAGCACAAGGAAAAACAGTAACAGTATTCCATAAATTATTATCTGCAAGGCAGTAACGTCCTCATAGTTAAAGTAACGTACAGTCTTAACTATCCGCATATAACTGTCTGGCATACCTGCCCAGTCCATCACTTGGAAGTGTATGTAAAGCCAATATGGAAGGTACAGCCACAATGGGGTAAGCGTACCTAACAGCATGGCCATCACATTGCGTCCGGAGAATGCCTCCAACGGCTTCACAAGGAAGAAAAGCAGAAACGGCAGAAACAACAGGACGTAAGGCCATGCCATCGCGGCCAGTGTCAGCATGACACCGGCCATGAACGTGTGTCTTACTCCCTTCTTGTTATGGAACGCCTTGATTAGGAATATCACGGAAACAGACACGACAAGCGTGACAACAGCAGCCGTTATGCCTGCCGTCATCACGCCGTATGCCATGGCTCCGATAAGGAACAACAGTGAGACTTTATTATAAAAGAGTATGTTTTGCACGCTGCTTACAAGTCCTTTCCTATATCCCTGCGGTTGTATTTGCCCTCGAATTGTATCTTCTCTGCTTCCTTAAATGATTTCTGCAAGGCTTCTTCCTTATCCTTTCCGTACGAGCTGACGCAGATAACACGCCCTCCGTCGGTTACTACCTGCCCGTCCTGCATCTTCGTTCCGCTGTGGAACACGATGGAACCCTCAACGTTCTCAATGCCGGTAATGGGAAATCCCTTCTTATAAGCCTGCGGATAACCGCCGCTGACCATCATGACACACACGGCACTGCGGGTGTCAAACTCTATGTTGCGGGTGTCAAGATTGCCTTCCGCCACGCCTTCAAAGAGGTCAACGATGTCTGATTTCAGCCTCAGCATAACGCTTTCCGTCTCCGGATCACCCATGCGGCAGTTGTATTCTATCACCATCGGCTCGCCTTTCACGTTGATAAGGCCGAAGAAGATGAAACCTTTGTAGCAGATATTCTCTTCCGCCAATCCATCGACGGTAGGCTTTATGATGCGCTCCTCCACCTTCTTCATCCACTCTTTCGTGGCGAACGGCACCGGTGTAACGCTGCCCATACCGCCTGTGTTAAGCCCGGTGTCTCCCTCTCCGATACGCTTGTAATCCTTTGCCTCAGGCAGAATCTTATAGTTCTTGCCGTCTGTCAGCACGAAGACAGAGCATTCTATGCCGCTGAGGAACTCCTCTATGACCACACGTGAGGATGCGTTGCCGAACATACCGCCAAGCATTTCTTTCAACTCACGCTTCGCTTCGTCCAGCGTATCAAGTATGAGTACGCCCTTTCCCGCGCACAGTCCGTCGGCTTTCAGCACATAAGGAGCCTGCAATGTCTCAAGGAATCTCAAGCCTTCGGCAAGATGTTCTCCGTCGAAAGTCTCGTATGCGGCAGTCGGGATGTTGTGCCTCTTCATGAAAGCCTTGGCAAAATCCTTTGAGCCTTCCAGCACTGCGCCGGCCTTTGAAGGGCCTATCACCGGCACATTGGCGGTGCGCGGGTCATTGAGCAGGTCGTCATAGATGCCCTTTACAAGCGGATCTTCCGGGCCAACGACCACCATATCCACGTGATTGGCCACGACAAACGCCTTAATAGCCTCAAAGTCATCCGCCTTTATGGCTACGTTCTCGCCCTTACCGCCAACACCTTCCGTACCGGCATTGCCCGGCGCGATATACAATTTGTCACATTTCTCACTCTGCGCTATCTTCCATGCCAAGGCATGTTCACGCCCACCCGAACCTAAAAGCAATATGTTCATGTCTCTGTTATTTTGTTAGTCTGTTGTGTTATAGTTCCTTTTCCACCTTGATATATTGTATTTGACAGTTCAATGTCTGTCGTCCCTACTTCAAGAATTCCTTAAAATAGGTAGTAATGCGTTCATGCAGATGCACCGACAGATGCCCTGACATATTGTGTCCTTCACCCGGATAGACATAGAAGTCGGGGTAAACGCCCGCATTATTGCACGCATCTATGAACTGTAAGGCGTGTTGCGGCACGACAACAGGGTCATTCATGCCTATAATCAGCTGCAATTTGCCTTTCAAATTCTTCGCTTTGGCCAGCAAAGAGGTCTCCGCATAGCCGTCAACATTTTCCTCCGGCGTGTCCATATACCGCTCGCCGTACATCACTTCGTACCATTTCCAGTCTATGACGGGACCTCCCGCCACTCCAACCTTGAACACATCGGGATAGTTTGTCATCAGACTGATGGTCATAAAGCCACCGTAGCTCCATCCATGAACGCCTAATCTGTCCGCATCCACATACGGAAGTGAGCGTAAATAGTCAACTCCCCGCATCTGATCACGCATTTCCTCCTGCCCAAGACGGCGGAAAGTGACTTGTTCAAAAGCCTTTCCCCGGTTCTCAGAGCCTCTTCCGTCAAGCACAAAGACGATGTAACCGTTCTGCGCCATGTATGTTTCCCAACCGCGTGAGCCCCAATGCCATGATGCTTCTACCATGTGAGCGTGCGGCCCTCCATATACATACACCACGGCAGGATACTTATTCTGCGGCGTAAAATCGGGCGGAAGCACCATGCGCCAATGCAGGATTGTGGTGTCATCCGCCGCCGTCAGCGTACCGGAAGAGAACTGCGGAACGGCGTAACCGTCCCAAGGATTGCGGCTTTCAAACAGTTTTCGCTGCACTGCTCCGTCCTTTTTCCGCACCGAAGCCGCCACGTCTGTCATGCAAAAGGCTCTCGGTACATCCGGCTCTGCCCACTTGTCAATGATGAAACGGCCGCTCTCAGACAGTATGGCGGCATGAACTCCCTTGCCATTGTCAAGCGATGCCATCACACCTGAGGACAGATTTACGGCGTATATGTTGTTTTGCAGGTGGCTATCCCTATTCGCCTGTATTATGATACTGTTCGTTTCCTTGCAGAATCCGAGCACACCAAGCACCTCCCATGCGCCTTTTGTCAACTGTCTTACGCAGCGTCCGGCCTCCGAATCATAAAGATACAAGTGCCAATAACCGTCTTTCCGGCTCCATGCAACAAAGCGATTGTCATCCCAAGGCACAAAGACAACAGGATGCTGCGGCTCCACATACTTTCCGTCTTCTTCCGAATCAACGGTACGTAGCTTCTCTCCCGTCACGGCATCATACTCATCCAACGTCGCCTTATCCTGCGCTCTGTTCAGTTCATAGACGTATATCCTGTTGCCGTCCGGGCTCCACGCCACGTTCGTGAAGTACCTGTCGGCCGGGTTTCCCACATTAAGGAACACCGTCTTTGCAGTCTTTATGTCATGCACTCCTATCGTTACCTCATGGCTTTTCATTCCCGCCATGGGATATTTGTCCGGTTCACAGACAGCAATACGCCCGAAAGTGTTAACCTGCGGATAGTCGGTCACCATGGACTGGTCCATCCTGTAAAACGCCAACCGGTTGCCATCGGGCGAGAAAAACGTTCCTTTTGTTATTCCAAACTCATTTCTGTGTACGCTTCTGCCATACACTATGTCCGTGGAACCGTCCTCTGTCAGTTGTCGTTCCGTACCATCCTCCAACCTTATCCAAAGGTTATTGTCGCGAGAAAAGGCATCAACCCTACTGCGGTCATTCCACTCCAGCGAGCCGTTCCGTGCCTGACTCCACGCTATGCGCTTTGCCTTGAAGTCATAAAGAACCCATTTTCCCGGAGCGTCCAGACATACAAGACTCTTGTCCTTGTACGGGAAAGTGGCGTTGAGAAGGTTTATTCCTATCAGTTCCACGCCTCCTTCCGTCATGTCGAGTATGTCATCAAGGGAGAATAAGGGCTTTTCCTTACCCGACACCTTATTTATTATATGCACGCCATCAACCTCAACACGCAGCAGTTCATCACCCCACCATGTATAATAACGCTTCTCCGGCGTCATTTCATGATACCGCGAACCTCCCGAATTGAGCTCTTCCAGCGTGAAACTCTTGCGCTGTGCCATAACGGACAATGCTGAAAGTAATGCCAATATCAATATTCTAATCCTCGTTCCCACGTTTTCCGAAGAAATTTCTGCGGCTGTTCTGTCTTTCAGCCCTTGTCTCCTTCTTGCGGAAAGGCTTATCCCCTTTCTTGAACTGGCGGTCTCCCCTATCGCCGAAAGACTTGCGTTCACGGTCAAAAGACTTGCGTTCTCGTGCAGCACGCTCCATCCTTTGCTTCTCCAATGACCTGAACTTAAACGACAGGATGTCCGCCTCCTCATTTTCCACACGCTCCTCCTGTTTCTTATCATAGTCGCGTTTCTGCCATGAGCGGCGCTTTTCCGCCATCATACGTTTCTCCTCTTCGGTCTTGACCACACCGCCTTCTTCACGGAATTCCCTTAGTTTTCCGTCGAAAATGCTGTACTTTCTAAATTCACATTCCAGCGAACCGTTATATAATGGAATCTTGACACTCGGCTTAAGACCTATCTGTTGGAAGCACTCCTCACGATAAGAGAGTATCCATGCGTCTCCTTCCTTAAAGGCATGTTTCAGTCTTTCGCCTATCATCCTGTATGTTTCAAGCAGGTTAGGCGTCGAGATACGCTCACCGTATGGCGGATTCGTCACGATAATAGCCTTCCCGTCATGACCGCGGAAATCCTTGAAGTCCTGCTGCTCAATGGTTATGTCCGATGACAGACCCGCCGCCTTGACGTTCAGTTTGGACATATTCACCGCCTTGAAGTCTATGTCATAGCCATAGATATGATGTTCAAACTCCCGCTCACGGCTGTCATCGTTGTATATATCGTCAAACAATTCAGCGTCAAAGTCAGGCCATTTCTCAAAGGCGTACTTCTTGCGGAACACGCCCGGAGCTATGTTGCGCGCTATCAATGCAGCCTCTATGGCAAGAGTTCCGCTGCCGCACATCGGGTCAATGAAGTCCGTCTCACCCGTCCAGCCGGTCATCATAATCATGCCCGCCGCAAGAACCTCGTTCAACGGAGCCTCAACCGCCTCCTGACGATAGCCCCGCCGGTGCAGCGACTCGCCGCTTGAGTCAAGCGAAACGGTTGCCCTGTCCTCGGCAATGTGTATGTTTAGCCTCACGTCAGCGTCGGCAACAGAGATGTTGGGACGCTTGCCTGTGCGCTCGCGGAACTGGTCAACGATGGCATCCTTCACCTTATATGTCACAAAACGTGAGTTACTGAACTCATCGCTATACACGACCGAGTCAACGGTAAAGGTCTTTCCCTCGCCAATATACTCGCTCCAGTCTATTTCCTTTATGTTGTCATACACCTGATCGGCCGACTTGGCACGGAAATGCCTGATTGGTTTAAGGATGCGTATCGCCGTCCTGAGGGCGAAGTTGGCACGGTACATCAATGCCTTGTCGCCGGTAAACGACACCATGCGGCGTCCCTTTTCCACGTTGTTGGCGCCAAGTTCCATCAATTCCTGCGCCAATATATCTTCAAGACCCATGAAGGTCTTTGCTATCATTTCAAATTCCATCTGTTGAAATATTCTGTATTTGAGATTATTATTTTACGAGCATCGCCACGAAGCAAACATCATGTCCGTACCCAAAGCCCGTTTCAGTTTTTAGCGTTCTTGTATATTTTCGTATCAGGGGCTATATTTTCCGTCACCCACTTGCTGGCACCAATCACCGAACGGTCGCCGATAGTGATACGCCCGAGTATCGTGGCGTTGCTATACACCACGACATCGTTACCGAGAATAGGATGGCGGGGAATCCCCTTTATAGGGTTACCGTTTTCATCCAGCGGAAACGACAGTGCTCCCAGTGTCACTCCCTGATAAAGTTTCACGTTATTGCCAATGACACAGGTAGCCCCTATCACCACGCCCGTGCCATGGTCGATAGTGAAATGGTGCCCTATCTCGGCGGCGGGATGTATGTCTATGCCCGTTTCCGAGTGCGCCATCTCGCTTATCATGCGCGGTATCAGCGGCACACCGAGCAAATGCAGCTCATGCGCAAGGCGGTAATTGGTCAGCGTGCGGATTACCGGATAGCAACTGATGATTTCCCCGAAGCTCGTGGCGGCAGGGTCTCCGTTATACGCAGCCTCCACGTCCGTGGCAAGAATCTCACGTAAACGCGGCAGACGGCGCACGACCTCACACGTTATATCTTGGGCCTTGGCACGGACATCGCACACGGAAACCTCCTCATCTTTCTCCAAACCGAAACATAATCCGGCCATAACCTGTTTTTTCAACAGGCGCGAGAAACGCTCAACAGCTACGCCTACATGGTATTTTATCGTATCCTGAGTAACTTTCGACTGCCCGAAATATCCGGGAAACAGTATCCCCCTTGCAAGTTCTACAATCTCGGCAAGAGCGGCATTCGACGGCAACGGCACATTGTCATGCACTTGATGAAAAAGACCATTCAGGCTTTCCGGTGACGACAGAGCATCAACAGCCGTGTTGATTGTGTCTGATATGTTATTCATACTGGTGTTTACAAATTCGGGACAAAGTTAACAAATAATGTTGGAATACCCAAATTTTTTCACCTTAATTATAACATTAAGAATGTCTCCCGGACATGAAAGCGACAAGGCAAGTGGCAAAGACGCTCCTGTTACGTGACAAAAAGCGAAACCACAAAGAACCGTGCCGAAGGGCATAAGCCACAATTTCTGCCGCAAAGGAGTGAAAAAAGAAGAAAAGCACCCAATATTTCCCGACACAAACCAAGACTTTTCCGCCTGTCAAAAGAATGGATTTTCCGTCATCCCGCAGCAATAACGGATACTGTTAACATAATCTAAATATAGTCACTTTTGCGGTATTGCCTTTTAACATTAAATCATTTCCAAAACAACTTGCAACAAACCGCATTACAATCCGGTGCAAATCACATTGCAATCGGCACCAAATTACTTTGTAATCAGCACCTGTTTGCAAGGCAATCAGCACCCGTTTACAACGCAAAAATATTCCGTTTCACAAAAAGCTGATTACCATCAATTTACAAAATCATATTTTTTCGCATCGTCCACAGCAACCACAACCACTACAATGGCACGGCGAAAAAGCTAATATTAACACTTTTAACTTTATTAAACAATGAAAGACACGGTTATTTTTGCCGTTTGAAATATTTTTAGTAACTTTGCAACCAATATACAAATCAATAAAAAGTAAATGGACAACAGATATATGCTGCGCGGCGTAAGTGCCGCGAAAGAGGATGTGCACAACGCCATCAAAAATATAGACAAAGGCATTTATCCGCAGGCTTTCTGCAAAATCATACCTGACATTCTCGGCAACGATCCGGAATTCTGCAACATCATGCACGCTGACGGCGCCGGAACAAAATCCAGTCTCGCCTATATGTATTGGAAAGAGACTGGAGATCTGAGTGTGTGGAAGGGCATAGCGCAGGACGCCCTCATCATGAACACCGATGACCTGCTGTGTGTCGGCGCTGTGGATAACATTCTTGTGTCCAGCACCATAGGCCGTAACAAGATGCTTGTGCCGGGCGATGTAATATCAGCGATAATCAATGGTACAGACGAGTTGCTCAGCGAAATGCGCGAGATGGGCATAGGCATCTACGCCACCGGTGGCGAAACGGCCGACGTGGGCGACCTTTCACGCACCATTATCGTGGATTCCACAGTGACCTGCCGTATGAAACGCAGTGAGGTGATAGACAATGCCAATATCCGTCCGGGCGACGTCATAGTGGGACTGGCAAGTTTCGGACAGGCTACCTACGAAAAAGAATACAACGGCGGCATGGGCAGTAACGGACTGACATCTGCCCGTCATGACGTATTCTCAAAGTACTATGCGGAGAAATACCCGGAAAGCTACGACCATGCCGTACCGGAAGAATTGGTATATTCAGGCAACTACCGTTTCGAAGACAAGGTGGATGGGGCACCGGTCAATGCAGGAAAGTTGGTCCTATCACCTACCCGCACCTACGCTCCGGTTATCAAGAAAGTGCTGGACGAATTGAGACCGGAAATACACGGCATGGTTCACTGCACCGGAGGCGCGCAGACCAAGGTGTTGCACTTCGTCGGTGACAACTGCCGCGTGGTGAAAGACAATATGTTCCCGGTACCACCGCTGTTCCGCATCATACACGAACAGAGCGGGACAGACTGGAAAGAGATGTATAAGGTGTTCAACATGGGACACAGAATGGAAATCTATGTTGCGCCGGAACAGGCAGATAGGATTATAGCCATAAGCAAATCCTTTAATATTGACGCACAGGTTATAGGCCGTGTGGAGGAAGGACGGAAATCTCTTACCATAAAGAGCGAATACGGAGAGTTCAATTACTAAGAGTTATTTGGTTGTTTGGCTGCTCTTTTTTGGGGTATGCGGCACATTGCGCATAACCCAAAAACAAAACAACTAAACGACAAAACAACAAAAGAATGGCTGAAAACAATACAATATTACAGAAACTTGACGGTCTGGAATCACGCTATGAGGAGGTGACTACACTCATCACCGACCCGTCGGTGATAGCGGATCAGCAGCGTTTCGTAAAGTTGACAAGGGAATATAAGGACCTGGGAGACATAATGACACTGCGCAAGCGTTATGTAAACTGTCTGGAATCCATCAGCGAGGCGAAGGACATTCTCGCGAACGAGAGTGACCCGGAGATGAAGGATATGGCACGCGAGCAGCTTGCCGAGAATGAGACTGCACTGCCGGAGCTTGAAGAAGAGATAAAGATTGCGCTCGTGCCGAAAGACCCGGAGGATGCGAAGAACGTGGAAATGGAGATACGTGCCGGCACAGGAGGCGATGAGGCGTGCCTGTTTGCGGGCGACCTGTTCTCCATGTACAAGCGTTTCTGTGAGTCCAAGGGATGGAATGTCAGCGTGACTGATGTCAGCGAGGGAGCCGTAGGCGGCTTCAAGGAAATAGACTTTGCCGTCAGCGGTGACGGTGTTTACGGCATATTGAAATACGAATCGGGCGTTCACCGCGTGCAGCGCGTACCTGTCACAGAGAGCAACGGGCGTATGCAGACGTCTGCGGCCACAGTGGCCGTACTGCCGGAAGCCGAGGCCTTTGACGTGCAGATTAACGAGGGAGAGATTAAATGGGACACTTTCCGCTCAAGCGGAGCCGGCGGTCAGAACGTGAACAAGGTGGAATCCGGCGTGAGAGCGCGATATATGTGGAAGAATCCGAATACGGGAGAGACGGAAGAGATACTTATTGAGTGTACCGAGACACGCGACCAGCCAAAAAATAAGGAGCGCGCACTGGCGCGTCTGCGTACATATATTTATGACAAGGAACACCAGAAGTACCTTGATGACATAGCGAACCGACGGAAGACACTGGTATCTACCGGTGACCGTTCGGCCAAAATACGCACCTACAACTTCCCGCAAGGACGCGTGACAGACCACCGCATCGGCTTCACCACACATGACCTGCAAGGTTTTCTCGCAGGAGACATACAGGCAATGATTGACGCTCTGACCGTAGCGGAGAATGCCGAGCGCATGAAAGAGGCAGAACTTTAAGAGTTACTATAATCATGGGAGTCTTCACTACGATAAAGAAAAAAGAAGAAAAGGAGGACGAGCGCACTGTAAACGCCACCGAATTTATCAACAGACTGGTGGAAAGCCAGCGGATGACACAGCAGTACAAGGACATCCCCAAGACCGAGATGCCGAAAGACTAATTGCCCGACATAACGGAAGAAGAAGAACATAACAACCCAGAATATGACAAGAGAAGAACTTGTAAAGCAGATATTCCTGAAAAAGAGTTTCCTATGCGTAGGATTGGACGTTGACCTCAACAAGGTGCCGAAGCACCTGTTGGAGGAAGAAGACCCGATATTCGCGTTCAACAAGCAGATAGTCGATGCCACAGCAGCGTACTGTGTGGCGTACAAACCGAACCTTGCCTTCTACGAAGCGTATGGCGTTAAGGGACTTATGTCTTTTGAAAAGACCGTAAAGTACATTCAAGAGAACTATCCGGAGCAGTTCATCATAGCGGATGCGAAGCGTGGTGACATCGGCAACACTTCCAAAATGTATGCACAGACGTTCTTCGGAGAGTATAAGGTGGACGCCCTTACCGTAGCGCCTTACATGGGTGAGGACAGCGTTGTGCCTTTCCTTGAATACGAGAACGGCGGAAATCCTTGGGTAATACTGCTCGCACTGACCAGCAACAAGGGCTCTTTTGACTTCCAACAGACAGCAGACACAGAAGGACTGCGCCTATTTGAGAAGGTGATAAAGAAGAGTCAGGACTGGGGAACGACAGAGAACATGATGTATGTAGTAGGCGCTACGCGCGGAGAGATGTTCAAGGACATACGCAAAGTGGCACCAAACCATTTCCTGCTTGTGCCCGGTGTGGGAGCGCAAGGCGGCTCATTGCAGGACGTTTGCCGCTACGGCATAACCCAAGACTGTGGCCTTCTGGTTAACTCAAGCCGCGGAATAATCTTCGCAGACAGCACGGAGAACTTCGCAAACGTTGCTGCGGAGAAGGCGAAAGAGCTGCAACAGCAGATGAAAGAAGAACTCGACAAACTATAAACCACAGAGAAACACATGGAATTTTCAGCTCAACAGATAGCGGAATTGGTGCAGGGACACATAGAGGGTGATGCCAACACCGTCATAAACACCTTTGCAAAGATAGAAGAAGGACAGCCGGGAGCCATCTCCTTCCTATCCAATAAGAAGTACATCAACTACATTTACGACACAAAGTCAAGCGTTGTGCTCGTCGATGAAGACCTTGTGCTGGAGAAACCGGTTACCGCTACCCTTATAAGAGTGAAAAGTGCGTATGAGGCAGTGGCACAACTATTGCAAATGTACGAGGCCATGAAACCCAAGAAGAAGGGCATAGACCCGCTTGCCTTCATTGCGCCGACGGCGAAAATAGGTAAGGATTGCTACATAGGGCCATTCGTTGCGATAGGCCCCAATGCGTCAATAGGAGACGGATGCGTGCTGCATCCGCACGTAACAGTAGGAGAATGCGCCTCCGTAGGCAACAACACGGAGATATACAGCAACGCAGTGGTGTATCATCATTGTAGAGTTGGCAACAACTGCATACTCCATGCAGGGTGCGTAATAGGCGCAGACGGCTTCGGGTTTGCCCCATCTGAAAAAGGATATGACAAGATTCCACAGATCGGCATAGTGACGATTGAAGACAATGTGGAAATTGGCGCCAACACGTGTGTGGACCGTGCGACAATGGGAAGCACATACATCAGGAAGGGAGTGAAACTGGACAACCTCGTACAGATAGCCCACAACACTGACATCGGGGCAAACACCGTGATGTCGGCACAGGTCGGTGTAGCCGGAAGCGCAAAGGTTGGAGAATGGTGTATGTTCGGAGGTCAGGTAGGAATAGCCGGACATATCACCATAGGCAACAAGGTTATGCTGGGTGCTCAGTCCGGTGTTCCGGGCAGTCTGAAAGACAATCAGGAGCTGATAGGCACCCCTCCCATGACAATGACAAACTTCTTCCGTTCTCATGCCATCATAAAACGCCTGCCGGATATGTACAGACAGATGAACGAGATGCAGAAGAAGATAAACGAACTGGAGCAGAAAATACAGGAGCAAAAGGCCGAAGCCTAAGCGTTCCTACATTATACATAAAGAAAGACTATGATAAAACAGAACACAATAAAGGGGAGTTTTTCCCTTTGTGGCAAAGGACTGCACACAGGACTGAGCCTTACGGTGACGTTCTGCCCGGCAGCAGAGAATACCGGTTACAAGATTCAGCGCATCGATTTGGACGGTATGCCAATAATAGACGCTGTGGCTGAGCACGTGATAGACACCCAACGAGGCACGGTATTGGGCAAGGGAGACGTCAAGGTCAGCACGGTGGAACATGCACTTGCCGCTCTCTACGCGCTCGAAATCGACAACTGTCTCATACAAGTCAACGGACCTGAGTTCCCCATCCTTGACGGTAGTTCACTCCAATACGTAAAGAAGATACAGGAAGTGGGCATACAAGAGCAGAATGCACCGAAGGACTACTACATAATCCGCAAGAAGACAGAGGTAAAAGACGAGGCTACCGGCTCGGTTATCACCATCCTTCCCGATGATGATTTCTCCATTACCGCCATGTGTTCGTTCGAGTCAAAGTTCATCAACTCACAGTTCGCGACAATAGACAACGTCAATAAGTTTCCGACAGAAATCGCGTCTGCGCGCACATTCGTCTTCGTGCGTGACCTTGTGCCGCTCCTTAAAGCCGGGCTTATAAAGGGCGGAGACCTCGACAACGCCATCGTCATCTACGAATACGAACAGAAGCAGGAATACATCGACAAACTGTGCGACTATCTGCAAGTGCCGAGAATGGACGCGACAAAGCTGGGTTACATCCAGCATAAGCCGCTGACATGGGAGAATGAGTGCACCCGCCACAAACTGCTTGACATCATTGGTGACATGGCCCTCATCGGAAAGCCGCTGAAAGGACGTATAATCGCAACACGACCGGGACATACCATCAATAACAAGTTCGCCAGATTGATGCGTACGGAAATCAGGAAGCACGAGATACAAGCTCCTATCTATGACCCGAACACAACCCCTATACTCGACGTAAACCGCATACGCGAGGTGCTGCCACACCGTTATCCCATGCAGTTGGTTGACAAGGTGATAAGCATCAGTGGCACTACCATCGTAGGAATAAAGAACGTTACTTCCAACGAACCGTTCTTCCAAGGCCACTTCCCGCAAGAACCCGTAATGCCGGGAGTACTCATGATAGAGGCGATGTCACAGTGCGGAGCACTGCTGATACTCAATTCGATAGAAGACCCGGAGCATTGGACAAGCTATTTCCTGAAGATTGACAACGTGAAATACCGCAAGAAGGTAGTTCCCGGAGACACCCTCATCTTCAAGGTAGAACTGCTCGCCCCCGTGCGTCACGGCATCTCCACAATGCAAGGGTACATCTTCGTGGGTGACCAACTTGTGGCCGAAGCCACATTCACCGGCCAAATGGTGCGCAACAAGTAGGCGGGTTCTTTGGGATAGCAAGCTGCCCCAAAAGTAAAAGGGTGCCGATTACAGTGTAAAAAGGCCCTGATTACAATGCAAACAGGTGCTGATTACAGTGTAAAAGGGCGCTGATTGCAGAGGGAGTGATATTCAGTTAAAATTCAAGGAATTAACAGTCATAACAAAACAGAATAAGAATGGCAAACACAATAAGCCCCCTTGCCTACGTGCATCCGGACGCGAAAATGGGTGACGGTAACGTAATCGGCCCTTTCTGCTACATTGACGCCGATGTAATAATCGGCGACAACAACATCATGCAGAACAGCGTCACGCTGAACCAAGGTACACGCATGGGGTCAGGCAACGAGATATTCCCCGGTACAAGCATCAGCACCAAACCGCAGGATCTGAAATACAAGGGCGAGACAACCACCTGCCAAATCGGCGACAACAACTCCATAAGGGAGAATGTGACCATCAGCCGCGGCACGGCATCAAAGGGAACGACCGTCGTTGGCAACAACAACCTGCTGATGGAGAATATGCACGTCGCCCATGACTGCGTCATAGGCAACAACTGTATCATCGGCAACTCGACCAAATTCGCGGGAGAAGTGGTAGTGGATGACTGCGCCATAATATCGGCCGAGGTACTTGTCCACCAGTTTGTGCACATCGGCGGCTATGTAATGGTGCAGGGCGGCAGCCGCACTTCACAGGACATCCCCCCATACGTGATAGCCGGCAAAGAACCGATACGCTTCGCGGGGCTGAACCTCATCGGCCTGAGAAGACGAGGATTCAGCAACGATGCCATCCTCGCCATACGAGAAGCATACAACACCATCTACTCAAAGGGAATACTGAAAGAAGGTATTGAGGAAGTGAAGCTGTCAATGGAAATTACTCCGGAGATACAATACATAATAAACTTCATAGAAAATGCCCAGCGTGGCATAATCAGATAAAGATATTGAATACACTCATAGTCGTCACAGGGCCTACGGGTGTAGGCAAAACAGAACTCTGCCTTGCGCTTGCCAAGCACTACAACGTTGAGATAATCAACGCCGACTCACGGCAGATTTTTGCAGAGCTCCCAATAGGAACTGCCGCACCCACCGCCGAACAACAGCGGAGAGTGCGGCATCATTTTGTAGGAACACACCACATAGGTGATTACTACTCCGCATCAATGTACGAGCAGGATGTGCTAAAACTGCTCGCCTCCCCGTCATTGCACGGCTCAAACGGCATTGCGGCCATACTGACAGGAGGCTCCATGATGTATATAGACGCGGTGTGCAACGGCATCGATGAAATACCGACCGTGGATGACCGGACAAGAAACCGGATGAAACAACGCCTTGAGGAGGAAGGACTGCCGGCACTGCTGGAAGAACTCAGGCGGCTGGATCCCGAACACTGGGCCATCGTTGACCGCAACAATCCCCGCCGTGTGGTGCATGCTCTGGAAATATGCCACGTCAGCGGCAAGACATACACATCCTTCCGCACGGGGAAAAAGAAGCAGAGACCGTTCCGTACCATAAAAATCGGCCTGACACGTGACCGCGAAGAGCTATACGAAAGAATCAACAGCCGGGTACTGGAGATGCTCGACAACGGCCTGACAGATGAAGCGCGCGCCATGATGCCATACAGAAAGGAGAACGCACTCAACACTGTCGGGTACAAAGAACTGTTCAGACACTTCGACGGTGACATACCTTTGGAAGAAGCCGTGCGGCAAATACAAAGTAACACGAGGCAATATGCACGCAAACAACTGACGTGGTACAAGAAAGATCCGGAGATAACATGGTTTCATCCCAATGACATCGAAAGGGTAACAACATACATTGACAACAATATATCATCCTTTACAAAGGAGAATATCTAACTAACAACAAACCGACTATGGAAAAACTCAAACAGATTATAACATGGATTGCCACAAAATGCAAGGCATTATGGCAATGGTATAAAGGTTGCTTCACCGGAAGGCCGTGGTACATCAAGACCGTCAACGGTTTTCTTTCACTTATAGTCCTGTTCATCCTCTACCTCGGAGCGGTTGACATCAATCTGCTATGGCTATTCGGAAGGTCGCCGGGATGGGCGGAAATCAGCGAGCACAAGACCAGTCAGGCGTCGGAACTATATTCCGCAGACGGCGTGATGCTGGGCAAATACTTCAATGAGAACCGCACACCCGTAAAGTTCGAGGAAGTCAATCCCGTCTTCTGGAAGGCTCTTATCGACACTGAGGACGAACGTTTCTATGACCATTGGGGCATTGACCCGATGGGATTGTTAGGCGCAGCCAAGGACGCCGTGACCGGACGAGGCGGCCGGGGAGCCTCTACCATCACGCAACAGCTTGCCAAAAATATGTTCAGAGTGCGCACACAATACAGCACCGGACTCATCGGCAAGATACCGGGAGTAAAGATTCTCGTGATGAAGACCAAGGAATGGATCACCGCACTCAAGCTGGAACTGTACTTTTCTTACACAAAAGGCCGCAGGGAAGCAAAGAACGAGATTCTCGTGCAATACGCCAATACCGTTGACTTCGGTAACAACGCCTTCGGAATCAAGACCGCATCAAAGACGTATTTCAACACTACTCCAAAAGACTTGACCACGGAACAGGCCGCGGTACTTGTCGGAATGCTCAAGGCTACGACATTCTACAACCCCATATCACATCCGGAAAACTCACTGAAACGCCGCAACGTCGTGCTTGACAACATGCGGTTGCACGGCGACCTCACGGCCATGCAGTATGATTCCTTGAAGAATACAAGCATCGATGTGTCAGAGTTCAACGTGGAAGAGAACTATGACGGCCAGGCAAAATACTTCCGTGAGGCGGTGGCAAAATACATAAAGAAGCTCTGTTCGGAAAATGAATCTCTTGAAAACATCGACCTTTACAACGACGGACTGAAGATTTACACCACGCTCGACACACGACTTCAGAAGTATGCGGAGGACGCTGCACGCAAGCAGATGCAGCAGGTGCAGCGCAACTTCAACTCACATTGGCGCGGACAACAGCCGTGGCAGGACGAGAATCATCAGGTGATAGCCAACTTCATAGAGGACATTGCCAAGCAACAACCGGCCTACAAGCACCTTACGGCGCGGTTCCCTAACGAGCCGGACTCTGTTGAATTCTATCTGAACAAGCCGCATACCGTGAAAGTCTTTGACTATGAGAAGGGGGAAGTGGAAAAGGAAATGTCCACCATGGACTCCATACGCTACATGGTCAGCTTCATGCACTGCTCCTTTGTGGCGATGGAACCGCAGACAGGATATGTAAAGGCATGGGTCGGCGACATCGACTTCAACCACTGGAAGTACGACAAAGTCACGGCACAACGCCAACCCGGCTCCACATTCAAGCTCTTCGTATATACCGAAGCAATGGAACAGGGACTGACACCGTGTGACAAACGCCGCGACGAATACTTCTCAATGAAGGTATGGGACGCAAAGAAAAAGGAGGAAGTGACATGGGCTCCCACCAACGCCAACGGCTACTTCACCGGTGACTCCATGCCATTGAAGATAGCTTTCGCACAGAGTATCAACTCCGTAGCGGTGCGTCTCGGACAGGAGATGGGCATAAAGAACATCATAGAGACCGCCCGCAACATGGGCATCAAGAGTCCGCTGGACGATGCCCCGGCACTGGCCTTGGGCTCAAGTGATGTCAACCTGCTGGAACTGGCCAACGCATACAGCACTGTCGTCAATGAAGGAAAAGCCCATAAAGAGGCTATCCTCATAACAAAGATTCTCGACCGCAACGGCAAAGAGATATACGTGGCGCCGACAGAAGAGACACAGGCCATCAGCGTAAGGTCGGCATACCTCATGCAACAGATGCTGCAAGGCGGGCTACGCGAGCGCGGCGGCACCTCCCAAAGCCTGTGGGGCTACATCGGCAAGTACCCGGACACGGAGTTCGGAGGCAAGACCGGCACGTCGAACAACCATTCCGACGCATGGTTTATGGGCGTGTCCCCCAACCTTGTGGTAGGAGCATGGGTAGGAGGAGAATACCGTTGCATACACTTCCGCACCGGAGCGTTAGGCCAAGGGTCGCGGACAGCGTTGCCTATATGCGGATATTTCCTGCAATCCGTATTCGCCGACCCTACATTCCAACGCTATCACGGGAAATTCAAGAAACCGGACGGCGCAGACATAGACCGCTCCATGTATGAATGCGCATACACATGGAAAGAGAAGAATGATACCATCGACGCGGACTCCATCGATGCCTACAAGGAAATACCGCTCGACGAAAACGGCAACCCGATAGAGACTGAGCCGGCAACACCTGCCGATGACAACGCCACAGAGCCGAAACCACACACGACAGAAAAGGAGGTGAACTTTGATGACCTGTAAACTACGCCACAATAGGCCGGCAAACTGCATACGGTTGTGCCTGTTTGCCCTGTGTCTTCTCCTGCCCTTCGCCGCTCATGCTGCAAACAAGCGCGAGTTCCGCGGGGCATGGATACAGTGTGTCAACGGACAGTTCACAGGCATAGGGACGGAAACCATGCAGCGGACACTTACCTATCAGCTCGACGAACTGCAAAAAGACGGGGTCAACGCCATCATATTCCAGGTACGCCCGGAGTGCGACGCACTCTATCAAAGCAGTCTCGAACCATGGAGCAGGTTCCTCACCGGCCGGCAAGGCATGGCACCTTCGCCATACTGGGATCCGCTGCAATGGATGATAACGGAATGCCACAAGCGGGGCATGGAGCTGCACGCATGGATAAATCCGTTCCGTGCCAAGACGAAAGTGACCAACGAACTCGCCGCGTCACACATCGCGGCAAGGCGTCCTGACCTCGTTTTCCCGTACGACGGACTGTATATTCTCAACCCGGCAAAGGCCGCAAGCAGAGAATGGATCTGCCGGGTGGCGGCGGACATAGTACGGCGTTACGACATCGACGGATTCCACATAGACGACTATTTCTATCCCTACCCCGCTCCGGGCATAGCCATCCCCGATGCCGCCGACTTTCAGGCTGCGGGCGGAGGTTTCGCAACCATCGGCGACTGGCGCAGGCATAACGTGGATATGTTCATCGAACAGCTGCATGACACCATACGCACCATAAAGCCATGGGTGAAATTCGGTGTATCGCCCTTCGGCATATACCGTAACAAACGGAGTGACCCGGCAAGGGGTTCAGACACCAACGGCCTGCAAAACTATGACGACCTTTATGCCGACATACTGCTGTGGATAGACAAAGGATGGATAGACTACTGCGTACCGCAGATATATTGGGAAATAGGAAACAAGGCGGCGGACTATGAAACGCTCATAAAATGGTGGAGCAAACATGCCGCCAAACGTCCCCTCTTCATTGGCGAGGACATCGAAAGAACCGCAAAACACGCCGATTTCGACAATCCGCAACAGAACCAGATGGCGGCGAAATACCGCCTGCACCAATCCCTGCCCAACATCAGCGGCACGGTATTATGGTATGCCAAGGCAGCCGTTGACAACATAGGAGGCTACGGCACACAACTGCGTACAAACTACTGGCGCTACCCTGCCCTGCAACCGCTCATGCCTTTCATCGACGACGACGCTCCGGGTAAGCCGTCAAAGGTGAAACCGGTATGGACAAGCGACGGCTATATGCTGTTCTGGAAAGCCCCGAAAGCAAAAAAGCAGGATGATGAAGCGGCTAAATACGTAATCTACCGCTTTGCAAAAGGCGAGAGAATCAACATCGATGATCCGTCACATATTGTCGCCATCACGTCCGACACATGGCTCTCCCTACCATACGTTGACGGCAAAACACGTTACACATACGTGGTAACTGCCCTTGACCGCATGGCAAACGAAAGTAAGGCGGTAAAGAAAAAAGTGAAGCTATAAGTGGCGACATCGGCAGGCATGACTGCATAAACGCAAAGTAGGCACGGCAGGATGCCGTGCCTACTGTTTCCCCCCACAATATAAACAGGTGCTGATTACCGGGTAATCAGCACCTGTTTGCATTGTAATCAGCACCTGATTACACAGTAAAAAGGCCTCTTTTACTGCACACCTGGCTCCCCCTCCCATAACAGGAACCGACTTCAACCATATCGGTTGGTAAAAGTTACCACATATAACAATTCTTCTACACCATGTAGAGACGATGTACCACATCGTCTCCTTGTCGGACAGTGCGCCGTTGTGTGCAGATTTGAGACGATGTGATACATCGTCTCTACATACGGACAACAATCACATATGCAACACATATCCTACACCGTTATAACATAACGAATCATAAATGGCAAGAAAAAGCCCCGACAGGGCTTTTTTACAACGTATGCAATATCTTTCGTGTGAACCAAATACGCCACAACAATACGCAACTGCATAACAGTTTCACCTCAACAACAAACAGAAACAGATACGAACAAAACATCCGCCTTGTAGGTGTTGAGGTAACTCCTGCGGAATAAGTTACCGTAGCAATGCGCGTAGGGACGTACCTTGGTGCGTCCGAATTATAGTGTTTCCTGCATTAACGGACAGGGCGGACGCACCAAGGTACGTCCCTACAATGCGCAATTATAGCAACCAAGACTACTTAATAACATAGATAATGGCATCCACCGTTCCCCTCTTGCTGGAAACAATGGATGCCATTATTGTGTCTTCCTAACCTATAAAATAATAGTCGCAAATATAGCTTTCCACTATTTTACTTCATATTTTAGTTCAGAACCTCATGATTTCCCTGCTGTATATCCGCACGGGCATTCCCTTTCTTGTGGCCGGTAACCATTTCGGCATAATGCTGAAAATGCGTAAAGCCTCCGCTTCATGTTCTTTGTTACCAGCTCTTGACTTAGCTTCTATATTTGATAAGGAACCGTCTTTCTCTACAACGAATTTCACAACAGTGATTCTTGAAAATGTATCATTGTTATCATCTGTGTTTGTTTCCGCATTGATGCGCCTGTTCTTTGTTATGAACTTCTGTAATTCCTGATATCCACCGGGGAACTTACAATTCTCCATTTCGTCTGTGCGACCATAATAAATATAATCGGATGGAGCAAAGGACGTATTTGACCGTACAGTGATTGCAGAGTTACCTAATTGTTCTATCGTGCGATCCGGAAATAACACTTTAACGCTGTCAATATAGCCGCTGGAAAAATTTCCCCTAAACGTAAGTTCGTCTATTTTTATATTGCCAATCCATTTGGGAAGGATTATCTTGTCATCAAAATTAATATTCAACACCGGCATATAGTCCACCTTCTTCAATATCTCAGGTATTTCCTTTACTTGCAAGTCTTCCCATATTGCCTTTATCTTTAATTCTTTTATCATATCGTCTTCGCTGCTGCTTTCCCTTATCAGCCATCCCAACTTGGGACGTATGGCACCACTTACGGAGTCGATGTCAGCCCCTACGAAGCCTGCCCACATCTCCATAGGCACTTGTTTGATAATCTCGCCGGAAGGACTCAGCAGCATATATTCAAAATCTACAGTTACAATCTGGGGGATAATGTCATCATAGTAGTGAGTGACCTCCGCAGGAGTACGCCCTTTTTCTGAATAAGGCATGAGTTTAAGGAACCATCCATCTAACATTGTTGGTTTATCCGGAGAACAGCCTCCGCCTTTCAAGTCGGTTACGTTTTGCCTCTTTACTATGCTTTTCCAAAATGAAGTGTTAATGTTTCCTTTTGATGCCTTGACAAACTCTTCGAGTATCGGAATCAGATCCGCTGTCCACCACTCCATACCGTACTTCTCCAAAACCTTGGTGCGTGCAAGCACGCTTTCCCAATCGGCAGTTGTGCCTTCAAGCGTTATATAAGGGATGCCGCAAGATGCATATATCACGAGGAAATCAAAATATGACTTCACTGTACTCATCAAAGTCATTTCCGATACCGTATGCTCTACAATGCCCGTAGTGGTGAAGTCCGCAACCATTGTTTGCGCAAGTTTCCCCTTTGTGTTTGCGGCAATCTGCTTATCAAAACCATTTACTATCTCGTCCCAGCGTACCTCTGGCGAATATACGTCGTATGGTGACTGCACCGTCAGCTGTTTCTTGTCTTTATGGGAGACAATCTTCTCGCGCATTGCCTCCGGGTTCTCGTTGACATAATGACAGAAGCCCTGACTTATCAGCAGCCATATCATGTCCGGTGACAATATAACCGGTCGGTGGTCAGCGTATGCTTTTACCATAGTATTGAAAAAAGCGGATGTTCCCATATAGCAGAAAGTATCATTATGGAAACTGGACGCTAACGTGGGTGTTGCCTTATTGGAAGTTTTGCTGTCATAGACTATTGACTTCTCCAACTCTTCCCCACTTCTCTTTTTTATCTGCCTTTGGGGTGATGGAAGGTTCTCATCCACAACAAAGGTTATGGACTCTTCACTCTGTCTGATAACAGTCTCTGGTTTCCCGCAAACTGAGAAACTTATAGAAACAAATGTAAATAATAGAAGAAAGGTTTTTGTCATTAGTCTGTAAGGTTTTTAGAAAATGTATAAAGTCACATAGTGGAAACAACCGCTATGTGACTTTTATTTGTTTACTCCGCTGAAAACTCCTTGATGCGCTGCTCCTCCGACAGTTTGCAAATGAGGAGACGACCGTCACGCTGGGCGACTATATAACCGTCAAGCCCCTGAACCACGACCTGTTTGTTTCCTTCAACGTTGATTATGCAGTTGGTTGTCTCGAAGGTCTTTATGTTCTGGCTGATAAGTCCGTTGCCGTTAGCGTCTTTCTTGGCAAGGGTTTGCAAAGAGCCCCATGTGCCAAGGTCACTCCATCCGAAGTCGGCGGGGAAGACGAAAATGGCTTCAGCCTTCTCCATGATGGCATAGTCAACGGATATATTCTCGCACTCGGCGTAGTGTTCGTTGATGGCTGCCTGTTCCTTATCTGTACCGTAAACATCCATCATGGACTCGAAGATGCGGCTTATAGCGGGTTGATACATACGGAATGCGTTGACTATGGTACTGACATTCCACACGAAGATGCCGGCATTCCAGAAATAATTGTTGTGTTTGATATACTGTTGCGCTGTTTCAAGGTTTGGTTTTTCACGGAATGACTCTACTTGGAAGATTTCCTTATTGCGCATACTGCGTTCTGCCATATTGGCTTGTATGTAACCATACCCTGTTTCCGGGCGTGTGGGCTTCATGCCAAGAGTGACAATGGCGTCTGTCTCACCGGCAAACTGCATGGCACCGGATATAACACGCTGGAATTCCGCCACATTCATCACGATGTGGTCACTGGGCGTAACTACTATATTGGCCTTTGGATCTTTGGCTTTGATACGGTAGCTTACGTATGCTATGCACGGTGCGGTGTTTCGACGGCAAGGCTCGCTAAGAATATTGCTGACGGGGATTTCCGGTAACTGCTGGTGTACTTTCTCCGTATAGTCGGCACTTGTCACGACCCATACGTTGTCAGGCTCGCAAACTCCTTTGAAACGATCGTATGTAAGTTGCATCAATGAGCGGCCTACACCGAGTACGTCTATAAACTGTTTTGGATTATCTACGGTGCTCATCGGCCAGAAACGACTGCCGACACCGCCTGCCATTATTACAAGGTGATTCATATTTCTTTGCGTTGTTTATAATATTTATAACGAAAAAGAGGTTATAAGCCAAAAGTCTTAGGTGTGAAACCTAAGGCTTTTGGCATACAACCTCAATATTAGTATGGATATTATCCTAAGTATTTTATCAGTATCTTTGCGTTGCCGCTGTCACGAAGTTTGGTAATGGACTTTTCCCTTATCTGGCGAACACGCTCACGAGTCAGTCCTAACTCATCACCAATCTCTTCCAACCCTTTTTCATGGCAACCTATGCCGAAGCATTCACGGATTATCGTAATCTCCCTTTCTTTCAATACACGGCTGAGCACGGCATTTAGTTCCTGCGCCATTGATTCATGGTCAACGCTACGGTCTGTGCGTGAATCATCGCCACTTGCCATAACATCAAGCATGCAGTTCTCCTCGCCATCTTGGAAAGGCGCATCAATAGAGACATGATGACCGTCGGCCATAAGACTCTGGCCTATCTTCTCCTCATCAAGATTTGTCGCCTCTGACAACTCACCAACACTTGGATGGCGTTGATTTTCTTGCTCGAAACGGTTTATTTCATGGTTTATCTTATTGAGGGAGCCTACCTGATTCAATGGCAGACGTACTATACGGCTCTGCTCCGCAATGGCTTGCAGAATGCTTTGACGTATCCACCATACGGCATAGGAGATGAACTTAAAACCACGCGTCTCGTCAAACTTTTGCGCAGCCTTTATCAGTCCGATGTTTCCTTCATCAATGAGGTCTGTCAATGACAAGCCCTGATGCTGATACTGCTTTGCGACAGATACCACGAAACGAAGGTTGGCAGTGACAAGTTTGTCCTTGGCACGTTCACCGGCAGGACCACCTTTTTTGATAGCCTGTGCCAGTTCTATTTCCTCATCAATGGTAATGAGTGGAGCACGACCTATCTCTACAAGATATTTGTCAAGTGCCTCACTGCTACGATTTGTGATACTTTTCTGAATCTTAAGCTGTCTCATTATCTGTTTTTCCTTATATCTATGCAAACAATATCTTTTCCTGTCTTCATAATATCCACGCATGGAATAAACAAAGCCTATCTTTTATATAACGCAAACTATGCCAAATTATTATATAATGACAAAGTTTCAGTACAAAGTTACAACTTTTTCCCCTACTGTGCAATATTGCATCACATTTATTAATCTATATCATCTCAAAATGAAGATTATATACAATTTCACCGCCCGTAGATACGATAAACCTCATCGTATCAATAACCAATTCTGCCACCGCCGCACCTTACTTCATCACTTCTTGATTTTCACTGCGCAACATCCTCATATATCACCGTTTCACCGCCGCATAATGTAGAGACGATGTACCACATCGTCTCAGTAACATAACCGGACAACGACGCACCTTGCTTCATCACTCCTTGATTTAACTAACGGGCTACCTTTCCCCCGTAACAGCCCCGTAGGGGCGGCACAGCAAAGCACAGGGTGTAAAGTTTAGCTCGGCGTTAGCCAACCCTCTGTGTTATCATTTGGGCGGGGAAAAACGTACAGGCACCCCGTAATCGGCTTGCCAAAGCAAGGTATCTTGCGGGCAAGAAGCCGGCAGGCGAGGAGCACAAAGTGCGACGAGGGGTGAGAAAAAGCCGGCCGTGTGCGTGGGACTTGTCTGCCCTCCGCAAGTCCCGGGGGATTCCGCTATCTCCGGGATTCCCGGAATATCCGTTATATCCGTGCCTTCCGCCCCTTGCCCCACGGGCACGAAAAAAGGCGTCCCGGAAGCATTCACGCTTCCGGGACGCCCAACAAAATATATTCAAAAAGAAGGCGGCCTCCTACTCTCCCGCATTGCATTGCAGTACCATCGGCGCAGGCGGGCTTAACTTCTCTGTTCGGAATGGGAAGAGGTGGGACACCGCCGCAATAACCACCTGGAATGTCTCTTTTCATTATACCCCCCCGTCAGGGATCATCCGGCAGGAAAGGGTCAGGGTGACTTATTGGAC